>SMVA01066994.1_pt1 | contig 79940 bp, 75 predicted proteins | sample 2456451 | NCBI WGS metagenome assembly SMVA01 (sample SAMN11095933, study PRJNA526329) | marine sediment metagenome | biome: Marine sediment; feature: Surficial sediment; material: Deep marine sediment; isolation source: Hadal surficial sediment | place: Pacific Ocean | collected 2014-05 | depth...
GCGACCAACGAGCTTGAGTACGAGCCAGTCGAGACATTCGAATCCGGATTACGACGCACATTGCAATGGATGCTCGACAACGAGTCCTGGTGGCGCGCGGTAACGGATGGCAGCTATCGTGACTGGATAGCGAAAAACTACGCAGGTGGCGAGTCGCCGTAACGACTCGGTTCGCGCGCGTAAGTATCGCCATGCTTTGCCGGGAGCTTTATTTTGTGAGCCGCTCAAAGCGGCATGACCGGATTGCTGCGCGCTCCCTGGCGCCCGCTGACGGGGGCCAGATTTACATCCGATTTAGCCGATCGACTCATTGATCTTCTCACCCGCTGGGCGGGCTCCTACCGATGCTAATAAGAATTGTAGGAGGCCCGCCCAGCGGGCGATTGACGTTCGCTCCATACGCTTGCTCTCCACTAACTCCGTCGATCGTTTTTTCTGATTGTGAAACTATTGCCGTACGGCGGAAAGAAATTCGGCCAGGTCGCTTTCGAATGTTGTCTGGCTGTACCACGAAATGAATTCTTTTGGCGCAGGACCCGTTGTACGCAACGTCAGGTCGTCCGAATCAGTCAGAATCTGAATTTGTTCGAGCGTGACCTGGTAGTAGGCCTCCTCTGAATCCGAAAAAAGTTTCTGGTACACAGGTTCACTCGTTCCAATCGTGGCTGGCGTCCAACCTGCCACGGCAAGTTCGATGCGCTCACCGTTTGCGGAAAGCACTATCGAGTCGAAGCCCTCGGGATGATTGTCCGCGGTCATTACCTGGCTTACCTCCGTAATACCAAGCCACAGGTAATACCGGAGCGCCCCCATTTGATTGATTTCGAGTACGCCAACCTGCAAATAGTCTCTTCTGGCCTCCCGCACCAGGGGTGTGTCGGGAGACATGACCAGCGGCGTTCTGCAATAAGTAACAGTTACTGCGGTTAGCGCATCGAGCTTCTCGATGACAGTTGGTTGTCCTGTGGTACAAGCGACCAGGATCGCAAGAAAGGCGGTCAAAATAGCCGTTGGCGCATGCGGTTTACGCATCGAGATCACGGCCATCTGGATGCCGAATAGACGGCGCGTATGGAGTGGTCTTGCTGTGCCTTTGTCAGTCATCACGTCGCAATGCCTTCGTTCATAAGTAGTCACTAATCGTTAGTGTGGCGCATCGGCCTTATTGGCCAGTGCTCTCGAACTCAGCCATTCCCCGCTAGCAATAACACCAGAATAGTAGCGGATCAGACCGGCAAGCATCTTGCTGCGAACGCGCAGTAGCGGAATTCGACCGAACGTGACCAGGTCCAGTGTTGCAGCAATGACCAGCATTGGCATTCTGAGGAGTACAATCAGGGCATGCGTCACCGAGCGCCGCAATCCATGCGCGTGGTTTGCTGTGTAGACGTGCTTGGAAATAATGACTTCCAGCTTGGTCATTGATTTCACATCGATATTCAGGCGACTCGAGCCGCCATGTGCGTGCGTGACCTCTACGTTCGGTGTGAACGCCGTCAGCATGCCCAGTTCGTGTGCACGTCGGCACAAGTCGACGTCTTCGACATACATCCAGTAGTCCTCAGACCAGCCGCCAATTGTATCGAAGTCCGAACGATCGATAAGCAGGACTGAACCCGTCACCCAGTCACAGTAGGTTAGTTTGTCGTAGTGTGCGTGCGGATCAGGGAAATGCGACGGCAGTATGAGTCGCAGTAACGCCTTCACCGTCTTGCTCTGATTCAGCAAGCTGGGAAAATCGTCAAAAACCTTCTGTGGGCGACCGTTATTGTCGACTTGTGCCGGGGCCAGCAAAGCAACATTTGGGTGATCATCTTTTTCCTGCAGCAGAGATCGAATGTCCTCGCAGGTGGCGACAACGTCCGGATTCATAAACAGGAGGTGCTTGCCGGTAGTCTTTGCCACACCCATGTTGCACGCAAAGCCGAAACCGCTGTTGCGGGGATTGGCAACAAATTCAACCCAGGGGTAGTTCGCCGCAAATTCCTGCAGTGTTTCGGGTTGCGACTCGTTGTCGATAATGATGATTTCCCAATCGTCGGGAAAGTCCGGTTGCAGCGCCGCCAGTGCTGCTTCAAGATAGCTCCACGAGCGGTAGTTGACGGTGATGATGGATAAGTTCACGCGTTCTGGATGCCGTCACTCTTGACTAGCGACAAGTAGTAAAAAAGAAGTCCCGCCGCCATAATTCCCAACCCGAACAAACCCTCCACTGGCCTGTTGACCAATACGAACCAAAGTATCCAGCCAGTCAGCGAGAGATAAATCAGTGGCGGCAGCGGATAAAGAAACGTCTTGTATGGCCGTGGCAAGTCCGGTTGTCGATGCCTGAGAACAAAAATACCCAGGACGGTAGCAAAACTGTTGAGTGCCAGCGTAAATCCTGCGAAGACCAGAATTGATTCAAAACTCGATGACAAAATGAACAGCAGCGCGAGTGATGACTGCAGGTAAATTGCTGTACTCGGGAGGCCATTTTTATTCTTTCGCGCCAGAAACCGCAGTGCGTGAAAGTCCTCTCCAACTACCTGCAATACACGTGGGCCGGCGATCGTCATCGCGCTGACGGTTGAGACAAGTAGCAGTGCCAGGATGAGCCCCGTCACCCGGCCACCCAGTTCCCCAAATGCTGCGGCGGCCGCAATGAATCCAACCTCGAGTTGCCCAACCAGGTCATCCATCGGGGCAACAGTCAGAAACACGAAGTTGAGACAGACGTACAACAACATAACGAGCAACGTGCCCGATAGCAGAATTACCGGGAGCGTGCGTTGTGGGTCTTCCAGTTCGCCGCTCAGGTAAGTTGCCGCGTTCCAGCCGGTATACGCGTAACTGACGTAGATCAAGGCAACGGCAAACTCGCCACTGGTCATTATTGCGCCATCGCCTGCGCTCGGCAGGAAGTCGACCGGCTGGGGCTGATCGACCACCACCAGTGCAGTCAGGCAAAAGCCGAGAATGACAGCGACCTTGAGAACGGTGAATACGACCTGCAACCCGCTGCTGTTACGACGATTAGAGCTGTGTACAAAAGCAAGCACAATGACGAGGCCGACCGCGAGAGACTTGCGTAGAAGTTCAGACGACTCGCCAGGCATGATGGAAGTCGCATAGGCAGCAAAAGTAATCGCAGCCAGGGCGGTCGGGCCAGCAAAGCCTATCGTCGCGGATACCCAACCCGATACAAAACCCGCGGCAGGGTGATAAATTTTTGCGAGGAAATTGTACTCGCCGCCGGAACGCGGCAACGCCGCGCCCAATTCCGCATAAGTCATGGCCCCGCACACGGCGATTATTCCACCGATCACCCACAACGCCAGCAATGGAAACCCGGAGCGAATGTCCAGCAGCTGAAAGCCAAGGCTTGTAAAGACGCCGGTGCCGACCATGTTGGCGACTACAATAGCAATGACAGTTGTATGTCGAAACTTATCCGCAGACATGGCTCAGCAGGTGTCCTCTAAATAATTTCAATCAACAAGGGAAAAGTCATCGGCATCCCTGTGAAACGCGAACCGATCGCGAAACTTCTGCAAGGCCGCAAAATCCAAGACCGTTGTAGCAATGCCGACTTTGTCTCCAATATTGGCCAGTTCCTCGCCAAGGTAATCGATGATCACACTGCCGCCGCTGTAGGGCAGGTCATTGCCATCGACACCGGTGCGGTTAACGCCAATGACGTAACTGAGGTTCTCAATGGCACGGGCGCGCAGCAGTGATTCCCAGGCGTGATGGCGACGACCCGGCCAATTGGCGACGTAGAGCAACAAGTCGTAGTTGTTTCGATTGCGACTCCAGACAGGGAAGCGCAGGTCATAACAGACCATAGGACAAATGCGCCAACCGTTGATCTCGAAAATTATGGTTTCGTTACCGGCCGCGAAATGCTGTTGTTCGTTTGCCAGGCGAAAGAGGTGACGTTTGTCGTAGAATACTTCCTGGCCACTCGGGTCGACGCAGATAAAGCGGTTATAGTATTTGTTGTTCTCGGCAATGATCAGGCTGCCACAGACGGATGCGTTCTTATCGGCAGCCATCTCTTTCATCCACGCGATGGATTGCCCATCCATGGTTTCGGCGTATGTCGCAGCATCCATGGTGAAACCGGTAGTAAACATCTCCGGCAGGACAATCAGGTCGGTGCGATCTTGCAGCGTATGCAGAACCGCGGTGAACTGCTCACGATTTTTGCCGGCATCGTGCCAATGCAGATCGGCCTGTACGATGGAAACGGTTAAAGCTGGCACAGTTTCGCCGCCGCCTGTTCCAGCATGGCATCATCTTTGGCGAAACAGAATCGCAGCAGTCGATCATCGGATTTCGTCTCGCAAAAAACGGAAACCGGTATCGATGCGACGCCAATTTCCCTGGTGAGCTTGCTGGCGTATGCCACATCCTCTTCGTCTGTAATGTCCGAGTAATCGAGGATCTGGAAGAACGTGCCCCTGGCCGGGCGAAAACTGAAATTCGAATCTTTTAGCAGGTCGCAAAAATGATCGCGTTTCTTTTCGTAAAAAGCGGGAAGCTCCGCATAGTGTTGTGGCGTACCCTGCATGTACTCGGCAATCGCGTACTGGATTGGCGTGATTACGGCATAGCAAACCCATTGGTGAATCTTGCGAAACTCGCTGGTCAATGCAGCCGGTGCGACGCAATAACCTACCTTCCAGCCAGTCGCGTGATAGGTCTTGCCAAATGAGGAGACGACAAATGTTCGTTGCCACAGCTCATCGTGTTTCAGCAGGCTTTCGTGTGTGGCGCCGTCGAAAATAATATGTTCGTAAACCTCATCCGAGAGCAGGTAGACGGAGGTGTCGCGCACCAGGTCTGCCAGCGTATCCAGGTCCTTTGCGGTCAGGATAACGCCGCTGGGATTATGTGGAAAGTTTAAGATAATCAATCGGGTACGCTCATTAATCGATTCTTTCAAGCGCTCCCAGTCGATATGCAGGTCAGGCTGCTCGTCGCTTGTGACCAGCGCGATGTGCCTGCACGTGCCGCCTGCAAGTATCACTGCAGGTTCGTAGGAGTCGTAAGCAGGATCAAATACGATGACTTCGTCGCCAGGGCGGACCGTCGCCTGGATCGCGCTGAAGAGCCCCTCGGTTGCACCGTCGCAGACGGTTACCTCGGTGTCCGCGTTTACCGTTCTTGCATACAGTATCCCGACCTTGGCGGCGATTGCCTCACGTAACGGTGCAACGCCGGGCATCGGTGCATATTGATTGGCACCATTGTTCAAATATTTCGACACCAGGTCGAGCAGGTCCTGGTCAGGGTCAAAACTTGGGAATCCCTGCGACAGATTGATCGCATTGCACGCCTCAGAGAGCGCACTCATGACGGCGAATATAGTGGTACCGGTGTCCGGCAGTTTGCTATCCATAGAGTTTATCGTTGTAAATTATGTGAGCGGCGGGACGGTCCAGCCATCCGGTTGCGGCCCCTGATCCGCAATGATTTCCCGATGGTGGCTCCAGGTGATGCTGATCGCCTCTGGTGTGCCGATACCGGCACCGCGCGGATCGCCGCCCGGGCCAAACCAGTGGTTTTGTGGCGCGCCGGTGGTACGTCCCCTGATGCCGCAATAGGTTGTTCCATTCACAGTGGCGCCAAGAACAGCATTCTGGAATTCGATGTCTTTGCTCACCACTGCTGCAGTGAGGTGATGTGATATTCGCTCGAGGATATCCAGAACCACTGGCAATTCATCGTCACCCCAGGTGACGATGACCTGGAACGGCCCGAACAACTCCGTGGTAACAAGGCCAAAATGATCGCCGGCGAGGGCAGCTAGCGGAACCCGGACCGCGGTCGGCTCAAAAGCACCGTAGCATTCCGGGATCGAATGTCCGCTAAGCGGCTTGCCGCCGAACAGTAACTCAGCACCGGGGATGGCACAGATCGCATCAACATGGTCGCGCATCTGGTCGTCTGTCCAGGTGAGCACGGGACCAATCGACAAATCATCCAGATTGCGACGAGCAGCGAGCGTCTTTAGTTTCGGCAGCAGCGCATCAGCCCAGTTGTCGTGTACAAAAACGATACTTTCTGCCGAACATTTCTGTCCCGTGCCGTTATAGGCATCCTCGTCACACTGCCAGGCCACGTAATCCAGCCACTCGGGGTGATAATCCGGTCCGATAACTTTCCAGTCGAATCCTGCATCCTCAATTCTGACCGCACCACTCATCACTGCCGACAAATGCTCCGCCACGCCGCTGGAACCGGTGAATTGCAGCAGCCGAATCGTGTCCTTCGACTTGTCGATGAGTTCACCCATGCTCTTGCCACGGCAATGAATGACATCGAGGTCGGTCGGTGGCAGCCCGGCATGAATCAGCAGGCGCACGAATTGCTCCAATACGACGCTTACTTTGGTTTCTGGCTTGTTGAGGGGGCGGTTGCCCATGGCGAGGGCGCCGACAAGTTGCAACGCCGGAATCTCCAGCGGAAAATTGAAGGGCGCAATAATAACGACTGGACCGTACGGCCAGCGATAGCCACGGGACTCCTGACCCGTATGGTTGCCCGGATTGGAAAAACCGCGCGCCAGGTAGCGCACGCCGTCTCCGGCAAAATTCTCGAGAAACACCCGCGTCACGACGACCTCACCCAGGCACTGATTCCAGCTCTTGGGCATAACGCGCTGGATGAGCTTGGTGAAATAGTCCTCTACGTGCTTGTCTGCCAGCAAGGCGGCGGCGCGTGCACACACCTGGCCGAGCATCACATAACGATCCGGGTTTTTCAGTGGATTGTGCAGGCCCGATTTCGGGCAACTGCGCAAGCCCTCGATAAACGGTGCGTGATTCTGTGTGTCGGGTACCTGTAACATCACCTGGCCGTTCATCGGGTCGATGATGTCGTCATAACCAGCATCGCTATCCAGCCATTTTCCACCGACGAGATTTTGCAACCTTTCTGGATTATCTGCCGTCATACCATCAAACGGATCAACGGTCGCAAACTCAGCCACTCGGGACATTCTGCTCTCCTTCATTCTTATTATTGGCAGAGAATAACAATGTCTGGCCATCCGTACGAGTCCAGGGATGGACTCGGTAGAGCGAAGCAGGACGCCCGAGCCGACGAGTCCAGGGACGGACTCGGTAGCGCGAAGCAGGACGCCCGAGCCGGGCGCGTCTATTTTTGTCCGTTGGGCTATCAGCCCGTTGTGTCTGGCCGGCGATGGAGTGATAATCGCCGCCGGTCCGCGTTGGTCACCCCGCGACGGCCAGTCGTTAACCCCGTCAGGCCCGGAAGGGAGCAGCGGCAGCGATGACGCCGGGTGCCGGGGAGCGGCTGGCGCGGACCACTCTCACAACATTCCTGGCCCGGACGATTCAAGAATAGTCCGGGCCTGAAGGATAAATCCGCATTGAGGGTGTGTCCTGCGTGCGGCTTTGGTTACACTGTCCGATCTCGTGGAAAGTGCCCTGTGGCACGCCTTATGTTCGTGTTATTTTCGCTTTATTTCTGCTTTATTTCTGCTTTATTTCTGCTTTATTGATGAGATTCACTGGCTAATCGTATGAGTTACCTGGCACTCGCGCGCAAATGGCGACCGAAAAATTTTGCCGAAATGGTGGGGCAGGAGCACGTGCTCAGGGCGTTGACCAATGCGCTGGACACCGAGCGCCTGCATCATGCCTATTTGTTTACCGGTACACGCGGCGTAGGCAAGACGACGATCGCGCGCATCCTGGCAAAAGCGCTCAATTGCGATAACGGCATCACCTCGACGCCCTGCGGGGAGTGCGGCGCCTGCCGCGAAATCAATGAAGGGCGATTTGTCGATTTGATCGAAGTCGACGCCGCATCCAAGACCAAAGTAGAAGATACGCGGGACTTACTCGATAACGTCCAGTATGCGCCGGCCCGCGGCCGCTTCAAGGTGTACCTGATCGATGAAGTGCACATGTTGTCGAAAAGCTCGTTCAACGCCCTGTTGAAGACGCTGGAGGAGCCACCACCGCACGTCAAGTTTTTGTTAGCGACGACGGATCCGCAAAAGCTGCCGATTACCGTTTTGTCTCGTTGTCTGCAGTTCAATCTGAAACGCCTTACGCCAAAACTGATCAGGGATCGCCTGGAACTGATCTGCGCGGCAGAAAATATCAAGGCAGACGCCGCAGCGCTGGCATCACTTGCCCGCGCTGCCGATGGCAGTTTGCGCGATGCGTTGAGCCTGCTTGACCAGGCGATTGCGTATTGCGGTGGCGACGTGGATAACGAATCAGTTGGCGTCATGCTGGGCACGATCGAGCGGCAACATATAAACCGCTTGTTGCAATTGCTGGCAGCGGGGGATGCCGCCGGCATTATTGCTGCCATTGCTCAGATCGATGAGCAATTCCCGGACTATGCGAGATTGCTGGAAGATCTGGCTGCGATGTTACAGCGAATCGCGGTTTACCAGGTTGTTGGTGCCACAGATTTGGATGACGACATGGATGAGGCCGAACTTGCCACACTGGCGGGACGTTTGTTGCCGGAGGATGTCCAGCTTTTTTACCAGATAGCAATAATTGGGCGGCGGGATTTGTATCTCGCGCCGGATCCCAGAAGTGGTACTGAAATGACCTTGCTAAGAATGCTGGCTTTTCAACCCGCTGGCAGTCCGGGGCAGGCCCTGAAGCGTCCGGCCCGGCAAAGCAAGCCGGTTGCAAATGTGCAAGCCAAGCCGCAGGCGGCAGCGGCGATTCGGCAGGAGCCTGACGCCAGTGATGAATCAGCTGCTGCGGGTGCAAACACCTGGCGAGAGCCTGTCTGGTCAGATCTTATCGAGCAATTGGGTATCAACGGGGCGACCAAATTACTCGCAAGCAATTGCGCCTACATTCGCCGTGAGGGCAAGGTCATCTATCTCGGCCTGGACGGTCGCTCAGAATCGCTGTCAACCGCAACGCGGCAAGCGTCTTTGTCCAAATCGCTGGCGACGTATTTCGGCGAGCCGCTGAAAGTGGATATCGCGATTGGTGCGATAGAGGCGGAAACACCGCTACAGGAAGAGGCGCGAAAAACAGATGAGGGTCGTGACGCGGCTCAGGCCGGGCTCGAGGCCGATCCAAACGTGAAAGCGCTGCAGGACATGTTTGGGGCACAATTGATCCCGGACTCGGTCGAAGTCCTGAGCAACAAGTCGGCAACAAATCAGGAGTAAACAGAATGAAAGGTGGCATCGGTCAGCTGATGAAACAGGCCCAGCAAATGCAGGCCAACATGCAAAAAGCCCAGGAAGAGATGGCCAGACTGACGGTCGTTGGTGAGTCCGGGGCCGGCCTGGTAAAAATTACCATGACCTGCAAGCATGAAGTACGTGGTCTGGATATCGATGAATCTCTGGTCGGCGACGACAAGGACATGCTGGAAGACCTGATCATTGCAGCCTTCAACGATGCAGTTCGACGCGTTGAAAGCACGGTCCAGGAGAAATTCTCGGGGATGACGGCGGGGATGAATCTGCCGGCCGGTCTCAAACTGCCATTTTGAGAAACCGCTAAGCCGTGTCTTACTCCCCGCTTCTCGTGCAGATGATCGACGCACTTCGCTGCATGCCTGGCGTCGGTCGCAAGTCGGCACAACGCATCGCGTTTCATCTGCTTGAGCGCGACCGTAACGGTGCCAGCCAGCTGTCGGTGGCACTGGCTGATGCCGTGAAGGGTATTGGCCATTGCAAACAATGCCGTATGTTCACCGAGAACGAGCTATGTAACATCTGTATGGCGGCAGGGCGTGACGGCGGCCAGTTGTGCGTTGTGGAGTCTCCTGCAGACGTCATGGCTGTCGAGGATGCCACCGGGTTCCGCGGGCATTATTTCGTCCTCATGGGCCACCTGTCACCCCTGGACGGTATTGGTCCCGAGGAGCTGGGTATGAGTACACTGGCAGCCCGACTTGCGGGCGGGCGGGTACAGGAACTGATCATTGCCACGAACCCGACGGTGGAGGGCGATGCGACCGCGCATTATCTCGCGGATCTCGCCACAAAACACAAGGTCCAGGCAAGTCGAATTGCCCATGGAGTGCCCCTCGGTGGGGAACTCGAGTATGTTGACAGTGGTACCTTATCGCACGCATTTTTTGGTCGGCGGGTGATTGACTGAGTATGCCGGACGAGCGTCTTCGCTGAGCAACAGCGCCACCAGGAGTCTGCAGTCATGACTGCTCCAGATTGTCTTTTTTGCAAAATTATCGCAGCAGAAATTCCCGCCGACATCGTCTACGAATCCTCTGACGTGATCGCATTTGGTGATATTAATCCACAGGCGCCGACGCATGTGGTGATCGTGCCGCGGCGCCATATTGCCACCATTAACGATCTTGAGAATTCAGACGCGGAAATCGTTGGTCAGTTGTTTCTTGCTGCGAGGGATATCGCCAGACAGGAAGGATTGGCAGAGGATGGTTACCGGGTCGCGATGAATTGCAACGCGGCTGCCGGGCAGACTGTATTTCATATCCATCTGCACTTGCTGGGTGGCAGAAAGTTTTCCTGGCCACCTGGCTAATTATTATTCGCGGCAGAATGCCACTCTTGCTATTTTGCAGATCATGATCAATTGCGTTTGTCTGCCAGCTCCTGCGACATCGATAGCAGTCTGCGGAAACTCTCATAACGTCGTGCGCTAATCTGGCCGTCCTCGACAGCAGACTTCACCGCGCAGTCCGGTTCGCGTAAATGTCGGCAATTTGCGAAGCGACACTTGTGTCCAACCTCCCGTATTTCTCGAAAACCATGAATGACATCATCGGGACGTTCGATTGCTGGTGCGTAGTCGCGCACACCGGGTGAATCAATCACCGACCCGCCACCTGGCAAGGTCAGCATTGCCGAATTGACAGTGGTATGCCGACCCTCGCCAGTTGCCGCAGAAATCTCTCTGACGCGCAGCTTGTCGTCGCCGAGCATGCGGTTGATCAGGCTTGACTTGCCGACGCCTGACTGGCCCACGATGATTGCCGTGTGTCCACGTAACAATGTGCCAAGCTGGTCGACGTTCGCACCATCAGTCGCGCTACAACTTATTGTTTTATAGCCGATTGCTGCGTAATCACTCAGCGCGGCCGCCGATGAGTCCGATGGGCCACTTAGATCGGTTTTGTTGAACACCACCATCGCGGAAATCTGCATCAACTCGGCTGCGGCGAGGTATCGATCGACAATGAACCAGTCGACCGGTGGCGCTTGCGCCGCGACAACAACGAGTAAGTCCAGGTTCGCGGCCAGAATTTCGGTGCGACCGCGATTATCGGGTCGGGTCAGTTCATTGGTTCGCGGCAGAATACTGGTAATCAGCCATTCCGGTTCGTTCGGCAGCGGCTGTGCTTCGACCCGGTCGCCGCAAACCGGACGAAGTCTCTTGCCTTTGATACGGGCCCGCACTTGCGAGCTGTCCGCCAGGCACAACAGCATCTGGCGGCTGTAGGTCGCGATTATCAGTGCCTCCTGAGTCGAATCAGGCTTCATCTGGCAGGCGCTTGTGCGGATCAGTAAACATCAGGTTGCAGTATGCCGACCGGCGGCGCGCCTTGCACCTCCGGCACTGATACACTTCGCGCACGCAAAGACTAATTCATCTGAACGATGGGGAATGCATGGCCAAAAACCATGACCAAGGTGTTGACGACAAGTCGACCAATCTGATCTGGATCGACCTCGAAATGACCGGACTCGACACCGTCAACGACCAGATCATTGAAATCGCCACGGTCGTGACGGACCAAAACCTTGACGAGATTGCTGTCGGGCCGGTGCTTGCTGTCCGCCAGCCGAAAGATGTGCTCGACGCAATGGATGAATGGAATACGCGCCAACACGGTGAATCCGGATTGACCGCGCGTGTGCTGGAAAGTGACTTGTCAATGGAGCATGCACAAGCGCAAACACTGCAATTCCTGGTAAAGCACGTCAATGCCGGCGCATCGCCGATGTGTGGCAACAGCATTTGTCAGGACCGGCGTTTTCTCGCTCGCCAGATGCCCGCGCTCGAAGAATTTTTTCACTATCGCAATCTGGATGTCAGCACGCTGAAAATCCTGGCACAGCGTTGGGCGCCACAGGTTGCCAAAGGCTACACGAAAGAATCCTCGCACCGCGCGCTGGATGATATCCGTGATTCGATTGCCGAACTCACCTATTACCGCGGCTCATTTCTTGACCAAAACGTGCTGCAGGAAAAATAATGGCTGAAAAGCCCAATGCACCCGCTACGGAGCGCAACCGGGAAGCTATCCTGCAGGTTCTGCAGGAAGAATTTCGCGACGTGCGCTCAGTTCTGGAGATAGGCTCGGGAACCGGACAGCATGCCGTCTGGTTCGCTCGGGCAATGGTGCATTTGACCTGGCAATGCAGCGATCGTGAAATGAATCATGCGGGTATCAATGGGTGGATTACGGATGCGGGACTGGAAAACGTCTTGCCGCCGCTGGCACTTGATGTGCAAGACAGCGGGCAGCTCAACGCTTCCTATGCGGCCGTTTTCTCGGCCAATACGGCGCATATCATGAGTTTTCCGGCTGTGGAGTGCATGTTCAATATTGTGGGCTCCTGCCTCACTGAGGGCGGCAAATTCTGTTTGTATGGCCCCTTTAATCAGAATGGCACGTTCAGCAGCCCCAGCAACGAGAAGTTTGATGCATCGCTGAAATCCCAGGATGAGTCAATGGGGATTCGCGATCTTGAGGATCTGGACGCCCTGGCAGAAACCAGCGGCATGTCGCGAGTACGGCTGTATGCGATGCCGGCGAACAATAATCTCGTGGTTTGGCAGAAAGTCACTGCGGTTGTCTGAGCCAGCGCATCGCGACGCAGCGATCTCAATATTGAGGTTTCTCTGGCACCGCAAATCGCCATGTCATATAGTGGCGGGCGTTACGTACGGGCGATGCTTTCCAATGACTAAAAAACGATTCCTGGCGCAATTAAGCGCGCTTTTTATGCTTCTGACACTGTCGGCTGCCACAGCGGCGCAAACGGTCTGGGTCAGTGACGTATTTGAGGTCACTTTGCGTACCGGCCCCACCACCAGTAATGCGATCCAGATGATGGTCGAAAGCGGTACCGAGCTTGAAGTTCTCGAGCGGGACGCGGACGCCGGATATACGCGAGTCAGGACGAATGGCGGGACTGAAGGATGGGTGCTGAGTCGCTACCTGATGAGCGAAGCGTCAGCCAGGCAGCAACTGGAGACACTGACCCGGCAGCTGACCAACGCAAATGCCCAGGGCACTTCACGGGAGTCGCAACTGGGCGCAATTCGTGGCGAATACAACAGTGCCAAGAGCCGAATTGCAGAACTTGAGCGCAGCGAGTCTTCGCTGCAGGAGGAACTGGCTGATATTCGTCGGACAGCGGCCAATACACTGGCCATCGACAGTCAGAACAAGGATCTGCAGCACCAACTTACCGATACTGAAATCCAGGTGAGCGTGCTGGAGCAAGCGAATGAAAAACTCTCAGGCCAGACAACGCGTAACTGGTTTATCACCGGCGCACTGGTGTTGTTTGGCGGTGTCTTGCTGGGGTTGATATTGCCGCGCATGAAATGGCAGAAGAAATCGCGATACGACAGTTTTTGATAGCACGCATCGAAACAAGTGCAACAACTAACTGACCGACTCGCCCGCCAGGAACATCCACGTCTCAACGACGCTGTCCGGGTTCAGTGACATGCTTTCTATCCCTTCACCGACCAGCCAGAGCGCGAGATCAGGGTGGTCTGACGGGCCCTGACCGCAGATGCCGATGTATTTGCCTCTCGCGAGGCAGGCTTTGATGGTCATTGAAAGCATCGCCTTTACGGCCTCATCACGTTCGTCGAACAAGTCCGCTATCAGAGCGGAGTCGCGATCCAGCCCAAGCGTTAACTGCGTCATATCGTTCGAACCAATCGACATGCCGTCAAAATGATCAAGAAATTGATCCGCAAGCAGCGCATTGCTCGGCAGTTCAGACATCATGATTATTTTCAGATCATCCTTGCCTCGCTGCAGGCCGTTTTCCGCTAACAGGTCAACGACCTGTTTCGCCTGTGCGACGGTGCGTACGAATGGAACCATGAGTTGTACGTTGGTAAGCCCCATGTCATTGCGTACTTTTTTCAATGCTTCGCATTCGAGATCAAAACACGGCCGGAAACTTTCAGACACGTAACGTGCGGCGCCACGAAAACCGAGCATCGGGTTTTCTTCCGCAGGTTCGTATTTCTCACCGCCAATCAGGTTCGCGTATTCATTCGATTTGAAATCCGACAAACGAACAATGACCGGCTCGGGCGCGAAGGCCGCCGCGATGACACTGATTCCTTCTGCGAGTTTGTCGACAAAGAAGCTGACCGGGTCATCGTATCCGGCCATCTGCTCGTCCACCGCCTCTCGCGTTTCGCTGTCGAGCTGGTCGTATTCCAGCAATGCATTCGGATGCACGCCGATCATGCGATTGATGATGAATTCGAGTCGTGCGAGACCGACGCCATGATTGGGTATGTTGGCGAAATCAAAGGCTCGGTCGGGATTGCCGACGTTCATCATGATCTTTACCGGTATCTCCGGCAACGCATCCAGTTCGATTTGCGTTTCTTCAAATTCAAGATGACCTTTGTAGACGTAACCCTCATCACCTTCCGCGCAACTGACCGTTACCTCGCTGCCATCTTCGATCACTTTTGTGGCATCTCCGCAGCCTACGACTGCCGGCACACCAAGCTCACGCGCGATAATTGCGGCGTGACAGGTGCGCCCACCGCGGTTGGTGACGATGGCGGATGCGCGTTTCATTACCGGTTCCCAATCCGGATCGGTCATATCGGAGACCAGTACGTCGCCGACCTGAATCCGATCCATTTCACTGACATCGCGAATGACTTTGGCCGTACCCCAGCCAATTTTTTGGCCGATACTCCGTCCGGTCGTAATTACGTCGGAGCGGGTCTTCAACGTAAATCGTTGAATGGTGTTGCCGCTGCGACTTTGCACGGTTTCCGGCCGTGCCTGGAGGATGTAAATGCGACCATCTGAGCCGTCTTTACCCCATTCGATGTCCATTGGCCTGCCGTAGTGCTCCTCGATCGTCACCGCAGTTTTCGCCAGCTGCGTAATGTCTTCGTTACTCAACGAAAATCGCATGCTTTGAGCCGGATCAACATCGACGGTATCGACAGACTTGCCCGGTTGCGGATCTTCGCTGTAGATCATCTTGATTGCTTTGCTGCCAAGATTCTTGCGCAGGATCGCAAACTTGTCGTTCTTCAGTGCGGGTTTGTACACATAGAATTCGTCAGGATTTACGGTGCCCTGAACGACCGTCTCACCCAGGCCATAGGACGATGTAATAAGCACCACGTCGCGAAAGCCGGATTCTGTGTCCAGGGTGAATACAACCCCGGCCGCGCCAATATCGCTGCGCACCATGTACTGGACGCCTACGGAAAGTGCGACCAGCGAATGATCGAATCCCTGGTGTACCCGATAGGCAATGGCCCGGTCATTGAAAAGTGACGCGAAAACCTCGTGCAGTGCGACGATCAGGTGATCAATACCACGAACATTAAGAAAAGTTTCCTGCTGGCCGGCAAAAGAGGCATCCGGCAAGTCCTCGGCCGTGGCTGATGAGCGTACGGCGACCGCGATATCCTTGCCGTCACCCATTTCGTCCCAGCTCTGCCGAACGTCCGCCATCAGGCGTTCTGGCAGCTCCGTGCCCATGATCCACTCACGAATCGATTTGCCAGCTTCTTTCAAAGCGGCAATGTCATCGATGTCCAGGTCCTTCAGCGTATTGCGAATGCGCTCGTCCAGGCCGTCTGTTTTCAGGAAATCGCGATAGGCTGCGGCAGTGGTGGCAAAGCCACCCGGTACGTTAACGCCCAGGTTACCCAGATTGCTGATCATCTCGCCAAGTGACGCATTCTTGCCGCCAACTGTTTCAACATCCTGCATGCCAAGCTCGTCTAGCTTGATAACATATGGCTCCAAAATTTACTCCCTTGTAATGGGCCTTGGGAAATGGACAATCAAACAATAATGCAGCTATCCGGGAATGTCTTGGTATGAGTGAGCGTAGCGTATTTTTTCTGTCTGACCAGACCGGTATTACAGCCGAAACCCTGGGCCACAGCCTTCTGACACAGTTTGAGGGCCAGAAATTTCGGCAGGTGACTTTGCCATTTATTGATAGCGATGACAAGGCACACGAGGCCGTCGCAAAGATCAATGCCGCCGCAAGTGATGGGGGAGGGCGTCCGCTCGTTTTTTCGACCCTGGTGCAGGATGAACTTCGCTCTGTGGTGCGTCAGTCCGAGGGCTTGTATCTCGACATATTTGACGTATTTCTGGAACCACTGGAAAAAGAATTGCAACAAACCGCAACCCATACTGCCGGACGTGCGCATGGCATGAGCGATATCGAGAGCTACATGAAGCGCATCGAAGCGACCAACTTTGCACTGGCGAATGATGATGGTGGTATCGCACGCAATTATGCAATGGCCGATGTGATTCTTATCGGTGTCTCACGATCTGGAAAAACACCAACCTGCCTGTACCTGGCATTGCAATATGGCGTTTATGCTGCGAATTATCCGTTGACGGATGAGGAACTGGACAGCGGTGCGCTACCCGATTTTCTCGTCAAAGAAAAAGAAAAACTCTTTGGTTTGACCATTGCGCCGACACGCCTGCAACAGATCAGGAAGGAACGACGGGCACTGGGAAAATATTCTTCGGCGCAGCAGGTCAGATACGAATTGCGCGAAGCGCAAAAACTATTCAAGAAGTATGGTATTCCGCACGTTGATACGACGGAGTTCTCCATTGAAGAAATCGCCAGCAGAATCCTCAATAATACAGGTGTTGAGCGCAGAGTTCGACCCTGATTTTTCACAATACAGAAATTGAATTTGCAACACTTTTGTCGCATGTTTCTTGTGATATATTCGATGCATGTTGCATGATTATCAACTTGTCCCGCAGACGATAGTAAAGCCAAAAAGCTTTGTTGGCTTGATGTCTCTTTATGAGAGTAACTATTTGCGGCTGCAACGACTCATCCCTGAGTTAAACCGGCTTGATGGTTATTACAAATCGCGGGTTGCAGGAGATTGTGATCTGCACGTGGAAATTCTTGAACGTAGTCGATACACCATCACTTTGTCATTGTCCTATTTTTTCTACGAGGACGGCAGCCGCATTGCCGATCCCGATATGATCATTCGCGTGTATCTCGACGGTCAACTTGCGGAAACCACGGGCTTTCGTGGTGAGCACCGCCACAGCGAATTAAGGCGTTTGTGCAGAATTCATCGTGCGCAGCTGGACGGTCGCTGGCGACGTAATATCGTGCTCAACAAATGGTTGGAGTACCTCATGGATCAGGGTCACCTGATTCTGGAACGCTAGCGCAAAACTGTCGATTCAATCAAGGATTGGCGGCGCCCGACTTGTCATTATCCCAGCAGAAACTGTAGATACCACACCGTCTGCAGGTTCCGTATTATGTAAAGAGGATAGGACTTGTCTAACCTGACCGCAATTTTTGGCAGCTCAGCGGAAAAATCACAGGACAGCGAAAAGCTGATGGACCTGTATTGGAACCGTGCCGAGTTGAAAAAACAATTTGCCGACATGCGCAAGGAGCAGTTTCGGCTGCAGGACAAGATAAAGCGCCAGGAAGGCGCCACCGCGAGAGTACAGCAAAAGCTTGACTACCTTGAGGACCTGCTGATTGATCCGCAGCTGGCGCATAACGTGGTGGTGTACTTTCAACTTCGCGGCATGGCCATGCAGAGCGAAAGAAAGCTTGCCATATTTGCGGAGCAACTGAAGCAGCAACGAGAGCAGAAGGAACACGACAGCTTTCTGGGTGACTGGAACGAAAAGATGGCTGGCGAGGCCGGGCAGGTGAAATTACAAATTCTGGAAAAACGAGATCAGGTTCAGCAACTGGAAGACCAGTTGCAGGCTGAGCGCCGGCGGCTGACCAGCATGAGCGCTTTCGTGCGATTTTTCCGCGGTCGCTCTCTGACCAAACTTCTCGATGATTTTGCTGAGCAAATAGAAGTTACGCATCAGGAGGAGCAGCTGCTGAACGAAGAAGTCGATGCGATTAAGAACAGGCAACCGCCTGGCAGTCAGGGGTTGGATATCACGACAAAACGCTCGATCAACCTGATGATTCTTGCGTTCGCCCAACATCTTTATGTGCACTTCTCCGACGATGATCTGGTGGACCTGATCAAAGAGGCGAACGAGAAGAGTGTCGGGGCGATCGCCTACGGCAGCAAATACGAATGCGACCAGCTTTTGTTGCGGGTGCAAAAATGTAACGAGAAAATGGAGCAGGACACGGATTTTGCCAGTGTCCTGCAAAAACGTGCCAGGCTTTTGGGGGAAAAAGCAAAATTTCACCAGGCCACGAACGCCGTGCCGGAGTTCGAGTCTGTCAGGGTGCTATGCAGAATTGGCGCTGACGGCCTGGTCAGGGAGAGCGACGTCAACATGCTCGGTGATAACTACTGGGAAATAAGCAAGGTTCTCAGTCGCTAGCGGCTATATCTCAAACTTCACCGCACGGACAGTGTAAGAATGGCTCTTACCTTGATGTTGGTTTTTTCGGGCGGATTCGCGGTGTGGCCGCAGGAATTCTAGATATCCGTGCGATACATCCGCCGTTGGAATCTGGGCAGATCAATTTCTATTTCATCATCAGCAGCAGCAGATTGTGCTTCTTCAACACGATCAGCCAGCGGAGATGCCTGGACGTCTTCGTTACGGTCCAGCAGCTGATTTTTCGCCGCCGGCGCAAATATGTCGCGCATTATCGTGGCAACACGCGGAGTCAAATACAGGAGTGGTGCCATGGTATCGGTAGTGTCTGATTCTTTCGCCAGGTTGGCGGAATCGAGCTCGGTGGTGACATGATCAACCAAATCGATTGACAGGGCCGCAACTGTGACTTCCAGACTGGTAAGGTCCCGTGCGATCTGAGCGCATGGCAGAAGCGAACTGGTGGCGCTCTGCGCGGCAGTGCTCCAGCCTGCAGACAGCACCAAGGTGGCCGCCAGGGTAGCGTAACCGGCTTTGGTGAAACCCCTGGTCGATCGTCTTGAGTCCACGGCGTTCTCCACTGTCCTGCAGTCAGGCAGTTTGGTGTTGTACTTCAGTATAACACCCGGATTGGTTCATGCAACCAACACGCTGCTTACTGGCCGATGCGTGCAGTCTGCGCCGGCGTTGTCGGCGTCGACATCATCTCAGCCAAGTCTGTAACAATATCGGCAGCCTCGTTAAGTTGTACGTCTGGCATCTCGGCGTCCTCGAGCTCTTCCATGCTTTCCAGTGGCTCCAGCTGCAGGGCGGCACGTCGTGCGTTCTCGCGCTCCAGGCGCCGCGCTATACTTTCTTCGCGTTCCTCGCGCCGTTTGTCGATATTCAAGGCGACGGTCTTGCGGGCGCGGACTGCCTCGATATCGCGGATGCCCTCCACCAGGTACTGAAAGTCCGGATCATGCTCGCTGCGCGAAATATGGTTGGCCATTAGCGTACTGATTGTGCTGTCCAGGGGATCACCGGCGCGAAACTTGGTCGTGCGAATCGTATCCCATGGCAAGGCACTTTCACGGACGCTTTCGCCGACGACTTCAACGTCGATATGCGAGGGCAGACGGATATCAGGATCGACACCACGGTGCTGCGTACTTTCGCCAGTGACCCGATAATACTTGCCAATGGTCAGCGTCAGCTGGCCCAGACCCTCGTCTTCAGGATGGCGCACATACTGATCCAGCGAATACAGGTTTTGCACGGTGCCCTTGCCAAAAGTCTGCTGACCGATGATCACACCGCGGGCGTAATCCTGCATCGCGGCTGCAAATATTTCAGACGCCGAAGCGCTGTAGCGATTTACCAGGACGCCCAATGGACCGTTGTAGGCGACCCGCGGCACCGGATCCGGATCGTCAAGCCTGCTGATGCGACCGGTTGAATTGCGCAGTTGTACGACCGGTCCGTTGTCTATGAACAGTCCCGACAATGCAGTGGCCTCTGTGAGGTGACCACCACCGTTGTTGCGCAGGTCCATGATCAATCCATCGATGCCCTGTTCTTCCAGCTCTCCGATCAGGCGTTTTACATCTTTGGTCGTGCTGGTGTAATCCTTATCGCCATTGCTCAAGGCCCGGTAATCACGATAAAAACTCGGTACTTCGATTACGCCGATATACCAGTCGCGACCATCTCTTGGCAGGGTAATGATTTCACTTTTGGCTGCCTGCTCCTCCAGCTTGACCTGATTGCGGGTCACGCTGATTATTTTTTCCTCAGCACCCGGCAAAGCGCCAGCCGTCATTATCTGTAGTCTCACGACGGTATCCGCTGGCCCACGAATCATTTGCACGACATCGTCGAGCCGCCAGCCGATGACGTCGACAAGTTCGCCGTCCTCGCCCTGTGCAACAGCGGTAATTTTGTCTTTGGGTTGCAGAATTCCATCGATGGCAGCCGGGCCACCCGGAATGATGTTGATCACCATCACGTAGTCGTCTTCGATCTGCAACGAGGCGCCGATGCCGAAGTAAGACAAACTCATCTGGATACGGTATTCCTCGGAGTTGCGTGGCGAGAGGTAGCTGGAATGTGGATCGAGCGTATGTGCGAACGCATTCATGAAGGTTTCAAAGACATCATCGCTCTTGGCCTGATCCATGCGCTTTAGAAACCGAGTGTAGCGCTTGTGCAGAATTTCCTGTGTTTCTTCCCAGTCTTTCTCGGCCAGGGTGAGTCCCAGCGCATCGTTTTTGACACGCTTGCGCCAAATCTCATCGAGTTCAGCGGTGGTGGTCGCCCACGGGAGGTCTTCCCGGTCAAATGTATATTCTTCGTCGATCGTGAAGTCCGGCTCTGATTCAAGTTGCAACAGTGCGAAATTCAGGCGTTCCCGCACGCGTGTTCGATAAATATCGAACATTTCAAATACTGGCAGCAGCGGCTCCGAGCGCACCATGTCATCCAACAGGTATCGATATTGTTCGAATGCTGCGACGTCGGATTCGAGAAAATACATGCGGTTGTTGTCGAGTGCTTTCACATACTTGTCGAGCACCCGCGATGAGAGATCATCGTCGACAGACACATCCTGATAATGAGATTTTTGCACAAATTCTGTGACCAGCTGACCGATTTTCTCGTGGCGGGCGTCCGGTACCAGGTGCTCATCGCCAAGGACGGTCCGGCCAGTGCTGGCCGCCGATAGGGTCGCGATGGCAATAACGGCAAGCAAAATCCGTTTTTGGACGCCGGTCAGAAGTTTCTTCAAAGTTCTCTCCATGTGTTGCACTTTAAGGGTCTGCTGCAGGCCAATCAGGTTAGGCTAGTTGGCATGGGCTTCCCGATCAAGGGTGTAGTCGTCAAATATCTGGCATTCTGGTCATTTTCAGGTGTCCGCAGCGTACTATGCGGGCATGCGCCCGCTTACTGTTATCACTGGAATCTTACTTGGCTCCTGCCTGTCAATTGCCTTCAGTCTGGCCGCTGTCATGTTTGTTTTCCTGATTCTCGGCGATGAATATCCGCGAGTGAACCATGAAATCAGGCCGCTTTTCCAAAGTTTTTCCATATTTACAGCTATGACCATAATTTCGGCGCTGAGTTTCTATACATTGCTTAAAGATCACGCGGCGCGCTGGTTATGGCAAGCTGCCATGTGGGCGGCACTGGCTGCTACCGTGGCCTATTTCTGGCCATAATTTTTTACCGTAATCGGCAAAAGAAGCCTTCAGGATCAGCAATAAACCGTTATGTAAAGCATTTTTCAGGCTATAGAAGCGGCTCGCTGGCGCCATCTTCGTCCTTGCGGCGCTTCCTGCGGCGCCGCATTCGCGACTGCAGCGTTTCGCGACGCCCGGCCAGCCATTTTTCGCGCGTCATATCGGTGCTGCTGGCCTTGATTCTGCGTCCTGATCCGCGACTGTCGCGAAAGTCGCAGAAATCGTCATAGGCCTCGATTTCATGCTTAAGCTCGCGCACGACCAGCTCGATCATGATGGCGTCATCCAGAAAACCAAGCCCTGGAATGTGGTCCGGGATCAGGTCTTCCGGTTCCGTGAAATACGCCAGGGCGTTCAATACACGGGTTGAGTCTTTGTGCGGCAGGCGCCATTCGTGGTCCGTTAGCATACGAATCATTACGCTGAGCTTGTCCAGCCGTTCGCGAATGAATCGCGGCACCTTCGTCGGCCCAATCTTGCTCAACAGGGCGTTGGCGCTGGCGACAATATCTTCGGGGGCGCAATGGGTGACCGTTTTTCTAGACGCACGCATGATCAGACGAAAGTGCTTGAGATCGTCGTCATCGAGCTCGAATGAAACCCGCAAGCTCACGGTAGGCGCTCCTGGCAAAATACGCGGGCATGCAGACTAACCGCGCCAAAAAACGGCGTCAATGCTAGTAGTCCAACAAGGGTGGTTTGATGGGTTCAGCGAGTTGTGAAGCGGTTGCACCCGAGGGCATAAACAACCGCCAGGCGCGTTTCGAAGGTGTACGGTTCTCACCATTGCCAAATGATGCAGCACAGCTGCAATATCGGCTCGGCGCGTCCTTGCCAAGAGGCGCAACACCGCGGACGACCGCTTCACGACTCGCCCGAAGGGAGCCACCCTTGTTGGACTACTAGTTTCGTGACCGGGGAGAATCCCAGGACTTGGATCGGTCGAACCGCCCGGTATTGTAGGGGTCAATCCCATTCTCGTCAGCAGACTTGAGGAGGGAATCATCCACAATTTTCAAGGTGTCATGGGTTCCGGTGTCCTCACGCACGTATTTGTTGCGAATCAGAACGTTCTTGCCCGGGCCGCCGTCAACGATCTTGCCCTCTACCTCGCCGGCAAATTCAACGGAACGGTCCCGTGCTGCTGTGGATTTTTGGGTTTTCGGCACAGCCGCTTTTGGCATCGAGCGCAACGGACTTACGCGCTTGGGCTTATCGGGCACCGGGCTCGTGTCAGACATCCTGTCCGTCAGCCATTTCAAAAATCGCTTCATTGCTTTTTGCCGCTACCTGGAATGCGTGCCTGTGAGGGAGAACTATACGTTCTGACAAATCTAACGAACGATGATGCGTTATTGTTAACATATTTTCTATCTATTTGTCCTAAATTATTGTTTAAAAAAGGAAAGTGTGACTTTGGTCACACTGTAATGTGCTGAAAAAACAACTTTGGACAAGTGCATGGCCGTGTTGGCGCGGCGTTCGACTCCATCAGGATTGACTACACAATGTGGCTCGCCGGGCGCCATTCCCCAGGATTCAGCAGAAACTGACGGTTTATGCAGGTTTCCTGAATGCCCGGATAGTCAGCCGGAATAACTGCCAAATGAGGTATGGGGATAACACCAGGAACCAAACGACCGGTTCGCCAGTCCATAACTCACCTTGCAACAGGCCGAAAAACGCCCAGAAGCCGTCGCCGGCATACTCCCCAAAAATTGATGTGCCAACGGTGTAAATGATAACCGGCAGCAAAAACAACCCGAGCAAAAATAAAATCAGGAACAGGACCGACTCTCGGGTCACCGTTTTGCGTAAAAATATTGTGTTTTCTGACATTCTTCGGGTCGTTGTTCAGCGGGAACGCAATCGTTGACCATGTCGGGATTAAGGTCAAGCGGCACAGCGGGAAGACATGACAGGGTTGCAACGGGTGGCGTGGTATCTCGCTCGTGACCGGGCCTAACCGGCGTCGCGTCGGAATCGTCTGCGGCGCTGATACACAGCGTATGCCATATGCAGGCAGGCTACTGAGAACAACACGTAGTGCGGCAGGATCCAGAACCAGTCACTAATGTACAGGGTGGCGAAGAAGGCTGCGAAGCCGGCTGTCAGGTAGAAGTAGGGCAGCGAATCGTACAAGAGCTGCGGTAGCCAGATCTTATGTGTCAGCAGTCTTTCTGCCGGTTGAGATACTTCCCGCGACGCGGTCAGATTCAGTTGCTGCGGGTCAGCCTTGGATAGCATGAATTCCTTTCTTGCCGAAGATGAAGTGGATGCTGTAACGATAACCGCACGGTTAGGGAAAGTCCGTGATTGCGCTCACAATTGTGTCGATCGGCAAGTTACTACGCTACTATCGTTTCGGTCGCTCTTCGTAACGGAATTCTGTTTCGCCAATCTTAACGATGTCGCCACTGGTCAGGAATTTCTCCGATACTCTTTGGTCGTTGACGAATACGCCATTCTTGCTGCCCCAGTCGATCAGGCGGGTCTGACCCTTGTCGGTTGCGAGCACGGCGTGTCGGCGGCTTATGTAGCGCGCGTTGAGCTGGATGTCATTGTTAGCCGTGCGCCCGATGGTCAGCCTGTCCTTGAATAAAGGGAAACGCAGCTCGCGACCGTCGTCCTGATTGCTGGCATTGCCTACCAGCATGCGCGCAACTCTTGGACGGCCGCTGTCAGCGGCGTCACCCGCTGCGGATGAGCGTGGTGAGCCCTCTACTTTGTACAATGCCTTTTTGCCGTCGTTGCCCGACTTGTTAAGGCTCGTCAGCTCGCTCATCAACGCAGCGATCGCTTTATCCTTGCTGCGCATTTTGCGTTTGTAGTCGCCTGCTTCCTGCCTTGCTTTGCCGAGACGCAGCATAATCTGGTGCATATGCTTTTCGTTTTCGAGCTCCTTTTCGCCCAATCGCGTTTCCAGCGCTAGCCGGAACTCCCGGTTGTCGGTCAGGTCAGACGCCAGTTGCTCGTTCATCGTTTCCTGACTGGAAATCGTATCCTGCGCAGCGCCGAGTTCAAATCTGATTTGCCGCGCTTCCTCCGCAAACTGATCCTTTATATCGACTAAAGTTTTCGCCAACTCCTGGCTCACCCGCAATTCTATTTCCAATTGTTTGCCCGTATCACGAACCTGCCCGCGGGTCTCCGCCAGAGCTGATTCCAGTCTGCGTTGCATGCCAACCGCATCTTTGGTTGTTAATGTTTGATCCTGCAATTGCAAGCGCAACGAATCTGCGTACTTTTCGGTGCGCTTGATTTGCTCCTGAGCCTCGCGAATCCCCTGCGTATTGCTAGCCAGCAGACCGGATTGTTCCCTAACCTGGTGACGGAAAAACTCCAACTCCTTGTCCGCATCATCGCGTTGTTGTTCGGCTTCATCCAACAGGCGCTTTTCCTTCTCATGCGCCTGCACTAGTGCACTATGCATCGATTCCATTGCATCGCTTTGAATCTGCAATTTCTTCTCGGTGTCCTGAAGTTGACTGCGGCTGACGTCGAACTCGTTGCGAATGTTCGCCGCGATCTCCTCGCGGGCCTTGACTTCACGATCCAGACCGTTCCATTTAGCACGGAGTTGCTCTATATCGAATTGCAATTGATTAATGGTTTCAGCGCGATCCTGGAGGGCCAACCGCAATGCAGCGACAGATTCGTTGTCTGGCAGGTGGGCGGTAGCGAATTGATCGACGTCGAACGTTTTTGCATCTGCTTCCAGTTCTGCGCCGTCGTATCCGTCGGCACGATGAAATTGACCCGACACCGCAAAGCGTGAAGTGGGGTCGTCATCCGTCTGGGAGACTAATACATTGATCTTATTATTATCATTAGCCATGACCGCATATTAGCATGCGGATTCTCTAATGTTTCGAAAAAACGCTACTAATTCATGTGATTAGGTTAAATAGCCGATCCGATTGCTGGCAGAAATCATCAATCACAAGAAACGGTACGACCATCCGCCCAGCGCCGCAGGGTTTCTATTTTTTCCGCCATGACCACCGACAATGGTCTTGTACGTTGTATCTCGGTGAGCAAAAGGCTCGTCGATAGCTCGCATTTTTGCGCGTGCGCGGCGTACAAAGCAGAGACGATCGCTTGCTCAATTTCCGCGCCGGAAAATCCATCGGCCGCCGCCGCAACTTTCTCAAGATCGAATTGATCCGGCGCCTGGTTACGTTGCCTGAGGTGGATTTCAAAAATCGATTTGCGAATGTCCGCATTCGGCAAATCAACGAAAAATATTTCGTCGAACCGACCTTTGCGAACGAGCTCCGGGGGTAGGGTAGTGATGTCGTTTGCGGTTGCGACAACAAATACCTGGCTGTTTTTTTCCGCCATCCAGGTTAGAAAGGTACCAAGGACACGTTGTGTCGTGCCGGTCTCCCCACCGCGACCGGCTAAACCTTTTTCGATCTCATCGAGCCACAAAACGCAAGGTGCCATAACATCTGTCGTCTTCAATGACTCGCGCAAGTTGCGTTCCGTTTCACCGTGATACTTGTTGTACAAATTGGCAAAGTCCAGACGTAGCAATGGCATGCCGAAAATGCCGGCTGTCGCTTTTGCAGCGACGCTTTTTCCGCAGCCCTGGACACCAATTAGCAGAATACCTTTTGGCGTATCCAGGTGTGCGGCGTCGGCATTGTTGAGAAACGCTGGTTTGCGCAACTGCAACCAGGCTTTGAGCTTTTGCAGACCACCCAGATCAGCGAAACCAGCCGTGTCGTACTCGAATTGCAGCACGCCGCCACGATTGAGCAATTCATACTTGGCCTGCATGACACCTGGCAGGTCGCTTTTCGATATCGCACCGTCGTGATATATCGCATTGCGCGCCAGCTGTTCCGTGTTGCGCGCGGTCAGGCCAGCGAGGTTGCGAATGAGCAGGCCATACGCCTTGGGGTCGACCTCGACGCGCGACCCGGGATGCTCGGCCACATATTCGTCGGCTACCCGTTTGACGATACGTTTGCGTTCCGTCTCAGTCGGCAATGCGAGATCAAATCTTGCGCAATAGTTTTCCAGTTCACTGGGTATGTCGAGCTGGTGACTGATAAAGATCAGTTGTCGGGAAATGTCTTTAAAGCGAATGCAGATATCCTTGAGTAACCTGATATTTACCGGATCATTCAGGTAGGGATGAAAATCGAGCAGCACGTAAATTCCGGGTTTCGTCACCGCTCGGATGTGTCGCAGCGCCTCTGTCGGTTCGGCATTGTGCAGCTGCGGTTCGAGCTGGATATCCAGACGTTGCAGTCCATCGGTTACGGTCCAGCGAAACAGCGGTAAGTAGCCCTCGCGCGCACGTGCAATGGTGATCGATTTGAGCAAGTCCAGCATGCGTGATTCGTCACGCGTTTCGATAGCGACGATCGGCATGCGCGAACGCAAGATCAGTTCGAGGTCACGCTGTCTGTCCATTGGTTGCCGCAGTCTCCGTCAAAATATTCCAGCAAAAGTCCTGAATCAGAAATCGCAGCCTGGGAAGTTCGCGGTGCGAAGCGAGGTCGAATTCGCGCCGGTGTACTCGTTTGCGATTGCCATGAATTGTTGCATCGTAATGCTGTTGTCCGTGTTCGCCAGTGCGCGGGTCACATCGTCAAGGCTATTCCGGTTTTTGCTTTGTTTGCGAATCTCGGCATCGATGGCGGCGAATATCGTTACCGCGCGCGCGGTTATGGCACCGCTGGAGGACTCCGCGCACAGAACAGGGGCGTCCTGAGCCCACTGTGCCAGGTTTTTTAAAGTGGCAGTGTGTCGCTGATCGCTAATAGTGCCGCTGCGCGCCAGCAGTTCCAGGCTGTAGTATTCCGCGAGTCCTTCAACGATCCAGTCCGCACCTGGCTCTGCGCCATTACCGAGCGCAATATGCATCAGCTCATGGACCAGCGTACTGGTCGCGTTTTCGCTAAGCAGCGGCCGATCCGCGTGAATAAACAGCGACCGTGGCCCCGAAAGCCCGCCGCGCCACATTGGATCATTCGCACCAATCACTGTCAGTCGTGGCGGGAAATCCGGGAACAAACGCACGAGGTCGGGCAAGATCCATCGCAACATTGCAAGAATGTCCATTCTGCGCACCCCTTGACCGACAGGTGCAGCGACCTTCACGCGGATGTCGGCTATTTGCTCAGAACGAACACCGATATCGCCCAGGAGAATCCAACCGGCTGGTCGATCGAAGCGTCGCTGCGGATTTTCAATCGCATAGCGGTCATTGCGGCCAAAATATTCGGTCACTGAAGACCAGCCTGCCGGCAAGTCGAATCTGAGCACGGTGACGCTGGATGCACCCTGCCGGGTACGGGTTGCCGCTTGCGGGATAATGTCTTCCGCCCGGAAAATAGCCCAGGTCGTGTCGATGCGTGCATCGAACGCGCCGCCATTGCGTTGATGGTCGATGTGCACGAACCAACTCAGGCGACCACCGCGCGCGGGCAACTTCCAGATCAGGCGGTCATCGTCGTGAGAAAACTCTCCGTCACCACTGACGGCGCTTATTTTCGACGCCGGTGCGCGCATATCAAATTCGCGCAGTAATGCGCTGGTCTGACGCACGATCATGTCAACGGTAGCGCCGCCTGCTGCAGGCTTCGGCGTGACCACGTACTCGACCGAATAGCTCAGGTCAGTATCATTTGCTGAATCATTGCCCGCAGCTGACGTTTCGGTGGCTGCTGATCCTGCTGACTTTGGTACCTCGACAGATTCAGCGGCCGGGGCTCCGCATGCCGCAACAGCGATGCCGACAATGACGATCATCGTCAAATGAGCAAAAACCTTTGCCAGCAATAACTTCGCGCGATATTGCCTCGTCCGGCATCCTGGGATGTAGTTCATGTCCGATTCAGTCGTAACCGTGTAATTTTGAGGGATTGTCGACCAGCGAGCAGCATATGTCATCCCCGCCAAACAAAATGCTTCGTTTATCGGTGCCGCTGGGCATCGCGGTGGCGATGTTGTTGAGCGCGTGTGGTCATGAACAGGTCCGACGGGTGCCGGGAGCAGGCAGCCAAAGTACAGTGCGGCATACCGTTGCAACGAAAGAGCACCGGGCGCCGGGCGAGCAGGCGGCAAAGTTTGCCGTGCGCCAACTTGGTGTACCTTATCGTTACGGCGGTTCGACCACGCAGGGTTTTGATTGCAGTGGCCTGGTGCAATACGCCTATGCAAAGGCGGGCATGCAGATTCCGCGCACCACCGCGCAACAGTGGCAGCAGTTGCAGCCGGTGCGGAAAGACAAATTGCGAGTAGGGGACCTGTTGTTTTTCAATATCGAGGGCAAAATAGCCCACGTCGGACTGTATCTGGGTGCTCGCCGGTTCGTGCATGCGCCAGCAAGCGGGCGTGACGTAACGATTGCTGAACTTGACTCAGGATTTTACCGGCAAGCGTTTGTTCGTGGTGGGCGGCCTCATTAGCTCGCTGTTTGCGCCACGGATCGCGAATCCGCATCACGACCATTGTGATGCCATATGTCGGCAGAGTTTCAGACAGTCTCGTCGGAAACGATAAACAATTTCAACTGATCAGCCAGGCCCTTACAGGCTTTTGCCTGGGTGCGGGCAATCAGAGGGATGGGAATGATAATAGCGGGCAGAAACGATGTGCCACTGAAATCCGCGCTAATTGTGCCGGCATCCTCAAGTCCGGTCAGGTCCCAGACTGTGGCGTCGTAGTTGGCGTCCTTTTGCCACCATGCGAAACCGAAGCAGCCACCCCCCCCCGGACCGGCCGCGCAGGACATGCTGCCGCCGCCGGCTACTTTGTCAGTGTCACCATCGAGCCAGATGATATAGCGAACGCCTTTTTCCCGAATGGTTTCGGTAACGCCGGGTCGCGCCATTAGCGCCGGTAATCCTTTGGTCGCCGCAGGTGCCGTCCTGGGCTCAAACCAGGGAAAGAGTGCATCGATGAACTCGCGATTTGGAATGACCCGCAGCCCGTCCGAACCACGGCTAACTGCATCACTGATACAGGAGACGAATTTGGCTTCCGTTTCATTTCCGCCGTGATAGCTCTTGGCCATGATCACGACACCTTCGCCTTCGGCAAGACCGGTCGCTTCCTGGCGAACATTCTCCATACGCGATGTAACGCATGCACCAAGGGCTGATCCGAGCAGTGCGAACCCTGCCAATTTGCTCAGTCCGGGCAGATTAGTCGGAATCATCAGGAGGCTCCTCCGCGGCAGTGCTTTGTAAATTATCTTCTGCCGGCAACGCGCTCGGCGTCGCCTGGTTCTGCTGTGTTCGCGCCGCACTGAGTTTGCTGATGCCGGTGGCTTTGTCCATTTGCATGATGATCAGTGCTGCAGCATCACGCATTGCAAGAACTGCGGCTCGACGTAGTGCGTCATCGCCGCCAAATGTCGTGGTCTGGCTCTTGCCGTAGGCGGCAATCGGCCAGTTGGCTATCTGCACACCGGCCTGGTCAAAAATCTTTATTCGGTAGCGAATCCAGACTGCGAACTCATTTGTCTGGCTTTGATTCGGCACTGAAAACTCGAACGCATCAATGCTTGGTTCAATCAGCGCATCGATAGCCAACTCGCGAGCGTCTACGTCACTGGAGATGACCGCAAATTCGCTGAACATGGCATCGAAAAGCTGCGTGAACAACAATTTGTTTGCTTGTCCCATGTCGATGGTCCATTTTTCCTTGCCGATGACCTGCTCTTCGTGGACGAAGTTATCGAACTCTGCCGGAAAACGCGCAACGACTGATATTGGCATCTGATCAATGAGTGGCTTGGGAATGGTCGGATTGTGCAACACGACTTTTGAGCCACCACAGCCGCCCATGGTCGCGAACAAAATCGAGACAAATATCATTTTCAGCCATCGTGACATCAAATTACCGGGTTCCCAGGTTGGTATTGATGCGTTTGCCAGTCCATTAGTCAGAGCCATTGCGAGAGTCTTAGTTCCACCGAATACCGTTCAATCTACTGGTTCAGACTGTAGACCGCGCGGCAACCTAGTGCAACCAGAGTGCGGATTACGCTGCAGTTCACGTGCAATCTACATACCGTTGTTACCTCACTGATAACATGAGAGTTTTCATGTTTCCCACTGGTGTTTTCCATAATAGCGGCGACGTTCGGCAATCCATCCGCCGACCCTGATCAGTCCCGATTCCACTCCAGTGGTGGTTCTTCCATGAGTGCAGCCTGCTCACGCAATGCAAGAATGTGTTCGTCCCAATAGCGGGGAGAATCGAACCAGGGAAAGGCGATCTTAAATGCGGGATCCTCCCAGCGCCGTGCAAGCCAGGCGGCGTAATGCATGATTCTTAATGTTCTGAGTGCCTCGATCAGGTGTAATTCACGCGCGTCGAAATCACGAAATTCAAGATAGCCCTGCAGCAAAGTTGCCAGTTGCGGTGTTTGCTCCTGCCGGTCTCCGGACAAGAACATCCAAAGGTCCTGGACTGCAGGTCCACCGCGGGCGTCGTCCAGATCGACAATATGTACCTGTTCTCCGGCGACCAGGACATTGCCAGGGTGAAAATCGCCATGCAGACGCAGCTCCTGAACATCACCTGCCCTGGCAAAACAAGCCTCGATGTTGCGGAACAGGTGTTCGCAGATACCGCAATAGGTTTCATCGAGCTCAGCTGGAATGAATTCATTGTCGAGCAAATAGTCGACTGACGCATAGCCGAATGATTCGATATCAAAATACGGTCTGTGTGCGAAGGGCTTGATTTCACCTTGCATATGGATGCGGGCGATCAGCCTGCCAATCTGCTGTTGCAGGGTCTGGTCGTCCAGATCAGGGGCACGACCGCCACGCCTTGGGCTGACGGACAAGCGAAACGGACCACTGTGATGCAGAGTTTTCCCGTCGATAACCAAAGGTGCGACGACCGGAATATCTGCGGCGGCCAGTTCTGCGCTGAATGCGTGTTCTTCCAGAATTGCGGCATCGCTCCAGCGACCTGGACGATAAAATTTGGCGACCACCGGTGGTCCGTCCTCGATTCCCAGCTGGTACACGCGGTTTTCGTAGCTGTTTAAGGCCAGAAAACGACCATCGCAGTGAAACCCCAGGTCTTCCAATGCCGTGAGAATGTCGTCAGGGCGCAGCGCGTTGAAAGCAAGCGTTGATTCGTCGTCTGCGGTCATCGACCACTGGCCCGGGTATTTCGTGCGTGGGCGCGAAGTGCCGGCGCACGAGGCGACCGTCCGGCAGGCGTCGGCGGTAACGCTTCTGCAAGCGCCGACAAATGCAGAATTATTTGAATCATCTACTGTTTTCCTTACTTGGGGGCCGAACCTCATGAATTATTCGCGCGAGTTCTCGTCGCGGTTGCTGCAGTGATCAGGTGCTGGCGGATTATAAGTTCCGCCCGCCGCTTTTGATATGGTGCCGATAGTCGGTCAGATGAGCTGTTAGCATGGTCGATACAGGGCGGAAAGCGGCCGCCGCTCCTGCCATAATCCGCAGGGACAAGTGCGCGATGCCAGACAGGTTATTTTTGGCGGGGAATAATTTATCTCATGAAGATCACACGACCGTACCGTTGTACGACGCGGCTGAGGGCAGGCTTCCTCGTTGTCGCCTGCACCTGGGCAACGATGGCTGGCGCTGAGGTAACCACCATTGGTGATTGCCAACAAGACTACGATCAATGCCTGGGTAAATGGAAGCAAGAGCGCCTGGCGTTTCTAAAAAGTGAAGCAGGCTACCTGAACCTCGCCGGGCTGTACTGGCTTAAAGAGGGTACGAATACTTTCGGTAGCAGCGCGGCCAACGATGTCGTATTTCCTGCCTCGGCGAACCCGGTAATTGGTGCATTCGAATTACAGGATGGCCGGGTGCAGTTGCGAGTGAATCCTGAAGTTAACGTGCGCCACATGGACCGAGTCGTGCATAAGCTACTGATGGCCGGTGATTCGGTTGCGGCACCGGTTTATGCGACGCATGGCACTTTCGCCTGGACCGTCATCAAAAGAGACCATCGCTTCGCCGTGCGCCTGCGTAATTTCGCTAGTCCGATTGTAAAAAACTTTCCGCCAATCGACTACTACCCGGCAAGCCAGGCAAGTCGGGTTAGTGCAAAATTGCATCGCTACAAGAAACCCAGAATGATTCATGTGGGAACGGTAATCGAAGGCTTAAGTTACAACCCCTGGTCACCGGGAATCGTAGAATTCGTGATAGATGGCGAGACTTTCGAACTGGAGGCTTACGATGCCGATGGTGAACTATTTTTTGTTTTCGGCGATCAGACCAGCGGCAGGGGCACCTACCCGGCCGGTCGGTTCCTTTATGCACAGATGCCGGACGCCGATGGCGTAACCGAACTCGACTTCAACACGGCACATAGCCCGCCGTGTGCGTACAATGAGTTTGCAACCTGTCCAATCGCATCGGCGCGCAATCGAATTGCAACCCGTATTACGGCTGGCGAGCGTTACGATCCGACGCAACACTGACCACGATTATTCGATTAAAGCGAAGCAGATGAGAATTCACGAAGAAGTAACCCAGGAAGTCGATGACGCGCCGCGCGGTGCCGACACCGTTGCGTTCTTTGATCTGGACGGCACCATCTTGTTCGGCTATTCCATCGCATCGATTTTTCGCGAACGAGTGATGAGTGGCGATCTCGCTCCACAGGACGTTATTCAGCAGTTTTTTTCGTTGCTGGCCCACCAGGTTAATGGCACAGAGTTTCCGCAGTTGCTTGATGAGGCAGCCGCAACGCTTGCCGGCGTTGACGAGAATCAATTTGTTGCACTTGGCGAACGGGTTTTCGATAAGTATCTGGCTGGAGATATTTATCCGGAATCACGTGCGCTGATTCGTGCCCATCTCAGTCGTGGCCATACTGTCGTTATTGTGTCGTCCGCGACACGTTACCAGGTTGATCCGATCGCGCGGGAACTCAATGTCGAGCATGTATTTTGCAATCGGTTCGAAGTCGAGGAGGGCGTTTTTACCGGCAAGGTAGAGCAGCCCATTTGTTATGCGCGCGGCAAACTGGATGTCGCACAACAGTTTGTTAAAGACAGAAACACGGATCTTGCACATTGTTATTTTTATACAGATGGATTCGAGGACGTATCGCTGTTGGAAGAGGTTGGATTTCCACGCCCGCTCAATCCAGACCGGAGCCTTGAGGAGGTTGCGAGACGACATGACTGGCCGGTCAGAAAATTTGACAGTCGCGGCTTCCCGGGAGTGCGCGAATTTGTAAGAACCGGCCTGGTGTATGGCGCTTTTTTCTCGGCTGCGCTACAGATTATTCCGACCTGGCTGCTGAATCAGTCCAGACGGGATGCAGTTAACCTGGCTGTCACGACCTGGGGCGAATTTGGCAGTGCACTGGCAGGAATCGATATCCGAATTAAGGGAGAACATCACCTCTGGGAGCAAAGGCCTGCTGTTTTTCTTTTCAATCATCAGAGTGCAATCGATGTTCTGATCATTGCGAAGCTTCTGCGGCGGGATTTCACAGCGATCGCCAAGCAGGAAATTGCCAGAAACCCCCTTGTGGGTCCGGTCTTTCGGGTCGCAGATACTGTTTTTGTGGATCGCAGGAACCAGGAAAAGGCGATTGAGGCGTTAAAGCCGGTCGTCAATACATTACGTGGTGGGCTCTCTGTAGCGATAGCGCCGGAGGGAACCCGCAGCAGCGGTGACCGGCTTGGAAAGTTCAAGAAAGGACCGTTTCATATCGCCATGCAGGCCGGCGTGCCGATGGTGCCAATTGTGATTCACAACGCTACTGACGTATTGCCGAAGGGTGGTTTTTTCATTCGACCATCCGTCGTTTATGTAGATGTGCTGGCACCTGTATCGACGGATGGCTGGTCAGCTGAAACGATTGATAAGCATGTCGCCGAGGTTCGCGGTCAGTATCTTCGGCTGCTCGATCAGACAAGCGATGAGCACGTGAAGCTCGCCAGCGTAAAATAACCGAAGACACGAAGTTTTTCGGCTTATTCCAGTTCGAAACTCAGGCCAGCATTTTTCTGCAATCGGTCCAGCAACTGCGCACCCATCGCCGAGGCTGGCGTCCAGAAACCGCCTGCGACATTGAGTTCGTCTTTCGCCAGGCAAACGGCACTTTCGGCCAGCATCTTGCTGGTTGAACCATAGCCCGGGTCACGATCGCCTTTGACCCTGAGGCGCAATAACTTTCCATCCGCCATCTTGCCAAGCAAGAGCAGGTTAAAGAAACCGTTTTCACGTTGCTCCGCAGTGGGCCCCTCACCAGGTTTTGGCGCCAGCAGGGGAACGATTGTCTTGCGTGTGAACGCCACCGAACTAGCAAGCATAAATGTGCCCAGTCCAGCGGTTAACAGCGCTGACTTGCACCAACCACTGGCGCCGCTCCCGGTAATCGTCGCTTCGCGATAACGGAATTCCTTGCCATAGGGATAGCCGCGCAATGCGTTGCTGCGACGGACGATGCGCGTGTTGACGGCAGCCATTATGAAAGGGCCGGTCCATACTCCTGCGTCTGCGTTAAATTCAATGCTGGTTTGATCGGGACCGTCCGGGCCGTCTCTTTCGCCGGCAGGATTCAGCGCATACGGATCGAACAGAATCTTCGCGATGTCACGATCCTGACGTGCCTGGTCCATGGCGGTCAGCATGCTCGCAACCGTGCCACCGCTGGCGCCACCTTTCATGGCTTTCACCAACAATGTAATTTCATCGCAGGCTGCCCCGTACTGATCGAGTGCATGATTCTGCAGGCAGAACACGCCGATATCGGATGGAATTGAATCAAAGCCGCAACTGGGGACGATTCGTGCACCGCTGGCAAGGGCAGCAGACTGATGCTGGTCGAGCATGGCGCGCATCCATTGCACTTCGCCGGCAAGATCACAATAGTGCGTGCCATGCGTAACGCAGGCAGCAACCAGTTCGCTGCCATAGCTGGCGTATGGCCCGACCGTGGTTAAAATTACGCGGGTACTCCGGGTCAGTTGCCCTAATGAGTCTTCGTCGTGACTATCAGCGATTATGACGGCCGGTTGTGGCCCGCTACCGCAGATACCGGACAAAACCGCTGCCAGCTTTAAGCGATTGCGGCCGGCAACAGCCCAGCGCAGATCTCCCCCCAATGGATATTTCTTTACCAGGTATTCAACAACCAGGCGCCCGGTGAATCCCGATGCGCCCCAGACTACGAGGTCGTATTCACGTTGTGCATTCGCGCTGGCAGATGGCATGCAGGAAGGTTAGACCTCGAGCTGCGTTGATACAACTGAATTTACGCTGGTGCCGGGCTGGATGACGCGCAATAATTAACACGTTCGGTGTGCGGTCTGACACCGACAATTTTATGCCAGCACTTTATGCTGCCTGACCAACCCAACGGGAACAACAAAATGATCAGATTCAAACTTCGCCTGGTGCTTATGAGTGTACTGGCGCTCACCACCTGTCTTGCTGCTTGCAGCGATTCCCCGGACAAAGGCACGTCGTCGTCCGCGTTCGTTGCCGGGGACGGCATCCTGAAATATATTCCCGCAGACACGCCATACCTGTTCGCAACGCCTGGCGACCTTCCTGAGGATGTAGTCGACATCCTGGAGCCGCAGATGGACGCGATGCTCAGTGCTTACCACAAACTGATGCTTGCCTTTGTCGATGCGCAAGCATCCGTCACGACAGATGATGACGGCGAGGCGGTGTCCGGTGCTGAGAACATCGAAGAATTTATGCCAATTATCGATGAACTTGGCACCCTGATGTCTATCGATGGATTGCGCGAGGCAGGTTTTGATCGGGAGTCCGATGTAGCGATTTACGGCATGGGTTTGTTGCCGGTGTTTCGTGTGACGTTAACAGACGGCAGTTTGTTCGAAGCCGCGCTGGCGCGCCTTGAAGCAAAGGCCGAATCGGAATTCAGTGTTGGCGAAATAGACGCGCATTCGTATCGCTATATAGACGATGAAGAATCGCGTTTTGTGATTGCTGTCATCGACAACAACCTGGTCATGACCGCGGTGCCGATCGCGTTAGCCGATGAGCAACTGAAAGAGGTCCTTGGTATAACGTTGCCGGCGCAAAATATTGCGGCGTCCGGCGCATTGCAAAAGATGGCCGACAAGCACAATTTTGTTGACTATATGATCGGCTTTATCGATATCGAACGCATTGTGGCAACGTTTATCGATGCACCGACGGGCATTAACAGCGAACTGCTGTCACTCATGGACTATGACACGGCCGCAATGTCTGATGTGTGCAAATCGGAAACTCGCGCGATGGCGGGTGTTATGCCCCGGATAATAATGGGCTACACATCGTTAGTGCCCGAAGCAATGGAATCGAAAGCGATATTTGAATTGCGCAGTGATCTTGCCGCGGGTGTGGCGTCGCTCGCCGGCGCCGTGCCGGGGCTGGGCAATGAGCAAGGTGGCTTGTTTTCGTTTGGCTTTAGCATGGACTTGCTGGCCGCACGTGAGTTCTATTCGGCACGTCTCGACGCCCTTGAGGCGGAGCCATTCCAGTGTGAGTATTTTGCTGACCTGCAGGGCAGCGTCGCTCAGGGCCGGGAATTGCTCGAGCAACCCGTGCCGCCGATCGTCTATGGTTTCAAGGGTGTTCTCGCCGTCATCGAGGACCTGCAAGGAATGGATATGAGCAACAACCAACCGCCTGCCTCAGTCGATATGCGGATGCTGGTGGTTACCGACAATGCGGAAGGATTGTTGGCAATGGGTACGATGTTCAGTCCGGAACTCGCAGCGTTGCAAATCAAAGCAGACGGCCAGCCGGTAAAACTGGATTTTGCCCAGGCCATGATGCCGGCTGGTGCGGATGCTTACATAGCGATGTCCGAAAATGGAATTGCTATATCCGTAGGTGCTGGAATGGAGCAGAAACTTGGTGCCATGCTCAGCGCAGACATACTGGATCCATCGCCAGTCTCGGCATTTGAAGTAGATGCCGGTCGCTATTACGAATTCATCGGTGCATCGATGTCTGTGCCTGGAGACGATGAAGAACCGCCACCGCAAGAGGTGCGCGAAGCAATGCAGGAAATTCTCGGCGCTATGCAGAATTCATTCGATCGCATCTACTTCTACGTGGACTTTACGGAGCAGGGCATAGAGCTGACATCGAAGGTATCGCTTAACAAATAGTTTATGCCAGCTATACAGACAGATGTCCTCGTCATTGGCGGCGGACTGATCGGGCTTGCAACCGCGATGCATTTGCAGGCGATGCAGCCGCGCCTGAAGATCAGCCTGTGCGAGAAAGATAATCGCGTTGCCGCGCAGCAATCCGGGCACAATTCCGGTGTGCTGCATGCCGGCATTTATTATCAACCCGGATCGCTGAAGGCGCGTCTTTGTGTCGATGGCAAGCAAGCGCTCGTAGCATTTTGTGAGCGCCATGCGATACCGGTCATTCGTTGTGGCAAGGTTATCGTCGCAAATACCGCGTTGGAATCTGATCAACTCGAGCGATTGCACGATCGTGGTACAGAAAATGGTGTCCCGGGGCTGAAAATTCTATCGCAACGCGAATTGCGCGACGTCGAACCGCACGTTCGCGGCCGCAAGGCGCTGCATTCACCGCAATCTGCCATCGTGGATTACCAGCTCGTTGCAGCAGCGTATGCCAAAGATTTTCAGGCAGCCGGTGGCCAGGTACATCTTGAGACGGAGTTTGTATCCGCCGGGCCACTGAATAGCCGGCGGCGTGTGATTACAACCAGGGAAGAATTCGATGCAAGATTCGTCATCAACTGTGCCGGGCTGCAATCAGATCTAGTCGCAAAGAAGATGGGAACCGATCCGGGGTTGCGCATCATTCCGTTTCGCGGCGAATTCCTTGAGTTAAGTCCGGCTCGACGACACCTGGTCAAGGGCCTCATCTACCCGGTACCCAATCCCGATTTGCCTTTCCTCGGCGTACACATCACGCCGATGGTCAGCGGATCCATCGAGGTGGGACCGAACGCGATACTGGCGACCCGGCGGGAAGGATACCGGCGCCAGGACTTTTCGCTGCAAGAGTTCGCGAACACTTTGTCCTACCCTGGTTTCTGGCGGCTTATTGCGCGAAACCTGGGCCCAGGCGTTGCAGAGATCAAACGTGCCCTGCGCAAGAGCGTGTTCGTCGAAAATGCTCGCCAGCTGGTGCCGGATATTAATGCAGAAGACCTGCGGCCACTCAGGGCCGGCGTACGGGCGATGGCGGTAGGTCGAGACGGTAATATGATTGACGATTTTCGCGTCGAAGAGGCACCCGGGGCAATTCATGTACTCAATGCACCGTCCCCGGCAGCAACTTCTTCGATGATGATCGGCAAATACATTGCTGGCAAGGCCGAGCTGCGCATCAATGCAGACTAGTCGACGTGCCACAAAAGGTTTAAATTGAACCATCAAAGTCCTGAATTCCAATACAGAGCGTTGCTAACGATGAAATATCTGATTCTGCTGGTCCTTGTTTTTTGCTTCAGCCACGTTGCTCTGGCCGGCGCCAGTGGCGCTGCTGCCGTCGTGCTGGTCAGTATCGATGAAATTCGCGAGGGGAAGGGCGATCTGTCCGCGAAAAATACGGTCTCGGCAGGACAACCGGACAGCGCCGTACTGGCGTCGTTCGCGGCAGCCGGCTACGTCGCAGTAATTGACCTGCGAACGGACAAGGAGGACCGGGGTTTCGATGAGCAGGCAACCGTGACGGAACTTGGCATGAGTTATGTACTGATGCCGGTGGGTAGCGAGGAAGACATAAGTTTCGAAAAAGCAGCAGAACTCGACAAAATACTGTCCGGTTTCGACGGCCCGGTCCTGGTTCACTGCGCCAGCGGCAACCGGGTCGGTGCTTTGTTTGCTTTACGCGAAAAAGCAAACGGGGCCACCAACGAAGAGGCCATTGCCGCCGGCAAGATCGCCGGCATGACGCGTCTTGAACCGGAAGTAATCAAGGTCCTGGAAGCGAAATAAGAAGCTGCTCGCGGAAAATCGTACAGCGATTTATTCGCTGATCTTGCGTCCGGACAGGCTGTCGAGTTCACTGAGCAGGCGTCGCTTGGCTTTGTGTTTCTGTCGCAGCCCGCTGAGTAATGCGTGCCATTCTGCGAGACGGTACGGACCCGAACCGTGGTGCAGACCGTTGCCCCGACCCTTACACCTTTTGGGCATCATCGTTCGAAATTAGGTTAAATGGCCCATTTGTGCGCTGTTACAGAGTCTGGATTTTTACAATAGTATCTCCCCTAATAATTACCTTTGAACTTGAAAGAGCTGGTACGTGCCACCATCCTCAGGTCTTTGATCTGCGTCAGCCGATGCAGCAAGGTATCCGCCAGGCCAGCGGAAAAATATTCCTGCTCGGTATCGGAGCTTAAGTTCAAAAACGGCAACGCCTCAAAAGGCACGATTGCAGCGGGGATCGAACCAATCGCGCCCAATAAACCCGCCATAACAGCAACCCTTCAGCGCGCGATTAGCGTGAAAATGCCAAGAATCGTCGCAAAGCGTTACGCGGAAGCCCCCGCTGCTTCCAGCAACAAAAAGGGCCCCCAAATGGGGACCCTTATTGTTGGTGGAGGCGGCGGGGATCGAACCCGCGTCCGCAAGTCCTCCGCTACGAGGTCTACATGCTTATTCCGTCTTTAATCTCATCGCAGGCTACCCGACGGGCAGGGAAGACCTGAAACCAGTTCAGTTAGGATTTAACGGTTCGGACCCTGAACAAGTCCTTGCCGCGGTCTTGTGTAGGTGACCCCTGGGATCCGGCCGCACAAGCACGAGCCGGGCAGAGGGCGTTGAGCTGGTTTTTAAGCAGCTAGCGCGTAGTTGTCGTCGTTGGCAACTATAAGTGTTACAGCTAGTTTTACGAGGTGATCTGTCCCTCGGCATGCACCCGGAGTTTCGCAACCCACGTCGAATCCAATTCGCCCCCTTTGGTGGCGGAACAGATGTCCCGTGGAAGTAGTGTAGGGGCCTTCGCAAGAAATACAATCTCCGGATCTGCAAAAACCGGCAAAATTCCCCTTGCTTCTAAATTAGTAGCATTGTAAAATCTCTGCTACCGTTTTAGAAGCAAACTTGTGAAAGCCTTATGGCGCAAAGAGTACAGAATCTCCGGCGGGCAACAACCACGGTTTCGATGCAGCGGGCGTTATCGCTGGCAGGACATCGCTGGGCACTAAGAGTGGTCTGGGAGCTACGTGTCGGCCCGCTCAATTTTCGTGCTTTACAGGCCGCTTGCGGCGATCTGTCGCCCAGCGTATTGCAGCGCAGGCTGCATGAGCTGCGGGGCCTGGGGCTGGTCGAAAAAATACCACAGCTGGGCTACCGTCTCAGTTCCTATGGCGAGCGTCTTTTTCAGGTTCTTGCACAACTCGACAAATGGTCTGCAGGACTGCCAGAGAAACCCGTCTCATAGTAATAAATAACATTAAAAATAGTATATAAGATATTGTATTTATTGATTAGATGACTTCAGAATTCGGGATTTCTGTCGTTTCCAGTCACGGTCTTTTTCGCTGGCTCTCTTGTCGTGTTGTTTCTTGCCTTTGGCCAAGCCAATATCCAGTTTTACCCTGCCTTTGCTCCAGTGCAAATTGAGCGGTACCAGCGTATAGCCTTTTCTCTCGACCGCACCGATCAGACGGTCAAGCTCGAGACGATGCATAAGCAGCTTACGGGTGCGGGTTGGATCCGGTTTTATATGCGTGGATGCGGTGCTCAATGGTGCTATGTGAGCCCCGAGCAACCAGGCCTCAGCATTGCGCAATTGCACATAACTTTCGGTTAGCTGGGCGCGACCAGCGCGCAGACTTTTGACCTCCCAGCCCTCCAGTGCCAGGCCTGCCTCAAAAGTATCTTCCACGAAATAGTCGTGGCGCGCTTTTTTGTTCAGCGCAATTTTGCCTGTGGCTGCTGCTTTTTCTTTCTTCTTGTTCATTATCTATTTGACAATACTTCGCCGGTGCCGGGGTCGGGCCGCGATTATACGGCAGGAAGTCTGTTGTAAGGGCCATGAAATTGATCCAGAATCGCGCCATCAACGCTGTCCGAAGAGCAGAATGTTAAACGAAGAAGCAGCCACAAAGGCGCCGCGAACATCTTTGCACGGTCACTGGTCTTCCCGCATGGCCTTTATCCTGGCCGTCACGGGCTCCGCAGTCGGTCTGGGCAACATCTGGAAATTCCCCTATATCGCCGGGGAGAACGGTGGCGGTGCTTTTGTGCTGGTCTACCTGCTGTGCGTATTCCTTATTGGTTTACCGGTGATGATGTCAGAAATTCTTATCGGTCGGCGCGGTCGCAGAAATCCCGTCGCGACAATGGCTCTGCTTGGCGAGGAAGAGGGCCATTCCCGCCGCTGGCGCTGGGTTGGTGCCCTTGGGATTATTGCCGGCATACTGATCCTGTCGTACTACAGCGTCATTGCGGGATGGACGCTGGCTTACGTACAGAAAAGCGTTTTTGGCGTATTCACAGGCGCGACAGCGGCGCAGGTCGATGCAATATTCAAAAACTTCACCGGCAACTGGGTTGCGGTTGCATTTACGCATACGTTGTTTATCGGCGCTACGACCCTGGTCGTGGCGCGGGGCCTCGAAAGGGGCCTTGAACAGGCCGTAAAATTCATGGTGCCCTCGCTGCTGTTGTTAATGTTGGCACTGCTCGGCTATGCGATTACATCCGGCAGCTTCGCGCAAGGATTGTCATTCCTGATAACACCCGATTTCAACGCGCTCACCTGGGATGGCGTGCTGGCCGCAATGGGACAGGCATTTTTCACCCTTAGTCTGGGCATGGGCGCGGTGATGGCGTATGGCGCGTATTTGCCGAAGGAAACTTCTATTGTTGGTGCATCAGTTGCCGTTGTCATAGCGGACACAATCATCGCAATTCTCGCGGCGCTGATCATTTTTCCGCTGGTATTTGCGAACAATCTTGATCCGGCGGAAGGCGAGGGCCTGGTGTTCATCACTTTGCCGCTGGCGTTCGGACATATGCCTGGCGGTGTCGTGTTTGCATCCTTGTTCTTTGTGTTACTGGCGTTTGCCGCGTGGACTTCAGCATTGGGTGTGATGGAGGCCGCAGTAGCGTTTTTGGTGGAACGCTTCTATCGAACGCGGGCACAGGCAGCGCTAATGACGGGTGGCCTGATCTGGGTGATCGGTTTGGGCACCGTCTTGTCGTTCAATGTTCTTATGGACTTCAAATTCCTGAATGGAACCATTTACGACAACGTCGATTACCTCACCAGTAAAATCATGCTGCCGCTGAGCGGCTTGCTAATTACCGTCTTTGCCGCGTGGGTAATGTGCCGCAATTCGACCGCGGACGAACTCGGTGGCGCTGGATCGTCATACAGGCTCTGGCATTTCCTGGCGCGATTTGTGGCGCCGGCGGCAATTATTGTGATATTCCTGCAAGCTGTTGGCGCGTTGGAATAGTTGCGCCCCGACTCAATCGGCGAAAAATATGCGAAAGGTAAAGAAAAGCGCGATCGTTCCTTATTCTGCAAGGGAAATGTTTGTGTTGGTCGACGACGTTGAGTCCTATCCGCAGTTTTTGCCCTGGTGCAATCAGGCCGAAGTCCACAACCGCACTGAGGAGTCCGTCGACGCCACTCTGGAACTGCAAAAAGGAGCCCTAAGCAACAAATTTACGACCCGCAACAGCCGCAATGAATTCGAGTCGATCGGGCTCGCGCTGATTGGTGGCCCATTCCGTCACCTTGAAGGTGGCTGGCAGTTCAAAGAACTAGGCGATAACGGTTGCAAGGTTTCACTGGAGCTCGAATTCGAGTTTGAAAGCACGTTGGTGGATATGATGTTTGGCTCGTTTTTTGAGGATATCTGCAACTCGCTGGTCGATGCGTTCACAAAGCGGGCCGAATCCGTGTTCGGCGCGCGCTAGCCCGGACGAGTTGCGCGATTAAAAATGGCTGCCACCGGCACAATTTCGGTCGAGCTTGTATTTGGCCTGCCAGACGAGCAAGAGCTCATTGCACTCACAATCGATTCGACCGTCACTGTCGGCGAGGCTATTAGAATATCGGGCATTGCCGATAAATTTCCAAACCAGCCCATTGACTCATTCGCCGTCGGCATCTGGGGGCGCGTCGTGGCAATCGATCAGTCGCTCCAGCAAGGCGATCGGATTGAAATCTACAGGCCACTACAAATTGATCCACGGGATGCAAGGCGGCGATTGGCCGAACAGGGTGGATTCATGGGCAGTCACGACGGCGGTAAAAAGAAGGGCTAGTGGTCCAACAAACGACCCTTGTTGGACTACTAGAGATCCGAGGAGAGGTCCTGATCCTTGAGAATCTCCGTGACATTATCGCTATCGTAATAGATTGATACCCATCGCTTGAAGGTCGCTTTTTCTTTGCCGATGCGCAGGAAATAGACATAGTCCCAGCGATTGTCGTGAAACGGGTCGTCAATCATCGGCGTGCCGAGCAGGAATCGCACCTGGTTGCGCGTCATGCCAACCTCAACCTGATCAATATCTTCCTGTTTGAGCAGGTTCCCCTGCGACAGGGACGCCTGGTAAACACAGCCGCCGGCGAACAGCAGGAAGCCAAGAACTATTGTCGTTGCCAGTGTTTTTCGCATGGATCAGATCTGTTACAGATTGGGAAAACTAAACGCTTTATGGACTATTCAGACCGCTCTCATGGTGGAGCGTTCTATCCAAGTGGGTCATAATAGGCGCGCATGATACCTACTTGTCATGCCTCGCGGTAGCCGCCGCTTGTTTTTACAAATTACGAGCGAGAATCAATGGAACAACGTCAGGAATTACGCAAAGCCGGCCTCAAGGTGACGCTGCCGCGGTTGAAGATTCTGGAAATTCTCGAGAATCGCGAGATGCGGCACCTGAGTGCAGAGGATATTTATCGTGAGCTGCTGAATCTGGGGGAGGATATCGGTATTGCGACAGTCTATCGTGTGCTCACCCAGTTCGAGGCTGCCGGCCTCGTAAAGCGGCATAATTTCGAAGGTGGACACTCGGTATTTGAACTTGATGATGGCGCTCATCACGACCACATGGTCTGTATAGAAAGCGGTGACGTGGTTGAATTTATGAATGATGAAATCGAGCAGTTACAGCACGATATCGCAAAGGCGCACAACTTCGAGTTGGTTGGGCATAACATGGTGTTGTATGTGCGGCCGTTGAAAAAGGACGGCGATTCCTGATTTTTGGTCTCGGTTAATCGCTTAGGCGCGGGCGTTTTTTCTGTCACGGCGCATCCCTTTGCGTAGCATTTCCGCCGCGTGTTCCCTGGTGCGTTGCGTAATCTCGACGCCGCCCAACATCCTGGCCAGTTCCTCGATACGTCCATCATCGCCAAGCTGCGTGATTGCGGTTTTGGTTGACTTGCCATCCGTAATTTTCAGGATGCGAAAATGATTGCTGGCAAGACTGGCTACCTGCGGCAAATGGGTCACGCAAAATACCTGCCGCGTCTCTCCCAGCTCGCGCAGGCGCAGGCCGACCATTTCCGCAACGCTGCCACCGACGCCACTATCTACCTCGTCAAACACCATCGTTGGAATGGCGCTGCCGTCACTGGCAATAACCTGGATAGCCAGGCTCATGCGGGATAACTCACCACCCGATGCCACACGGGACAATGGCTGTGGTTGCTGGCCTGGATTTGCGCTAATCAGGTATTCGACATCGTCCATACCCCAGGGGCGTGGGTCGGCGATGTCCCGCGAAGAAACCGTGGCTTCGAAAATGCCGCCCGGCATGCCGAGGTTCGACATAGCGTCCGTAACGGCGGCCGAAAATGCTGTTGCCGCTTTCTTGCGCCCGGTTGAGAGTCTGCGGGCTGATTTCCGGTAGGAAGATTCTGCTTGCCCGGTTAATTGTTGCAGCTCGGCGCCGCGCTCTTCAGCATGCTCAAGATCGTTTAGTTGCTGTGTGAGTTGTTGCTGCAGCTTGCCGATTTCCTCAGGCTCGACGCGGTGTTTGCGTGCGATGGTCTGAATCGCATCCAGTCTTTCTTCTACCCAGTTTTGCCGGCCTGGATCCATATCAAGATCGTCCGCGTAGCGGCGCAGCACGTCAGCGGCTTCTGATACCTGAATGTTGGCGTCCTGGAGCAGGCTCAAAGCCGGCTGTAAAGACGCATCGACGTCACAGAGAGCATCGATCGCCCGGGTAGCGTCGGCGAGCAGGCTTTGTGCGTTCGTCGGATCGCCGTCGTAAATTTGTTGCAACGCTCGATGAACACCTTCTGCAAGTTTGCCACTGTTTTGCAGTTTTTGCCGTTCCTCGGACAGTGAGCCTATTTCATCCGCGGCCAGATTGAGAGCATCCAGTTCGCTTAGCTGAAAGCGCAGCAATTCGAGTCTCGATACGCGATCCGCATTGGCAGACTCGATATCGCTGAGTTGCCTGGCAAGTTCCTGCCAGTCAGAAAAAGCGGTATGCGTCGCAACGCTCAGATCAACCAGTCCACCGAAGTAATCAAGCAGGTTTCTTTGCACGCTCTTATGGCCAAGCGACTGGTGGAAATGTTGCCCGTGAATGTCCAGCAACATTTCGCCCAGTGTTTTGAGGCTTTGCAAGGGCACGCTGTTGCCGTTGATGAACGCGCGCGATCGGCCCTCAGCATTGATGACGCGACGAAGATTGCATTCGTCATCCAGATCCAGCATTTGTTCTTCGAGCCACTGGCGCGCACCCGGCAAGTTTTGCAGGTCAAACTCCGCTGTGAATTCGGCACGTTTCGTGCCCGTACGTACCAGGCCGCTGCCACCGCGTTCGCCCAGCACCAGGCCGAGCGCATCGACAAGAATTGATTTGCCGGCGCCTGTTTCGCCAGTGAGCACTGTCATGCCGGGCGAGAACTCCACCTCGACCTGATCGATGATTGCGAAATTACGCACCTGCAGACTCGTCAGCATCTGCTAGTTCCTAGCCCGGACACTTCATGAATGGTCCGGGCCCGGCGGGGGATGCTGGACGCGCACATTGCGACCCCAATGTAGTTTGGAGCGTAGAATTTCGTAGAAATCATATCCCGGTGGATGAATTAGTGTAATGCGATGTTCGGCCTCACCAATGACAAGCTTGTCGTCGGGACCAAACTCGCCAAGCGTGTGTCCATCGACACTGATTTCCGCCTTGGTGTCTTCGCGCGGCAGGAGTTTGACCTCAATTTCCTGGTCGGCTGGTATGACAATAGGGCGGTCGCTAAGGGTATGCGGGCAAATCGGCACCACCACAATCGCATCAAGTCGTGGCTGGATAATGGGGCCGCCACAACTCAAGGCGTAGGCGGTCGAGCCGGTTGGCGTCGCAGCAATCAGGCCGTCGCCCATGTGTGTGTTGACATATTTATTTGCAATTCTGGTTTCGAAATCGAGCATTCGCCCGGTCTCACGGCGCTGCAATACAACGTCATTTAGCGCCAACGCGGTCTTTTGACTGCCATCTGCGGCAGTTATTTTCGCTTGCAGCTGGAGACGCGACTCACTCGTATAGTTGCCCGCCAGTACCTGGCCAAGACTCTCCAGCATGTCGACCGGCGATACGTCTGCCAGGAAGCCCAGGCGGCCACGGTTGATACCCAGAAGTGGCACGTCGCCACCAGCTGCCAGTCCCGCAGCATGCAACATCGTTCCGTCTCCGCCAATGGCGATAATCAGGTCGGCATTGCTTGATAGCGCATTATCGGCAACAGCACGTGCCGACAATGCATCCGCAGTCGCCGCGTTTGACAGCACCGTGATGCCGGCATTGGCCAGGTATTCTGCCAGCCGGATCATTGGCTCTGCGACGCGCGAGTCCGTAAACAGGCCCACAAGGGCCACTGTCTTAAACGAATTAGTCATGCCAGGATCGGTTTTCGCCTGTATGTCAATGGGCCGGGCATCAGGGTCGCAGGGTTATTGATTTTTACAAACCCTTGACCCACCGCCAAGCCGTTGCTAACTTTTTGTTTTTACACTAACACAATGTGTTAGTCGTACTTTTTGCGTTTCTATGCGAATGGCCAGCGAAGCACTCAGTCAACTACCTAACGAACGCGCTCAATTCCTGCTTAAGGTTTTGATACAGCGGTTTATTCGCGACGGCCAGCCGGTCGGTTCGCGAACCTTGTCACGCGACTCTGGAATAGAACTCAGTCCCGCAACGATCCGCAATGTCATGTCGGAACTCGAGGAACTTGGGCTGATTTCTGCGCCACACACCTCCGCAGGTCGTGTTCCCACTACCCAGGGATATCGCCTGTTCGTTGATACGCTGGTGCGCTACAAGCCACCAAGTGATGCTGAAATTAAAAGATTACAGCAGCAGCTTGGCGAGCACGGTGATGAACCTGACGCGATACTTGGTTCGGTATCAAATTTGCTTGCCAGCATAACGAGCCTTGCCGGCATTGTGACGGTGCCGCGAGGTCAGCGTGCAATCTTGCGGCAAATCGAGTTTCTGCTGCTGTCTGATAATCGTGTGCTTGCCATTCTGGTCATTAACGACCGTGAAGTACAAAACCGCGTTTTGCAAACCGAACAGCCGCACACGGCGGAGGAGTTACAACGGGCTGCGAATTTTATCAATGACAATTACGTCGGTTGCGACCTGCTGCAGATTCGCGAGCAGCTGATTGATGATCTTGACCGCACGCGCAATTCCATGAACCAGGCGATGCACGACATCATTTCAGTAGCGCAATCCGCTATGGAGGGCGCAGCAGCGCCGGCGGGTGATTTCATGCTCACCGGCGAAACCAACCTGATGGATTTTGCCGAGCTTTCCGACATTGATACCATTCGCCGTCTGTTCGAGGCGTTCTCAAAAAAGCGTTTCATGCTCAAGCTGCTCGACAAGAGTATCAACGCGAGCGGCGTGCAGATATTCATCGGTCATGAATCCGGTTACAAGTTTCTGGATGACTGCAGTGTTGTGACGGCGCCCTATCGTGTGGATGACGACCATATTGGCGTACTTGGCGTTATTGGTCCCACCAGGATGGCCTATGATCGGGTGGTGCCGATTGTCGATATTACGGCGCGGTTGCTGGAGTCGGCAATGAATCCGAAAGATTAGCGGCTGAATGCCGTTGCGACTTTTTCAGCGACCTGGCCTCGGGTCCGTCTGGCTAATTTTCGGTTCTGCGGAAAATAGCTGCAAATTAAGGCATGCAGGCTCTTGATATTTGCTGGCAGGACCCCAAAATTTGCGCATCAATGATTTCGATGTCCGCGAGCTGGTTGCGTTGACATTAATGGACCGGAGCAAATAACAGATGAACGGACAGCCTGATCGCCCGCCAGAGGGCGATGCTGAAGTCGTTGAAGTAGCGGCACAGGACGATACGGATGCAACTGCAGCGGCAAACGAGGTGGCCGGCGACACGCCGGATTCTGACGATCCATTGGCACAGGCTCGGGCGAAAGCGGACGAGAACTGGGACAAGTACGTGCGCCTGGCCGCAGAATTGGAAAACGTTCGCAAGCGGGCGGCACGTGATGTGGAAAAAGCCCACAAGTTCGCTCTGGAGCGTATCGTGGGCGACCTCCTGGAGGTACGCGACAGCCTTGAGATGGCGGTGTCCGCCGGTGAGGAGAGTAGTTTTGAGAGTCTGCAAGCGGGTAATGAGACGACGTTGAAATTGCTGGCAACGGTCATGCAGCGCTACGGTGTTGAGGAAATCGATCCGTTGGGCGAGCCGTTCGACCCGAACTGCCACGAGGCGATGACCATGCAGCCCTCTGCCGATGCCGAACCCGACAGCGTCCTGACGGTGTTTCAGAAGGGTTATGCCCTGAACGGCCGGTTGTTGCGACCGGCGCGGGTAGTGGTTGCCATAGCGCCTGCGGATGGCACCGATAGGGGCTAAAACGACAATACATAAAGGCCCCAGGACGGTTGAAACACCAGCCGCTGTCCCCACTAAGTGCCTAACTTTGAAACTAATGCAATCGGAGATCAAATATCATGGGTAAAGTTATTGGTATCGACCTCGGTACCACCAACTCCTGCGTCGCAGTCATGGAGGGTGATAAGCCCAGAGTGATCGAGAATAGCGAAGGGGATCGAACCACACCCTCGGTCGTCGCCTTTAGCAAGGATGACGAGGTGCTCGTAGGCCAGTCTGCGAAACGACAGGCTGTGACCAATCCAACAAACACCTTGTTTGCGGTCAAGCGATTGATTGGCAGACGCTTCGAAGACGACGTCGTGCAGCGTGATATCGAAATGGTGCCATATACCCTGGTCAAGGCAGACAATGGTGATGCCTGGGTTGAGGCCGGTGGCAATAAAATGGCCCCGCCGGAAATATCTGCCCGGGTTCTCATGAAAATGAAGAAGACGGCTGAGGACTATCTTGGTGAACCGGTTACGGAAGCGGTAGTGACCGTACCGGCTTATTTCAATGACTCGCAACGCCAGGCGACGAAAGACGCGGGCAAAATCGCGGGCCTGGAGGTCAAACGAATAATCAACGAGCCAACCGCGGCAGCGCTTGCCTATGGCATGGACAAAAAGCGTGGCGACGCCACCATCGCTGTATACGATCTGGGCGGTGGAACTTTCGACATTTCGATCATCGAAATTGCCGAGGTTGATGGCGAACATCAGTTCGAAGTACTTGCGACCAACGGCGATACGTTCCTTGGCGGCGAAGACTTCGACATGCGTGTGATCAGATATTTAAGTTCGGAATTTGAAAAAGAAAGCGGCGTTGATGTCACCAAAGATCCGCTGGCAATGCAGCGCCTGAAAGAAGCTGCCGAGAAAGCAAAAATCGAGTTGTCGACGCAGCAGCAGACGGAGGTCAATCTGCCCTACATTACGGCTGACGCATCCGGTCCGAAACATCTCAACATCAAGCTGACCCGCGCCAAGCTCGAGTCACTGGTTGAGGAGTTGGTTGAACAAACCATGGGCCCGTGCAAGATCGCGCTGCAAGACGCGGGCCTGAAAGTTAATGAGATTGACGATGTCATTCTTGTTGGTGGCCAGACACGCATGCCGAAAGTGCAGGAAGAAGTGGAGAACTTCTTTGGTAAGGAGCCACGTCGCGATGTGAACGCGGACGAAGCCGTTGCGATGGGTGCTGCCATTCAGGGTGGTGTTTTGTCCGGCGATGTTAAGGACGTCTTATTGCTCGACGTTACGCCGCTGTCACTGGGTATCGAAACGCTGGGTGGTGTAATGACCAGGCTGATCGACAAGAACACGACCATTCCTGCCAATGAAACGCAGGTATTCTCAACGGCGGATGACAATCAGACAGCAGTCACCATTCATGTGCTGCAGGGCGAGCGTGAACGGGCACAGGACAACAAGTCCCTGGGCCGGTTCGATTTGGCTGATATTCCCTCGGCGCCAAGAGGATTGCCGCAAATTGAAGTGCAGTTCGATATCGATGCCAACGGTATTTTGAATGTGTCAGCCAAGGACAAGGCAAGCGGCAAAACGCAAACCATTGTGATCAAGGCATCCAGTGGACTCAGTGAAGATGAAATCGAGACGATGGTCTCGGATGCTGCCAGCCACGCCGAAGAGGACAAGAAGTTCCGTGAACGTGTTGACGCACGCAATCAGGCCGATGCCTTGATTCACAATGCCGAGAAAACACTTAGCGAAGCGGGTGATAAGGTCAGTGGTGAGGAGCGTCTCGCAGTAGAGTCCGCGGTCTCAGACCTGAAGGCGGTGCTGGATGATGGCGGCAAGGATACGATTGAAGCCAAGACAGCGACGCTGACAGAAGCTGCAGCCGCGGTGGCACAGAAACTCTATGCAGAAGAGGCGCAGCAAGCGAAAGATGCAGCAGGTGAAGGTGATGCTGGCGGCGACGATGTTGTTGACGCCGAGTTCGAAGAAGTCGATGGTGAGAGCGATTCTGCTGACGACGAAAAATCGAAGCAGGACTGACCTGATTCTCGTAGTCCAAGCAGGGCGCCGCTAGCGGCGCCCTGCGTTTTTAGTCTCTAAATCCAGCAAGACGAAACAAACTATGGCCAAACGTGACTATTACGACGTTCTCAGCGTGGCCAAAAGCGCCACCACTGTTGAAATCAAGAAGTCGTATCGCCGACTTGCCATGAAGTACCACCCGGACCGCAATTCGGATGACAGCGCGGCCGAGGCGAAATTCAAGGAGGCCAAGGAGGCCTACGAAATTCTGCATGACGACGACAAGCGAGCGGCTTATGACCGCTACGGCCACGACGGCGTTCGTGGTGGATCGGCTGGCGGCGGGTTCAGTGCTGAGGGCTTCGGTGATATTTTCGGCGATGTGTTTGGCGACATCTTCGGTGGTGGCAGACGCGGTGCAAACCAGGTATTTCGTGGCGCCGATCTTGGCTACGAATTGCAACTCGAGCTGGAAAAGGCCGTCAGCGGCGATACTGTCACGATCAATGTGCCCACCCGGGTGACCTGTGAAACTTGCTCAGGCAGTGGCACAGAAAAAGGCTCAAAGCCGGTCAATTGCACGACTTGCGGTGGCGCCGGCCAGGTTCGCATGCAACAGGGTTTTTTCTCTATCCAACAAGCCTGCCCGGCCTGTAAAGGTGCTGGTACGGTCATCAAAGATCCCTGCAACGATTGTCACGGGCGCGGTCGCGTCAGCAAGACCAAAAAGCTTTCGGTCAAAGTGCCGGCCGGTGTTGACGATGGCGATCGTATTCGTCTGTCCGGAGAAGGCGAGGCCGGTCGAAATGGCGGACCCGCAGGCGATCTCTATGTGGAAATACACGTAAAGGCACACAAGATTTTTCAGCGTGATGGTGCCGATCTTGCCTGTGAGGTGCCGATCAGCATTGCTACAGCGACACTCGGTGGGGACGTCGAACTGCCTACGCTGGATGGCAACGTCGTGCTCAAGGTCCCGGCTGGTACGCAGTCCGCCAAAATTTTTCGACTGCGCGGTAAAGGAGTGACCACTGTTCGCGATCACCGCACCGGTGATCTGTTCGCTAAAGTTTCTGTCGAAACGCCGATTAATCTGACCAGCGAGCAGGAGTCTTTGCTGCGGCAGTTCGATGAATCTGTGAGCGCGGGCGGCGGGCGGCATAATCCGCGCGCCGGCGGCTGGCTGGACACGGTCAAACGTTTCTTCGATCGCATCAGCCAGTAAAAACCGGCCGAAATTAGCTGGCGCAAAAGGCGTGTCTTGAGTACACTGTCGCGGATCGCCGGATGGCCGGTGAATCCCTGAGCGGAAGGCATTGTCCTTCCGCTTTTGTGCATCTAACGTCGGTGACGATCGTCTTGATCATTAAGGATTGCTGTTGAATACGCCGGCTGTTCTGGCGCTGCAGGACGGGACTGTTTTCCGCGGTATCTCTGTCGGTGCTCCCGGCAAGACCATTGGTGAAGTGGTTTTCAACACGGCGATGACCGGTTACCAGGAAATACTGACGGACCCGTCGTATTGCCGGCAAATAGTCACACTTACTTATCCCCACATTGGCAATACGGGTACCAACAGTGAGGATATGGAGTCATCGCGAATTCATGCCGCAGGCCTGGTCATTCGTGACAGTTCGATGCTCGCCAGTAGCTGGCGATCGGAACGCAGCTTTTCAGATTTCCTCAATGCGGCCAATACCGTGGCCATCGCAGACATCGATACGCGAAAATTAACGCGATTGTTGCGCGACAAGGGCGCACAGTCCGGTTGCATCATGACCGGTGATATTGAACCGGAGGTCGCAATACAACACGCGAACAAGTTTCCTGGCATCGCCGGCATGGATCTCGCTAAATTCGTCACGACAAAGGAGACCTACCAGTGGTGTCATGGCAGCGATTTTGGTCGTGGCAACCGCATCATGAGCCGTCGAATCGCGCCACACCATGTCGTTGTTTACGACTACGGCATCAAACGTAATATCCTGCGTATTTTGTCCGATCTGGAATGCCGCATGACCGTGGTTCCGGCAACGACGCCGGCATCCGAGGTCCTGGCGTTTGCACCCGATGGCGTGTTCCTGGCTAACGGGCCGGGCGATCCCGAGCCCTGCGATTACGCCATCAAAGCGATCAGGGAGATTCTGGACACGCAGATACCGGTTTTCGGCATTTGCCTGGGACATCAGTTGCTGGCGTTGGCAACCGGGGCTAAGACAATGAAGATGAAGCTGGGCCATCATGGTGCCAATCATCCGGTCGAAGACCTGGCGACAGGGCAGGTGCTGATTACGAGCCAGAATCACGGCTTTACCGTGGCTGCTGACTCGCTGCCCGATAATGTCGAGATTACGCATGTCTCCCTGTTTGACGGATCGCTGCAGGGAATCGCGCTCAAGGACCGTGCCGCATTCGGTTTTCAGGGGCATCCTGAGGCCAGTCCCGGGCCGCACGACATGCTGCCAATGTTTGAGCGCTTCACAGACGCGATGGACGCGTACAAACGGAACGCCAGCCAGACAACAATGGCTTTGTAAAAAATCGTTTTTAAACAATACCTTATTATATCTAATTAATGTTAATCATCATCAAGTTTCCGCAGCCGGATTAAGCCATGCCGAAACGTACAGACATAAAGAGCGTACTGATTATTGGCGCAGGCCCAATCGTCATCGGCCAGGCCTGTGAGTTTGACTATGCCGGTGCCCAGGCTTGCAAAGCGCTAAAAGAAGAGGGCTATCGCGTCATCCTGGTCAATTCGAATCCCGCGACCATAATGACCGACCCCGAGACTGCGGATGCCATCTACATCGAACCGGTGCAGTGGAAGGTAGTAGAACGGATCATTGCCAAGGAAAAACCGGATGCCCTGCTGCCAACGATGGGTGGCCAGACAGGTCTTAACTGCGCCCTTGATCTGGTTCGCGAAGGCGTCCTGGAAAAGCACAATGTCGAGATGATTGGCGCGTCACGCGAGGCGATCGATATGGCAGAGGATCGCGAGAAGTTTCGCCAAGCCATGACCGAAATTGGGCTCGAATGTCCACGAGCGGAGATAGCACACTCGCTGGAAGAGGCGCTGGAGAAGCAACCGAGTGTCGGTTACCCGACTATTATCCGGCCGTCCTTCACCCTGGGTGGTACCGGTGGCGGTATCGCGTACAACCAGGAAGAATTCCGCAGCATTATTGCTCATGGCCTGGAAATGTCGCCGACAACGGAAGTACTGCTCGAAGAATCCGTTATCGGCTGGAAAGAATTCGAGATGGAGGTTGTCAGGGACAAGAACGACAACTGCATCATCGTCTGCTCCATTGAGAATCTCGATCCGATGGGCGTGCACACCGGCGACTCGATAACGGTAGCACCTGCGCAAACGCTTACCGACAAGGAATATCAGCGTATGCGAGACGCGTCGATTGATGTTTTGCGAAAAATTGGCGTTGAGACAGGTGGGTCGAACGTTCAGTTTGCGGTTAATCCCGAAGATGGTCGCTTGCTGGTTATTGAAATGAATCCCAGGGTGTCGCGTTCATCTGCACTCGCCTCCAAAGCAACCGGTTTCCCCATTGCAAAAGTTGCGGCGAAACTGGCCATTGGTTACACGCTCGATGAGTTGAGAAACGACATTACGGGCGGCGCTACACCGGCCTCGTTTGAGCCAACGATTGATTACGTCGTGACAAAGATTCCGCGGTTTACATTCGAGAAATTTCCCGGTGCGAATGATCGGCTGACCACGCAGATGAAGTCGGTCGGCGAAACGATGGCAATTGGCAGGACTTTTCAGGAGTCTTTTCAAAAAGCACTACGCGGCCTCGAGACCGGTGTTAACGGGCTTGATGAGAAAGCTGGCGTTGCTGTTGATGAAGTCGAAAAAGATAATTTGCGCCAGGAGTTGCGGCTTCCAGGCGCAGACCGGATCTGGTATCTGGCCGACGCATTTCGCCAGGGATTCACGCTTGAAGAAGCTGCCGAGCTTACCGGGATCGATCCATGGTTCCTCATGCAGATCGCCGATCTTGTGGAAGAAGAAAAAAGCATCAGGACCGGTGGGCTGGATGCGCTGGACGCAGAAAGAATACGCGCGATCAAGCGCAAGGGTTTTTCCGACGCACGCATTGCCACGCTGATTCGGCAACCTGAGGAGCTGGTTCGCAAACGCCGCATCATGTCGGGTGTGCGACCGGTCTACAAACGGGTCGATACCTGTGCCGCAGAATTTTCGACCTCGACAGCCTACCTGTATTCGACCTACGAAGAGGAATGCGAAGCCGAGCCGACCGATAATCCGAAGATAATGATCCTCGGTGGCGGACCCAATCGAATCGGCCAGGGCATCGAATTTGACTACTGTTGTGTGCATGCAGCGCTGGCATTAAGAGAAGAGGGCTTCGAGACCATCATGGTCAACTGTAATCCGGAAACCGTATCAACGGATTACGACACCTCGGATCGCCTGTACTTCGAATCACTGACGTTCGAGGACGTCATGGAGATCATCGAGATAGAAAAGCCCAAGGGCGTCATCGTGCAATACGGCGGGCAAACGCCACTGAAGCTGGCACGCGATCTTGCGGCAGCGGGTGCACCGATAGTCGGCACTTCGCCGGATTCCATTGATCTGGCAGAGGACCGCGAACGATTCCAGCAGTTGGTTGAAAAGCTCGGGCTGCGCCAGCCACCGAACCGCACGGCACGCAGTAAAGAGGAAGCACTTGGCATGGGCTCCGACGTCGGCTATCCGCTGGTCGTGCGACCGTCCTATGTACTCGGTGGCAGGGCGATGGAAATCGTACACAACGATGATGATCTTGCCACCTATATGGATGCCGCGATCGGTGTGTCGAATGAAAGTCCGGTGCTGCTGGATCGCTTCCTGGATCTGGCCACAGAGGTTGATGTAGACGCGGTTTGTGACGGTGAGAATGTCCTGATCGGCGGCATCATGGAACACATCGAGCAGGCAGGTGTGCATTCAGGTGATTCTGGTTGTTCTTTGCCACCGTTCAGCCTGACGCAGGAGATGCAGAAATCCCTGGCAGAACAGGTTGTTATTCTCGCTAAAGGGCTGAATGTAATCGGCCTGATGAATACCCAGTTCGCAATTCAGAATAATATTATTTACTTGCTCGAGGTTAATCCGCGGGCATCGCGCACGGTGCCGTTCGTGTCAAAAGCCACCGGGCTGCCGCTCGCCAAAATTGCCGCACGTGTTATGGTCGGACAATCACTGCAGGAGCAGGGTTTTACGACACAGCGCATTCCCGAATACTTCTCGGTTAAAGAGGCGGTATTTCCGTTCAGCAAGTTCGCCGGCGCCGATCCGATTCTTGGACCGGAAATGAAATCTACCGGTGAGGTAATGGGTGTAGGGCGATCGTTTGGTGAGGCGTATGCGAAAGCTCAGCTCGCGTCCGGTGTCATTTTGCCCACGCAGGGTGTCGCGCTAATTAGTGTTCGCGACCGGGACAAAGATCGTGCCCTGGAGCTTGCCAATATTCTGCTGCAACGTGGCTTCGAATTGGTTGCAACCGATGGCACGGCGCAGTATCTGACAGACGCAGGGCTTAGTTGTCGTCGCACCAACAAAGTACGGGAAGGTCGGCCACATATTGTGGACCTGATAAAAAATGGTGAAATTTCGTTGATTGTGAACACCACCGAAGGAAAACAGGCGATCCGCGAATCCCGGCCGATTCGCAGCGAGGCGGTGCGCAGGAATGTCACTTATTACACGACGATCAATGCGGCGATTGCCACTTGTGCCGCACTGGAACATCTTGATGTGATTGACGTAAATTGCCTGCAGGACCTGCACAAGGAGGTGGCGGCATGAACAAGTTTCCAATGACAGTTCGCGGCGCCGAATTGCTGCGCGAGGAGCTGCAGACACTTAAGTCTAAAGACAGACCGCAGGTTATAAAGGCGATAGCGGAGGCACGCGCGCACGGCGACCTCAAGGAAAACGCTGAATACCACGCGGCGAAAGATCAGCAAGGCTTTATCGAGGGCAGGATCAAGGAACTTGAAGCCAAATTATCCAATCTACAAGTCATCGATGTAACAACCATTGATGCCAAGGGAAAAATCGTATTCGGTTCTACCGTTGAGCTGCTGGATCTGCAGACAGTTAAGGAGATCACCTATAAAATTGTTGGTGAAGACGAAGCAGATATCGGTGCCGGCCTGATTTCATATACGTCGCCCATCGCGCGGGCATTAATCGGCAAGGAAGAAGGTGACGAGGTCAGTTTTTCAGCACCAGGCGGAGAAAAGCGTTACGAAGTTAACGGTGTACGTTACGAGTAGCCAGTGGTCCAACCAGGGTGGTTTGATGGGTTCAGCGAGTTGTGAAGCGGTTGCACCCGAGGGCATAAACAACCGCAAGGCGCGTCTCGAAGGTCAATGGCGAGTCCTTGCCAAGAGGCGCAACACCGCGGACGACCGCTTCACGACTCGCCCGAAGGGAGTCACCCGAATGATCCAATACGGCGTTGCAGCCCTTGTAAAGGACATGCCATTCACTGCGGACTGCGCCTTGTCTTGGATCATTCGGGTGGCTCTGAACCCATCAAACCTACCTTGTTGGACCACTATCTGGAAGCAGGCGGTATACGCTACCGATAGTCGGTAATCCTATTTGCTGACCGGCATAGGAATTTTTTGCTTTTCCTGGTTACGCCGGTAGAGCAGTGCGACATTACCGACACGGGCAACCAGTTCTGCCTTTGCTGTACCGCAAAGCGCTTCGATCGTCGCATCGCGAGTCGCACGGTCACCACTACGCACGCGGACTTTAATCAACTCGTGGTGGTCGATGGTCGAGTTGAATTCTTTCAGGAGCGATACCGAAAGGCCGGCATCCGCAATGGTGATGACCGGTTTTAATTGGTGGCTGAGGCCACGTAAGTATTTTTTTTGCGATTCAGTTAAGTCCATAGGTGCAGATGAAGGCTTAGTCGGTATTATTTTTGAGGTTCAGTTAATTCCATGGGCGCGGATTCTAGCCCGAATAATCCACGCGTGCCGGCTCATTTGAAGGAATTCGGCCTATGATGCAAATAATTCAGTGGTTATTTAGCCCAATTGTGAGAAATTTGGGCGGCAGCAGGCAATGAGTAAACCGAGACGAAGTGGCGGTTCCTGGCGTCAACGCCAGGAAAAGGACCCCTATGTGCAAATGGCGCGTCGTGACGGCTGGCGCTCGCGTGCGGTTTACAAACTTGAGCAAATCGCTGCAAAAGAGCCCATTCTGTATCCGGATATGATCTGCATCGATCTCGGCTCAGCGCCAGGGAGCTGGAGCCAGTATGTGACGGAACGACTGAAGGGGCGCGTCCGGATTATCGCGCTTGACGTGCTGCCGATGGATTATCTGCCATCCGTCGAATTTATTCAGGGAGATTTCACCACGGACGAGGTGGTAGGCTCACTAATGGAAAAGTTGGCGGATTCGCCGGCAAACCTTGTTTTGAGTGATATGGCACCCAATATCAGCGGGACCAAGGCGGTCGATCAACCGAGATCCATGCACCTGGCGGAACTTGCGCTTGATCTGGCCAGGAAAACCCTGAAACAAAAGGGAAATTTCGTTTGTAAGCTGTTTCAGGGGGAGGGCACGGATGCTTTTATCGCAGACGCCAGAAAGTCGTTTGCAAGGGTAAAAGTGATTAAACCAAAGGCCTCGCGAGCGGGTAGTAGTGAGGTCTACTTGCTGGCGAGAAACTATCAACTGTAGTACTGTCTAACCATTAGACACAGTCTAAAGAATTGTGCTGGAGCACTGTAACTGTCGTGAATGATTTAACAAAGAATATCCTGGTTTTTATTGTAATTATCGTCGTGCTGTTGTCCGTTGTGCAGGGACTTAGTGACGTCGGCGGACCGGCACCGGAGAAGCACGATTATTCAGAATTCCTGCAGCAGGTTCGCTCCGGGGCCGTGCAGAGGGTCGTTTTTGATGGTGAACGGATCAGCTACGGCAGTCGCACACCGTTGCAGTACTACACGATCAGTCCGGAAACGGACAACAACACGCTCATCGGAATGCTTGATGACAATGGTGTCAATTTTACGGCACAAGAGCCCGAATCACAGAGCCTGATCGGCCAGCTCCTGATCAGTTCATTCCCGATATTGCTGCTCATTGGCGTATGGATTTACTTCATGCGACAGATGCAAGGTGGTGCTGGCGGTCGTGGCGCGATGTCATTTGGCAAGAGCAAGGCCCGCTTGCTTGGCGAGGACCAGATCGGCGTTACATTTGCCGATGTGGCCGGCATCGACGAAGCCAAAGAGGAACTCAGCGAAATCGTCGATTTTCTGAAAGACCCGAGCAAGTATCAGCGCCTTGGCGGCAAAATACCGAAGGGCGTATTGATGGTCGGCGCACCGGGCACTGGCAAGACATTGCTGGCCAGGGCAATTGCCGGTGAAGCGAAAGTGCCGTTTTTCACTATCTCCGGATCTGATTTCGTGGAGATGTTCGTGGGCGTTGGTGCTTCACGCGTCAGGGATATGTTCGAGCAGGCGAAAAAGCAGGCACCGTGTATCATCTTTATTGACGAGCTCGACGCCGTCGGTCGGCATCGTGGCGCCGGGCTGGGTGGCGGGCACGATGAGCGTGAGCAGACGTTGAACCAGCTGCTGGTTGAGATGGATGGCTTCGAGGGCAATGAGGGCGTTATTGTCATTGCAGCAACGAACCGGCCCGACGTACTTGATCCGGCCTTGTTGCGGCCTGGTCGTTTTGACCGGCAGGTCGTCGTGCCGTTGCCTGATATACGCGGTCGCGAGTTAATACTCAAAGTCCACATGCGCAAGGTGCCGCTTGATGATGATGTCAAACCGGCCCTGATTGCTCGTGGCACGCCAGGATTCTCGGGCGCCGATCTTGCGAATCTTGTGAATGAGGCCGCACTCTATGCCGCTCGAGCAACGAAACGCGTTGTGAGCATGGAAGAATTTGAGAAGGCCAAAGACAAAATCATGATGGGTGCGGAACGCCGCTCGCTGGTCATGAGTGAAAAGGAGAAGCGCAACACCGCCTATCACGAGTCCGGTCATACGATCGTTGGCTATTGTGTTCCTGATCATGACCCGGTGTACAAAGTTACCGTCATCCCAAGAGGCAGGGCACTCGGTGTCACGATGTACCTCCCCGAGGAGGATACCTACAGCGTGTCCAAGTCGACACTGGACAGCCAAATTTCAACGCTGTTTGGTGGCCGCCTGGCAGAGGAAATGACGCTGGGTCCGGAGCAGGTAACGACCGGCGCATCGAACGATATCGAACGTGCGACCGAAATAGCCCGCAACATGGTGACCAAGTGGGGGCTTTCCGAGAAGCTCGGCCCGCTTACCTACGCTGAGGACGAGGGTGAAGTTTTCCTTGGTCGATCCGTAACACAAACCAAGCATGTGTCAGATGGCACGGCGCATAAGATTGACGAAGAAGTACGCAGGATTATTGACAGGAATTATCAGCGTGCGAAGGATATTCTCATCGAGCACGAGGACAAACTGCACGCCATGGCAAAGGCGCTGATGAAGTACGAGACGCTGGATACAGCCCAGATTAAAGAGGTAATGGAAGGTCGTGAGGTCACGCCGCCGGAGGACTGGGAGGATTCTGACGACTCGGAACCAACCAAAGGCAAGCCAAGCAAGTCGTCTGAGGGCGCCAGCCCCATCGGCGGGCCAGCCAGCGAGCATTAGCCTGCCAGCCTGGCATTTCCAAAAATAAACGGCAGCCTCAGAGCTGCCGTTTTACTATTCTATCAATAGCATTTCGGAGCTGACCTGATGGAGCTGTATTTAGGCAAACGCGTACTGTCTATGGATCGATCCAGGGTTATGGGCATTCTGAATATAACGCCGGACTCATTCTCTGATGGTGGCGATTTCCTGTCGCCGAAAAATGCTTTTTCTCAGGCGACCGCTTTGCTGGAAGAGGGGGCAGACATCATCGATATTGGCGGCGAGTCGACCCGGCCCGGTGCGGACAGCGTTGCGTTGCAGGTCGAGCTCGACCGGGTCATTCCGGTGATTGAGCAGATTCATGCAAAGCTCGACGTCGCGATCTCTGTAGATACCAGCAAACCCGGTGTAATGCGTGCTGCGGTTGCCGCCGGCGCGGTGCTGGTCAATGATGTGTTTGCGCTGCGCCAGGACGGTGCAGCGGCAGCCGTGGCTGAGCTTGGTGTTGCTGTCTGCCTGATGCATATGCAGGGTGATCCACGTTCGATGCAGATTGCTCCGCAGTACCGGCAGCTGATACGGGAGATTATCGATTTTCTTGCGCGCAGAATTGGCGCTTGTACTGCGGTTGGCATCGAGCGTGACAAGATTATCGTCGATCCGGGCTTTGGTTTTGGCAAGAATGACGCGCACAATCTGCAATTATTGGCTAACCTGCACCAGTTACAGGAACTGGGGCGACCGATACTGGTAGGCTTGTCTCGCAAGCGTTTGCTGGGAAAGCTGACCGGCAAAGCGACAGAAAACAGGGTGTCCGCAGGAATCGCTGCGGCAGTAATAGCAGTGGCCGAGGGCGCGAATATCGTTCGTACGCACGACGTCGGCGCGACGGTTGATGCGCTAAAGATAGCGGATGCGGTCAGGAGATCGGGATTGGATAATGAGTAAAAAATACTTCGGCACAGATGGTGTCAGGGGAACGGTCGGCAGCGACCCGATGACTGCGGAATTCGCGCTGCGGCTAGCCAGTGCCGCCGCGCAGGTGCTGGTGCCCGATGGCGGCACCGTGCTGATTGGCAAGGATACCCGCCTCTCGGGTTATATGTTCGAGTCGGCCCTGGAGGCCGGTTTTGTAGCTGCTGGCACCGATGTTCTGCTGCTTGGCCCGTTACCTACGCCGGGGATCGCATACCTTACCCAGCTTTTCGAGGCTAATCTGGGTGTGGTAATCAGCGCCTCACACAATCCTTACCAGGATAACGGCATCAAGTTTTTCGACGCGGCTGGCGCGAAATTATCCGACGATGTTGAGAAAAAAATCGAAAAGCTACTAAAGAAACCGGCGATCACGCTGGATTCAACACGGCTGGGACAGGCAAAACGCATTGATTCGGCGCTGATTCAGTATCAGGAGTTTTGCGCGTCGACATTTCCTGAAGATCTGGATCTTGACGGCGTAAAGGTCGTTTTCGATGGCGCCAATGGTGCCGGATACAAAGTAGGGCCGCGCACTCTGAATGAGCTGGGCGCCGACGTGATTACCATTGGTTGTTCGCCAAATGGTCGCAACATCAATGCCGGCTGCGGCTCTACCGAGCCTGATTTGCTGCAGAAGACAGTTCCGGCAGTGGAGGCCGCAGTCGGTATCGCGCTCGATGGAGATGGTGATCGGGTCGTCATGGTCGATGAACAAGGCGATCTTCTGGATGGTGATCAACTCCTGTACATACTTGCCACGGCACGCAAACGGGACGGCACGCTAAAGGGCCCGGTCGTAGGCACGGTAATGAGCAACCTTGGCCTGGAGCACGCATTGGCGCGTCACGAGATCGAATTTCGCAGAGCCAATGTGGGAGATCGTTACGTCCTGGAAACGTTGCGCGAGACCGGCGGCATCGTTGGCGGCGAGACCTCGGGTCACCTGATTTGCCTCGACAAGACCACTACGGGAGATGGCGTGATCATCGCCTTGCAGATTCTGGCGATAATGAAGCGCAGCGGCAAGCCGCTCTCCGAACTTGTTGCGGGTATGTCACGCTATCCGCAAGAGATGGTGAATGTGAAGACCGACAAACGGCTTGATCCCGCTGAATCCGAGGTGATCCAAAAAGCAGTGGCTGAAGCGGAAAATGAGCTCGCGCAAACGGGCCGGGTGGTTCTTCGCGCTTCCGGTACGGAGCCGGTTATAAGGGTGATGGTCGAGGGCGAAAACGAGCATCAGGTGCTCGATTTGGCGAAAAAGCTGGCCTCCGTGGTCGCCGAGATTACGACGTAGCCCGCACCAGAGACAGGATTGGGCGCATTTGCAGGACCTTCATTCACACGATAAATAGGGCCGGGAGTGGCTGACGCCCCCCCCCGCACGCTTTCCAGGCTGTTTTTGGTGCAACTTTACCCGCGTTTTTTGTCATTGCTTATGGTCGGTCGCCCCGGTATCCTTCTGCGCCTTTTCAAGCTGATGGAATCGTGACGGATGCGTGGCTACCTGGTCGCCGGGAACTGGAAGATGAATGGCAACAATGCCGCCAACGCCGAGCTGGTGGATGGCATTATTGCTGGCTTGCCCTCGTCTGAGGCGGTCGATGTGCTTATTTGTCCGCCGTTTCCGTATCTGGGCGCGATGGCCGACAAGGTGCGCGGTTCCAGGCTGTTGCTGGGGGCGCAAAACGTGTCGCAACACGTGTCGGGTGCCTATACCGGTGAAACTGCGGCTACGATGCTGATTGATGCCGGTTGCGAGTACGTGCTGGTCGGGCATTCGGAGCGGCGGGCGATGATGGGAGAGAGCAGCGATATCGTTGCCGCGAAATTCGTGGCGGCACTGGCCGCCGGGCTCAAGCCCATTCTGTGCGTTGGTGAAACACTGCAACAACGCGAAGCTGAGCAGACCGAGGCAGTAATTGACGAGCAACTAAATGCAGTACTCGATGTCGCAGGTGTGGATGACTTTGGCAACGCCGTTATTGCTTACGAACCGGTCTGGGCGATTGGCACAGGCATGACAGCCAGCCCGGAGCAGGCACAGGATGTACATCGACACATTCGCGACGTATTGCGCTCGCGAAGCAGTAGCGCCGCCGATGCGACGAAAATACTGTATGGCGGCAGTGTAAAAGCGGACAATGCGTCCGGTTTGTTTTCCAAACCGGATATTGACGGCGGATTGATTGGCGGGGCGTCACTCAAATCCATAGATTTTTTGGCGATTGCGGATGCTGCCGCAGCGCTTGGTTGAGGTAATAATGACGGACATTCAGACGACAGTACTGGTGATACACACGCTGATCGCATTGGGGATTATTGCGCTCGTACTCCTGCAACGGGGTAAGGGAGCGGACGCCGGTGCGGCATTTGGTGCCGGTGCGTCCGGAACCGTATTCGGCGCACGTGGATCAACCAACTTTTTTTCCCGTACTACCGCAATCCTGGCAGCGACTTTTTTCGCCACCAGCCTGACATTGGCCTATATGAGCTCACAACAGTCCGGTCAGGTGGATAGTCTGCTGGAGAATGCGCCGGTGCCCGAAGCTGAGCAGGTCGCGCCGGAAAGCGCACCGGTTCAAGAGGAAACTCCCCAATTCCCGGCGTTGGAGACTTCCGAGCCGGCGCTCGACGATGAGGGAATGCCTGCACTTGATGCAGAAGGCGCGGAAATTTCTGCAGAGCCGTCCGCAGAGCCAACCCCGCAAGAGTAAGTCAGAACTTAGCCGATGTGGTGGAATTGGTAGACACGCTGTCTTGAGGGGGCAGTGGCGAGAGCTGTGCCGGTTCGAGTCCGGCCATCGGCACCATTAAAAAAGGGTTGTCCTTATCGGGACAGCCCTTTTTTAATGGTGCCGATGGCCGGACTTCGCGGCAGGGTGGCCAATTTGGCACGGTAGCTTCGCCGACGCCCTGCCACCAATCACCGAAACCAAGCATTCCAGTCACGATCGCTCCAGCGACGATTTCACAAATATACCGATTCGACGCAATCCGTAGTATCCGCAGCAAAAAGTGCCCATCCGATTGCTCTTAGGGGTGTTATCTGTGGGATGCAGACTGATACAATGGCGTGCTGACTCAGGTCCAAAATAATCATCTACGCCAAATAAACGATATGCTGCAAAATTACATTCCTGTACTGATATTTCTTGGTGTTGCAACCGGCATAAGCGTGCTCCTGATGGGATTGGGCTTCCTCATTGGCAGTGGGCAAAAAGACGCGGAAAAACTCTCGCCGTACGAGTGCGGTTTCGAACCGTTCGCAGATGCCCGCGGGAAATTTGATGTGCGGTATTACCTGGTGGCGATCCTTTTCATTATTTTTGATCTGGAGATTGCATTTCTCTTTCCCTGGGCCGTGTCACTGGAAGTCGTGGGCACCTTCGGTTTGCTCTCAATGGGCATATTTCTGGGTTTGCTGGTCGTGGGCTTCATCTACGAGTGGAAAAAGGGGGCCCTGGAATGGGACTGAGCGCAACCGCAGAACCAGTGCCAGCGAGCAACGACGCAGCTGCAGCGGAAAGTGGGCAAAGCCTGCAAACGAAGGGTTTTGTCGTCACCAGCGTTGATGCCGTGATGAATTGGGCCCGCACTGGTTCCATGTGGCCGATGACTTTCGGTCTGGCATGTTGCGCCGTTGAAATGATGCACGCAGGGGCGGCGCGTTACGATCTTGACCGCTTCGGCATTATTTTTCGGCCAAGCCCGAGGCAATCTGATGTGATGATTGTTGCCGGCACACTGGTCAATAAAATGGCGCCGGCGTTGCGCAAGGTCTACGATCAGATGCCGGAACCGCGCTGGGTCGTATCAATGGGCTCTTGTGCGAATGGCGGCGGTTACTACCATTATTCCTACGCAGTGGTACGCGGTTGTGATCGCATCGTCCCGGTTGACGTCTATGTTCCTGGCTGTCCACCCACAGCAGAGGCGCTGGTCTACGGACTAATACAGCTACAAAAGAAGATCCGGCGTACCAGTACGATCGCAAGGTAAACACTGCTTAATGACTAGTAAACACGAGACACTGGCTGCTCGGATTGACGCGCGCTTCGGCGAGAAGGTCACCCGCATAGCGTCCGTCTGTGGTGAGCTGACCTACGAGTTGGGTAAGGATGATCTGCTGGAGATTGCTGACGCACTGCGTGTTGAGACGGAATTTGGATTCGATCAGCTGATGGATGTCTGTGGCGTGGACTATCTTACCTACGGTCAGGATGAATGGGAGACCCAGAGCGCATCCGACAGCGGTTTCAGTCGTGGCGTCAAACGGGAGCCGGTCATACTTGACGAGAGCGATACGTTTGCACCACGTAGATTTGCGGTTGTGTATCACCTGTTGTCTGTCAAAAATAACACGCGAGTACGATTGCGCGTGTTCACGGGTGAGAGCAATCCGCCCATCGTGCCATCCGTAGTGGATATCTGGAATTCTGCAAACTGGTTTGAGCGCGAAGCTTTTGACATGTTTGGCATTCTTTTTACAGGTCATCCGGACCTGCGCCGAGTGCTGACGGATTACGGATTCATCGGCCATCCATTCCGCAAGGATTTTCCCCTCATTGGCAATGTCGAAGTGAAATACGACGCAGAGAAGGGCAGGGTTGCCTACCAACCGGTCAGTATCGAGCCGCGTACACTGGTGCCGCGTGTCATTCGCGACGATAACCGCTATTCAGCCGATCTAAAGAGCGACGCCAGCGATGCCTGAGATTCAGAACTTCACGATGAATTTCGGGCCACAGCATCCGGCGGCGCATGGAGTGCTGCGCCTGGTTCTGGAAATGGACGGTGAGGTGATACTGAGCGCAGATCCGCATGTTGGACTGTTGCATCGTGGCACAGAGAAACTCGCGGAGTCCAAACCGTTCAGTCAGAGTATTGGCTACATGGATCGACTCGATTACGTGTCGATGATGTGTAACGAACATGGCTACGTTCTCGCAATCGAAAAATTGCTCGGCATAGCACCGCCAGTTCGTGCGCAATACATACGTGTCATGTTCGATGAAATAACGAGAATACTGAATCACTTGCTGTGGCTCGGTACGCATGGTCTGGATGTCGGTGCGATGACGATGTTCCTGTATTGCTTTCGTGAGCGTGAAGACCTGATGGATGTTTACGAGGCGGTGTCCGGAACGCGGATGCATGCGACGTATTACCGCCCCGGCGGCGTTTATCGCGATTTGCCGGACTCGATGCCCAAATACCAGTCATCGAAATGGCGCAGCCAGAAAAACGTCGATCGCCTGAACGCGGTTCGCGACGGCTCATTACTCGATTTTATCGATGCGTTCTGTGACAAATTTCCGGGCTGCGTCGATCAGTACGAAACCTTGCTGACCGACAACCGCATCTGGAAGCAGCGCACTGTCAATATCGCGGTGGTCTCCCCCGAGCGTGCACTGAACCTCGGTTTTACCGGCCCAATGCTGCGCGGCTCCGGAGTCGAGTGGGACCTGCGCAGGAAACAACCGTACGAAGTTTACGCTCAGCTTGATTTCGATATCCCCGTGGGCGTCAACGGCGATTGTTATGACCGCTACCTGGTGCGGGTTGAAGAAATGCGCCAGTCCAATCGAATTATCAAACAATGTGTTGAGTGGTTACGGGTGAATGCGGGTCCCGTAATGCTGGACGACTACAAGATTGCTGCACCGAATCGCGTTGACATGAAAGACGATATGGAATCACTGATTCATCATTTTAAATTGTTCACAGAAGGATATTGTGTTCCTGAGGGGGAAGTTTACGCAGCGGTGGAGCACCCGAAAGGTGAGTTTGGTGTGTACCTGATTTCGGACGGTGCGAATAAACCGTATCGCGTGAAAATTCGCGCGGCCGGATTTGCACATATTGCAGCCATGTCAGAGATGGTTGTCGGACATATGTTGGCGGACGTCGTTGCCGTAATTGGCACACAGGACATTGTCTTTGGTGAGATAGACCGATGAACGATAGATCTGCTCTGTCGACCCATGCCTGCGAGGAAATCGAGCGCTGGAAGTCGCGCTTTCCGCAAGACCGACAACGTTCGGCAGTGATCGGCGCATTGCACGCCGTGCAGCATGAAAACGACGGTTATTTGACGGCCGAATTAATGAACGACGTCGCGGATTATCTGCAGTTGCCGACCATTCATGTCTATGAAGTGGCTACGTTCTATTCGATGTTCCAGACACAACCGGTCGGACGGCATAATGTCGCAATCTGCACCAACATTGCCTGCATGTTGCGCGGTGCTGATGGCATCGTCGCACACGTCGAAAATAAACTCGGCATCAAGACTGGCGAGAGTACTGCCGATGGTCGTATTTACCTGAAAATGGAAGAGGAGTGCCTTGCAGCTTGTTGTGGCGCGCCAATGATGATGGTTGATCATAAATACCATGAAAACCTCACCAAAGAGAAAGTGGATGAACTGCTGGATGGCCTCGAATGAGTAAGCTGCAACAGAATCTCGTCTGTTTTAATACCTTCGGTGAGGATGAACCGTGGACACTTGCAACTTACGAAAAACTTGATGGCTACAAGACCTGGCGAGATATCCTCGCGGGGAAGTTGACGCCGGACGAGGTCATCGACGAGGTCAAAGCGTCGGGGCTTCGCGGCAGGGGTGGGGCAGGCTTTCCGACCGGACTCAAGTGGAGTTTCATGCCGCGCACCGCGCCGGGCCAGAAATACCTGGTCTGCAACTCCGACGAGAGTGAGCCTGGAACCTGCCATGATCGCGAAGTGTTGCGTAACAATCCTCACGCGCTGATCGAGGGAATGGCAATCGCGGCATACTCGATGGGTGCAACGATTGCGTACAATTATATTCGTGGCGAATTTATCGATGAGCCGGTGCCACGATTTGAAGCGGCACTCGAAGAAGCTTATGCCGCAGGTTTGCTCGGCAAGAAAATACAAGGATCGGACATCGACTTTGATCTTTATACGTTCGTTGGTGCGGGCGCGTATATCTGCGGTGAGGAAACAGCGCTACTTGAATCACTCGAGGGCAAGCAGGGCAAACCCCGTTTCAAGCCGCCGTTTCCTGCGAACTACGGTTTGTATGGTAAACCAACGACCATCAACAACACCCAAAGCCTGGCCAGCGTGCCGGCAATCATGCGCAACGGCGCGGCATGGTTTGCAGGGCTTGGCCCCGAAGGATCAGGCGGGACAGCTCAGTTTTCAGTATCGGGCCATATCGAGAAGCCGGGCAATTACGAGTTGCCGATGGGCATTCCGTTCAAGGATCTTCTTGAGCTTTGCGGCGGAGTTCTTGGTGGCCGAAAACTGAAGGCCGTTATTCCGGGAGGCTCGTCTGTTCCGGTCATGCCAGCAGAGGCCATCATGCAATGCACGATGGACTACAACGCGCTGCAAGCGGCAGGTTCATCATTCGGCACCGGCGCCGTGATGGTCATGGATGAGACAACCTGCATGGTTAGCGTGCTGCGACGTATCTCCAGATTTTACATGGCTGAGTCCTGTGGCCAATGCACTCCCTGTCGCGAGGGTACCGGTTGGTTGTACCGCATGTTGACAAGAATAGTGGAAGGCCGTGGCGAAATGGGCGATCTCGACAAGCTCGTTGAAGTCGCCAACAAGATTGAGGGCCATACGATTTGCGCCCTGGGTGACGCTGCCGCGTGGCCAGTACAGAGCTTCCTCAAGCATTTTCGGCATGAATTCGAATACATGGTGGAACATCATGGGCGTAGCATCGTCGCCGATGTAGCCGCGGCCGCCGCATGAGCGACGATATTATAAATATCGAAGTCGACGGCAAACCGGTCGAGGCGAAGAAGGGGCAGATGCTCATTGCGGTGACGGATGCCATCGGCGTCTATATTCCGCGCTTTTGCTATCACGAAAAACTCTCGATTGCTGCAAATTGCCGCATGTGCCTGGTCGAAATAGAAAAAGCGCCCAAACCGATGCCTGCCTGCGCCACGCCGGTCAGTGAGGGCATGAAGATTTTCACGCGCTCTCCTGCCGCCATTGCAGCGCAGAAGGCCACGATGGAGTTTCTGCTGATTAATCATCCGCTGGATTGCCCGATTTGCGATCAGGGCGGCGAATGCGAGCTGCAGGATCTGGCGCTTGGCTATGGTAGCGACGTTTCCCGCTACCAGGAACGCAAACGTGTTGTGAAAGACAAGGATCTGGGCCCGTTGGTCTCCACCGACATGACGCGCTGTATTCATTGCACGCGTTGCGTACGGTTCAGCCAGGAAATAGAAGGCTTACAGGAGCTGGGCACCATAGGCCGCGGTGAAAACATGCTGATCAGCACTTACATAGAAAAGAGTGTTGATCATGAGCTATCGGCAAATATCATTGATATTTGTCCTGTCGGTGCGCTCAATAACAAACCCTATCGTTACAGCGCGCGTGCCTGGGAAATGCTGCAGCTTGCCACCGTTTCGCCGCACGACTGCGTTGGTTCCAATATGTCTGTGCACGTTTTGCGTGGCACCATAAAACGTGTCGTACCGCGGGAAAATGAGGCGATCAATGAAACCTGGTTGTCCGATCGCGATCGTTTCAGTTACCAGGGCGTGTACAGCGACGATCGCCTGCTCACGCCAAGAGTCAAGCAGGATGGCAACTGGCAGGAAATCGCCTGGGAAGCTGCTTTGCAGCTGCTCGCGCAAAAACTCAAAGCGGCCGAGGGCGATCAGATCGGCATACTTGCCGCACCGGGTTCAACGGTAGAAGAATTCCACCTGCTGTCCCGCCTGGCGGAGCATATGGGTTCGGCAAACATTGATCACCGACTACGGCAAAGAGATTTTTCGGATCAGGACAGCAGCCCGATGTTTCCCTGGCTTGGTTGCGATATTCAAGATATCGAGAACAGCGACGCGATCCTGATTATTGGTTCGAACTTGCGCATGGAGACGCCAATCATCGCACATCGGGTGCGCAAGGCGGCGCTGACAGGATCGAAAGTCAGTTTTGTCAACGGCCAAAAGTACGATTACAATTTTGCGGTTGCCGAGTATCTCGTGGGCGCCAGTCTTGCAGAAAGACTCGCCGGCATCGCGGTGGCAGCGGCCGGCAATCGCGAGCTGCCAGTGTCCATCGCAACATTTTGTGATGGCGTGAAGCCGACGAAAGAACAAAAGCAAATTGCGGCTATGCTTTCTGCGGCCGGGAAACCGTTGGTTATTACGGGCTTGATCGCCGCACGGCACAGAGCTGCAGCCGCGGTGCGTGCGCTTGCGGCAGCCATTGCAGAATTTACCGGCGCGCGTATTGGCGCTTTGTCTGATGGCGCGAACTCTGCCGGCGCTCATCTGGCCGGTGTCCTGCCGCACCGCGGTCCGGGTGGCCGGGCACGAAGCAAGTCGGGACTGGATGCCGGTGCGATGCTTGAGGCGACGCTGGATGTCGTAATGTTGTTTGGCCTGGAACCAGACAAGGATATAGACAGTATTGCGAATGCCACGGAGAAACTTGCGGCAAGCAAATTTGTTGTGTCTGTTTCGCCGTACAGATCCGCAGCACTTGAGGTGGCGGCAGATCTTATGTTGCCGATCGGTACGTTTGCAGAAACGTCAGGAACGTTCGTCAATTGCGAAGCCCGCTGGCAGAGTTTCGCCGGTGTCGCCAATCCTGTTGGTGCGGCGCGCCCGGGCTGGAAGGTGCTGCGGGTTCTTGGCAATCTTCTTGATGCCGAGGATTTTGATTACCAGACCAGTGAGGATGTCCGGGACGAACTACTGGCAGAGTTGGGTGAGATCGAACCCGATAACACTTACAACGGACAAAACGCGATTGATGATTTCAACAGTGCGGATGCGTCTGACGATGGTATCGATACGCCAATTTACCAGGTTGACGGCGTTGTACGCAGAGCGACGGCGCTGCAGCTAACCCCCGAAGCGCGACGGCGCGCAAGTGAGCAATTGTGACGGCGCTGATTCCTGATTTCGTTCTGGAATGGTGGGCCTTCATGTGGGGGCTATTGCCGCCGCTGATGCAATACCTGGTCGAAACGACGTTCTGGATTATGCTCGTCATGATCACGGTAATCCTGGCGGTCGCGTTTACGACTTATTTCGAGCGCAAGGTAATCGGCTACATGCAAGGCCGAATCGGGCCGAATCGTGTCGGCCCGCTGGGTCTTGGCCAACCATTTGCGGACGTGCTAAAGCTTCTGATCAAGGAAGTTGTCATTCCGCAGAAGTCGAATCGATTTTTTTTCGTCATTGCGCCAATGTTGTCACTTATTCCTGCACTGGCGACCTGGGCCGTCATACCACTGACTGACACGTTTGTTATTGCCGACATCGACGCCGGCCTTTTGTATATTCTCGCGCTGACTTCCGTGAGCGTTTACGGCGTTATTCTCGCAGGCTGGGCGACCAACTCGAAATATGCATTCCTCGGCGCAATGCGCTCGGCAGCACAGATTGTTGCCTATGAGATTGCCATGGGATTTTCGTTGGTTGGTGTTTTGATGGCAAGTGGCAGCCTGAACCTGGGTGACATTACCACGGCGCAGTCAGGTGGCGTCAGTAACTGGTTTATCTTGCCGCTGTTGCCGTTGTTCGTCGTCTTTTTCGTATCCGGCGTCGCAGAAACGAATCGGGCACCGTTCGACGTTACCGAAGGTGAATCGGAAATCGTTGCAGGTTTTCATGTTGAGTATTCCGGCGTGGCATTTGCGCTGTTTTTCCTCGCCGAGTACGCCAATATCATTCTTATCTCCGCCATGACGTCGATATTTTTCCTCGGCGGATACGCTTCACCATTTGAAGGCTGGACGTTTCTTGGCGAGGGCAATTTTCTCAGGGAGCCAGCCTTTTTCTGGCTGGCGATGAAATTGTGCTCATTCATTTTCGTATTCTTCTGGATTCGCGCAACATTTCCTCGATATCGCTATGACCAGATCATGCGACTGGGTTGGAAAGTCTTCATACCCATTACGATCGTCTGGATCGTTGTGGAAGCGGTGATGGCGTATTTGCACGTTGGGCCGTGGTCGGTTGCGGCTCCAGGATTGGTGGGTTAGCGATGAGCAAGATCAGCAGTTTAATAAAAACCTTCACGCTCTGGGAGTTGTGGCAGGGGCTGTGGGTCACGTTGCGCAATTTCTTTCGTCCGGCAACGACCATTCATTACCCTGAAGAGAAGGGTCCGCAGTCGCCGCGTTTCCGCGGCCTGCACGCGCTGCGGCGATATCCCAATGGTGAGGAACGTTGCATTGCGTGCAAGTTGTGCGAAGCGGTCTGCCCCGCTTTGGCAATAACGATTGAATCCGAAGTCGGCGAAGACGGAACGCGGCGCACGACGCGTTACGACATAGATCTTTTTAAATGCATCTACTGCGGTTTTTGTGAGGAAGCCTGCCCGGTTGACGCAATCGTTGAAACCCGCATTCATGAATACCACATGGAAGCTCCGGGTGAAAACATCATGACTAAAGACAAGCTGATGGCAATTGGCGACAAATTTGAAGCGATGATTTCGGCTGATAAAGCAGCTGACGCAAAGTACAAGTAAGGACAAACGGATTTTGTTTCACGCAATTCTTTTTTACTTTTTTGCGGTGGTATTGATTGCGGCATCACTGGGCGTGATTTTTTCACGTAACCCGGTGTACGCGGTGATGTTTCTGGTGCTGGCGTTTTTCCAGAGTGCGGTGCTGTGGCTGCTTATCGAGGTGGAATTCCTGGCGCTCGTGCTGGTGCTGGTCTATGTCGGTGCCGTGATGGTGTTGTTCCTGTTTGTCGTCATGATGCTGGATATTAATGTTGAGCAGGAGAAGGGCGGCTATGCCCGTTATTTGCCACTCGGCCTGCTGATTGCGGGGCTGATGGCGACTGAGTTGATTCAGGTCATCTGGATGCGTGGCAATACGGCCGTGGCAGAGGGTGGCTTTGTGGCCACGCCGGAGGGTTACAGCAACACCAAGGCGTTAGGTTCAGTGTTGTACACCGAGCACGTCTATGCCTTCGAGATCGCGGCAGTCATCCTGCTGATCGCCATCATTGCGGCAATTACCTTGACGATGCGCAAACGGCCGGGGCTGAAACGGCAAAATATTGCCGCGCAAGTGGCGGTCAAGGCAAAAGACCGCGTGCGTCTCGTCAATATGCCATCTGAAAATCCGGATGCGGAGTCGCAAGAGTGATTGGATTACAACATTATCTGACCTTGTCGGCCGTGCTGTTTGCGCTGAGCATTGCTGGCATCTTCGTCAACCGACGCAATCTTATTTTGCTGTTGATGTGCATCGAGTTGATGCTGCTCGCAGTAAATTTCAATTTTATCGCGTTTTCGCGTCACCTGGGTGATGAGACCGGGCAGGTTTTCGTCTTCTTCATCCTCACCGTAGCGGCGGCTGAAGCTGCCATAGGCCTCGCAATACTCGTCGTGTTATTCCGTAATCGTCGCTCCATAAATGTCCAGGAGCTGGACTCAATGAAAGGTTAGGTGGCGGCGTGCACGAACTACATCTGACGATAGTGCTGGCACCGCTTGGGGCGGCCATTATTGCCGGCCTGTTTGGTCGGCAGATCGGCAGGGCGGGCGCGCACTGGATTACAGTAATCGCAGTCGGGCTTTCGTTTGTGCTCTCCGTGTTTGTGCTGAAAAACCTTTACCTGGATGGCGGGCAGGCAGAAAACTACAACCTGTATACCTGGGCGGTCAGCGATGGCTTGCGCATGGAAGTGGGCTTCCTGATCGATCGACTGACAGCATTGATGATGGTCGTGGTGACTTTCGTTTCGTGGATGGTGCACATCTACACCATCGGCTATATGCGTGACGATCCCGGCTATCAGCGCTTCTTCAGTTATATATCGTTGTTTACGTTTTCAATGCTGATGCTGGTCATGTCGAACAACTTCCTGCAGCTGTTTTTCGGTTGGGAAGCGGTTGGCCTGGTTTCTTATCTGCTCATCGGTTTCTGGTTCAAGAAGGAGACGGCGATATTTGCCAACCTGAAGGCGTTTCTCGTCAACCGGGTCGGTGACTTCGGTTTCATACTGGGTATAGCCGGCATCGTCATGTTTACCAATTCGCTGGACTACGCGACGGTATTCGCCAGCGCAGATGAAATTGCCGCGCAGAATATTGAGGTATTTTCGGGCACGCCGTGGAATGCGATGTCGGTGATCTGCATCCTGTTGTTTATCGGTGCGATGGGAAAATCCGCACAGGCGCCATTGCATGTCTGGCTGCCGGATTCCATGGAAGGCCCGACACCAATCTCGGCATTGATCCATGCTGCAACGATGGTCACTGCCGGTATTTTCATGGTGGCCCGCATGTCGCCGCTGTTCGAGTTGTCGGAAACAGCATTGGCGGTCGTCATCACTGTTGGCGCGCTGACTGCGTTCTTCATGGGGTTGATCGGCGTCGTGCAAAACGACATCAAAAGGGTCGTTGCGTATTCCACATTGTCACAACTTGGTTACATGACGGTCGCACTTGGTGCATCTGCCTATAGCGCCGCAATTTTCCACCTGATGACCCATGCTTTCTTCAAAGCGCTGCTGTTCCTTGCTGCTGGCTCGGTCATTATCGCGATGCATCACGAGCAGGATATTCGCAAGATGGGCGGGTTGCGCAAGTACATGCCGATTACCTACTGGACGGCACTGATTGGCACGCTCGCACTGATTGGCTTTCCGGGATTTTCCGGCTTCTTTTCCAAAGATGCGCTGATCGAGGCAGTTAAGGACTCGCACTGGCTTGGCCAGGGTGCGGTTTACTGGTTTGCTTACCTGAGCGTTTTGCTCGGCGTCTTTGTGACAGCGCTGTATTCGTTGCGCTTGTTCTTCCTCGTCTTCCACGGCAAGGAACGCATGGACAAAGAAACCAAATCGCACTTGCATGAGACGCCATGGGTCGTAACCGGGCCACTTATCCTGCTGGCAATTCCTTCTGTGATTATTGGCTGGTTCACGATCGAGCCGGTTCTGTTTGGCGGCTTTTTCGGTGACGCGATCGTCGTATTGGAAAAGCACGACGTGCTGGCGCACCTGGGCGAGTCTTTTCATGGCAGCGCTGCATTTATCCAGCACGCCATGCAGGGACCGGCGGTATACCTGATGGCCGGTGGCGGGTTTACGGCCTGGTTCCTGTACCTGAAACGCCCGGATCTGCCGGGGAAGATAGCGGCGAAGTTTTCCGGGATTTACAACCTGTTAGACCGCAAGTACTACTTTGATGATTTGTGGATTAAGGGATTTGCTGCTGGCGGTCGACGAATCGGCCAGTTCCTGTGGCAAAAGGGTGACGAGCAGATCATCGATGGTGTGCTCGTGAATGGCACCGCCAATGCGGTGGTCAGACTTGCCGGCGTATTGCGCCAATTACAGACGGGTTACCTCTATCACTATGCGTTTGCCATGTTTATCGGCATGACACTCTTCCTGGGCTGGATGTTATGGGTCTGACACAAAACATTCTGAGCCAGCTGATCTGGCTGCCGATATTTGGCGGCCTGGCCGTCTTGCTTGCCGGAGATTCGAGCACTGCGAAAGCAGGCACTATGCGCTGGCTGGCGCTTGCGATATCGCTCGCCACGTTTGCATTGAGTATTCAACTGTATATCAACTTCGACACAACAACTGCGGCAATGCAGTTTGTGGAGAAAACGAGCTGGATCGATGCACTCAGCGTTGAGTACTACCTGGGCGTCGACGGCATTTCCGCACCGCTGATCTTGCTGACGACATTTATCACCCCACTGGTGATTATTACCGGGTGGGACACCATCAAGCTGCGCCCCGCGCAGTATTTCGCAGCGTTCCTGATTCTCGAAGGCCTGATGATCGGGGTCTTCTCGGCACTCGATGGTGTGCTGTTTTACGTGTTGTGGGAATCGATGCTGGTGCCGATGTTCCTTATTATCGGTATCTGGGGTGGTAAACGACGCGTTTACGCGACGATCAAGTTCTTCCTGTACACGTTCCTTGGTTCGGTATTGATGCTGGTTGCGTTTATCTACCTCTACAGCAAGACCGGCAATTTCAACTTCTTCTCTTTCATGGAAGTGCCACTCACCCTGTGGGAACAACAACTGATTTTCATCGCGTTCCTGCTGGCATTTGCGGTCAAAGTGCCGATGTGGCCGGTACATACGTGGTTGCCCGATGCGCACGTCGAGGCCCCAACCGGTGGCTCGGTCGTATTGGCCGCGATCATGTTGAAGATGGGCGGCTACGGCTTTATCCGCTTGTCGATGCCGATTTTGCCCGATGGCAGCCAGTATTTCGCGGGAATGATGATTGCTTTATCCCTGATTGCAGTCGTCTATATCGGCTTCGTCGCGTTGATGCAGACGGACATGAAAAAACTGATCGCGTATTCATCGATTGCACACATGGGTTTCGTTACGCTCGGATTTTTCATCTTGTGGTCGTTCAACGGCGGCAGCGGTGCCGAACTTGGTATTACAGGCGGCATGGTGCAGATGATTTCGCATGGCCTGGTATCCGGCGCCATGTTCTTGTGCGTAGGCGTACTGTATGACCGCGTTCACAGTCGTGAGATTGGTGACTATGGTGGTGTTGCGAACACGATGCCGAAGTTTGCGGCTTTCATGGTGTTGTTCGCCATGGCCAACGCCGGCTTGCCCGGCACATCAGGTTTCGTCGGCGAGTTCATGGTGATTATTGCCAGCTTCAAAGCGAATTTCTGGTTCGCGTTTCTTGCGGCGAGCATACTGGTACTGGGTGCGGCGTACACGCTATGGATGGTCAAGCGTGTGATTTACGGCGAGGTGACCAACCAGAATGTCGCCAAACTTACCGACCTGAACCACCGTGAATTCATTGTTTTAGGCGTGCTGGCGATTGCCGTTTTGCTGGTCGGACTCTGGCCCGCACCACTCATTGACATGATGTCCGTGACAGTGCGTGAGTTGCTGGTGCAAATCGGCCAAACGAAACTCACAGGAATTTAGGGTGCAATCAGAATGATATTCGGCCAGTTTTCTGCAGCAGCTCCCGAGATCACATTGTTGATCATGATCTGCGTGGTGCTCATCGCGGATCTGTTTATATCAGACGAGAATCGCGAAGTGACCTTCTGGATGAGTATTGCCGCACTGCTCATTACAGGCTGGGCACTGGTCGCCAGTGCTCCTGAGGCGCGCACGCTGTTGTTTGACGGCAGTTACGTCAGTGATGCGTTGTCGCAGATATTGAAAGTGGCCGTGATTGGCATGGTGGGCGTGGGCTTCTGGTACGCAAGAGATTACCTGAGACAGAACGAGCTGCTGAAGGGCGAGTTCTACTTGCTGGGGTTGTTTGGCCTGCTTGGCATGATGATCATGATTTCGGCCAATAGCCTGCTGATTATGTATCTGGGCCTGGAAACGTTGTCCCTGTCTCTGTACGCATTGGTCGCCTTCGACAGAAACTCTGCTGCATCCGCTGAAGCGGCAATGAAATACTTTGTTCTTGGTGCCATTGCGTCCGGCGCGTTCTTATACGGCATTTCATGGGTCTATGGCGTCACCGGCAGTGTGCAATTTGACGCGATCGCTGCGGCGGTGCGCGGCGGTGAAGTCAATGGAATGCCACTGTGGTTTGGCATGGCCTTCATGATCGTTGGTATCGGCTTCAAGTTCGGTGCCGTACCGTTTCATATGTGGCTGCCGGACGTCTACCAGGGGGCACGATCGCCGATTACGCTGTACATCGCCTCGGCACCGAAGCTCGCAGCACTAGCATTGCTGTTGCGAATCCTGGTGGATGGTCTCGGTGACCTGCACGGTGTGTGGCAGGGCATGATCATGGTAATGGCGGTACTGTCACTCCTGATTGGCAATATCGTCGCGATTGCACAAACCAATATCAAGCGCATGCTGGGCTATTCGGCGATCGCGCATGTCGGCTTCATCCTGATGGCAGTGTTTACGGGCACAGAAACCGGCTATGCGGCGGCATTGTTCTATACGCTGACCTACGTGGTCATGGCGGCCGGGGCGTTCGGCATGATCATCCTGCTCAGTCGCAAGGGCTTCGAGGCTGAAGACCTGGTCGACTTCAAAGGGCTCAATGCACGCAGCCCCTGGTACGCGCTGATGATGCTGTTTTTCATGTTCGGCATGGCCGGCGTACCGCCATGGGTCGGCTTCATCGCGAAACTGAATGTAATCAGCGCAGTTATCGACGCCGGCTTCCCGGGCTTTGCCATTTTCATGGTGCTCGCATCGGTCATTGGCGCGTATTACTACCTCAGGGTGATCTGGTACATGTATTTCGACGCCGCAGAAGATCGCTCGGTCTTCCAGGCCAAAATCGATACGCGCGTCCTGCTCAGCCTGAATGGCCTGGCAGTGCTGGTTCTGGGCATTATGCCGGGCTGGTTGCTGGCCGTTTGTATTGACGCGATAGCCCGAACTTACTAAATCAGAATTTAGGTTCAATTCTTAGCCTCAAACGGGTTGTAATATCAGGTAGCTGTTTGTATGATGCCGCTCCTCTGATGCGGGGTGGAGCAGCCTGGCAGCTCGTCGGGCTCATAACCCGAAGGTCGCAGGTTCAAATCCTGCCCCCGCTACCAATTAAATCAATAACTTATCAGCGCCTTGCGGAACCTCGGCAGCCGGACTTCAATCCGTGTAGGCGCTGCGTAGGTTTTGCTCGCCTCTCTGGCTGAGTTACGAC
>SMVA01231348.1_pt1 | contig 79012 bp, 60 predicted proteins | sample 2456451 | NCBI WGS metagenome assembly SMVA01 (sample SAMN11095933, study PRJNA526329) | marine sediment metagenome | biome: Marine sediment; feature: Surficial sediment; material: Deep marine sediment; isolation source: Hadal surficial sediment | place: Pacific Ocean | collected 2014-05 | depth...
CGACGGCGCGGATGATGTAGGAGACGTCGGGGTCGCGGGTCTTGGTGAGCGGCGTGGGTACGCAGACGTTGATTACGTCGCACTGCTCGAGTTCGCCAAAATCGGTCGTCGCACTGAAATTCCCGGCCGCTCGCGATGCCGCGAGTTCTTCGGACGCAACGTCTTCGATGTGGGAGACGCCGTCCTGAATCGATCGAACCTTCTGCTCGTCGAGGTCGAAGCCAGTGACCTGCACGCCCGCCTTCGCGAAGCCAACCGCGAGCGGAAGCCCCACATAGCCGAGGCCAATCACGCCGACCCGCACCTCGCGCGCACTGATCTTTTCGCTGAGTTCCTGCAACCCCGTCATGCCGTGCTCCCGCTCATGTCGTGCTCCCTGCTCCCGGCCATGTCGTGCACCCTGCCCCGGTCAAGTCGTGTTCCCTGATGGAGGGGAGCCACCTTGCCTGTCAGCGCGGAAGTAATCCGCGAAATACGTATAGCCGGACCAGAGTGTGAGCACCGTCGCGAGTCCCAGCAGCGCCAGGCCGATGTCGCCGAACGTAAAGACCAGCGTCGGGTAGTAGAAGATCATGGCTCCAATCGCGACGTTCTGCACAAAGGTCTTGGTTTTCCCGTAGCCCGACGCCGCCATCACCTGCCCCTGCGACGATGCGAGCCCACGCAGCCCCGTCACCGCGAGCTCGCGCCCGATGATCACCACGACCATCCAGGTCGCCCAGAGCGGGATGCGCCCGGTCGCCATGAGCATGATGAGCGCGGTCGAGACAATCAGCTTGTCGGCGAGCGGGTCGAGCAGCTTGCCGATGCGCGTAACCTGCTGACCGCGGCGCGCGAGCCAGCCATCGAGAAGATCCGAAAATCCCGCAACCGTGAAGCACCAACCGATCAACGCGCTGCTGGATCGGTCCGAAAACCACGGCAGCAGCAACAGAATCGGCACCACGCCCACACGCACGACGGTGATCGTGTTTGGGAGGTTCCAGAACTTCTCGCGGGTAATCCGGTCCGGTTCGGCTGCGGAACGGATCGCACCGACCGGTCCGTCATCGACCGAAATCGCCATTGTAATGGCGATAGTAGGTCATAACCCGCTGCACGTAAGCCCGCGTCTCCGGGTAGGGGGGAATCCCGCGGTAGCGGTCCACCGCCGTCGGGCCCGCGTTATAGGCGGCAATCGCGCGGCCCATGTCGCCGTAGCGATCGAGCATCTCGCGCAGGTAGCGAACACCGCCGCGCACGTTCTGATCGGCCGAAAACGGATCCGCAACACCGAGCGCCGAGGCGGTCGTCGGCATCAACTGCATCAGGCCCTGGGCGCCTTTGTGGGATACCGCATCCGCGTCAAAGAGGGACTCCGCGGCAATCACCGCCTTCACGAGGGCCGGCGAAACATCGTGCTCGAGGGCGGTGAGCAGAATCAGGCCGTCGTAGCCAATGTATTGGGGCACGCGCGTACGGGTCTCTGCCACCCGCTGCGGCCTCTGAATTGCGACGTAGCGGGGGTCGTTGGGGACGTTGCTGAAATGGGTCACCCCGCGCGAATCGACGAAGGTGTAGATCTGGGCTTCCGCCTCGGCCACCGCCAGAAGCAGCAGGCCACCGAGCAACGCGCCGCTCGCACCGATTCGCCAGATTTTCCGTAACACCCCAACCCCCGTTCGCTTCATCAGAGCCACAGATCCATATCCCCGCGGGGAATCCTCGACCCCGCGCAACCCCATGGGTACACTGGGCTTTTGGTTGCCGAACCCTCCTAATCGGAGACTCCCGGGCTCTCCCTTAGGACGAACATTTCGATCCGCACCCGGCCATCGATCGGAGATCCCCGTGCAGGAGCGCCACGACTCCGATGTCCTCATCATCGGAAGCGGGATCGCCGGACTCTTCTACAGCCTGCAGGTCGCCCAGTACGGGACCGTCGCGATCGTCACCAAGCAGCGCGCCACGGATTCCGCAACCAACTGGGCGCAGGGCGGGATCGCGGCCGTCCTGGACGACCAGGACTCCTTCGAAGCCCACGCGCGCGACACCATCAACGCGGGCGCGGGTTTGTGCCGCGAAGAAGTCGTTCAGAGGGTCGTCGAGCGCGGGCCCGCGATGATCGACCAACTGCTGAAGCTCGGTGCCGACTTCGATTCGGCGAGCCCGGACAGCACCCGATCGGATCTCGCCTTCGATCTCGGCCAGGAGGGAGGCCACAGCCACCGGCGCATTCTCCACCACCGCGATACGACGGGCCACGAGATCGAGCGTGCACTGATCGCGCGCGTGCGCGCGCACCCCAACATCACGCTCTTCGAAACCCACTGCGCGGTTGATTTGCTGACCGTCGAACGCGCGGGGCTCGCGGGCGACAACCGCGCCCTCGGCGCCTACGTGCTCGATGCCGAAAGCGGACGCGTACAGCGCTACTGCGCACGCGTGACGCTGCTCGCAACTGGCGGCGCGGGAAAGGTCTACCTCTACACCAGCAATCCAGATGTCGCGTCGGGCGACGGAATGGCGATGGCGTACCGGGCAGGCGCTTCTCTCGCGAACATGGAGTTCGTCCAATTCCACCCCACCTGCCTCTACCACCCGCTCGCGAAATCCTTCCTGATCAGCGAAGCCATGCGCGGGGAAGGCGGCATTCTGCGCACGGCTGCGGGCGACGCCTTCATGGAGCGCTATCACGAGATGAAGGACCTGGCTCCGCGCGACATCGTGGCGCGCGCCATCGACACCGAACTCAAACGCTCGGGCGACGACTCCGTGTTTCTCGACATCACGCACCGCGACGCCGCCTTTCTGCACGATCGATTTCCCAACATCTACGCGCGCTGTCAGGAGTTCGGCATCGATCTCAGCGAGGAGCCGATTCCGGTCGTGCCCGCCGCCCACTACTGGTGCGGTGGCGTACGCACCGACATGACGGGCGAAACCGATGTCCCCAACCTCTTTGCGGCGGGCGAAGTCGCCTGCACGGGACTCCACGGCGCAAATCGGTTGGCGTCCAATTCACTGCTCGAAGCCCTCGTCTTCGCAGATGCCGCCGCCAAGGCGACGGGCCAACGACTCGGCGCCCTCTCGAGTGAATCGATCGACCTGCCCGCGTGGCAAGAAGGCAACGCGACCGAGAGCGAAGAAGCCGTGGTGATTTCCCAAAACTGGGAAGAGATCCGACGACTCATGTGGAACTACGTCGGCATTGTGCGCAGCGATCGGCGCCTGGATCGGGCGCGGCGGCGAATCGAGTTGCTGCAAGACGAAATCACCGAGTACTACTGGGATTGGAAACTCACACCCGATCTCATCGAACTGCGCAATCTCGCAACCGTGGCGCGACTCGTCGTCGAATCCGCCTCGCTCAGGCGCGAGAGCCGGGGACTTCACTACAACGTCGACCACCCCGACCGAGACGACGAAGACTTCTTACGCGAAATCGTCGTATCTCGCTGACCGTAGACCCGAGCGAGATCCGGATTTCATCGCGCATGAGACCCAACGAGATATGGAATTCAGCGCAGCGTAAGGCCCAACGAGATGTGGAATTCAGCGCAGCGTGAAAGTCTTCGCGAAGCGGAAGTCAGCAAACGTGAACCTCGGCGCTAGGTGAGAATCAGCGCGTTACGATGACGATCGAACCGAGGTCCGCGAGGAAGGTCAACGCCCGCAAAATCTCGACGTCGGGCTCGGGGATCATGTCGAGGATGCGCCGAATCGTGAACTCACCTCGCGCGAGGTCGAGAACGGCATCCTCCAACTTGGAAGATTCCTCCCCGCCGGGCCCGGCTGGCGCGGATTGGAAGCGAACGATGGCCTCGGGCGGGAGCACGCTGAGATCGAGCGTATTGAGTTCATCGAGGTCGCGGGTGGCTGAGAGGAGCGCAGCATCGAGCCGCATCGGCGAATCTTCGGACATCGACGGATCGAGTCGGGCATGGAATTCGAACGAGCCCTCTTCCCAACCCAAGACACGTGTCAGCGCCTTCAATCCGCTGATCACTCCGAGCTTCGCATAACACAAACTTTCACCCTCGAAACCGATGATGGCTTCCTCGTTGTCGTGGGTGATGGTGAGCGTTCCGCAGGGTGCCGTCTTCCCGAGCATTTGAAGTAGGTTTTGCGGACCGATTTCGGTCAGCGAACCGTGCATTCCGCCCAGTCGGCGACTGTGCTCGGCGCTCTGGAGATCAGAGATGAAGTCGCGCATTTCGTCCTGCCGCTCGGGAGGAGCGTTGAACTCGATCGCGAGTGCAACCGCCCCACCCTTGCTCGCAATCTGTCGCGTGACCGTCGCGTCGACATCGAGCGACTGGCCGTTGCTCGGATGCGCAATCGTCAGCTGAACCTGGGTGCCCACGGGCATCGAATCGCCAGGGACCGAAACCAGCACGCCGCAGAGGCTGATGTCTCGGGTGCGGCCGGATAGCGAGACGCCCGGCGCCTTGATCCGGATCGGCACACGGGCGGGTACTCGGGGCGCCTTCCGGCGCCCGGAATCAGACGGCTCCGGGCAAGGCATCCCGCCCACAGCCTGGACGAGCGGTTCGAGGGTGGCTCGAAGAGCGGTCTGGGTGGCCGCAAACTGAACCGCCACACCGGGCACGGCGCCGGCTTCCGCCATCTCGGGCGGAATGATGTGAACGATTTCGCCATCGAGAACGACCTTGACGGATTCGCCCGCGAGCGAGAGTTCCACCGATACGAGATCGCGCACAGTCGCGGGCTCTTCGGTGGCGATGAACACGCCGCCGTTCACGAGATTCGCGCTGTGTTCTTGCTGGAATTCCTCTGTGCTCGAAAATTCCAGCTGAAAAATCCTAGACGGGGCGCCCAATGCGAGCCCTCACTTCAAAAACCAATGTCCCGCTCGAGTTATCGGCCGACGGCACCCGATTCTCAACTCCTCGCACACCCTGAGAGCGCGTTTCCCCCCGCAGATTGGACTCGCTACAACACGCAACGCGATCCACAAGCTATTGAAATTCTGATGGTTTTAGGAGAATTCGGTGCTGTGAATCCGCCGAGCTGCTAGGCGTCGTCTTCCTCGACCGACCGGAATAACGAGAGTTGGGGGGGGTTGTCGGTGCTTTCGACCTCGACCGGGTATTCGTCGGAGAAGCAGGCGTCGCAGAAGCCACCCTTGAGCGTCTCGGCGCTCTTCCGCAGCCCCTCCAGCGAGAGGTAGCGGAGGGAGTCCGCGCCGATGATTTCGCAGATCTCATCAACGCTGTGGTTGCTCGCGATCAGCTCGCCGCGCGTGGGCGTATCGATCCCGTAGTGACAGGGTCCGATGGTCGGCGGCGCAGAAATCCGCAGGTGCACTTCATTCGCTCCGGCATTGCGCAGCATCGCCACGAGCTTGATGAGAGTGGTCCCTCTCACGATCGAGTCATCGACCAGCACCACGCGCTTGCCCTTCAAGACACTCACAACCGCGTTGTGTTTCACCTTGACGCCGAAGTGTCGGATCGATTGCGTGGGCTCGATGAAGGTGCGGCGCACGTAGTGATTGCGAATCATTGCCTGTTCGTAAGGGATTCCGATCTCCTCCGCGTAACCGAGCGCTGCGGTGTTGCCCGAGTCGAGTACCGGTACGATCAGATCGGCGTTCACCGGGTGTTCGCGCGCAAGCAGCCGACCCAGCTCTTTGCGATAGACGTAGACATTGTGGCCGTTGAGATTCGAATCGGGCCGCGAAAAATAGATGTGCTCGAAGATGCAGAAGTGCGTCTTCTCCTGCTCCTTGAAGGGGCGCAGAGTGCGAATCCGCCCGCGCTTGATGACCACAACCTCACCGGGCTCCACGTCACGGTCGTATTCGGCGCCAATCAGATCGAGCGCACAAGTTTCACTCGCCACCACCCAGGATCGGTCGAGGCGACCAATGCAAAGAGGGCGAAATCCGTGGGGATCACGCGCGGCGATCAGCGAATCGCCGGTCATCAGAACCAGGCTGAAAGCGCCCTTCACCCTCGTAAGCGCGTCGATCAAACGCTCCTCCTGGGTGCGCTCACGGGATCGTGCGAGCAGCTGGACGATCGTTTCGCTATCGGCCGTGGTACTGAAGATCGCTCCGCGGCCCTCGAGTTCGCGACGAATCGCGTAGGCGTTGACGAGGGTGCCATTGTGGGCGATCGCAACGGGTCCGCCGTCGGTCGTGGCGCAAAAAGGTTGTGCGTTGCGGAGTTGACTGCCGCCGGCCGTCGAATAGCGAACGTGACCGATCGCCATGCGACCCGGCAACTTGCGCAGCGTTTTTTCGTTGAATACGTCGGCGACCAGGCCCATCGCGCGGTGCACGCGGTGCTCGCCGCCATCCGTGGTGGCGATCCCCGCGCTCTCCTGGCCGCGATGCTGCAGCGCGTAGAGTCCCAGGTAGGCGATGTTCGCGGCCTCGGGATGGCCCTGAATTCCGATGACGCCGCACTCGTCGTGAAAGTTATCGCGATGAAGTTCTTCGGCGAGTTCCCGCTCGAGCGCGGGATCGATCTCGATCAGTCTCTGACTCACGATTCTCCCAACATCCGCGGGATGGCACCCCGCCAGCGCTCGTGGAGCAACGCAACTTCGACATCGAACCACGATTCGGTGTCGCCGGGTCCGACCGACAATCGGTCGCCTCCGGTTTCGCCGATACACTCCGCCGAAACTCCGGATCGGAGCGCGAGCTCGATCAGCGCATCCGCGTCCGAGGTCGCCGCGACGATCCTTCCGGTCGATTCCCCAAAGAGCAACGCGTCCGGCCGGATGGTACCCGGAAGCCGAATGCTTGCACCCACGCGTTTGGGTCCCGTAAACGCGCACTCCGCGAGAGCCACCGCAAGCCCACCATCTGAAACATCGTGGGCGCTGAGGATCAGCTCTTGCGCCACACCGGTTGCGAGCACGCCGTGGAGGCGTTTTTCGTGTTGGAGGTCAACGATCGGCGGCAGACCGACCTCGAGGCCGCGCCGCTGCGCGAGCCACTCGCTACCGCCGAGTTCCTCGCGGTTTTCGCCAAGCAACACCACCGACAGGCCCGACCGCGGAAAATGAGAGACCGCGTGACGCTCCCAGTTCTCGAGCAACCCAACCACCCCAATCGTGGGTGTCGGAAAGATCGCGCGCCCGGACGTCTCGTTGTAGAACGAAACGTTCCCCGAGACCACGGGCGTATCGAGCGCAATCGCGGCTTCCGAAATGCCGCGCGTCGCCTCCGCAAACTCCCACATGATCTCGGGCCGCTCCGGATTGCCGAAATTCAGGCAATTCGTGAGCGCGAGCGGGCGCGCTCCCGTGCAGGCGACATTGCGAGCGGCCTCGGCAACCGCAGCCATCGCGCCCATGCGGGGATCGAGCCAGCACCAGCGGGGGTTGCAGTCGACCGACATTGCGAGCCCCTTCGCGGTCGGCTCGCCGTTTCGATCCCGCACGCGGATCAACGCTGCGTCGCCGCCGGGCCGGATCAGCGTGTCGCCCTGCACGAATTGATCGTATTGGCGGTAGATCCACTCCTTCGAGCCGAGATTCGGCGAACCGAGCAACTCGCAAAGCGCCGCCTCGAAATCCTCTTCGGGAGCGACCGAGGCGAGGTCGAGTTTTTGCCTTTCGCCGAGATCCGCCGGCACAGCAACGGGGCGGTCGAGTTCGGGAGAACTCTTCGCGACGGGGTCGACCGGGATGTCGACGACGGTCTCACCCTTCCACTGAATGCGCATCCGCCCGTCATCGGTCACGCGCCCGACCACTGCGACATCGAGATCCCAGCGCCGGAAGATTTCCGCGATCTCTTCCTCGCGGCCCGCACGCGCAACCAGCAGCATTCGCTCCTGACTCTCCGAGAGCAGCAGCTCATAGGGGACCATGCCGGTCTCGCGCTGCGGAACCGCATCGAGATCCAGCGCGATTCCCGTACCAGAAAGGCTGGCCATCTCGAACGACGAACACGTGAGGCCCGCGGCGCCCATATCCTGGATGCCAACCACCGCGTCCGTCTCCATGAGTTCCAGACACGCTTCGATCAGACACTTTTCGGTGAAAGGGTCGCCGACCTGCACCGTCGGAAGCTTCGCCTCGGTCTCCGCATCGAACTCCGCCGACGCGAGCAAGCTCGCGCCATGAATGCCATCGCGCCCGGTCTTGCTGCCCACGTACATGACGGGGTTCCCCACCCCCGACGCACGCGCGAGAAAAATCTTGTCGATCTCTACGATCCCGAGGCTGAACGCGTTCACGAGGATGTTTCCCGCGTAGCACGCGTGAAACTGGGTCTCTCCTCCGATGGTCGCGACGCCAACGGCGTTGCCGTAACTCCCGACTCCCTCGACGACCCCAGCCAAGAGATATTGGTGCAGCGGCTGATCGAGCGGACCGAGTCGCAGCGAATTCAGGTTCGCGACGGGGCGCGCGCCCATCGTAAATACGTCGCGCAGTATTCCGCCCACGCCGGTTGCCGCTCCCTGTTTGGGTGCGATGAACGACGGGTGGTTATGGCTCTCGATCTTGAAGGCCGCGGCCAGGCCATCTCCGATATCGACGACACCGGCATTTTCGCCGGGTCCGTGTATCACGCACGCACCTTGGGTCGGAAAAGTCTTGAGATACTTCTTGCTCGATTTGTACGAGCAGTGTTCGGACCACATGACCGAAAAAATTCCGAGTTCCGGAAAGCTCGGCGTCCGCCCCAGAATCTCGACGATGCGCTGATACTCTTCATCGCTAAGCCCGTGCTCGCGCGCGAGCGCGAGATCGACGACAGGCTCTTCTTCCCGGGCGTTCATCGCGCCGACTCCGTTTCGCGGACCGCATCGACAAGCGATCCGAGCAGAAAGAGGCCATCCGTTCCGCCCACCGCAGCCTCGATGGCGTGCTCGGGATGCGGCATCAAACCCATGACGTTGCCGCGCTCGTTGGTAATGCCTGCGATGTTCGCCAGCGAGCCGTTGGGGTTCGAGGCCCCATCGACCACTCCGTTCTCGTCGCAATAGCGCAGCGCGACCTGGCCGTTCGCTTCGAGGCGCGCCAGATCGTCCGGCGCGGCGAAATATGCGCCCTCGCCATTCTTGATGGGGATGCGCAGCACCTGGGCGGCCGCCGCGCGAGCGGTAAACGGAGACATCGCGCGCTCGACGCGCAGGTTCACGAAATCGCAACCGAAGTGCAGGTCCTGGTTGCGCAACAAGGCGCCGGGCAGGAGGCCGGATTCGCAGAGCACCTGAAAGCCGTTGCAGACCCCGAGCACCGGGCCACCCGCTTCCGCGAAGCGTTTGACGGCGGCCATCACGGGCGAATATTGGGCCATCGCCCCACAGCGCAAATAATCGCCGTATGAAAAACCACCGGGCAGCACGACCGCACGGGTTTCCGGCGGGAGCTCCGGCTCCTTGTGCCACACCAGCCGCGCACTCGCTTTCAGGACGCTGTCGAACGCGAACCGCATGTCTCGGTCGTCGAGCGAGCCGGGAAATTGAATCACCGAGAACAACCAACACCTCGGGGGCGGTGCCGGCCTCAGTTTCTGCCAGCACTTCGGAATTGCTCAGTTTCTTGGAACGGGGACAGAGGCGATTCTACCGATGTGAGCCGCTGGGAACAAGCCGACCACAGCCCCTAAAGGCCGCATTTCTGTCGGAGTTGTGCAATTCGCCGTTGCCCGCGACCCCATTCAGGCGTTATATGAGGATGGAACAGCGTACATCCAGACGACATGGAGGAACCGTGGGCATCGACTTCGCACTTCTGAGAGACCAATGTGAGCGCACCCTCGCCGAGACGCAGTTTTCGGGTCTCGGAACCCGCGTAGCCGGCAAGGTGCGCGACAACTACATCTCCGGCAAACACCGTTATCTCGTAGCGACCGACCGGGTGAGCTGCTTCGACGTGGTCGTCGGCACCCTGCCCTTCAAGGGGCAGATCCTCAACCAGCTCGCGGCATTCTGGTTTGAGAAGACCCAAGGGATCGCACGCAACCACCTCATTGAGGTGCCGGACCCCAACGTCTCGAAAGTGCTGGAGTGCAAGCCCCTGCCGGTCGAGTTCGTCTACCGCGCCTACCTGACGGGCTCGAGTTCGACCTCAATCTGGACCGCTTACGACCGCGGAGATCGCGAGTACTGCGGTCACCGGCTCGAAGACGGAATGCAGAAACACGATCTCCTACCGGAGTCGCTGCTCACCCCGACCACCAAGGCCGAGATGGGCGCCCACGACGAGCTGACTTCACGCGAAGCACTGATCGCGAGTGGACAGATCAGCGCCGAACACTACGACGCGGCGGCCGAGATCGGCGCGGCGCTGTTCGCCGAGGGCCGCCGCTGGGCGGAATCGCGCGGGCTGATCCTTGTCGACACGAAATACGAGATGGGACTCGATGACGACGGCGAAATTGTCGTGATCGACGAAATCCACACACCCGATTCTTCCCGCTACTGGCAGCGCGACAGCTACCAACGAGCGATCTCGCAGGCTACGGATCCCCTCCAACTCGACAAGGAATACCTGCGGGTCTGGCTCGCCGAGCAGGGTTACAAGGGAGAGGGGCAGTCGCCTGAAATCCCGATCGACGTGCGCTGCGAGGCAACTCGTCGCTACATCGAGGCCTTCGAGCAGATCACGGGTCGTGCGTTCGAGCCCGACCCCGAGCCGATCGATGAAAGGATCCGACGCAACCTCGGGATCGACTGAGCGGCGATTTCGCCGCGCACCCTCGCCGAGCGCTACCGACGCGCGCAATCGCTCAGGATGTGATCGGCACCAGTCGCAATTCGACGCGCCGATTGCGCTCGCGCCCGGCCGGGGTGTCATTATCCGCCACCGGATAGCGCTCTCCGAAGCCCTTCGTCACCACGCGGCCCGGGACCACGCGCTGCGACTTGAGGTAGGAGCCAACGCTATCGGACCGGCGCTCCGAGAGTTCCTGGTTGTAGCTGTCTGCTCCGGTGCTGTCCGTGTAGCCCGAGATTTCAATGATCGTCTTGTCGAATTCCTGCACGACGAGCACCACGGAATTCAGCACGTCATAGAAACCGGCGCGGATGTCGGCCCGACCCACCTCGAAGGTGATGTTCCCGGGCATGTTCAGGAGCAGATCATCGCCCGCGCGCGTAACACTCACGCCGGTGCCCTGCAGCTGCTCCCGTAGCTTGGATTCCTGGTGGTCCATGTAGGCTCCGACCGCGCCACCCGCGAGGACACCCGCAGCCGCCCCGATCGCCGCGCGCTGTCCGCGGTTACCACCCGTCGCCGCGCCAATCGCCGCGCCCGCTGCGCCTCCGATCAGTGCACCCGTTGCCGCCTTGCTGAGCTTTCTCTCTCCCGTATAGGGGTCGGTGACGCAGGCGGTGAGCAGAAGAAGGCACGCCGTCGTCGCGGCAGCCTGAAAACCGTAGTTGTTGCGCATGCTAATCCCCCAGGGCTCGATGAACGCGAAGCAGACTAGAACCATCGTCCGGCGAGAGACGAACTGAACCCCCCCTGCCGGATCAATTCGCGGGCGTGCGCGTTGCACGCCTATGCTCCGCGATCAGCCCTGAGGCTCGGCCGTCAGCCCCCGATGTTCCGCTGCCAGCCCCATGTCCCGCTGCCAACGAACTCGGAGCTGAAATCGCTTCCAACGTGGATCAACGGGAACCCGAATGAATGTCCATCTTCGAGCGCAGCGGATCCAAGCGTGAGTGATCGGAACTCCGACGACCGATTTCGGCCCGCGTGGTGGCTTTCGAACCGACATCTCCAGACAATCTGGCCGGTTTTCTGCCGAGCGCCCATTCGACTGCAAACCCGTCGGGAGCGCATGGAACTTCCCGATGGCGACTTCCTCGATATCGACTGGGTTGGCCGCGAAGGCCCGATCGTCATCGTGCTCCACGGCTTGCAGGGTTCAGCCAAATCCAATTACGCCCGAGGGCTGTTGAAACAGATCGAAGCCCGCGGCTGGCGCGGCGCACTGATGCATTTTCGCGGCTGTTCGGGAGAGGCCAATCGACTGCCCCGCTCCTATCACTCCGGCGAAACCACGGACGTCGATTGGTTCGCGCGCGAATTGCGCCGCCGCGAACCCGATACGCCCCTGGCCGGGGTCGCCTACTCGCTCGGCGGCAATGTCCTTCTCAAGTGGCTCGGTGAATCGGGAAGCGACAACCCCCTGAAGGCTGCCGTTGCCGTTTCGATACCCTTTGAACTCGGAACAGCCGCCGACTCCATGGAGTTGGGCTTCTCACGCGTCTACCAGTGGTACCTGCTGCACAAGCTCAGAAAAGCCGTGCGCGCGAAGATCGCCAACGGATCGTTCGAGCTTCCACTTTCCAGCGCAGAACTCGACAGCTTCCGCAGCTTCCGCGAATTCGACCATGCGGTTACCGCACCGCTGCATGGCTTCCGGGGTGCTCACGATTACTACGAACGCTGCAGCAGCCGTCAATTCGTCGGCCGAATCGAAACCCCCACCCTCGTACTCCACGCCGCGGACGATCCACTCATGAATGCGGAGATCATCCCGTCGCCCAAGGAGCGCTCGGCAAGTGTCGAGTTCGAAGTCAGCGCGAACGGAGGCCACGTGGGTTTTGTCTCGGGGCGCTGGCCGTGGGCGGCGCGATATTGGCTCGAAGATCGAATCCCCCGGTTCCTCGAGAAACACATCGACGCATGAGGCCCGCAGCAGATCGATCCCGATCACCCGTTGCGCGCTCGATCCTCCGCGGACGAATCGGGCTCGGCAACCGTCATCAATGCTGACTCCGCGATCCAGGCGTCGCGGCCGTTGGCGAGGCGGATCCGAATCCACGGCGAACGCCGCTCGAGGATGCGAACTTCCACGCCCCCGGGCAGTGGCGCCGGCAAGGTGCTCGGCGCGAGCGCCGAGTCGGCCGCCCGGGCCACGGTCTCGTCTATGATCACGACCGCCTCGTCGAGTTGCGCGCCGCCGACGTCGATCGCAACGGATGCGATCAAAACACACCACGCGAGCGCGGGCAGAATGGCGGCGGTGCGCAGAGCCGATTGACCAAAGGCAATGCTTGCTGCGAGCAGGAACGCGGCGACCGCGAAAACGATCGCGGCGCCCAACGAGCGGTCTGATCGGGCCAATGTCTTGTGCCAAAAGAAAAAGCTGTCGAGCAGGCCACCCGACTCGGGCTTCGGGACCCACTCGGGCAATAGCGTTCGAACGTATTCGAGGTTCTGCACTGCGCGCGAGTGGTCGGGATCGATCGCCAACGCGCGGCGGTAGGCGAGCACGGCCACACCGAGGTGCTCGGCCTGGAGGGCCGCGTTTCCGAGATTCGTGTAGAGCTCGGGATTCGAAACGCCCCCCGCGGCGATTCGAGAGAACAACCGCTCGGCATTTCGAAATCCCTCGAGGCGCGAGTCGCGTTCGGAAGTATCGAGGGCCACCCGATAGCTGGCGATCGCTTCCTCGAGCTGGTCGACAACCGGTTGCTGTGCGACCGCAACCGCCGCCCCCGCAATCATCGCGGCAGTGACAAGCCAGCCCGCAACCCTCACGACTCGTCCTCCGCGAGGTTCTGAGCGAGTTCGAGCGCACGCTGATGAAATGCCGCATCCATCGGCGAGTGGTCGCGTTTCGCAGCAGGCGCATAACTTCGCGCATCGCATTCGCCGATCAGGGTGTCTATCTCTGGGCGGCGAACGCCCGGGGTTTCTGCGAGCAGCGCACGCAGTGCCCTCGCAATTTCCGCGGCGGACTCGGAGGCGGGGAGATCCGACGCTTCTCGAATCCTGCGCAATTCACCCTCGACGAGCCGCCGACGAGCGACGACCGCGGGATCCACGTTTCGACGGCGCCGGTCGATCTGTGCGAAGAGCAGAAACAGACCCGACGCTGCGTAGAGTCCCACAATGGTCAATCTGTTTCGGGCGCGGTCCGACGCGCGGCGAAGTAGGAGATCCGCGTCGCGCTCGATCGCCAGATCAGCGCCCGTCAAAACCAGCGGCCCGCGCCCCGTCACCGCGTGCGCGGGCCGTTCCTCGGACCCCAAAGCCGAACTGTCGCGCGCGTGATCGCCACTTTGGACATCGGCCGCGCCGATGATCTGCGCATCGCCAACCGACAGTGCAATCGGACGCGACTTCGCGCTCTGAAATTGCTCGGTGGTGGGATCGAACCACGAGTACTCCAAGGCGGGAATCTCGTCGATCCCGGGATCCAACACCCTCACCATCGCCGTGAAGCGCTTGACTCCATCCTCGAGGTGGCCGGTAATTTCGCCCTCTGCCACCCGAAACGAAGCCGGCGGCAGCAATCCCTTCGCGTCGAGGCGCGGCAGCGCAGCGGTCTCGAGGTTGCCATCTCCCCGCAGTTCGAAATGAAGCGCGATCGGCTCGCCGATTTTTACCACCGTTCGATCCGCCGATACCGTCAGCGAGAAACCCGAACCCACGGCACCCGCAAAACTCTCCGGGGTGCGATCAGCCGGAATCTGCTTCACGGAGAGACGGCGTATGCGATCCGACGATCTCCACTTGCGAACCTGCGTGGGCCTGCGCCCGCCGAAGAGATCTCTTCTAAATCGCACGCCCTCCTCGACATCGAGCACTGCGGGCGGAATCTCGAGGCTTCCGGCTCGCAGCGGAACGACGACGCGTTGGACCTCGACGATCAGATACGTCTCACCGTTTCGCTTCTCTTCGCGCGCAGACCCCATCACCGAGATTGGGCCGCTGGGAGTCTGAATCTCGACCTTCGTCGTTCCGGCTACGCCCGGCGGATCCAGGAACTGGAACGTCTCGGTCAAGCCGAAGAACGGAACGCGCAGCGTGTACTGATGAAGGTTCTCCCGGAGCTGACCCGTCAGCCAGAAGCGAAGCGTCACCGGAACGCGCTCTCCGACATAAATTGGTGTGTCTTGGAATTCCATTTCGACAAAAATCTGATCACTCGACGGAAGCGCCTCGAGATCCAGCCGAAGCGGACGACTCGTAATGCTCGAATCGTTCTGCGTGACCACGAATGGGCCGATCACGATTGGGCCGGGTTCGTCGACCTGCAATTGATAGACGAAGGTGAAGGTCACCTTTTTGCTTCGCTTCATCCGACCGTTGACGATCGAAATCGAGGTATTCACGCTCGGATGCACACCGGCCGCAATCAGCTTCCCGCGCGGCGCCGAAGCAACCACCACGCTTGGCGCAGGATCCTCGTCAAATCCCTCCACGACGACATGGATCTCGATCGACTCACCCACATAATGGGGCTCGGCCGTGGTCTGTACTTGAACCGTCTGGGCGGTGGCCGCGAACGCCGCGACCCATACCAAGAAGGCGACACCGGCTGCCCTCACCAATCCCTCTCCACCGTGTCGTAATGTTCGGTTTCGCGCTCTTCGCGATCACGCCGGCGCTGCGCTTCGCGATCGCGAACGGCCTGTAGGAGTTGGGCGGGATCGACAGGCTCCGAGGGCGACTCTTGTTCGCCCTCCTGCTCCTCCTCGCCCTCCGACTGGCCGCTCTCCGAGTCCTCTTGCTCGGAAGGATCCTGCTCGTCCTCAGACTCGCGGTCTTCCGGCGGAACGAGTAGCGCAAGCGCTCGCTCGAGTTCCTCGAGCGCAGCCGCTTGGCGTTCCTGGGTCGATTCCAGGCTCGGGGGATCCTCGGTGAGCTTCTCCGTCGCCCCTTCCATCTCGATCTGGGCGAGCAACACATGTTCGCCGGCTTCCCTCAAGCGCCTGCTCGTTTCCGCGGAGTCAGCCTCCGCATCGACCACGCCACCCGCCTGATTCGACTGTTCGACGAGCGCATCTGCGATCTTGCCAGCGCGGCTCGCTAGCGCTTCCTGACGGGGCGGCAGCGGACCCACCCGCGCTGCCGCTTCATCCGAATCGGTGGCGCCGAGCGCGGCGGCGTCGCGCGTCTCGTCTGCGAGGTCGAGTTGATGCTGGGCGACATCGCGGAGTTCTTCGACGATCGAGAAGAAGAGGCGACGCAACGCCTCCAGATGGTCGACTGCCGAGAGACTCGCCTTGTGTCCCTCGGACCATTCGAGTGCTCCGCTCTCATCGAGGTTGATCGTCACGTCGTCCATGCGTGCGAGCGCGAGCGTAAGGAGTTGGCCCGCCAATTCGAACCGCTGCTGCTGGATCTCGATCGTCTCTTCATCCGGCATGCTCCCGTCGGGCGCAGCTGCGGGTGGCGCGCTCGCGGCCTCTTCGAGTTCGACTTCGAGTCGCTCGGCGCGCGCGATGTTGTGACCCTGCAGTTCGCGAATTGCCGGCAAATATTCGCTTCGCGTGGCCGCGGTTTGGTCGCCCTCGGCGGCGAGCACCTGCTCGATCCGCCGCTCATCGGAATAGATCAGCTCAATCAGGCCGCGAAGATCGAGAAACCACTCGCGCGCTTCCGCCAGCGCCGCGAGCCCCTCTCGTTGATGCGGGAGTGCACTCTCTGGGGAACCGGAATCGAGTTCGGCTGCGGCATTGGCAAGACTCGTGGCGGCGCTTGCCACCAGGGGCTCTGCGTTCTGTATGGCATCGAAGAAGGCCTGCTGGTCCGGGCTCGGTGCCGATTCTTGTCCGAGCACAGAGAGTAATCGCTGGTCGAGTTCAGTTGTCCGATCTGCCGAGTTTTCCTGATCGTCCTGCAGCGACTCTTCTGTAAGCCAGGGCGGAATTTCCGGAGGCTCGTCGAAGCCCGGCAAATCCCGTCGAGAACTGGCGAGAGCCGCCGTCCATGTCGCCGTTTCTGCCACGTCGCGAAGCAGCGCATCGATCACTTGGGCTGGGTCGCGGAGTTGATCGAGTGCGCGCTTGAGTTCCGCGAGAGCCGCGGAAGCGCGCCGATAGGCCCGTTCACCCTGCCGCTGACGGAGTTGCCGTCGCGCCTGCCCCATCCGTTCCCTCGCGAGATGGAAATAGTGGAGCACACCCTCGAGCTGGGCCACGCGCATCTGATCTTCGGGCGTTCGCTCCTCCTCGGGTCGAGCGGCGATTCCCTGACTCTCCGCGTCGATCGAGCGAGCGAGCCGGTCCGCGTCGGAAAGCAACGCGCGCTGATCGGTAGCCCGCGTGCGAAACTCTCGGCGCAAATGTTCCGAAGCGGACCCATCCGGCTCCTCCGACACCTGTCCCTGCAAGACGGCAAGCGCCATCACCAACTCGCGCTGACGAGTCGCGATTTCCTGCAACTCGGCGTCGATTCCCTTTGCGTTGCCCTGCGCAATGCGGTCCGCCAAGAGCAGCGCCCGGCGCAAGACGACATCGAGGTTGACGCGAGAGTCTTCGTGCTCGGGGCGTTGCACAATGGCATCGCGAAACCAGTCCGCTGCAGTGTACAGCGCGCGAAGCGCTTCTTCGGGCGATTCGGCTTCCAACGCCGATGCCGACATCGCCCAAGCAACCCCGAGGTCGTATGCAGCTCGAAAGCGAAGCTCGCCGTCAGAGGCCGCCTCTCTTCGAGCACTTTCGAACCGGCGGGTCGCCTCTTCGGCGTTGCCGGCTTCGAGTGCCAACACCCCCAGATTGAAAATCTCACGCGAATCAACCGGCTCCTCTGGTCGATCGGCTTCCCCGGGCGGCTTTGCTGCAGCCGAATTTTCGTCGGTGATCGAAGCGCGATTCGACTCCACAGCGTCATCGGCTGCTGGCTCGTCTGCGCTCTGGGCCCAGGCGGGCGATGGCTGGATCGCGAGAACCGCCCATAAGATCGCGGCCGCGCCTGCGCGGGCCACGCTGCCGGAAACCGCGGCGCTGGAGACGAGGAACACCAGGGCGAGTAACACCGCCCACTGGTAGCCCTCGTCGCGAACGGTCTTACCCCTTGGATCGAGCTTGCCGATCGTGAGGGGAGCGATGTGTTGCCGGTAGATCGATTCCAGATCGAGCACGCCGGTGCCGGCCGGCACGTAAGCGCCGTTGGTCGCGAGCGCGAGGTCACGCAAGAGATCGCCATCCAGGCGACTCCGAACCGCCCGGCCGTCCGAATCTCGCACCAATTCGCGCGCCCCGGTGCGGGGATCTGTCGTGTAGATCTCGCTTCCTAGTTCGTCTCCGAAACCGATCGCGATGATCACGATCCCGGCTTCGGCGGCGGCCTTTGCGGCGTCTAGCGGAAATGTATCTTGATCTTCGCCATCCGTGATCAACAGAATCACCCGAGAGGCTTCTCGAGCCGGGCCGAAACCCTGGATGGCCTTCCGAATCGGTTCCTCGAGCCGCGTTCCGCCCCGCGTCACGCTACCTGGCCCCGCGCCATCGAGCACGAGCCGAAGGAAACTGAAGTCCGGGGTCATCGGCGCAAGAACCGTGGCGCGCCCCGCAAACGCGATCAAGCCGACCTGGTTCCCCTCGAGGTAGGAGAGCAGATCGACGATCTCGGCCTTGGCGCGCTCGAGCCGATTCGGCGCCACGTCTTCCGCGAGCATCGACTTCGAGACATCGAGGGCGATCATGACCTCGGCCCCAACGCGCGGCGCGGCAACATGCCGAACGCCGAGTTGAGGGCGCATCAGTGCGAGCACCAAACACGCGGCGGAAAGCCCGACCAAGCCGATCCGCATCCGGCGCCTCAGCACGCTGGGACGTCGCACCAGGCGTCGCCCCAGCGTGTTGCCGATCAACTGATCGAGTGCGCCGGAACCGCGCAGATCGAGCCAAAAAAGCAGCGAGACGAACGCCAGCACACCCCAGAGTGCGTGAATCCACTGCGGCTGCGCGAAGCGGAATTCGCTCACGGAAGCCTCCGCAAGACGGTGCCCGACAAGAGGGCCGCGCTGCCCATCAACAACAACCCGGCACCCACCCATCCCGCATAGTGGTATTCATAGGTGAGGTAACGAATCTCGGTGACCTCGCTGCGCTCGAGTCGATCGATTTCTTCGATCACTTCGATCAGTCCGCTCGCGTTGTCGGCGTGGAAGTAACGACCGCCGGTGCGTTGGGCAATCTGCCGGAGCGTTTCTTCGTCGATTTCGACGTAGGCCTGGCGAAGAACCGTTCGCCCACCTGGCGCCTGCACGGGCACCGGTGCGAGCCCCGTCGTTCCCGCGCCTATCGTGTAAACCTTGATTCCGTGTTGAGCGGCGAGGTCTGCGGCCTGCAGTGGATCGATGTCACCGACATTGCTCACGCCGTCCGTCAGGAGCAGCACGACCTTCGAGGAAACCTCCAACCCGCGCAGCCGTTCGACGGCGAGCGCCAATCCCTCGCCGATCGCCGTGCCGTCTTCACTCTGTTCCGTCACGATCTCAACGTCAGCAAGGATGGAAAGCAGATTGCCGTGGTCTAGCGTGAGCGGGCACAGGCCGTCTGCGTAGCGTGCGAAGACGACGAGGCCGACGAGGTCGTCGGCTCTGCCGGCCGCCCCACCCTCCCCGGCTACGAATGCGCGAAATACGTCCTTCACCACGTCGAGCCGACTGATGGACGTGTCCCCTCGCACGAAATCTCGCGCCTGCATCGAGCCCGATCGGTCCACCGCGATCGCGATCGCGATGCCCTCGCGGTTGATGCGAGAAGTCGCGTTGCCGGTTCGCGGCCCGGCGAGCGCAACCGCAAGAGCCAGCGCGGCCGCCGCCAGTAGAAACGCGGGAAGGTTCGCGAGTCGCGCGCGTTGAGATCTCGGTGCAACGTCCACGATTGCGAGACTCGAGTAGGTGAGCACGGCGGGCATGCGTGCCGCCAGCCAGTAGACCAGCGGAGCGAGGGCTCCGAAGAACAGGAACAGCGGATCTCTGAGTTCCCAATCAAACATTGGCGCGCTCCAAGCTCCTATCGTCCCGAGTCGCCTCGAGAAAACTTCGCGCACTTTCAAGTGACGACTCGACGGCGGCGGGATCGGGAACAAGGTGCGCAAATTTCACGAGATCCGCGCGGTTGAGGAACTCGCGCAACAACCGCTGGTGGGAACGGACCAGGTCTGGAGATTTGGCAAGTTCTTCGACGAACTCCTCAGTCGTCAACTCCGGCGAGCGCAACCCGAAGCGAATTTCGAGATAACGTCGGACGATGTCCGAGAGTCGAACAAAAAATGCATCCATCTCGCGCTCGAGCGGTCTCGGCGCCATCAAGAGAGCATCGAGATCCGCCTTCGCGACGTCGTAAGCGCTACGGCGAAGCGATCGGGAGCGCCAGATCGCCCAGGCGCGGATCCCGAAATAGACGGCAATGGCCACCGCAGCCAGCGCGGCCAATACCCAGAGCGTACGATTGCGACCGGGCGTCTTTCGCGCACCGAGTTTCCCGAGTGGCGCGCGAAGCTCCAGGGATGCGCCCTCGGGAAGTGCGGCCGCCACCTCGAACTCGAGAGCTTCTGTAAAGAACTCATACGCGTCTTCGCCCTCCGGAGCGGGTTTTCTCCCGGCACGCCGATCAACGAACTCCACGAGCAGTGGCGGTATCAGCTGCGCGCCCGAGCGCGAAGACGCAAGCGTGTAATGCTGCCGAGAGATCGTTCCGCCCTCGTCATCCGCCTCCTCTGATCGAGTGAAGTCAACGATCGAGAAGCGGTCGAGCGCGTCGCCAAATTCGGGCATCAGCAACTCGACGCCCGACTCGGCGTGAACCTCGAGTTCGAGGCTCAAGGGATCGCCAATCGCAGGTGCCGGTGGCGTGAGTCGAACGATCGCCCGAACCGGGCCGGTCTCCGATTCTGCCTCCAGCGGCGCCACCTCTTCGGCGTCTTCGGCCCGAAGCGCTCCGGCGCCGAAGAGAAGTCCGGCACACGCGAACGCGGCGATTGCGCGCGCACTCAACGGCGACTCCTCCGCTCGCGCATCTTGAAAAAACGCACCAACGGCTCGACGATCGAACCCGCTGCATCGATGTGGATGAAGTCGATTCCCGATGAGCGCAGGCGGTGTTCCAGATCTCGCACGCGAGCCGCCGACTCCGAAGCCACCTTCTCCCGAAAAGCCGCCGAAGACGTGTCGTAGACGCGAGAGACACCCGTCTCCGCGTCTCGAAGCGTCACGAGGCCCACCGATGGCAACGAGAGTTCCCGGGGATCGGTGACCAACACTGCGATCACGTCGTGTTTCTGGTTGGCGGTCACCAGAGCTCCCTCGAATCCCTCATCGAGAAAATCGCTGACGACGAAGCAGATGCTCTTGCGCGTGCTCACTGAGAGCAAGAACTTCATCGCCTTGCCGATATCGGTGCCTTCCCGCGGGCTGCGGGGTCGACGCCAGCTCGCAAAGCGCTCCTTCCAGCTTCGAGGCGCTTCGGGTGCGGGCGCCTCCGGAGCTTCCGCGCCATGCGCGAGAACCTCTCGGACCACTCGCAGCGCGTGTTTTTGACCCTTTCTCGGAGGGATGTACTGCTCGATCTCACCGTGAAACAGCGTCAACCCCACCTTGTCGTCGTTGCGTGTCGCGGTAAACGCGAGCAGTGCGCACAACTCGGCGGTGACTTCCCGCTTGGATCGTTCCGAAGACCCGAAATCCTGAGAGGAAGACACGTCGGCCATCAACATCAGCGTCAGCTGGCGCTCTTCGACGTAGCACTTGACATACGTAACCCCTGTACGCGCGGTGACGTTCCAATCGATGGTCCGCACGTCATCGCCCGGGATGTAGGGGCGCACTTCGTCGAACTCGACCCCGCGACCCTTGAAGACCGAGACGTATTCACCCGCCAATACGTCCGCGACCTGCCGACCGGTCCGGATCTGGATCTCGCGCACACGCTGTAGAATCTCGCGGGCCTGCATCGTCAGCTAAGGAACGAGGATGCCCACGAGGATGCGGTCGATGATGTCATCGGAAGTCTTGCCCTCGGCCTCCGCCTCGTAGGTCAAGACGATTCGGTGACGGAGCACATCCGGTGCGATGTTCTTCACATCGTGGGGCGTCGCGTAGGTTCGACCCTGCAGGAAGGCATTCGCCTTGGCGCCTTTGGTGAGAAATATCGATGCGCGAGGACTCGCGCCCATCTCGATCATCCCGTCGAGTTCTGCGATCCCGGCCGCGGCAGGGTCACGGGTCGCGTGAACCAGATCGATGATGTAATTGCAGACCTTGTCGTCGATGAACACCTGATTCACGGTGTCCCGCGCAGCGCGGATTTGATCAGCCGTCGCGACGGCCTTCGCGGTGGGCTCGGGCTGACCGCTCGCCATTCGATCGACGATCTTGCGCTCCTCCTCCTTGGTTGGATAACCGACCTTCACCTTCAACATGAAACGATCGATCTGGGCTTCCGGGAGCGGGTAGGTGCCCTCTTGCTCGATTGGATTCTGGGTCGCCAATACGAGAAAGGGCTCCTCGAGATGGAGCGTGGTATCTCCGATCGTCACCTGACGCTCCTGCATCGCCTCGAGGAGGGCCGCTTGAACCTTTGCGGGTGCGCGATTGATTTCATCCGCGAGGATGAGGTTCGAAAAGATGGGGCCTTTCTTGATGCTGTAAGTAGCGTCTCGCGGATTGAAGACTTCCGTCCCGATGACGTCCGCGGGAAGCATGTCCGGCGTAAATTGGATTCGGGAAAAACCCGTATCGATCGCCTGGGCGAGAGCGCGGACCGTCAGCGTCTTCGCGAGACCCGGAACGCCCTCGAGCAGGACGTGGCCACCGCACAGCATGCCAATCAAGAGACGCGATACCATCGCATCCTGGCCGACGAGAACCTTCGCGACTTCGCTCGCAAGTTCTCCACACAGCTGTGACTGCTGTGCGGACTGATCTACAGAACCTTCAGACATCCTTCCTCCTCATCAATGCGCAGCAGCTGCGCATCTCCACACCGGCAATTCGCCCCCACCCCTGCCCCTACGCTCGCCTCGACATGGGTTGCAGATTGGCGCCCTGGCTTCGCGCGCCGGAGCTTGGTCTCTCCTCGGACCCTACACCGTCCGGCCGCCCGCAGCGAAAGCACCCTTTGGCTCTCGAGTAAACGCTAGAACGCGATCTCGTCGTCCGTTTCTGCGGGCGGCTCCTGGGGAAACGGCGGCTCTTCGTCCCGCGATTGGGCACCACCCGTGCGCTCGATGTTCCACACATCGAGGCTGTTGAAGTACTTCACCTCGCCACGCGGACTGTTCCATTCCCGGCCCCTCAGGCTGAACTCGACCCGCACCTCGTTACCAACCTCGAAGTCATCGATCCGCCCACAGCGATCACCGGTCAGCTGAAAAATCACGAACTGCGGGAAGCGGGTATTTTCCGATAGTTCCAGCACGAACTCCCGTTTCCGAAACCGTTCGGTCACCTGCTGCGCCTCGTTGATCACATGAAGTTTCCCGCTGATTTCCATTCCCATAACCGAAAGCATAATGAGGACTCCGCCCAATTCAAAGACCAAGCGACGGGAGGATGGTAGGATGGGGGCATTGTGACTCGATTTCTGGCCTGGACCCGGCGTTTTTTAGCGAACCCCACCTGGCGTTTTCTCGTCCTCTTCGCCGTTTATCTCGGTGCAGCGGGGACGCTGCTGCCCATCGGCATAAAAGCCTTCCCCGGCGTCATCCGCTTCCTGATCACGGCAACGGCTTACATGGAATACGCGGTGCTCGCCCCATTCACCGATGAGGCCAAATTGTCGGGTACCACCATCCAGCTAGGCACATTCGGCGTTTCGATCATCAGCGAATGCACGGGGCTGTTCGAAATGGCGATTTATGCGTCCTGTGTCCTCGCCTTCCCCACGAGTTGGCGCAACAGGGGCCTCGGGCTGCTTTTCGGGATCCCGACCATCTACGCGTTCAATGTCCTGCGGATTCTCTGCCTCCTGCTCGTGGGCCGCTACGCGTACTCGAGCTTCGATTTCTTTCACCTCTATTTCTGGCAAGGCACCCTGATCTTGATGATCACATCCGTCTGGATGCTCTGGATCTACCTGGTTGTTCGAAATGAAGGCGACTCTTCTCTTCCTGGTTAAATTCATCTGCCTGACCGCGCCATTCGTTTGGCTCTGGCAGGTGGGGGGATTGAAGGCCTACCACGCCCTCTACAGCCCCGCCGCCGAAATGATCTACCAATGGCTCGGCTTCGAAGGCGTCGCGACCCCTGCACGAGATCGGTATATCAACTTGATCCCGTTCGTGGCGCTGATGATCCTGACCCCGAACATGAGCCTTCGACGCCGTCTCGGCGGGGCCGCAATCGGCCTGGTGATTCTTTTCTTGATGCACATCGCCGTGAATCTCACCGCGAATCCCGCGACGCTCCGGCTGCCTCGACGGTATTCGCTGATTTTGGACGCCGCGCCATTCTTCTTGTGGGTGATCATTGCGAATGAATTCGTGCGCGACTTCATGAAGCGGAACATGGCAATCGCGGGGGGATCCGCGGGGAAGGAAGATTCGTAGCCTTCGGTTTCGCGTGCGGCCGCTTGCGACCCTCCGGGTCGCCGCGCCCAGCGGGCGAACCCTTCGAATTCGCTCGCTAGGATTCTTTTACGCTGACGATCTCGAAATTTTCGATCACGGGGTTTGCGAGGAGTTTCTTGCACAGTTCGGCAATCAGTCCCTGCGCGGCCTCCGCATCGGGAGCGTCGAGCTCCACCTCGAAGAGCTTGCCCTGGCGCACACTCTGGATCGCATCGTAGCCGAGAGAAACGCTCGCCTTTTGGATCGCCTTGCCCTGGGGGTCGAGCACATCGGGCTTTAGCGTAACGTGAACGAGCGCCTTCACGAGTCAGAATCCTCTAAAGAGGGATCGTCGTAACGCGCGAGCGTCCGCTCGAAGATTGCATCGATATGTCGCAGCGACTGTTCGAGGCTGAACGCCCGATCGATCTCCTCCTTGGAAAGCATCTCGGTGATGGCTGAATCGGCGAGTACCCGGTCGCGGTACTCGCCACCCTTGTCCCAGGTATCCATTGCGTGCTTCTGCACCAACGCGTAGGCGGCTTCGCGAGACAGGCCCTTCTCGGTCAGTTCCAGCAGCAGCGTCCCGCTGAACGCCAACCCGCGGGTTAAATCGAGGTTTGCGCGCATCCGGTCTTCGTTGACGACGAGCGTTTCAACGAGCCCGGCGAGGCGGTTCAACATGAAATCGAGTGTCGCCGTACCGTCGGGAAAGATCATTCGCTCAACGGACGAGTTGCTGATGTCACGCTCGTGCCAGAGCGCCTCGTTTTCGAGTGCAGCGACCGCATAGCCGCGCATCACGCGCGCGAGGCCCGTCACGTTTTCGAACCGCCAGGGGTTTCGCTTGTGGGGCATCGCGGAAGATCCCTTCTGCCCCGCGCCGAACTCCTCTTCCACCTCGCGAACTTCCGTGCGTGCGAGGTGCCTGAATTCGACCGAAAACTTTTCCAGGCTCGAGGCAATCAGCGCCAGCACGCCGATGAAGGCCGCGTGGCGGTCGCGCTGAACGATCTGGGTTGCGGCGGACTCGAAACCGATCCCGAGGCGCGAGCAGACTTCCTCTTCGAGATCCGGAGGCAGGTGGGCGAACGTGCCGACCGCTCCTGAAATCTTGCCGACGGCCGCCTCGGCGAGAGCGGACTTCAGGCGCTCTCGATTTCGACACATCTCCGCATAGAAAACCAGAAGCTTGAGACCAAAGGTCATGGGCTCAGCGTGTACTCCGTGGGTGCGACCCACGCAGGGCGTGTTGCGAAACTCGAGTGCTCGCGCGCGCAACACCGCGCAAAGACGATCGACGCCCGCCACCAGTAGGCGCCCGACGTCGCGAATCTGCAGCGCCATCCCGGTATCGATCACGTCACTCGACGTCATCCCGAAGTGGACCCAGCGCGATTCGGGTCCGATCTGCTCTCCGACAGCCGTCAAGAATGCGATTACGTCGTGGCGCACCTCTCGCTCGATTTCATCGATTCGAGCGATATCGAAGGATGCCCGGCTCGCGATGGCCTCGTAGGCATCCCGCGGAATCAGGCCGCGCTCGGCCTGAACCTCGCAAACGACGATTTCAACCTGCAACCAACGGCGATACTTGCCCTCGTCGGTCCAGATTTCCTTGATTTCGGGACGCGTATAACGCTCGATCACGATTCAGCCGACCTTCATGAAAATGTAGAAGAGCATCGCGTAGTACATCACGGGGATGGCAAGCAGGAACGAGTCGATTCGATCCAGCACACCACCAGTCCCCGGAAGAAGATGCCCGGCGTCTTTGACCTCGGCGTCGCGCTTGAGAAGTGACTCGATCAAGTCACCGATGATCCCCGCCGCGGATAACAGCAAGGCTAGCACGCCGGCCGCATACCAGGAGAGCGAAGCAGACAAGGTGGGCCAGAACAGATCGAATCCACCCTTGCAGACGATCGCTCCGACCAGCCCGGCGACCACGCCGACAACCGCGCCCTCGACGCTCTTGCCCGGGCTGATCGCGGGCGCCAACTTGCGCTTTCCGTAGGCTCGGCCACCAAAATACGCACCGGCGTCGCACCAGACCACGGTGAAGAGCGTGAAGAACATCAAGAAAATTCCGCATTCGGGAGAGAGCCCGATCGAAGCAGCGGTTTCTTCGCCGTAGCGGAACGTCGCGGCGCCGTAAAAGTTGCGCAGTGAAATCGCGTGACTCAACAGCCAGCCGACGTAGAAGACGCCGAAGAAGGTGCCCGAAATACTGGCCAGCGATTCCGTGATCTTCGCCTTGCCGAGCTGCGCGACCAGAACGACCAAGAGTGTGGCGGTCATCAGGAGATTCGCCTGATATTCGGTCCCCACGTACTGGACGATGCAGAGCGCCATTGCGGCCGTTAAACCGAAACCGACCAGCGGTTGCGCGCCCTTGTCTTCGATCAAGCGATAGAACTCGCGCTGACCTAGCAGGATCAACACCGCGACTGCACCCAGCAACCACAGGCCACCCACGATGACCACGTAACTGGCCGCGGGCACCAGAATTGCCGCGGTCAAAAGCCTTGCCGGCAGGTCGCTCTTGGGTTGACTCGGTTTGCGCACCGAATCCGTCGCGGGTTGAGGCCGAATGGGTTGGGTGGGCGTCGGCGGGCTGGTGGGCGTCGATTCACTCACGATTCAGACCCCCGCACATCCCGCCCGCTGTGGCCGAATCCGCCCTCGCCGCGTTCCGTGGCTTCGAGTTGGTCACATTCAGAAAACTCGGCGGTGATTACCGGAGCGATCACGAGCTGTGCAATTCGATCGCCCCGGCGGATCAAATACGACTTTTCGCCCGCATTCAGGAGAATCACCTTCAACTCGCCGCGATAATCCGAATCGATGGTGCCGGGTGCGTTCGGTACCAGAATGCCGTGCGACAGCGCCATGCCACTGCGCGGCCGAACCTGCCCCTCATAACCCGGCGGGATCGCAATCCGGTAGCCGGTCGGAACCAGCGCGCGATCGCCGGGAGCCAGCACCAGATCCCGCTGGACGGCCGCACACAAGTCGTACCCCGCGGAGCCCGAGGTCGCGCGGGAGGGCAGCGGAAGGCCCTCGGCAGAGGGCAACCTCTCAATGTCGATTCGAACCGTGGAAGATTCGGCGCCCATTGGCGCCCTACTCCGCTGCCACCGCGTCCGCCAACGCTTCCTTTCGCGAAAGGCGGATCCGCCCGGTCGGGTCGATGTCGATGCACTTCGCGAGCACTTCGTCGCCCTCGACCAGCACGTCGGTCACCTTTTCGACCCGACCCTCGGCGAGGTGGCTGATGTGAATCAGACCATCGGTGCCGGGGAAGATTTCGACGAAGGCTCCAAAATCCGTGATGCGCTTGACCTTGCCGAGGTAGACCCGATCGAGTTCCGCCTCTTGGGTCAGCTCCTCGACCATTGAACGCGCTTGTTCGAGCGCGTCCGCATCCGGCGAGAAGATCGTCACTACACCGTTGTCGTCGATGTCGACCTTCGTACCCGTGGTCTCCTGGATCCCGCGGATCACCTTGCCGCCTGGCCCGATGATGTCGCGAATGCGGTCGGGCTTGACGGTGATCGTGGAAACTCTCGGCGCGTAGCGCGAGAGCTCGTCTCGAGGCGCGAACGCGGGCAACTCATCAGCCGTCTCGCGTTCCATGCAATCGAGAATGTGCAAGCGGCCGTCTCTCGCCTGCGCGAGTGCGCGCTTCATCACGTCCCAATCGACGCTCTCGATCTTGATGTCCATCTGCAAGGCGGTGATCCCCTCAGCGGTACCCGCAACCTTGAAGTCCATGTCGCCGAGGTGATCCTCGTCTCCAAGGATGTCCGACAGAATCACTACCCGGCTACCGTCCGTGATCAGACCCATCGCGATTCCCGCAACGGGCGCCTTGATCGGAACGCCGGCGTCCATCAATGAAAGTGTGCCGCCGCAGATCGCAGCCATCGACGAAGAGCCATTCGATTCGAGGGTCTCCGAGACGATTCGAATCGTGTAGGGGAATTCCTCCGCACTCGGAAGCACGGATTTGATGGCCCGCTCGGCGAGATTGCCATGTCCGACTTCTCGGCGTCCCGGCCCTCGATTGGGCCGCGGCTCGCCCGTCGAGTAACCCGGGAAGTTGTAGTGGAGATAGAAGGTCTTCGTGTAGCGCTCGGTGAGCGAATCGATCGTCTGTGCATCGAAACGTCCGCCGAGGGTCGTGGTCACGAGCGCCTGGGTTTCACCGCGGGTAAACATCGCCACGCCGTGCGGGCGCGGTACGACCCGCAGCTCACAAGCAATCTGGCGGATATCTGAAGGTCCCCGCCCATCGATTCGCTCGCCGCTTTCGAGAACCCGGTTGCGAACAGCCTCGGCGCGGAGGTCGTGAAGGATCTCCTTGACGTCTCCACTGAGTTGCTTCTCTGCATCGCGCCGCGTATCGATCGCATCGAGGCTGTCGAACGCGATCTTCTCGCTTCGAAACGCTTCGACGTAACCATCGCGAATCTCTCCTTCGACGGCTTTGATCGCATCCGTGCGCTCTTTCTTGTCCTTGATCTGCGTAGCCGCTTCGAGGCGGGTACCGACCTTGCCCCGAATTTCCTGCTCGAGTGCGCTGCGATCCGGCGCCTCCGACAATTCGATTTTCGGCTTGCCGATTTTGCGCTGCAGCTCGTCCTGGATGTCGATCACCCGGATCAATTCGCGGTGGCCAAACTGGAGTGCGCCGAGAACATCATCCTCGCTGGCGGCATCGGCGCCGCCTTCGACCATCACCAGCGCTTTGCGACTACCGCCGACCACGAAATCCATGTCGGACTCTTCCGTCTGCTCGGTCGTCGGGTTGACGATGAACTCTCCACCGATTCGACCGACGCGGACCGCGGCGATCGGCCCGAGGAAGGGGATCTCCGAAATGCTCAAGGCAGCGGACGCGCCGATGAATGCGGCGATGTCGGGTGCGTTCTCACCGTCCGCCGACAGGACCGTCGCCATGACCATGGTGTCGTCGTTGTAGCCCTTGGCGAAGAGCGGTCGGATGGACCGGTCGATGAATCGACAGACCAACACCTCGCGATCCGACAAGCGCGCCTCACGCTTGAAGAAGCCGCCGGGGATCTTGCCCGCCGCGGATGTCTTCTCCACAAAGTCGACCGTGAGCGGAAAGAAGTCGATGCCTTGGCGGGGTTTGCCGTGCACCGCGGTGACCAACACGACGGTTTCGCCATAGGTGACCAGGCACGCGCCAGCAGCTTGCTTGGCGAGGCGTCCCGTCTCGATTGTCAGGGTTCGGCCACCGAGTTCCAGCGTGACCGTTTCAGGTTTGAACCAATAATTTGCCATTTTACACGTCTCCGTTTCGACTCAGTTCATCTTCATTGAGTCGGGTTTGCCGAGTGGCGCAGGGGGGATGAGACGTGAAGTGCGATGGAATGCGGAATCTGTGATGCGCAAAGCCGGTGGGGCTTCGCGTATGACGGACTTCCGCACTCCAAACACAGCGCACGTCAGCGCGCCGCTCATTCTGATTGCTGCCGATGAACTAGCGTATCGGCAGGTGGTTGGAGGCTAGCGGCGCAGGCCCAGACGCTTGATGAGCGCCTGATACCGGCCGAGGCCGTTTCTCCTCAGATAATCGAGCATTCGTCGCCGCTGGCTCACCAGTTTGAGCAACCCACGGCGCGAGTGGTGATCTTTCTTGTGCGTCTTGAAATGATCGGAGAGCCCGTTGATCCGCTCCGTAAGGATGGCGATCTGGACTTCGGGTGTACCCGTATCCGTTTCGTGGGCCCGGTAGGCCTCGACCGTGCGAATCTTTTCAGCTTTGGAAATCAAATCGTATGCTCTCCAGAATTATCGTGAAGCTGGGCCTATGAGCCGAGCTGGCCCCAAGAGCCTTCGGCGCGGGAGTGTACCGGCTCAATCAGGCGGGGCAACCTGACTGGAGAACCCGGAGGGGTTTGAGGCGGCGACCGGGCAATACCTCCATCACCGCAAGCAGCTCCCCACCCGGCTCCAGCGCCGCGATGCGGCCACCTGCGGCCAGCTGGGCGGAGGCGCCTACCTCGCACCCGTGCTTGACCCGACGCGCTTCTTCCGGCCCCAACTGTACGACAGGAAGGCCCAGGACATCGACCGCAGGAATCAGGTACTGCTCGATCGTGCCGGCCTCGGCCGCCTCCGCCAGCTGCTCCGGAGTCATCGCGGCATCGAGCACGAACGGCCCGCTGCGGAGCCGGCGGAGATTTCGCAGGTGAGCGCCACAGCCGAGACGCCTGCCGAGATCATCGGCCAGGGTTCGGACATAGGTGCCGGGCGAGCAATCCACCCTCAACTCCGCGAGCGGCGACTCGTAGGAAACCAGTTCGATCTGATCGATCCACACCTTCTTGGGGGCGCGCTCGACGCATTTTCCTTCGCGGGCGAGTCGGTGCAGGGGCACTCCCGCCTGCTTGACCGCACTGTACATCGGCGGCACCTGCTCGATTTCTCCCTGGAATTCGACCAGTGCTTTCTCGATTTCGCCCTTGTCGGGCAGCGCGCCGTCATGCTTGCGTAGCACCCGACCCTCCGCGTCCAGGGTGTCGGTCTCGACACCGAGTTCGATCGAGCCGACGTAGGATTTGCGGTTGTCCGAGATATACGGAGCGAGCTTCGTCGCTGCTCGAATCGCGAGGGGCAAAACTCCGGTTGCGAGCGGATCGAGCGTACCGAGGTGCCCGACCCGGCGGGTCCCGAGCCAGCGCCGTGCAGCATTGACGACATCGTGCGACGTCCAGCCCGGCGCCTTGTCGACGAGCAGGAATCCCGCAGGGCCCGGCTTTTCGGGAGCTCGTTTACGTTTCATCTTGATCCGCGAGTGATCTCAACAAGGAAAGTGTCTGATCTCCGAGAGCCAGCGATGCGTCGTAGCGAAAACGCAGCGCGGGTACGCGTCGGAGGGGAAGTGACTGGGCGAGCTGCCGGCGCACAAAGGACGCGGCGCTTTCGAGAGCCTGCTGGGTATTCTCGGAAGAGTCCGCATCTCGAATGTCGAGCGCACTCCAGAAAACCAGGGCGTTGCTCAAGTCTGGTGCAACATCCACGCGAGTCAATGTGACGAGCCGGGTGCGGGGATCGCCCGACTCCTCTCGCAAGACCCGAGCGATCTCCGAACGGAGCTGCTCCGCGATTCTCTCCGTGCGACGAGACATTCCTCATTCCTCGAACTCGGCCGACCCACCTTCATCGCTCCAGCGCGTGCGTTCGTACGGCAGATCGAACACCTCGATGTCCACCGCGATGATCTCCGCGAGATGCAACTCCTCGATGAACGCGACCGCACTTTCGATCACCGAGCGAACGCGTTGCCGGTCCGTACCGGCGCCGCACAATCCGAATTCAGCGCGCTGCCAGGTGTCCTGACCGCCCACTTCCGCGATCGACAGGTTATAACGATTGCTGACGCGGCGGGCGATCGAACGGACCACGCCCCGCCTCTGTTTCAGCGAATGAGATCCGTGAATCCGAATCTCGACGATTGCAGCCCCGACAATCATTCGAGCGTCGCGGGCTTCTCCTCGAGAGTGAATGTCTCGATCACGTCACCGACCTTGATGTCGTTGTAGCCCTCTATGCCGATACCGCACTCGAAGCCCGAGTTGACCTCGCGTGCGTCATCCTTGAAGCGCCTGAGGGAGCCAATCTTCCCGTCGTAGATCTGAACACCGTCGCGAATCAGGCGACAGACCGCGCCACGCCGAATCATTCCCTCCGCGACCATCGATCCTCCGATCCTGCCCACCTTCGGGACCGTGAATATCTCTCGGACCTCGGCGCGTCCTCCCAAGATCTCCGTAACGGTGGGGGGAAGCAATCCGGCCATTGCCTTCTTCACGTCGTCGATGACCTCGTAAATGATTTTGTAGACGCGAATGTCGACACCCTGCTCTTCGGCTGCCCTTCGCCCGGGCGGGTCCGGACGTACGTGAAAACCGAGGACGATCGCGTTACTCGCCTTGGCGAGCATGACATCGTCCTTGCTGATCGCCCCGACGCCGGACAGGATGACATTGAGCTTGACGGCATCGGTAGACAGCTTGACGAGCGCATCCCGCAACGCTTCCACCGAGCCGTGAACGTCGCCCTTGACGACGACTCCGAGCTCCTTGATACCGCCGCCCTCCATTCGCTCGTAAAACTCGTCGAGCGTGAAGCTCGGCTTCAAAGCCACGGGGCGCGCGCGCTGCTCGTTGATGCGATTTTCGACGATTTCCTTGGCGACTCGTTCACTCTCGACGACGTTGAGGGCCTGGCCTGCATCCGGCACACCCGACAAACCGATCACCCGTACGGGCATCGAGGGGCCCGCAGATTTCACGCGTTCGCCGTTTTCGTCCTCGAGCGCCCGGATTCGTCCCGTGTTGAGCCCAACCACGAAGGTATCGCCGGGCTTCAGGGTTCCCTGTTTAACGAGAACCGTTGCAACCGGGCCGCGCCCCTTGTCGAGCTCGGATTCCAAAACGATGCCCACCGCGCGACGTTTCGGGTCTGCCTTGAGTTCGAGAAGCTCGGCCTGGAGATTCACCATCTCGAGCAACTTATCGAGGCCTGTCTTCTGCGTCGCGGAGATATCTACACAGATGATCTCACCGCCAAATTCTTCGGGAACCAGGCCATGCTCCATCAGCCGCTGACGCGCAGCTTGCGAGTTGGCACCTGGGAGATCGCATTTGTTGATAGCGACGACGATCGAAACACCCGCCGCCTTCGAGTGCTCAATCGCCTCGACGGTCTGGGGCATGATTCCCTCGGTCGCAGCGATCACGATGATCACGATGTCTGTGACCTGTGCACCGCGAGCGCGCATTTCGGTAAACGCCGCATGGCCCGGTGTATCGATAAAGGTGAGTTTTCTCCCCCCGACCTCGACTTGATACGCACCGACGTGCTGCGTGATCCCACCGGCTTCAGTGGAGACGACGTCCGTATTGCGCAGCGCATCGAGGAGCGTGGTCTTGCCGTGATCGACGTGACCCATCACCGTGATCACCGGCGGGCGCGGCTCTCCGCCACCTGCGGCAGCGGACGAATCCTCGAGATACACCTCCTCGCGGAAGCCCACGTCCTCGACCTCGTAGCCAAATTCGGCGGAGACACTCTTCGCGGTCTCGAGGTCGATTTCCTGGTTGATCGAAACCATCGTCCCGAGCGACATGAGCTTCCGCTGAACCTCGGGAGCCTTCATGCCCAACTGACGCGCCAACTCACCCACTGACACCGTCTTTTCGATGCGCACGACGCGGGTGGATTCCTTGGGCGCCGCGGTCGCGGGCTTCTTGGGAGCCACCGCATCGCGGCGCTTACGGCGCGGGGATGTAGCGGTTCGCGGATCGATCTGAATCTGTCGCCGCACGCGCGTGCGTCCAACAGCCTGACGGGCGAGTTGCTCCTGCTCCTTGAGGTTGACGACCTCGCGCACGAGTTTTCGCTGGCGGCCCGTCTTCGCGTCGGGCGCCTCGGTCGCACGCTCTTTCTCTCGCGCCACGGAACCCGGAGCGGCTCCGGTAGCTGCGCGGGTGGCGGGCGTCGCTTCGGCCGCGATCGGCGCGGGAGTTTCCAGATCCGCCGCGGGCTCGGCGGGCGCCTGCTCTCCTCCGGCATCCGGCTCGGCGTCGACTTCAGCAACCGCCGGCTCCTGCTCAATGGCAGGCGGTGCTTCATCCTCGACGGGCGGCGGTGTCGGCTCCGGTTCCGGCTCGACGCGCTTTCGGCGCCGGATGACCGCGCCACCCTTGGCCTCGACTCTCGATTCGGTGACGAGCTTCTTGCGCTTCCTGCTTCCGAGCTTCTTGCGCAGAAGCTCCACGTCCTCTGCGGCGACCGCCGCCATCGCGCTCTTGAGGACGACGCCGTGCGACGCAGCTCTCTCGACGAAATCGGACTTATCGATTCCGAGTTCCTCAGCCAGCTTGTACGCCCTGATATTCGCCATCCGTTCCTTATCGATTCTCTCGACGGCCACGTGGGCCGAAGTGAATCCGCTCTTTCAATTTCAGGTGGTCGAACTCAACGTCGGTTCGGCATCTCCGGCAGCAGGCGACTCCGACGCAACGTCTCCGCCAGCTTCCCCGACCTCCGCCTTGGTTTCATCGGAATCGGCACCTTCGCTGGCTGCCTTGGTTTCATCGGAATCGGCACCTTCGGTGGCCACGACTTCCTCGTCAGACGAAACGGCCGTAGCGCCTTCTTCCTCTGCGGCGGCCGCAGCTTTTGCTTCCTCCGCAGCGGCCACAGCAGCCGCGGCGTTCTCCTCGGCCACCCGAATCGCCTCCAGGCGTTCTTCTTCCACGCGCGCTGCTTCTTCTTCGACCTTGCGCACTGCGAGTTCCAAAGCACGCGCGCGGATCGCCACATCACCGGCCGCATCAATGCCCGGCAGCGAAGTGAGCAGCTCCGGGTCGCAGTTGCTTAGATCTTCGAGTGAGGTAACGCCCTGCTGGAGCAACAACTCGGCCTCGGGGTCACCGCAACCTTCGACGACCGATACGGCTTCGGACAACCACTGCGCGAGCTCCCGCATCTTCGATTCACTCTTGATGTCGATCCGCCAACCGGTGAGTTGAACCGCGAGGCGCACGTTCTGACCCTTCCGGCCAATTGCAAGCGAGAGCTGATCGTCGGGAACAATGACGTCCATCGAGCGCTCCGCGTCGTCGATGATCACCTTCGAAACCTGTGCGGGCGAAAGCGCCGAGCAGACGTAACGCGCCGGATCGAGACTCCACGGGACAATGTCGATCCGCTCGCCGCGGAGTTCCTGGACCACCGACTGGACGCGGCTCCCCTTCATCCCGACGCAAGCACCGACGGGATCGACGTCGCTGTCCCTCGATACGACGGCAATCTTCGAACGACCGCCCGGTTCTCGAGCGGCGGATTCGATCCGAACGATTCCTTCGTACATCTCGGGAACTTCCTGCTCGAAAAGTTTCGTCAGCATCTCGATACAGGTTCGCGACAGGACGATCTGCGACCCCTTCGCCGCCTTGTTGACATCGATCACGTAGGCGCGAAGCCGATCGTTGGGTCGGTAGTTCTCGCGCGGAACCTGCTCCTTCAGAGGCAACACCGCTTCGGTTCGGCCCAAATCGACGATAATCGCGCCCTTTTCGAAACGGCGGACGATCCCATTGACGACCTCGCCCTTGCGATCTTTGTATTCCTCGTAGACGTTCTCGCGCTCGGCTTCCCGAATGCGCTGAATGATCACTTGCTTCGCGGTTTGCGCGAGAATTCGCCCGAAGCCGGTCGTATCCATCTTGACGCCGATCTCGTCGCCAACCTCAGCCTGGGGATCCAGGTCACGAGCAGTGGCAAGGTCGATCTGCGAGTCCGCGTCGCTCACGTCTTCGACGACGTCCCGAAATTCGAAGAGTTCAACCTCTCCCAGTTCCTCGTTGTACTTGGCGTCGATCTCGATCTCCTGACCGTGCGCACGCCGGGCGGCCTGTTTCATCGCCTCTTCCAGCGCGCCGATGATCTCGTCGGCATTGATCCCCTTGTCTCTGGCGATCTGATCGATCTCTCGCTTCAGGCCGAGCCCTTCTGCCATGCTTGAACCCCTTGGTCCCTGGTCTCAGCCAGCCCGTCCGACAAAGTCGGTACGGCTGAACTGGTAAATCGTCTTTGCCTTCGACACTTCCGAGAAGGGAATCTCCACTTCGTTCCCGTCTACTACGATTGCGGCGACATCCGCTTCAAAACGGACCAGAACGCCGCGAAAGCGCCGGCGCCCCGAAATCGGCTGCTGCGTCTCAATCTGCACCTTTCTCCCACAAGCCAACTCGAAGTCCTTTTCCCGCGTAAGCGGGCGATCGAGTCCGGGCGAGGACACCTCCAAGCGGTAGTCGGCTTTGATGATATCCGCGACGTCGAGTTGCGAGCCGAGTTCCCTCGAAATCGACGCACAACGGTCAACGGGCACCCGACCGTCGCTTTCCGGCGTATCGACCGTGACCTTTAGCATCCACGGCTTACCGCCGCGCGCCAGCAACGCGTCCACGAGTTCGAAGCCCGCCTCATCAACGATCGGTTCGATCAACGCTCGCAGTTCCTCCGGGATATCCCGATACACACTCACCGTTTCCACAAACAAAAAAAGCGGACTTACAGCCCACTTTCGACAACACACCTGCTCGGTAACAATCCTACCCGGGCGCATCGCGCCGGCCAATTTCTTGGCTTCCCGAATCCCAGCTACCGAGCGAGGCCCAGACATCTTCGGGCAGCGCTCAGACAGGGGCAACACGGCCACTGCCACTCGCGTAAGCCCGCGTAATGTAACCAAATACTACGATCGGGGCAATTCAGGCGTCAACGGCCCGGGAACTCCAGTGCGCCGACCAGATCCCGAATCCGTGAGCAGCCGTGGCGCGCCGCATAGTCGACGATTCCATCCACCACATCACCCGCAATCGAAGGTTGCAGATAGTTACTGGTGCCCACTTGGACCGCTGTTGCGCCACAGAGCAGGAATTTCACCGCATCAGCGGCGGTTTCGATCCCACCGATTCCACAAATCGGGATCGATACGGCCTGAGAGGCCTGCCAAACCATTCGCAGCGCGATCGGCCGGATCGCGGGGCCAGATAGACCGCCAAGCCCATTGGCGAGCAATGGTTTGCGGGTTTCCGGGTCCACCTCGAGCGCCTGCACGGCGTTGATGAGCGAGAGCCCGCTGGCCCCCTCCCCCTCGCAGACCCGGGCCATCTCGGCAATGTGGGTCACGTTGGGGGAGAGTTTTACCAGTAGCGGCAGCGTCGTCGCCTGGCGGGTGGTCCGCACGAGTTGGGCGAGAACGGCCGGGTCCTGGCCAAATTCGATTCCACCGCTTTTCACGTGCGGACACGACGCGTTGATCTCGAGGCCGACGATTCGCGGAACTCCGGTAAGCCGCTTGCACACTTCGGCGTAACGATCGATGTCGGTCTCGAATACACTCGCAATGACCGCGACACCATCTGGAATCGCGGGAAGTTTTTCGTTGATGAACGCCTCTACGCCAACGTTTTCGAGACTGATGGCGTTGAGCATTCCCGACGGTGCCTCAGCGATACGCGGAGGCGGATTTCCAACCCGCGGCTCAAGCGTCAGACTTTTCGCCACGAAACCTCCGAGCCTGCGCAGGTCGAGGAAGGGAGCAAACTCCGTCCCGTAACCGAACGTCCCCGAAGCGGTCAAAACGGGGTTTCGCAGAGAGATCCCGCCCAGGTCCACGGCCATGTCGATGCTGGTCGATTCCTTCACGGAAGCCGCTCCCAATCGATTTCCGCGGCGTCGAACGCCGGACCGTCTCGACACACCAGCGCGTACCCTCCTCGTTTCAGAGGAGCCGCGCAGCCGAGGCAGACCCCGAACCCGCAGGCCATTGTATTTTCGAGAGCCACAATGCAGGGCACTTCGCGCTGAAACGCGATCTCCGCGCAACGTCGCATCATCGCCGTCGGACCACAGACGTAGACGCGTCGACCCGATCCCTGAAGATCGGCGCCCCCCGCAGGTGCTTCGAACGCAGACTCGAGCAAATCCGTGACCCGCCCGCACACGCCGGCGCTGCCATCTTCGGTCGCCACCCGAAGCGAAATTTCCAGAGCCTCGAAATCTTCGAGGGCCATCAGATCGCTCGCCGTCCGCGCGCCGAACAAGACCTCGACGGGGTGCGCACCGGCCAATTGAGCCGCCAGCTCGTATACCGAGGCAATCCCGGTTCCACCTGCGACGATGATCACGCGCTCGCCGGATTGCGGCGGGGGGAACGCCTGCCCCAGCGGGCCCACGATCGCCACGCGCTGGCCCGGCAACGCCTCAGCGAGCAGAGCCGTTCCTCGCCCGACGAGCTTGTAGAGGATCTCGACTTCCGCCCCGCTGTCGCCGGCCTCCGAGCGGTAGACGGCCATCGGCCGCGGTAGCAGGGGGTCCGTCCGAGGCACTGCCAGCTGGGCTCCGGGGGCGATCATCGCGAATTGACCGGGCTGAAAGCCCGGCCAGCCGGGCACCCGCAGGACCAGACGCCAGCTCGACGGACCCTCGCTGACGTTCCGAACGACCTCGGCCTCGACTCGAATCGGAGCGGCTCCCGCGCTGCTGACTTCCCAGATCGTTTCAGCCATCGACCCCCTCGACCTTTCGCTGCTGGCCGCTCCGGAGGGCACGGCGCTGTGAATCTTCGCCAAATGCGCGATGCCTGAGCCCAGCTGCCCCAGAAATCCGGTTGAGCCCGGTTTCGCGTCAACCGGGAGCCGCGTCGAAGGCGGCTAAGGCATCGAAAAACCTAGTTAAATTAGAAGTGGCCCGCAAGCGATTTTCGTCAAGATCCGATACCCGACGGTCGATGAATGCGGAGAATCTCATCGGCTGATGCGTTAGGAGAACCCTTGACACCGCTGCTCGATCGCCAGCGCGAGCGATTTCTTGCCGACCCGAACGACGCACAGGCCTTCCAGGCGCTGGAGGAGGAGCTGTTCCTCGCCGGTGACTGGGCGGGTGTCATCGAGGTCTACGAGCGCCGCCTGAGCGCCGATAGCATCGCCGGTCAACCGCGGGAACTGGCAGCCATTCACTGCCGGATCGGCCAGGTCCACCACGATCGCCTCGCTGCGCCCGACCTCGCGATCGCCTCCTACCGCGAGGCGCTCGAGATCGACTCGCAGCACCGCCCTGCACTCACGCGATTGCGAAAACTACACGCGAGCCAGAATCAGTGGGACATCGCGGTTCAGATCGGCGAAGTCGAGGGTGGACTACCGATGCGACCCGAGGAGCGGGCCGCCCTGCTGGCCGAGATGGGGACGATCTGGCTGGAACAACTCGGCGATCGAAACCAGGCGGTTGCTCTGTTCAAGCGGGCACTCGACGAACACCCCGCGCAGATCGACGCGCTCGAGGGATCGGCCCGAGCCTTCGCGGCGGCGGGGCAGATCGCCCGCGCGGCGGACGCATGGGATCGGGTCATCGAATTGCTTCGCGGCCCCGCGCGCGCCATTGCGCTGGTGGCCCGCGCACGCCTCGCTGAAGACACACTCAAAGACGGCGCTCTCGCTGGGGAACTCTTCCGGCGCGCACTCACGGATGATCCCAACAATCTTGCGGCGCTCGAAGCCGTGGCGGGCCAAGCCCAGAGCGACGAGAATTGGGCGCTGCTGGTGGATCTCCAAGAGCGTCGCTTCGAGTTGACGACGGAGGCCGAGCGCAAGGCCTTTATCGCCATGGAGACGGGCGAAGTCCACTGGAAGCAGTTGTCGAATCCGAGCGCCGCGCAGCTGTGGCTCGATCGCGCGATGGCACTCGATCCCAACAACCGCAAATGCGTCGCCGCGCTCGCAGATCTCGCGCGAGACAACGGCGACGACGAAGTCCTGATCACACACCTCAAACGAATTGCAGACCTGAGCCGCGGACCAACACCCGTCTCCGTGCTGCTCGAACTCTCGACTCTCTACTCGGACCGCGGGGATGCGAACAGCGCGTATCAAAACCTCTCACTCGCGTTCGAATTCGATCCCGACAACGATCTCGTCGGTGATGCGTTCAGCGAGGTCCTCAACCAGCTCGGCCGAGACGAAGAGCTCGTGGAGATCCTCGAGCAGCGGGCCTCAACGCCCAACATGGACGGCGCGGCACGCGCGACGATACTCGCCGAGCTGGCCGCCCTTCATGAGGAGCGCATCGACGATGTCGGGGCGGCTTGCAACGCCTACCGGCGCGCGTTCGAAACGGATCCTACGGCTCCCGGAGTGGCATCGGCGCTGGAGCGCCTGTATCGCAAGACCGAGGATTGGGCATCGCTGCGATCGTTTCTCGAGTACGCGGGAGGGCACTCCCTACCCGACCAACGCTCTGGCTACCTCTGCTCACTCGCACTGCTGCTGAACGATCAGTTCGACGCGCCCGAACAAGCCACGCAGGTGTTCGAATCCGTGCTCGCCATGGAGCCCGATTCCGTGGCCGCCCTGCGCGGGCTCCAACATCTGGCCGCTTCGACGGGCGACGAAGAGACTGTGATTCGCGCCTACGAGGCAGAAGCCGAGATCGCACTCGAGGGCGAGCGCATCGCGTTTCTCGTGAGCGAGTTGGTGCCCCGCCTGGAAGCGCGCGGCGAGCCCGACGCGGCGCTGCGCTGGGTCGACCGGTGGACGGAAGCCTGCCCGGGAGACCACCAGGCCTTTGCGGCTTCGGCGCGGCTACGAGAGCAACTCGGGCAGGATGCTCCACTCGTCGCAGACCTCGAACGCCTCGTCGAACTCGTTCCCGCAGCCGAAAAGGCAGGGGTTCACCGTCGCCTCGGCGACTTGCACACCGACAACGCCCGATCCGAAGCGTCCATCGCCGCCTATCAAGCCTCCGTCGAGGCGGATCCCGAGGACGAACGCACACTCGAAGCGCTCGCGGCCCAGCTCTCGAACGCGGAACGCCTGGAGGAACTCGCGGTCGTGCAACGCCGCCTGGCGAATCTGCTTCCCCCACCGCAGCGGTGCGCGCGCCTCAGCGAACTTTCGACACTACTCGCCGACAGGCTCGGGGACCTGAACGGCGCGATAGAGGTGCTCCGTCAGCTCGCAGCTGAGCCCGACGCTCCGGAAGATACTTACGCTCGACTCGATGATTTGCTCGAGCGCGCGGGGATGTTCGAGGCGCTCGCGAATCAACTGGAGGAACGCATCGCGGGACTCGACCCCGATGCTGCTGCAACCCGAGCCTTCCAGCTCCGGCGCGCCGACATTCTGCTCGAAAAACTCGACGACTTTGCAGGAGCCGCGGCCGCCTACCGCTCGGTCTGCAGTGCCGATCCCGATTCCGGCCCCGCTCGCATCGGTCTCGAACAGGCCCTCCGCGCAGCCGGCGACCCAGCCGGCCTTGCCGAGTTCTTGGGTGAACAGATGGCGTCCACTTCGGACACCACCGTCCGCGACCGCTGCGGTTTCGAACGAGCGGTGATCCTCGAAGAGAGTCTCGATCGAGCCGACGAAGCCATCGAAGTCTATCGACACCTGGTCGAGTCCGGAATTGACGAGACGTTTCGCCGCAAGGCTTCGGACCGCCTCGAGATCCTGCTCGAGCGCGCCGAAGACTGGGACGGACTGCGCAGGCACCTGGAGGCGTCACTCGGAGACGAGCCAGCCGAAGAGGATCTCGCAACCGTCGAACAGCTTGGAAATCTCTACCGCGACCGATTGCGAAACCCACCGCGCGCGATCGACTATTTAGAGACCGCGACGACGATCGCACCCGAGCGGGCAGACCTCTGGCAAATGCTCGCAGAGTTGTACATCGAAGAGGGTCGGACCGAAGATGTCGTCTCGGCCCTTGAGGCGGAGATCGCAACGGGCCCCGGCCCCGATCGGGAAATCGCGCTTCGCGGTCGCGCCGGCCAGCTATGCGTCGAATCGCTGAACGACGGCGATCGCGCCAAGGAACACTACGAACGCCTTCTCGAACTCGACTCGACGCACTCGAGGGCGGCCGACTTCCTGATCGATCACTACAAACGCCAGGGCAATTTCGAAGGCGTGGTCCGCTTGCTCGTCGCCCGCCTGGAGGCGCTGGAGCGTAGTCCCGAGAGCGATTCCGAAGGTTCGTCGCTGCGGATCTCCCTGCGACTCCAAATATCGGGATTGCGGGTGAGCCAACTCAACAACACCGAGGGGGCGATCGACATATTGGGACCCGCTCTCGCCGAGATCGGTCCGCAACCGGTTATCGCCGAGCCTCTCGCGGAACTCTACCAGCGGGCCTCGAGAAACGAGGAGTTGATCGAACTCTGCCGCAGCGTCGCGGACGCGTGCATCGACCTCGGAGAGAGAGCCGGCTGGTACGTGCGACTGGGTGCAGCACTGTGCGCGGTCGACCGGAATACAGAGGCCGCAGTCGCCTATCACGACTCCCTCACCGACCGCCCGGACGACCGTGAAGCGCAGGCAGCCCTCCGCGAAATCTATCGACGCCTGGGAGAAAACGAACCACTGATACGGCTCCTCGAAGTCGAGCTGTCGCACCTCGCGGGGCGCGACGAGATTCCCGTTCGAGTCGAACTCGCGCAGCTGCTCGGCGAAATAAACGAGCGCCGACCCGAAGCCCTCGCACACCTTCAGCGCACCTTGCAGATCGATCCCGATCAGAGCGAATCCCTCGACAAGGCAATTGAGATCGCCGAAGCCCAGCAACTGGAGTCCGCTGACGGAGGCAACAGAGAGGTCCTTCTCGATCTGTTGAATTCGCAGCTTTCGAGATCCGAATCATCCGCAACACGCGCGGATCAGCTCGTGCGCCGCGCACGGCTGCTCGGCAGGAGCCTCGATCGACCGGATGAAGCAGTCGCCGACCTTCGCGAAGCCTTGTCACTGGAACCGAATCATCTCAGTGCCCTCGAGTGGTTGCGCACGCTACTCGCATCCCAAGGAGAATGGGTAGCGGCCCTCGATTGCATGTTCCGCCAGGCCAGCGCAACAGCCGGGGCGCCACGCGCGGCGATTTTCGACGAGGCGGCCTCAATCGCCTGGGAGCACCTCGGACCCGACGCGACCCTCCCCTGGCTCGAGCGCTTGCGCGCCGAGCGACCGGACGACGCCACTGTTTTCGAACGCATCGCCGACATCCATCGCCTCGCAAGTAGACACGAGGCGATCCTTCACGCCCTGCAGTCACAGGTCGCCCTGATCGACAATCCTGGGCGGCTTTGCGAATTGCACCTGGAGCGCGCGCGCATCTTCGAACAACACCTCGAACTCGACGGCCGTGCGGCTTGCGCTCTCGAAGATGCGAGGCGGGTGGCGCCCGCAGATCCGATCATTCTGGAAAGCCTCGGATCTCTGTACGAGAAGCTGGGCCGTAACCGAGAACACGTCGAGATCCTGGAACGCCGCGCTGCAAACGCCGAAGGAGACCAGCGAATCGGGTTGCTGCAGCAGATCGCCGACCTCTATGGAGGCTCGCTCGCCGAACCGAAACGCGCCGCCGCACGCCTGCTCTCGGCAATTACCGAAGCAACAGAGGGAACTCCGAAGCACAGCGAACTCTTGCGAGAACTTGGAGCGGCTCTTCGCTCCTCACACGACCCGAGTTCCTGGGCGAGTTGCGCTGAGGCCGAGTTGAAGGCGCTCGACCCCGAAGCACCGGTATTCGACGACCGCCGACTCGAGTTGCACCGGGAATTGGCCCGCGCCTACGAGCGAGAACTCGGGCGCCCAGACGCAGCGCTCCACCACCTCCGCGCACTGTCAGAGGCCGGCGAGGAGAGTCTCGGGCAAGACGAATCGACGAAAGCAACAGACATCCCGCTGCTGCAGCTCCTCGAGACCCAGGGCAATTGGATCGAACTCGAGGAGCAGCTCGCCGCACACATGGAACGCCATCCCGACGATCCGGAGGGTTGGCTCAGGCTAGGTCGACTGCGAGCGGAGCGACTTCATCTACCAGCCGCCGCGATTTCGGCCTATCGCGAGGTCTTGAAACGAGATCGCCTCTGCATTCCGGCTCTGCGGGCACTGAGGAGCAATCTCGAATGCCTCGGACGATGGTCCGAAGTAGCCCAGACCCTCGAACACGAACTCGAACACGTTGCGCCGGCCATCCGCTCCGGGCGCGCCGCATTGTTGCGCCGGCTTGGCGACGTCTGCTGGCGCCGGCTGTACTCGACGACACGTGCGAGTCGATCCTACGCGGCCGCACTCGAAGCCGATCCGGAGGATTTCGAGTCGCTGCGATCCCTCGAGGAATTGCTCGAAGCGATGGAAGACTGGCGGGGAGCGCTGGATCTCTACGAAAGCGAGATCGAAATGCTCGGAGAGAACGAGCCGGAACGCCGCTTCGAGGTATCGATCCGCGCTGCTGAACTCGCACGCGACCACACAGACGAAATCGAACGCTCGAAGCGCAACTTCGAATACGCGGCCGGCATCCAAGACCTTCCACCCGCAGCGCTGCGCGACCTCGCGCTCGTCTACGAACGAATGGGCGACCAGCAGGCGTTCACAAAAACTTTCGAGCGCTGGTGCGACAACGCAGAATCGGGAGCCAGCTGCAGCGATCACGCACGACTCGCGGGGGCCCTAGACGCACTCGGTCAGGCAGACGCCGCTCGAGAGCGAATCGACCGCGCGCTCGAACTGGATTCCGAACATCGACCCGCCTGGGATACCGCGGCTCAGCTTCGCGAGCGGGCCGGCGATCTCGTAGGTGCGGCAAACGCACTCGCCGGCGCTGCCGAACTCTGCGATGACCGCGAGGGCTGCACGAGATTGCTCCGCGCCGCCGAATTGTCCGAAGATTCGTCTAAAGAGCAGGCGGTCGAGCGCATTCGGGCCGCGCTTCGCCGAGACCCGGGAGCCGCGGACGGCCATGCTCATCTCGCTCGACTCGCGTATGAACTCCAAGATTTCCAGGAAGCCGAGTCGGCCGCGATACGGGCACTCGAACTGGCATCCACCACGAACCGGCTGACGGGCGAGCAGCAGCTAGACGCAGCGATCGCGGGTGGCCGAGCCGCTCGAGAACTCGAGCACCCGGACATCGCCGTGCGCTGCTTCTCGGCGGCTTGCGAACTCGCGCCAGAAAATCCGGAGATTCTCACCCGCTACGGAGAAGCGCTCGCCGAACAAGGCGACCTTTCGGGCGCGAAGGCAATCTTCGAGACACGACTCGCGATTGACGGCCCCAATCCAGATCGGGCGGCCCAACTCTCGGTAATCGGGCGCGCACAGTGGGAAGCCGGAGAACACGAAGCGGCAGTCGACAAGCTCGAGGCCGCGCTGCGCGAAGATTCGCACCTAGACGACGCCCACCGAACACTGGTCGAACTCTGGGAGGCGAGAGACGACATCGACGAGGGAATTAGCTGCCTGGTGCGCTGGGCGGATGCCGCGACCGAGCACTCCCACCGCGCCGAACGACTGCTTCGGGCGGCGGAATGGGAGCTGCGGGACGAAGGCCAGGCCGCGTCAGCCGAAGCCCATCTCCGCGAAGTGCTCGATGCGGATCCGAGCCAGCTTCGAGCCTGGGAGGCCTTGACGGACCTTCTCTGGGAGTCGAACCGCGCCGAAGACGCACTGCAAATCGCATCGATGGCCCTGAGCGGCGTCGAAGGTGCCACTTCAAATCCGACACTCTCGCTCATTCGGGGTCGCGTCCTCGAACAGCTCGGTGAAAAGGAAGAGGCCGCCGATGCGTTTCGAGCCGCGGCAAGCGCCGATCGGAATTGCGTGGAAGCGGCACTTTCGCGGGCGCGACTGCTGCGGGGGCTCGGCAAATGGCAGGCCGCCGCGGATGCACTGAGAGAATTTCATCGAGAGCACCACAACGCGGATCAAGACGGGCTCTCGGAAGTCCTCCAACAACTCGGCCGCCTTCTTGCCGGCCCGCTGGAAGATCCGGACGGCGCAATCACCGCCTATCGTCAGGGCGTTCTTCTCAGCCCCGATCGCATCGACATGCACGCCTCCCTGGCCGAATTCCTGAGTCATCGGCCTGCGGACTGGCACGAAGCACTCAGCCATTACGAACGGGTGCTGAACGAGGACCCCTGCCACGAAAGTTCGCTGCGCACACTCCTTCGCGTCGCGCGAGAGCGGGGAAATCGGCAGGCGGCCGCGACCGGACTGGGTATCGTGCGCGCACTCGGCATCACGTCGCCCAGCGATTCCGAAGAACTCGACAACGGATCCGAATTCAGGCCGCGCTACAGCGGAAATGGGGAGCTCTCCAAACCGCTCTGGGAAAATCTTCGAATGATGGTGAACGAAGCCGCGAGCGAACTCGCGGATGCCCTCGACACATCGGATCCCGAGGCGGGAGACACACCCGATGATCCCATCGCAGCCTTCCACGCCGAAGCACTCATCGCAGAAGGCCGCCTTACCGCACCCGCTCTTCTTCCTCTTGCCACTCGGGAGCAAGGCGAGCTGATCGAACTGGTCGCGGCACTCGCCTTGGACATGGAACGAACCAGCGGAGATGGTCGTATCGTCAACGCGGTTTCGTCAGCCATCAAGCGACGACTGCGACGCCGGCTCAAGCGACACCTCGGTGACCATTCGATGAATGAGATCGAACAAGTCGACTTCGAAGATTGGCGCGGCGAAGTCCGCGCGCTCGCGGCGGCAGCAGCGGTGGACGAAACCGGAATCGATCTTCGCACGGCCCTGATCGCGCTCGCGCGCGATGCCTCCGCGCACTGCGATGAGAAGATCTCCGAGAACGCCAACCTGACGGCCTGGGTGACAGAGAGGCCGGTCGCCAACGCACTGCTGCGACAGGCAATTCGCTCGTGGCTACGCCAGCTGTGAGGGTGCGGGCCAAGCGAGCCCAATCACTCGCGACCGCGCCCTCTGTAAGAATGGGCGATAATCATGCCCGCTCCCAGCAAGAGCCATTCGAATGAGCAATGTCGCGGATCGACCCACGCGACGTTATCGCCGCCGGACGGTTCGCATCACGGTGGAGTACCTTTCGGACACCGGTGTGCAACAGGAGAGAGCCACCACGCTGGGCGCCGGCGGCTTGTTCATCGAAACCGACTCACCGGCAGCTGCCGGTTCCGTTCTCAAGCTTCGCTTTCAATTGTCGGAGACAGGTGCCCATCACGAGATCGAGGGGCGCGTAATCTGGTCGAAGGGCTTCGCAAATCGCGAAGCGGGTGCAACCGGCATGGGCATCGAGTTTCTAAATCGAACCGCTGCGAACGCCTTGGCGATCGAGCTCGAAAACCTCAGCTGACCGCTCAGGTTTTCGCGCCCCCACCCTCCAATGCTGCCTTGAGTTCCTTCACGATGTCGCGGGCGCTCTGGTAGCGATTCGCGGGATCTTTCTCGAGACAACGCGCGATGATATTGACGATCAGAGGGGGCAACTCAGCGTTGAATTCCCGGGGGTCGGGCGGGGCGGTGTGCACGTGATGGTATGGGAGATTCCCCTCCCGGAAGGGCAGCGTTCCGGTGGCTAGTTCGAACACGGAAACTCCGAGCGAGTAGATGTCCGTGCGATGATCCACGTTCTTCCCGAGCGTCTGCTCGGGACTCATGTAGTAGGGCGTTCCCGACACGACAGTCGTGTGGTTCCGGACCTCTTCGATCACCTTCGCGAGCCCGAAATCCATGATCTTCGCCTTCCGATCGCGGGTCCACATCGTATTCGCGGTCTTGATGTCGCGGTGGACGACTTTTTGTTCGTGCGCGTAGGCCAGGGCTTCGCACATCTGTGAAAGAACGTGAACGATGCCTCCCGGCGAAATCTTCCCACGGTGCTTGATGATTTCCTTGAGCGTGTTGCCATCGACATATTCCATCGCGATATAGAAGACGCCGTCCTGCTCACCGGCATCGAAAACCGTGACGATGCCCGGATGATTGAGCTTGGCGGCACTCTTGGCCTCGCGAAGAAAATTCTTCAGGGCCTGGGAATTCTCCTGCAGATAATCGGGTAGCACCTTGTAGGCCACCTCTCGATCCAACACGGTGTCCATCGCCTTGTAGACGATCCCCATTCCACCCTTTCCGAGTTTGCCCGTAATTTTGTAGCGGCCCTGCTCGGCTGTCTTCGTCATCGGCCGCGATTCGGCGGCCTTCGATTCATCGTTGTGCTTCTTGAGATTTGTGCGCGTTCGCTCCAGCCTCTCCTGAACATCCTTGAAGCTGTAGTCGAACGATAGAATTCGTTCGAAGACTTCATCCGCCTCGGCAAGATCCCCGTTGCTGTCGAGAGCGACCGCCAGGTAATAGAAGGCCGACACGTTTCGCTGATGGATCTCGGCGCCTTCTGTCGCGTTGCGCAACTTCACGATCGCCAGTGTGTGCTTGCCTCGCTTGAGAAAGATCTCGCCGAGTTTCGCCGACACCGCGTTAAAATCTGGGTGACCCGACTCGACCTGCTGAAGGACCGCAATCGCATCGTTGATCCGGCCCGCCTTCAGGTGGAGCTGGCCCGCCTTTCGGTGCTCGCCCGCCTGAGCGAGCAACTCGGCTTGCTTGCCATCATCCGACCCGCCCGCCACGCATTCCGCGGCCTCGGCGAAGAGGCCCGCCTTTTCGTAGCTCGCCGATGCGCGCTCACGATCGCCCGCCATCGAGAACATCTCTGCAGCCTGGGCGGCGTCCCCGAAGCGCTCGTAGCACTCTCCCGCTTTCTCGAATTGTTCGAGCATTCGGTAGATATCGCCCGCGGTTAGCAACTCGCCCGATTTCTCGAAGCAACGCGCGGCTTCCTCGTCGTCACCCAGATCGCGATGGTGTTCTGCGAGCACCCGCGCGGCCTCTTCCTCCTGCCCCAGCTTCGTCATGATCTCGGCTGCACGCGGAGCATCCTTGGCGCGAAGAAAGAGTTCGACAGCGCTCTCGTCCCGGCCCTGGCGCAACGCGATTTCGGCGGCCTCCGCATAACACTCGCCACGTACGAGAACCGCCTCCGCCCGTTCGAAGAGCTCCGCCCGTTCGAAGAGATTGCCCGCCATTCGCACGAGTTTTTGAACAGCGGCACTCTTGATGCCGTCGCTGTGGCTGCCGGTCGACTCTTCGGCGATGTTTTGCTCCAGGCAGATCGCCGCTTTTTCCCATTTGCCGCACTTCACGTAGGCCTGGGCGGCCTGGCGGGAGTATCCAGACGAGTCGTAAGCCTCGGCGGCCTTGAGATGTTTTCCCGCCTTTTCGAACAACTCGGCGGCGATGCCGTGGTTGCCGGCCATGTAGTAGGCGTCACCCGCGCGGCCATGCTCGTCTTGTTGGGCGAAGATGCGTCCGGCCGCGTCGAAACTCTCACCCTTCATATAGAGTTCAGCCGACTCGATGAATAGACCTTCGTCGTGACGAATCTCGGCCGCTCGCGTCCATTCCTCGGCCTTGATGAAATATTCTGCGGCCTCCTTCATCAGACCGATGTTGAAACTATATTCCGCCGCCTCGAGCGCGCCGTCTCGTTTCGCGAGTTTGCTGGCGTGTTTGCGCGCCTTGCGGAGCATCCCCGAGTCGCTCTCGGGTGAAAGCATTCCACCCTCGGACATCTCGCTCTCCGAGAGCTTGGGTCCCCCGGGAAGCAAGGCCGCGACCAGCGCGACGAGACCGGCCGGTGCAGCGAGGAAGCGCATCGCGAATCCCGATTGGATTCCCGCGATGACTTCGCGTGGATCGCCGGACAGGCCGAAGGGGGCAAGGGCTGCGGCACCGATGCCAACCGCGAGTCGACCCGCCACGCGTGCGATTTCATTTTCGGGTAGATAGGCGACGCCCAGTGCCGCCATGCCGAACGCGAACAGGACGAGCCCGCCCGCGATCGCCACGATTCGCCCCACGATCAGCAGTACGACCACGGCAGCAGCTCCTCATCTCTGACTGGATTCGGTGCACATCGGCACCGACTCCAAGGTCGTATCGGCCGCCGAAGACCTCGCGTTGAGGGGAATCCCCCTAGGGGGCTCGGAGCGTGGCGCGCGAAATCAAGCGGCGGGGCTCGCAAATTTCGATAAACAATTTATTTAATATTTATAGATACTTATGGACTACAGTTGCGATCTCAGCCTCAGCCAGATGAGGCCTTTCCCAGGTGTGCTGCTCTGCGCTGGCCCGTACCATCTTTGCGAGAGGTGCGAAGCGAGGCGTCGAGGTTGAATCGGCCGCGCGCTTCACCCCGGGATCTGTGCGTTTCCACGTGCGAACGGCGAGAATCACTCGACCCGATCAACAGGAGACCCCCGTGAATCAGTCCCCCTGCAATTTGAAATCCGCGAAGCCTCTCGCTCTCCGCCTCGCGGTGCTGATCGCAACGGCGATGGTGGCCGCTGCGCTTTCGCTCGGTGGATGCGCGGGCGGGCGGGCGGGGGGCGTCGTCGAAACGCCAGAGGTCACCCTCGAAATCGAGAAATACACCCTCGAGAATGGGCTCGAAGTCATCTTGCACAAAGACGATCGACTCCCGATCGTCGCCGTCAACCTTTGGTATCACGTAGGCCCCGCGAACGAGGCCGCCGACCGGACGGGCTTCGCCCACCTCTTCGAGCACATGATGTTCCAGGGCTCGGCCCACACCGAAGCCGATTCCTTCTTCCGACACCTGGAGAATGCCGGTGCCTCGATGGTGAACGGCACCACGGATTTCGATCGCACCAACTACATGGAGGATGTGCCGTCGAACCAGCTCGAGCTCGCATTGTGGCTCGAGAGTGACCGCATGGGCTTCCTGCTCGAGAAGATCGACCAGGCGATGCTCTCCAATCAGCAGGACGTCGTTCGAAACGAGCGACGTCAGTCGACTGAGAACGCGCCCTACGGATTACCCGAGGAGGCACTCTACGACCTGCTCTTCGATGAGAATCACCCCTACCACGGAAACGTGATCGGCTCGCACGAGGACATCCAGGCAGCCAAGCTCGAGGATGTCCACGATTTTTTCAAACAGTACTACGCGCCCAACAATGCCAGCATCGCAATCGTGGGAGACTTCGACGCCGGCACCACCAAAGCGTGGATCGAGAAGTACTTCGGGTCGATCCCGCGTGGCCCCGCCGTCGAGCCGGTCGATGTTCGCACGGCACCAATCACCGAAGAGCGACGCGCGGTCGTCACAGACGAAGTCGAGCTACCTCGCGTGTACATGGCCTGGATCACTCCGCCGATCTTCACACCCGGCGACGCGGAGGCAATGATTGCTGCAAAGATCTTCGGTGGAGGGAAATCAAGTCGACTCTACAAGGCGTTGGTGTATGAGCAAAAAATTGCCCAGAGCGTTCATGTCGGCCTGTATCCGCTGAGCCTCGGATCGGTCCTCGAGGTCAGCGCAACTGCCAAACCGGGCCATACTGCGAAGGAGATCGAGCAGGCAATCGACGCAGAGCTAAAAGACTTTGTCGCCACCCCCCCCACGCAGGAAGAACTCACCGCTGCCAAAATCGCGTTTCAGTCGCAGATCATCCGGAGCCTGGAGAAACTGGGTGGCTTTGGCGGCGTCGCAGATCGCCTCAACTACTACAACCACCATCTCGGTGACCCCGACTACCTGAATCAGGATCTGGAGCGCTTCGCCGCCGTGACGGCCACCGACGTGCAGGCGTTCGCGGCCAGCTCGCTGGGACGCGACGCACGCGCGGTCGTTCACGCGATTCCCGGTGAAAAGAAGCTCCCGCCGAACCCTGCAACACCGCCCCCGCCCGAAACGGCGGAAATCAAAATCGAAAGCCATGAGCCGTGGCGAAACGAGATTCCGCCGGCTGGGCCAACCCCCGCGTTCAGGCTCGCCAAGGCGAAAGTGTTCGCGCTTTCGAACGGTCTCCGAGTGTATGTGGTGGAGTCCCACGCCCTTCCAGTGGTGGCGGCGGCGTTGATCGTGCGCGCCGGCAGTGCTGCCGACCCGATCGAACTGCCGGGGCTCTCGGCCTTCACCGCGGCGATGCTCGATGAAGGCACCGCATCGCGGGATGCACTCGGGATCGCGCGCGATCTGGAAGAGCTCGGCGCGAGGATGCGAATCCAATCGTGGCCCGACGCCAACTACATCACGCTCTGGTCGCTAAAGGGAAACGCCGCCGAGGCGATGGAAATCATGTCCGATGTCGTACTCGCACCCTCGTTTCCAGCGAACGAGATCGAGCGAGTTCGCGATCACCGCATCACATCGATCCTTCAAGAGAGTGACTCACCCTACAACACAGCGACCCGGGTGTTGTGGCCGGCCCTCTATGGCGCAGAACACCCCTACGGGCACGTGCCGAGCGGGACCGAGGAATCGCTTACAAAAATTTCCCGAGATGACCTCGTGAATTTCTACGAACGCCGCTTCAACCCGGCGAACGCTGCGCTCATTGTGGCCGGCGATCTCACCCTGACCGAAGCCAGAACACTCGCCGAGACCTCGTTCGGGGGCTGGGTGGGGTCAGGCGAACCGACGCCGCGACCATCGGCGGGCAAGCGTGCTCCCGAACGAGTGATCGTCGTGGACAAACCCAAGGCGCCCCAGACGATGGTCCTCCTCGCACAGACGAGTGTCGAGCGCTCTCATCCTGATTACGAGAAGCTCAACTTGATGAACCAGGTGCTGGGCGGGTTGTTCTCGAGCCGTCTCAATATGAACCTGCGCGAGAAGCACGGCTACTCGTACGGGGCCTATTCATGGTTGACCGAAAGCCGAGGCGTGGGCCCGCTCTTCGTCCAATCGAGCGTGCGGGCAGACGTCACCGGGGCTTCGGTCGAGCAGATGCTGATCGAAATCGAGGGAATGCTGCTGAAAGAAGTGACGCCGGTAGAGCTCGAGCTCGCGAAAGCGTCCATTTCCCGTTCACTGCCTGCGCTCTTCGAAACGTCGCAGCGTGCGGTCGCAACAGTCGGCGAGCTCTACATCTACGACCTGCCTGCGAATTACTATGAAGAGCTTCCGCCGCGCATTCGTGCGATCACTGCAGCCGAAGTTTTCGAAGCGACGAAAATGCACCTCAAGCCCGATCAGATGATCATCACCACAGTGGGTGATCAAGGGACGATTCGGCGCCAGCTCGCTCCCCTCGAATTGGGAACGATCGTGGACCGCACGCCCGATGGAAAAGCAGTGAGTCCATCACCGGGCCCGTAGGTCCACCTGCCCGACCCGGCCGGCCAGATGCAGACTCGGAGGGAGCGCCCTCTCGTTCTCGTCACGACGAGCGGGGTGCAGACCTGGGCGTCGCGTCCCTCGCTCTCTTCGCGGTTCAGAGCAGCGTTCGCTGGCTGCCGGCCACATCGGGCAGGGGCACCCCAAAGTAGTCCCTCGCGAGGCGCGTGGCGACCCGCCCGCGCGGCGTGCGGCTCAGGAAACCCCGGTGAATCAGGTACGGCTCGACGACATCTTCGAGTGTCCCGCGATCCTCGCCTACGGCGGCCGCAAGCGTTTCGATTCCGACCGGCCCACCGTCGAACTTCTCGAGCAGCGTGAGAACCAACAGCCGATCCAGGCCGTCGAAACCCGAATCGTCGACGTCGAGACGTTCGAGTGCGTAGCGAGTGCACTTGGCATCGATCGCACTGCCCTGCCCTGCGGCGACCTCCGAGAAATCGCGAACCCTTCGCAACAACCGGTTCGCGATCCGCGGCGTTCCGCGGGAGCGCTTCGCGATTTCAACGCAAGCATCGGCCTCGATTTCCACGCCGAGTACCCGCGCGCTACGGGAAAGAATGCGCTCGAGGTCTTCCGGTGGGTAGTACTCGAGACGCGCCGACCAACCGAAACGGTCGCGCAGCGGCGAGGTCAACAATCCCGCGCGGGTCGTCGCACCGATCAACGTGAAGCGCGGTAGATCAAGGCGGACCGACTGGGCTCCCGCGCCCTGCCCGATCATGATGTCGAGCTTGAAATCTTCCATCGCCGGATAGAGGATTTCCTCGATCGAAGCCGACATCCGGTGAATTTCGTCGATGAACAACACTTCATCCGGTTGGAGATTCGAGAGCAATGCAGCCAGATCGCCGGGCCGTTCGATCGCGGGTCCGCTCGTCACGCGGATCGAAGCGCCCATTTCATGAGCAACCACGTGGGCGAGTGAGGTCTTGCCGAGGCCGGGCGGGCCGTGAAACAGCAGGTGATCGATCGCTTCACCGCGATCGCGTGCGGCACGGATGAACACCGCGAGGTTTTCGCGCAGTCGATCCTGGCCGATCATCTCTTCGAGACTGGTCGGCCGGAGCCGGGCTTCGAGCGCCTCTTCGCCGGGCAACGCGGTAAGCGTCAGCGCTCCGGTCTCCTCGCGCGCAAGCGTCATTTCATCAACATCCGCAACGAACCTCGAACGAGTCCCTCTAGGGTCGGATCGTCCCCTTCCTCGCCGGCTGCACGGGTCAATGCGAGATCCGCCTGCTGCCTGGAATAGCCGAGATTCAGCAGCGCTGACAATGCCTGCCCCAAAGAAGTCGTCGAGGGATCGTCACCCGCCAGCGACGGCTCCAACTCCCCAGCAGAAGTCAGCAACGCTGCGAGTTCTCCGGTTCGATCGCGCAGCTCGACGAGGATGCGCTCGGCCATCTTGGTTCCAACACCGGGTGCCGCACGGAGGACCTCGACCTTACCCAGTTGAATGGCCTCGAATAGCTCCGCTGGCGAAATTCCCGAGAGTACGGTCTGGGCGAGCCTGGGCCCGACCCGATTCGCGCGAAGCAGCAATCGAAACGCCGCACGCTCACTCTCCGTGAGAAAACCGAATAGCTGGATCGCGGATTCACGCGCGTGTGTGTAGATCCGGAGCACAATGGGGGCACCCTCATCGGGAAGCTCCGTGAAGGTCGACAACGGAATGTTGACCTCGTAGCCAACGCCACCCACATCGACGACGACACAGGTGGGCGCCACATCGCGCAGCACTCCCTCCAACCGCGCGATCATGGTGCGCGCCTCACCCGCAACCTAGTGCGCTTCGCGGGCACACGATTTCCCTGGGTCAGCGCACCAATTCGCCCGGCGTTTGCGTGACAGATCGCGGCAGCGAGTGCGTCTGCGGCGTCGCGAGCGGGCGGACGATCCAAATCGAGCAGCCTCCGAACCATGTTCTGCACCTGCGGCTTGCCGGCCCGTCCATTACCCGTCACCGCCAGTTTGATGCGCGATGCCGAGTATTCGACGACCACTCTACCACCCGCACCCACCGCAGCGAGCGCAACACCCCGCGCTTGCCCGAGCACCAGCGCCGAACGCGCGTTCGCGGAGACGAACACCTGCTCGATCACAGCGACATCAGGCGCGTGATCGACTACCGCGTCGCAAATGGCCTGATGCAGGTAGTGGAGACGTTCGGCCATCGACGAACGCGGTGACGGACGGAGTGTTCCGTGAGCGATGTGCGTCAGCTTGCCGGCTTCGGAGTCGACGACGCCGAAACCGGTGGCGGCCGAGCCCGGATCAATTCCGAGAATGCGCATCGAGACCTCGCGCCTGCGATCGACGAGCCCCGCGGCAAGACCGCGGGCGCGCCCGGTGGTTTTCATCTCGGAGGAGGGAGGCGAACGGAGTCTAGCAAGCAACGCGGGGGTTCGCGCTCCTGGCGGGCGAATCCTGCGGATTCACTTGCGGCGTAGCACAAACCCATTCTGGGTTCGCGCTCCTGGCGGGCGAATCCTGCGGATTCGCGCATACCACTTCTGGGTTTGTGCTAGCCCGCGATGCGGACCATTTCTTCGTCGGATATGTCGAAGTTTGCGTAGACGTGCTGCACGTCGTCGAGGTCGTCCAGCGCGTCGGTCAGACTCAGCATCGACTCGGCCTGGTCTGCCACGACCGCAACCGTGGTGGTCGGCTCCATCTCGATGCCCGCTTGCTCGGGCTCGAAACCGGCTGTCAACAACGCGCTCTTGAGCGACTCGAAACCCACCCACGCAACGACCACATCGACTCGGGTGTCGTTCTCGATGACATCGTCCGCGCCTGACTCGAGGGCGACCTCGAGCAACCCGTCCACATCCACCTGCGAGCGATCGAAACTCAGAACACCTCGTTTTTCGAAGAGGTAGCTCACACAGCCGCTCGCCCCGAGGTTGCCGCCGTGCTTGGTGAGGATGTGGCGGACATCCCCGACGGTGCGGTTCTTGTTGTCCGTGAGCGCTTCGATGTAGATCGCGACACCACCGGGACCGTAGCCCTCGTAGACCACCTCTTCGTACGCCTCACCCTCGCCCGAACCGGTGCCCTTGGCGATCGCGCGCACGATGTTGTCCTTCGGCATGTTCGCCGAACGCCCTTTTTCGCAGGCGAGACGGAGGCGGGGATTGGCATCGACATCGCCTCCCCCCATGCGAGCGGCAGTCGCGATCTCTCGGATCAGTTTTGTGAAGATCTTGCCGCGCTTGGCGTCGGCTGCACCCTTTTTTCGCTTGATCGTGGACCACTTGGAATGACCTGACATGCCCTCTCCGCTAGAGGCCACTTTGTTAGCACTTGGCGTGATCTAGGCCAAGTGATTGAACTCGCAGGCTTTTTGAGGCTCTCAGCCCCTCTGGTCCAAATTTCCCCCGGGGGATGCGTCTCGAGTGGGAAGGAAACTCGCCCGACAACCACGCGTGCCGCTTGAGCAACCACGAAAACTGCCGATACCTCTATACGACACGGTGGGCAGACTCACACCGCCATCCGAGGCGGGCGGCGACGCCCAGCCGCAGCGGGGAAAAGACGGATATGTCCGAAATCGCGATCGGAATCGACCTCGGAACGAGCAACTCCTGCGTCGCTATCCGAGAGGGAGATGGCACGCGGGTCCTCGCTAATTCCTACGGCGAGCGTACAACCGCAAGCGTCGTCTTCTTCCAGCAGGGCGGATCCATCTCGGTCGGCAATGCAGCGCGCGCGGGCCTCATCCATGACCCCACGCGGACCATTGCGTCCGCGAAGAGATTGATCGGGCGCTTCTACGGCTCCGATGAAGTAAAGAAGGCCCAAGCAGTCTGCTCCTACAAGATCACCGAAGGCGATAATCGCGGCGCCGTGATCGAGGTCGGCGACGAGCAGTTCACGCTCCCGGAAATCTCGGCGATGATTCTGCGGGAGATGAAGACCGTCGCCGAAGCGCAAATCGGGCAGAACATCTCGAAAGCAGTCATCACGGTTCCCGCGTATTTCAATGACAATCAGCGGCAAGCAACCAAAGATGCCGGGCGAATCGCTGGCCTCGATGTGATGCGAATTCTCAACGAACCAACTGCAGCCGCGCTCGCCTATGGGTTTGGGAAGGGACTCCGCCAGAAAGTTGCCGTCTGGGACCTCGGCGGTGGAACCTTCGACATTTCCATACTCGAGATTGGCGGCGACGTATTCGAGGTTCTCGCAACCTGCGGCGACACGTTCCTCGGAGGAGACGATTTCGACGATCGTGTCATCGACCTGCTAGCGGATGAATTCGTCAGCAAACACAACATCAGCCTCCGCAACGACCCGTTCGCGCTGGAGAAGCTCAAGGTCGCGGCCGAGGGAGCCAAGAAGGCGCTATCGATGGACGACGAGGTGGAGATCCGGATTCCAGACGTGATCACGGATGCGGACGGCCAGCCTCTTTCGATCGAGCGGACCCTCACGATTGGCGAATACTCGAAGCTGGTGAACGATCTGATCCAACGCACCTTTGGGGTCTGCGACGTGGCGCTCTCCCAGGCGGGCGTGGTCGCGCGGGATCTCGATGGCGTGATTCTCGTCGGCGGCCCCACGCGTCTTCCGTTGATTCGAAATGCCGTGTGCGAATACTTCCAGCAGGAACCAAAGGCCGATGTCGACCCTGACGAGGTGGTCGCGATGGGAGCAGCCATTCACGCTGCATTGCTCCTCAATCCGTCGAGCGACGACGCGTACCTACTCGACGTCACTCCGCTCTCCTTGCGCATCGGCGTAGCCGGTGGCCTCGCCGAGTCCATCATCGAGCGAAACACTCCGGTGCCCATCGAGCAGACGCGCAGATTCACCACGTTCAAAGATCATCAGGAATCAGTGGACATCCGCGTCTACCAGGGTGAATCGCGAAATGTCGAGGAAAACGAACTGCTCGGCCAGTTCATGTTCTCGGGTTTCGAAAAGGCGCGCCGCGGTGAAGTCTCGATCGACATCACATTCGAGATCAACGCGGACGGCATCGTCGATGTGAAAGCAACGGATCTCTCGACAGGCAAACAGGCTTCCACCCGCATCACGCTTTCCGCGGGGCTTTCGGAAGGCGACATCGAGAGCATCATCGAGACGGGCCGAACCGATCGCGTGGCCTCGGCGAGTACCCAACTGATACCGGGCGAACAGCAGACGAAGAGCGCACCTCCTCTAGAGAATGAACAGCCGGAACAGGCTGCTTCACCGATTCAGAGCGAACCGCCCGCACAGGCCGTACCCCCGGTCGACACCGATGAGACCGTCAAACAGCACGATGGAACACCCGGGCAGTCGACCCTTTCCGATGAAGAACTCGTACGCGACGAGGCAATTCTCGACGAAGCGATTCTCGACGAGGGGATGCTTGGCGAGAAACCGCTGGGCAACGAGACGCTGGACGCGCCCACGGAGATCCTCGCGGCAAAACCGCCGCAGCCCGTGGCCGTAGCGCAAGCAAAGGACGTATCGGTCGAACCCAAGAACGTGGCTCGACCGATCCAGTTCGACGACCTGATTACAGACGAGATCGAAATTCCGCCCTCCCTCATGGATGGCGACCTACTGCCTGATTCCGACGACCTGCTGGAACTCGAAGGCCTCGAAGACGTGAAGCTCGAGCCGGCCGGAGTCGAGCCAGCCCCGGGTGGAAAGGTCACAGCGATCGACGAAGATCTCACCGTCACCGCTCCGACCATCGACGACGGCGAGACCACAACGGTGGAAGACGACCTGTTCGAACAGCCGGGTGTGGACCTGTCGGAACTCGACGGCGACGAAACGAAGGACTAGGAGATGGCCAATCTCGCCCCTACCGAGATTACGGCTCTCGCAGGAATCCTCGGGGAACTCGACTACTATCAGTTGCTCCACCTGGAATCCGACGCCAAGCCGAGCGACATCAAACAAGCCTATCACGCGACGTCGCGCACGTTTCATCCGGACGGCAATCGAAATCAGGAACCAGAGATTCGTCGGGCGATCGACGAAATCGCCAAGCGGATCAGCGAAGCCTATTCCATCTTGCGAAACCCCGTCCGCCGGAAGGCCTACGATCAACAGGTCGCAGCCAAGGCGGGCGTGAGAATGCAGCTCGCAGAAGCAGAGGCGGCCGGAACCCGCAGGCGAACCGAGGCCCGGGAGGGCCGCACACCACAGGGGCGCCAGTACTTCAACCTCGCAAGCGCCAGCCTTCGGCAATCCGATTTCGCAAGCGCCGTCCGAAACATACAGACAGCCATCACCTTCGAGCCAGACAACACGTTTTTCAAGGAACAGCTGGCCGAAGCGCGCAAGAAGCTCGACGCCGAGCGCCCGTAGCTGGCGAATCCTTCGGTTTCGCTTGCGGCGTCGCACACCCCCATCCGACGAACGTGCTCCTGGCTGGCGAATCCTTCGGTTTCGCTTGCGGCGTCGCACACCCCATCCGACGAACATGCTCCCGGCTCGCGAATCCTTCGGATTCGCTGATCGGACGAGAAACACTCCAAAGGCGACGAACGCCGGTTGCCGGGGGCAGAGCCGGCTCGTATGCTGCGGTGCGTGCACGCCCGAATCCTCGTCATTGCATTCCTTGGAGCGGTGATCGCCTGCGGAGACGCCACGCCGGGCGATGCCGCAGCGCCCGCCGAGAACAAAGCCCAGGCCGCCCCCGCGTCCAAAGAGCCTACGAAAGAAGCCAAGCGCAAGAAGCCACCCCGCCGCGAGAGACCTCTGCCCAATTTCGAAGGCCGGACCCTCGAGGGGGAGCGGCTGGAAATCTCGTCGATGCTCGGCAAGCGGCTCGTCGTTTTCTTCTTCAACCCGGAAGTCAAGGCCGCGACAGCTGTGACGAAAGCAGTTGGCGAGATCGCGAAACTCCGTGGCGAATACAACTTCGACATTCTCGGCGTCGCCACGGGCTCGAATCTCGCAACGAGCATCACGTTCGCAAAAGACAACGGCATCGATTTCAAGGTGCTCGACGACTCTACCGCTGCAATCGCACGGCGTATGGGGCTGCGCCAGCCGATGACCCTGATCGGCGTGGACGCTGAAGGCTTCATCATCTTCGGGATTCAGCAGTTCAGGTCTCATGCTCCAGATGCGGAGACCGCGATCGAGGGCCAGATCCGGGAAGCCCTGCGCCTGCCTCCGCTCGCGACCGAGAGCGAACCGATGTTGGGAAATCGGCCGATGGCACCGCTGTTCACCGTCGACGTCATGGACAGCGAGGAACGCTTCGACCTCGCCGCGCACCGGGGCGAAGCCGTCATCTTGATCTTCTTCCTCTACACCTGCCCGCATTGCCACGAGACATTGGCCTTCTTCCGCAAGGCACTGGCCGAACTGCCGGACGACAAACGGCCGAAATTGATCGGCATCGAGATTACGGGCCGAACCGGCGCAGTGCGCAAGGCGCTGAAAGCGAAGGGACTCGACTTCTTTCCGGTCGCCTTTGATGACGACCGCTCGATCCAGGGCGAATACGGCGTGTTTGGAGGCGTACCCGATACCTTCTTCATCGACGCCAAGGGCCGCATCGCAGCCCGTGTGCAGGGCTGGGAATCCGAGCGAGACGACCACCTGGCGCGCATGAGAATGGCCACCCTTTCGGGAGCTCCGGTACCTATGCTGCTCCGCAAGTCGGGCTACAGCGGTAGTGAGTCGTGCGGCATCTGTCACCAAGCGCAGCAGGAAACCTGGTTCTTCACCAAGCACGCCAGGGCCTACGACACACTGGTGAAGCACGGCGCGGCCAACGACGAAGATTGCGTTGGTTGCCACGTAGTCGGCTTTACCGAACCCGGTGGCTTTACGACCGCGAAACAGACTCCCGAATTGGAAGACGTGGGTTGCGAGTCGTGCCATGGACGCGGCGGGCCGCATCTCTCGCCAGGCTTCGCGCCGAAAGGCGATTACTCGAAAGCGTGTGCGGTCTGCCATACGCCGGAACACTCACTTGGCTTCGAGTACGCGACATTTCTCCCGAAAATCTCTCACGCTGAAAATGCCCATGTGACGAAGCTTTCGCCGGAAGAGCGGCAGGCACTGCTCAAAAAGATCGGCGCTCGACGCGATGTGCTCCCGACCGACGCTCAGCACGTGGGCTCCGATTCCTGTCGGGATTGCCATGAGAGCGAGTACGAAACCTGGGTTGCGAGCCCGCACGCGGCTGCCGTGGCAACACTTTCGAAGGCCGGCGAGAGCGCCAATGCCGACTGCCTCAGTTGTCACACGACGGGATTCGGGCGACCGGGCGGATTCCCCAAAGACGGCGCGGTGGAGTCTCATCAGGACATGGCACGGGTGGGTTGCGAATCCTGTCACGGACCCGGAGGCGAACACGTGCAGCAGGGCGCGGCAAAGATCGGCAGCATCGTGTCGCTCGGCGACAAATGCGATTCTTGCGTGATCATGCAGATCTGCGGCAGCTGCCACGACGACGTCAACGACCCGGGGTTCGAGTTCGAAGTACTCGACAAGATCGAAGCCCAGCGACACGGCACAATCGAACCCGGCACCGGCAAGGCCAAGGCCGAAAGCGCCGCGATCCCGAATTCGACCGATGTCGCTCTGTCGACCCCGGAAATCAGGCGCGCCTTCGACCGACTCGACGGCAGGAGCTCAGCGTGGACCCCGCACTGACCACCGAAGCCTGTTCGCTGCTGGCCAGTGCCCGAGCAACCCTGAAGGAACTCGCGGAGGAAGGCGTCGATCAGTTCGACCCATTGGACGACGCCGCGGCCGCTTCCCTGTCGCACCTCGATGTACCGGCCGTGCAAGAGCCGACCCGAGATGTCGCGCAGGTGCAAGGCGGAACGAAAGTCCAAACCCTCGAAGACGTGCGGCTCGAACTCGGCGAATGCACGCGCTGCCCCCTCTGCGAGGGCCGCAATCAGATCGTATTCGGAGACGGAAACCCCGATGCGGCGCTGATGTTCATCGGCGAGGGACCCGGACAAGAGGAAGACCGGCGCGGCTTGCCCTTCGTGGGCCGCGCAGGTGAACTCCTGACGCAGATGATCGAGGGCGGCCTCGAGATTCCGCGCAGCGAAGTCTACATCTGCAATATCGTGAAGTGCAGACCGCCCAAGAACCGCACCCCCAAGCCCGACGAGGTCGCCACCTGCAAGCCATTTCTGGACGGCCAAATCAACGCGGTCAGACCCCGCACGATCGTCACGTTGGGGCGCCCCGCAACGAGCCTACTGCTCGGACGCGACGTCTCGATTACGCGGGTTCGCGGAACCTGGCACGAGTACCAGGGAATTCCGCTGATGCCGACCTTCCACCCCGCCTACCTGCTGCGTCAGTACACCGTTGAGAACCGCACGGCCGTCTGGGAAGACCTGAAGGCCGCACTCGATCGCAGCCGGCAATAGATCAACGCGCTGCGGTCGAGATCAGTCTCGCTTCGGCGTGAGTGGTACCGCCGCCGATTGGGCTTCGCGAAATTTGACGAGCCTTTCACGTACCGCATCGTCGGAGCGCGCAATGATCGCCCCGGCAAACAACGCCGCATTCTTGGCACCCGCCTTTCCGATCGCAAACGTGGCCACGGGGATTCCGCCGGGCATCTGCACGGTGGCAAGCAACGCATCGAGTCCATCGAGCGCAGAGCCTTCCAGTGGAACACCGAGCACAGGCAAAATGGTGTGGGCTGCCGTTACCCCGGCGAGGTGGGCCGCGCAGCCGGCTCCCGCAATGATCGCTTCGATGCCACCCTCCTCGGCTTCTCGAATGAAGGCCGTCAATCGCTCCGGCGTGCGATGGGCCGAAATAATGCGCACGTCGGAAATGATTCCGAGGCCCTCGAGAGCCTCTTCCGCGGATCGCATCACGCCCCAGTCACTCTGGCTACCCATGATGATCGCTACTCTTGCGTTCCCCATCTCTCCCAATTCTCCTCTCTCCCCGCGGCTCCGCTGTCCGCTCACCGTGCAGGCGGCCTGCCGAATAGGATAGCCTCCGCGCCAGAGGATGGGATCTCGATGACTTCCAAATTGGCGATCGGTGCGGGCACGCAGCTATGCGGCATTGCGCTTCACCCGGCCGGGCATACGCGCTCACCCGCGATGCACAATGCAGCCTTCGCAGCGCTGGGCATCGATGCCACCTACCTGGCCTTCGACGTGCTGCCGGAAGGTCTTCCCGCCGCGATTTCCGGAATGCGCGCACTCGGCATCCGGCAGCTCGCGATATCGATTCCACACAAACAAGCCGTCATGGAGTTGCTGGACTCCATCGATGAGACCGCGCAGAAAATTGGCGCCGTGAACACCGTCACGCGGCGCGGTACGAAGCTCGTGGGGTCGAATACCGATTGGCTGGGCGCCGTTCGCGCAATCGAGAGCACCACCGCATTGACCGAGGCCCGCGCAGTCGTGCTCGGAGCCGGAGGGGCCGCACGCGCGGTCGTCTATGGTCTGCTTGCGCGTGGCGCGAAGGTGACCGTGCTCAACCGCAGCCCCGATCGGGCACAACAGCTCTGCGCCGACCTCGGAGCAGAAGCCTCCGGGCCGATTTCCGACCTCGCGACAACCCCCCACGATATTCTGGTGAACACCACTTCCGTCGGCCTCGCCACAGACGAGTCGCCGGTCGATCCGGGCTGGATCGCCAAAGGGGCCGTCGTCATGGACGCCGTCTACGAGCCGCCCGAAACCCGGCTACTGCGCGATGCGGCGGCGCACGGAGCGCGCACGATCTCAGGGAAATGGATGCTCGTCCATCAGGCAGCGGAGCAACTGCACGAGTGGACAGGCGTGGACGCGCCGATCGACGTGATGGCCGAGGCCTTCGACGCAGCCGGTTAACAACCAGCGAATCAAAGTCGATCCGGATTCTCAGAAGTTGCCACGCGAGAGGCAGCGCAGATTCATGCAGCCAAGCTCAAGCGGGAAGTGTTGGCCGATCGGCCAACACTTCCAAGCATAAATCAACACCCGAAGGGCGTTGATTTATGCGGAGTAGCCCCACTTGGCTTTGTTCTCTTCGATCTGCTGCGGGCTCGGTTTGGGCAGTTCCTCAACTTCGGGAACCGAGAAAGAGTCCTTGTCGGCGAGAATCTTGGCGTTGAGCCCGGTGTCATCGGCAAAGACCGGCGGAACCTGCTCGTCTTCGAAGATCGCCTCCCAAGGGCACTCCGGCTCGCAGACGCCACAGTTGATGCACTCTTCGGGATCGATGTACAACTGCTTCGGAAAAGTCTCGTTGTCGGCACCGTCATAGACGTAGATGCAATCCACCGGGCAGACTTCTACGCAACTCTGATCGACGCAGTCGCGGCAGAGCCGCGTAATTACCCAAGTCATCTTCTCACCCCTAATGAATCTCGGCCTCGAGAGCAGCCGCGTTGAACGCCACCGCTACTTGAGCTTTGTCTCTTTGTACACGACGTGTTTCCGCACGACGGGATCGTACTTCTTGAGTTCGACCTTGCCAGGCGTGTTCGTCTTGTTTTTCACCGTCGTGTAGAAATGCCCCGTACCCGCAGACGATTCGAGTTTGATCTTCTCGCGCTTACCCTTTTTGGCCATGACCGCCTAACTCCTCACCGGTTCCGGCACAGCGTCACCACTCTTCGAAAAAACGCGAATGCGCTGACCGTCTACTTCGCTAATGCGGATGCGACCCGGTTTGTTGCTCGACGGGTCGACGAGCATCACGTTCGAAGGGTTGATGTAACCCTCCTGCTCGATGATACCGCCAGCTCGCGCATCTCGGCGCCCCGCCTTGAGGTGTCGCTTCTGAAGTCGAACCTTTTCCACCCGGACTTTTCCATCGGGTCGGACGGCGAGGATGCGGCCCTGCTTGCCGCGGTCCGCTCCTGTAACGACCTGAACGAGGTCGCCTTTTCGAATACGCTTAGCCACGTTGATTAGCCTCCTACGAGGCGGTATGAGTGCGTCAAACGGGCGCTCCAGTCAACCCCTCCCCGAGGGATAATGGTGAACTGCCCGTTTCGGGCATCACGCTTACACCGCCGAGGAAAAGCACCGCCGTGCCATGGGCCAGCGGAGTCTCGCACGGATTTTTGGGGGCCCGAGCCTCCTCCCCGCGGGGGTTGAAAGCGACCGAGTTTCGGGCGGTTAGCGCTTTCATCGAACCAGTTTCTGTGAAACACTTCCGCGTGGCTAGGGAGCCCCCCTCGCCGTTTCAGGAGCCAGCTCAGTGTCACTGCGGTCTCCCGGTCGAGAGCCGCATCTGCTTAGCGAGCGGTAATGAGAACCGCGCGAAGTGATGCAGCCAACCGGGTGTTGCGCAATTCTGGTCGTCCAAGCGTCTTGATTGGTCGATGCGACGACGTAGTGCCTCGACGTAGGAGTCCGAGCCGTTGAATGCCAGATTGATGCTGGGGGGGAATTCGGCCAGAGGCTGCCTGCTCGCTCTTTTCGCGCTGCTTCTCTCCACCAACGCTGTCAGGGCCGATTCGGAACTGAGGCTCCCCTACCCGGCCATCTACGGGAAGATCCCCGCCGCCACCTTCGACACGGGTCGGCACCGCGTGGGCGATGCGAACCTCAATGTCGAGAAACTCGAAGACGGAATGGTGCGCATTTTTGCCGAAAGCGGTGTCGATGGGGGTCCGCGGACCGTCGCGTTCGCGATGCTTGAACCGATCGCCAATACGAATCAGCTCCGGCCAGTTTTTCAGCAGTCTGCTTCTTTCGACAAGAACAACGAAGCGCTGGGCTTGATGAAGATCGATCACAGAACCGGCGAAGCAACCTGCGAGCTTCGCAATTCGAAAGGCGACGGCATGCGCACTCAACGAGTGCCGTTACCAGAGCACGATCGCGTCGCCAACGTACCGCTCAACCTGCTTTTCGATCCGCTCGTCAAGGGAAGCGTATCGACGGTGAATTTCCAGGTACTGGTTTGCAAAAACAAAGCGAAACTCATTAACTTCCAGGCGCGGGTCGTATCCAAGGATCACGGTCCCGACGGTGGCGAGCATCTCGTCGAGGTCCGCTACGGCCCCGACTTCGGCCCCTTCTTTTCCATATTGGCCAATGTCGTCGTGCCGCGGCTCTCGTTCTGGTTCGACCCGGCCGCCCCCAATCCCTGGATCGCGCATCGGATGCCCCTCTACGCGGACGGTCCTGAAGTCTTCGTCGTCCGTCAGGGAATCGAGACGAATATCCTGCTCGACTGAGGACCCACGGGTTGGCGAGTACCAACACCCAGCATCCCAATCAGGCGAATCCGAAGCTCTCCTCGCCGCGTGCCTAATAACGAATTTGTAGCGTTGCGATCACGCCGATGCCGGGCGCTTGAATGCCGGAACCATGTTCGCGGTAGGAAGCGTCTGTAAAGTTCTCGACGGCAACCGTGCCGCTCCAGTGCTCGCCGACAGCCAATCCCACGCGCAGGTTTCCCGTCGCCCAACCGGGTGTCCCGTCCGGATCGATACGCGAATCGCGGATATCTCGGTCACTCAACCGGTCCTGCGGGCCCGCGAAGCGCGTAAACGCCTCCACCCACAGTGACTCACACGGTGCCCATCGCAGGCCCACGAGCCCCTGTACGGGGGGAATCCGATCCGCGGGTTGCTTGTAGCCGTTCGGACCCTCTTCTTCGCCCCAGGTCCAGAACACGTGGCCCCTGAGCTGGAGATCATCGCGGAGGTCGACTTCGGCCCGCGCCTCCACGCCCGAAAGCCAGACGCGATTCAAATTGGCGCTCTGCACCACGTCACGCCCATCTGGAGTCGTGCTTCCTGTCAAGACAGAATCAATCTTGTCGCGATAAATGGATCCAAAGCCGAAGATTTCGCCCCGAAATCGCGGTCGAATGATCTTGAGACCAAGGTCGATCGTATAGATCACCTCTGCATCAAGATCTTGACTCGGGATGTTGAAGCGATTGCCTGGGCGGGCCCCCAGCGTCCCGAGGTCGAATACGTTCGGTGCGCGAAACCCCCGGCTCAAATTCGATACCAATCGCACGCCCGACCCCAGATTCCATCGTGCACCCAGGGAACCAGTCACATCATCGAGGTGGATATCCGTCGCTGACATCGTATTCGTTGCTTTGATCTTCGTATCGACGTGCGAGTACCGGATGCCCGCGTTGATCTCGAAGTGCTCGCCAAGCTCCATCTGCGCGTTCAGGTAGGCCCCATACGAATTCATCTGGGAGTCATCGGGAAAGCGACTGGCAACGCTGCGCGACAAACCGATGGCAAGATCGGTCTCCTCGCGCTCGCTGGAAACCGTGTCGAAATAAGATTCGATGCCCCAGGAGAGCGAGAGCCAGTTTTTCGGCTGACTGACGCCGTGCCCCGCAAAGCCGAGGAGTCGGCTGCGGTTCCGCTCCCTGTTCTCGATCGCGCTCCCATGAGCGCGCGTCCGCCGATCGTCTTGAATTTGCTGAATGGCAGCGTCGAAGCTCAGCGAATCAACGACACCTGGCACCACTCCTTCGATCCGGTGTTGCAGATGGCCAAAGATCCGCTCCAGTGGTTCGTAGTTCCAGAGGTCGGAGGAAGGCTCGGTCTGTCCGAATCCGGGCACGAGTTCGTCGTAGCGCGGCGTTTCGGGCTGCCGCTGCATCTGGAAATCGAGTGTCGTTCGATGGTTAGGCGCGGGCTCCCAGAGCACACTCGCATCCCCTCCAATCATCGTGTAGTCGCTGGGGCGCTGTCGCCCGGTGCTTCCACCTCCGCGCAGGTCCTCCGTGGCCAGATACGAGAACCCGGCGCCGATTCCAAAACCCTCTCGGCCAGCGGCCAGATTCGCGTACATGCTTCGCGAAAGATCTGCCGAGCCAAAGCGCGCATCGAGTCCGCCCCGTATCTTCCAGTCCTCCGAGTCAAATTCGGGTTTACGCGTAAGAATTTGGATCACGCCGCCCATCGCATCGCTTCCATAGAGAACCGATGCGGGGCCCCGCACAATCTCGATGCGCTGAGCAATGTGAGAGTCCACCAGGGCCAGGTAGGGATTGGGCGACGAGCGGTAGATGGCGTGGTTGAGGCGCATACCGTCCACAAGATTGAGAACGGCAGATCCCGTCAACCCCCGGATATAGGGCGAACCCTGTCCGATGGTCGTGGCCTGAACGTGGACGTTCGGTACCTCTCGAAAGGCATCCGTCAGCACTTCGGGAGAACGTTCAGACAGCACGTGGCCGTCGATCACCTGAACGGGAACCGAGACATCCGCGAGCTCCGACTCGACCCTCGTTCCGGTAATCTGAATGACTTCAACGGGCCCGTCTTCCGTCTGCGCTGCGGAAACAGATGCTATCGGCGCGGGGTTGGGTTCAGCGGAGAGGCGTCCCGCATAGCCGATCCAGACCGCGCAGGAGAGGAAGCAGACCACCCGCTGCACGACTTTGCGCCTTGCTCTGAGCAATTCCGTTGTAGCCGCGAACATAGGCTCCACATCCCGCTCTGCACCACACCATCCCGTACACCTGCGGAAACGGAAATCGCTCCCAACCCGGATTTGGGCCTGTGTCAGAAGACAAGTGATCGGCTCTCGCGATTGTCAAAACGACGTTAGCCGGGATCGGGCTTGAGTCCCTCGATCTGTGCTGCGGAACGGCTCCATCTCGGGACGCACGGGGCGATCGTGAGCGCTCTTGTCCGATCAGTGCGCGGTCAGCACCTTTGCGAGGCCGCTGGTTCCGTTGCAGCGGTCACCCAGGGCGAGATCCAACCGACCGTCTTCGCGCGAGTGCCGCCAGCAGCGATGCTCCCGCGAAGAGTTGGTAGGCAACCGTGGGTTCGGGCACCGCAACGCCGCGCGTGTACCAGCTACCACCCGGGCCGACATAGGACGTCCCCGCACCCCAGATGATGTGGTTGACGTCGTCGCCATCGATCGCGATCTCGTAGTAATCGCCGTACACGAACGAGTACCCCAACGGACCCTTGTAGGGAGCGCCCGCGTCCAGATCGGACAACAGCTCCGAATCGCTCCAGCTGGCGCCACCATCGAGCGTGCTGACCATCCAGGTGTTCCAGGCCGTCATGTTGGCCTCGCGATCATCCTGCCAGACGACGCGAAAGTCACCCGCCACCGCGCGCGAAGCCACCATCGCGGGGAACGCATTGTTGACGCCGGCGATCCCGCTCGAGATCTCCGTGCGGCCGCTCCAAACGACGCCGTCCGACGAGGTACGCGCCCACAACTTATGGGGCTCGCCATGTACATCACCTGCGTTGTAGGAGATCATGATCAGTCCGTTCACGTCGATTGCGAGGCCGATCTCAGGCCCCAAGAAGTTGAAGTAGCAGATGTCTTCCGTTGGGCACTCCGGCGCCTCGGTCGAATCGTCGAGAAGGGTCGTCGTCCAGTTCGCCCCGCCGTCCGTCGACCTCAAGACGTTGATGTACGTTAGGCCGGTGTAGCCGCTCGAGTAGTCGGCGGCTGCGAAGTAGAGGTCGCCGTTGGGGGCGATGGCGCCCGCGGAGGTAAACCACTGCCGCCCGTTGCTGGTGACCTGCACCTCTAAGTTGAAGGTCGCTCCACCGTCGTGGGAGGCCACCACGTAAATATCGCCCCGGTTGTAGCTGACGTAGACATCCTGACCATCGGGCGAGACCACCAGCGTCGGGCGATCACCCCAGCTGTTGGGTCCGTTCCCGATGACGTCGATCGGAGGGTCATCCCAAGTGACACCGTAGTCGAACGAACGCTTCAGCAGTAAGTTCCACTGGGCCCCAACGATTCCCAGCGTGTAGACCGTGCCGTCGTCCGACACCTCGACCAACGGGTCACCGGAGTTGGGCTCGAACACTTGGTCGGCCTCCCAGGTGGTGCCACCGTCCACCGAGCGTCGAAAGATGATTTCGGCCGGGCTGGAGGTATATCGCGTGGTCATCTGATAGACGTAGGGCGCACCCGGATCCGCCGCGATCGCCGGCTCCCAGTCATCGCCACCGCCCCAAACGCGCTCTGAATCAAAGCCGCTCGTCGCCAGCGAGACAGAGGGAGTCAGCTGTACGTAGGTTTGCGCGGCGTAAGAGAGGCCGCTCCACTGCTTCTTCCGCTTCTTCCCCGGGCCGTCGTCGTGCCCACCATCCAGCGAAACTAAAGTATGTCGCTCGGCGTCGCTCTTCAGCACCAGCTTCTCGCCTTGGTTCGCGCAGCTCACGGCGATGAGCGCCGCGCATCCCACTAGCAATAATCGGCGTAAGTGGTTTTTGTACAACATGGCAGGATCACTCCAAGCGAAGGGGTTCCATCGGCGCCAGGCCGGGTAACCGCCCTCCCAAGAAGCACGGAAACGCCACCGATGTCAAGCCGGTTGGACGCGCGGGTGTATGCGGCGCGGTCGATACGGATCGCTGCTATGCCAGCATCGACTACGTCAGCCACCCTTCAAAACGGCACCCAGGTGGCACCAAGATGCCCCCTCCCCGGCGTTCGGAGCTTCGCCCCCGCCCAGGCGTGGAAAGCTTGCGACTCATCGGCCGTGGTGAAAACGCCGCTTGATTTCGTTGCACGCACCGGGGCAGAACGGAAGATCCAGATCGAAGCCCCAAAACTCGTGCCAATCGGATCTCCGATGATCCGGGCCATCGCCGTGATGAACTGGCCCCCGGTTTCGTTGCAGAGCGCCCAGCGCGAGGCATCCCGCTGCCACACCCTGTCCGATACTGGGAAAGTCGACGTTCGAGCTCGGATCGTGTATCCATAGGACACTCTGGCGCGCTGCTGTCTGGCAAAACCCTCATTCGCGCGTAGGCAGTCGCCCTGCGACCACCAACACCCAGAGCGAGGCGTTCAGCGAATCACTGCCGCAGGCACCCACGCTTTCGTTGCGGGTGGCGGGAAGTTGATCGCTCCGACCTCTGCGTAAAATGTGTGCGCTGCACTCGGATCTACGGGCAGCCAAGCGGATGCTCTTGTCGCTGTGGTTGATCGGCGTTTGGGAACTTGGACGCCGTGTTGCCGGAGACCTGTTTCCCGGATCTCGTGTCCGGCGCTGAAGCCCGCTGACAGAAATGGAAGGGAGTGAACGCTTCGAAGATCACGCGGGGAGCCCAGCACAGGAGAGCCCAGCGCTGGCCGTAGAAAATTGTGAATCACCAAACGGGAACTGGGAGGTAGAACTTGCGCGAGCTGCTCCGCGACCGAGACAACGAAACGCGAATCACGACCGCGTGCCTGCTGGCAGCGGGGACCGGAAGTCGACTTCAACCCCTCACGCATTCCATTCCGAAATGCCTCACCGAAATCAACGGTAGGCCCATACTCGAACGATTGATCTCGTGCTTGCGCGAGCAGGGGTTCAAGCGACTCGTGGTCGTGGTCGGCCACCTCGAACAGTGCATCCGAAAATTCCTGGACGATTGTGCGGGCGATCTGGTTATCGAGTATGTGCGCAATCCGATCTACCGGACGACCAACAACATCTACTCCTTGTGGCTGGCCGGGAGTGAAATTCAGGAGTCGTTTCTCCTGATCGAAAGTGACCTGATCTTCGAAGCCTCCCTGCTCGAGAAACTCCTGATTCCCGATAGAATCGCCGTCTCGCGCATCCTCCCTTGGATGAACGGCACAACGATCGCAATGGACGCATCGGGCGACGTGGCCTTTTTCCACAAAACCCCGACGACCCCGGCACTCCCCAAAGTCCAAACTGGGAGCGTGCGCGACACCGCGTACAAGACTGTCAATATTTGTAGCCTCTCTCGCGCTAGCTGGCGTCGCATCCTCCCGCGCCTAGAACAGGCCATCTCGGATGGCAGGGTAAACGAATACTACGAGGTGGTGTTCGCAGAGATGGTCAACGACGGCAGTCTTTCGCTTGAGTGCGCCCTCTTTGACCCGGACCAATGGTATGAGGTGGATACGCTAGACGACCTACCGGGTGCCGAACGGATCGGAACACGGATCGGAACACGGATCGGAACACGGATCGGAACACGGATCGGAAAGCGGAACGGAACGCGGATCATCAGGCCAGCGAGAACCGTTCTCCCAGCGTCGCTCGGTAGCGCTAATACGGGCTCATGAGCTCGAAAGAGCCGAAGGAGCGAACTCGACACGGCGGGAGGTCGACGCCGTGACAGGGGCTGACGGTTCCTTGCCCGAGGCCGGACACTCCGCCACGGACGCTGGACCGCTGCTCGGCTATGCCAGCGTCAGCCGTTACTGGAGCAAAGCCAAGCCATCCATCATGGGTCCCTACATGATGGACGGGTTCGGGTTTCCCGTCGGTGCGGGGAGTTACCGCTTTGACGCCGAGTGCGAGATCGTCGAACGGCTGATCCGCACCGCGAGCATCAAATTAGATGGGGCCGTGCTGGATCTGGGCAGCGGCGTTGGCTTCTGGGCGGAGTACTTCGCGCAGCATTTTGGCAAAGTTACCGCCATCGAAGCGAGCCCTCCTTTGTACGGGGCGATGGTGGCGCGTTGTTCCAAATATGCGAACGCCACCCTCCTGAATGACAACGTGTTGGACTTCGAACCCGACAATCTCTATTCGATGATCTTCCTCGGCGGCATGCTGATGTACCTCAACGAGAGTGATGTCATGTCGTTGCTCAAAAGGGTGACACCGTTTCTCGAGCCAGGAGGTATCGTACTGTGTCGCGAAAGCACTGTACGAAGTGGCACTCTCACACGACAGGACGATTATCATGTGGTGTATCGGTCGGTTCAGACCTATTCGAGCCTGTTCGGCAAGTGTGGCCTCTCGGTGGATCATGTAGAACTCAATACACCCTACTTCTTGATGCAGATGGGCTGTGAATTCATCAAGAAATGGAAGGCGGCCGTGCCTGGGCCGCTTCAGGCCATCCCCTTGGTGGGAGAGTTGACGTACCGGGTGCTGCGATTGGGCGGGGCAGGCCTCACGCGCCTCCCCGACGCCTTGGGGATCGAGTTTCCCATGCTGACGAACCACTTCTTCGTGTTACGAAGGGATTCCGAAGTGCGCGCCGCCCCCCTCGGTTGAACAGCTGAAGCGAAGTTTTTCTCTCGAGGGTTCCCCAGATGTTCCTGTATAGAAACATTCCGAACATCATTTCGATTCTCGGTGTGGTTCCTCTCGCGATCCTCTTTCTGGAAGACGGCTTTCAGTACCTGATTCCCCTGATTCTCTACAACAACGTCATGGATGATCTCGACGGCATTCTGGCCGTAAAGTTGGATCTCAAGAGCGAATTCGGTGCGGCTCTCGACAATGTCTGTGATGCGGTCTCCCACATCCTCGTCGTCATGGCCGTCGGCATGCACTACGGGGGAATTTGTGCGCTGCTTTCGCTGGTCGCCGCGATCTCCATCCTGTTGCGCGTCGTCTTTCGGCTGACCCCGTCATCAGAGGCCAGCGGAGGGTCTCCTACGAACGAGTTGATGCGCCACATCCTAATCGCGCTGGTTGTCACACAGTACTTTGAAATTGCCCCGGAGCCCTTCCTGGTTGCGGTATTCGTTCTGAATGCGGTGTCGATGCAGGTACCGTATCCGCTGCGTTACTCGATTCGGAGCCTCACGACCTCGGTCACGGCGGTGGGGGGGGTGAATGTCGCATTGGGGGTCGCCTGGTGGTTTCCCGTCACAGCCCCCGCAATTGCGGCGTGTTTCATGGCGACCTATCTCTACTCGCTGGTGGCGGGAGGTCTTTCGTGGAGAAGTAGGGTCGTAGCAGGAGCCCGTGCGGGAACCAGCCTCGATCACGCAGACTAGAAGTCGTTGCGACAGCACGTGTTGATACCAACAAACGACGAACCGAACCGGCGAGAGGTGACAGAAGCCATCGCTCGCCTGTTTCGACCCTCGGCTGCGGAGCAGAACCCACAAGAACATGATGGAGAAAGACGCGAGCACCCGGGGTGACGCTCGATCCGGATCGCTCGATTTTGAGTTTTCGCGAAAGGACCAAACCGCATTTCGTGGTGGAAGACGACCGCCTGCGGCTGACCAATACGCCGATTCCGCTCATTTCAACCAAGGCTTGGGTGGAAGACCATCCTTCGGAAATTCGCAGTTATTTTTTCTCGGTGTTGTTGCGTTTTGTGGATCTGGTGGGAGCCAATCTTGACGACAAGAACGTCAGCAACAAATTGGAAGAAAAACGCCGTGTCAATCGACTTCTGTTGAACGAAACCTTTCGCCTGGCGAACACCGAGGAAATGCGGTTGGCGTTCATTCTCTTTTACTCTCAGGCCGAAATCACCCACGAGGGATGGCAGGAGGAGTTTTTGAAAGAGACATTGCGAGAACTGAACGCGCCGTATCTCGACACCAAGGCCTTGTTGCTGCAGACCGCCGAACGACGCGGTATCAAGATTTCGGAGTTTTACGACGAGACCGATCATCACACCGCCCTCGGCAACGCCATCATTGCCGAAGGCCTAGCGGCATTTATGCAGCGCGAAGGATGGGACGAACCGAAAGAATTAGAGTAGAAGCGGATAGAAAAAACAAGCTACGGTTACGCGAGGTCTGAGCGAGGATTCATCAAATTCGTCGCGACGTTCGGCGGTACGGATGAAGACGGTGATCTCTACCAAGGAATCAGAGAACTCCAGAGGGAGCGCCGGCAACCACTGGACCACCGTGAGCACTCGTCCGCCGAATCCACTCGACCCCGGTATCAGCGGAATCATCCCGAACGAACTGTTGAGCTGCCAGGGGCTCGAACCCAGGGACAGTACCTAACACAAGCGGGGCCTCTACAGGCTTTCCCAGTTTAGATCTCGATTACAACAGCTCCACAGCAAATCCGTGATGAACCACCCTAACCGGTCAACAGCTCCCACAGGCGCTGTCGTTGGAGAAGCCAGAGGAACGCCGCACCCGCGACGAACATCAGCCAGATCGCGGGCTCCGGCACCGGATTCGGTGTCGGATCGAGCGGATCCAACGGATCCGTTCCCATCTGGAGCACTTCCTGGCCGTCATCGAATCCATCGCCGTCGGTGTCCGGATTGTAAGGGTCGGTTCCGCTGGCTGCCTCGTCTACATCGAGTAGCGCATCGCCATCCATATCGGGAACCGTACGCACGGTATCGCAGCCCTCGAAGGCATTGCCGTTGAAGCCTTCTCCACTGAGACAAGAAATTGTATCTCCAAAAACGATCCCGGTTTCTTCGATTCGGAAGTGCACCATCAGATCCGTGAAGCCATCTCCGTCCAAATCTTCGAAGTGCGGCCCCCGACTGTGGTCAATCGACGCTCCGCTAGGCCCGAAAGCCAGCGTCGTCGGATCCGCGTTCGCTACGTCGAAGCTGTCCGAACCGACGATGGCCACTGGGAGATCTCCTTCAAGCGAAGGATTGATGGCGTTGAGGTCGCTGCCGGGCTTGATATCGATGCCGACCGTAACGACACACGCCCCAAAATACTCCACCGACACTCCCGCGATCGCAGCCTCACAGTCGTTCCCGTAGGTAGTGCCGTCGCAGCCGCACACCAGATTTAGTACCGAGGAGCAATTCCGGGGCCGCTCGGTGCACGCGCCAAACGTCCCGCATAAGGCAGGGGGCGTGGCACAGAGTTCTGCGGGCGAACACTCGCTGTTTTCCATACATACGTTTTCGGCGGGGAGAATCACCGTATTTGCACCAAAGCTCTGCCCACCGTCATTTCGGCAGGTGAGGCCACCAAACATCGAGGACACGTTGGCATTCACGGACCCCTCGGCTGCAAGATCCAGCAAGTAGCCTCCGATTCCGCCAGGGCAGTGGGAAACTCCATTGCTGAAGTAGACCTCTTCGCCCTCGATGAGGTGAACCGAGCAGAAGGGTTCGCTCACGAGCGGGACCACATCGGTGTTGTCGTAACTGAAGATCGAATAGATCATCACGTCGAAGCCACCCGGACCGGCCGTGAATGTCGCCTCATAGCAGAAGGCGCCCGACTCATCTGCCGTCACGAACGCGGGTGCATCGAACGTTTGAGCCCAGGCCACCTGCGGGATCAGCAGACTCACCAGTAAAATCAGCGCTATTGGGAAAGGAATCCATGACGTGCGGTTTCGCCGCTCGGTGTCCCATCGCAATAAACGAGTTGATCGCATGGCTCAAACCCTCCCAGGTGCGGTGCCAATCCGTTTTCCTACATCAGAGATCGCCGAACATGGGCGCCGCCGACATATGCGCGTTGCGGTCAGTTAGGGAACTGGAGATGGAGATGGGCAATCATTCGCCAGTGGCGGAATGGTAACCGCGCAAGTGAGGCCTGACTGCCGACCGCCGGTCCCCATTTGCCCGCTACCTCTAGAGACGTCCCCATAGGCGGTAAAATCAGCGAACCCTATGACCCCCCCATCGCAGTTCATATCGAAGATACTGGTACTCGAGTCCACCGGATCGGCGAAATGCTCCGCAAGCAAATCAGCGTCCGCTTGATCGCAAAATCCGTTCTGGTCAAAGTCGCAGTCGCAAAGGTTTCCGAAGCCATCTAGATCGTCATCGCACTGATACGTCAATCCGTTTTCCCGCGGGTCGGGCGCGTGACCGGTTTCCGTTCCGTTGGCACGCCTCCAACAGTTGTCATACAGGTCGGAAACGCCGTCTTCGTCCCAGTCCAGCAAGCAAATAAAGCCACCATTGGTACATCGTGAGTCGTTGCAATCGACATCGTCGCCACAGCAGTAGCGATTCTCGGGAGCGCCGCTCGTCTGCCCCGCACAATCCAACGGGCAGGTATTGCAATTCTCACCCAGAGTGGGCTCGCACACAAAGTCGTTGTTGCAGAGCGGTTGACACTCTTGAGCTCCGCTGCAGTCCGGATCATCGCAGTCCACAAGGGAGTCGCAATCATTGTCCAGTGTGTCGTCACAGGTCAGGCTGGGCTGCTCCGAGACGGCTGGAAGGCCGCAGTCCAGCGAGCAGTTACAGGCATCTTCACCTAGCTCGCAGGCGTTTTCGCCACAGCAGAATCCGGCACCGCTCACGCAATCGGACGGGCAGGTGCTGCAATTTTCTCCCGCCTCGCAGAGGCCGTCGCTATCACAGATCGCAGGCGGCCCGACCGTGATCTGGATCGCATCTGCGCCATCTTCGCCACCGCTATCGCTGACACTCGCGGTAATCAGATGCAGTCCATCAGACAACAGGTCCGTGTCAAACGTTTGACCTGTTCCGATCTCACCATCGCGGTCCGAATCCCAAACCAGATCTACGGTCAGAACGCCATCTTCCGCATCGATAGCGGACCCGCCAAACGTAACGAGGTCGCCCGTCGTCACCCCAGTCCCATGGATCGGAGCGAATATACTCACCGCAGGAGAGGCGTTCAGCAATTCCTCACTGTTCCGCCAGGAATACGTGCACTGCGTGTCTTGGTCTTCGAAAACGCCTTCGAACCCACCGTCCCAGTCGATATCGATGTCACCATCGTTGTCGATCTCATCGTCGCATTCGGGGCTCTCGCTCGTGGATCTCACGCTCGCGCAACCCGGATCGGCAGGGTAGTCGATGCGTCCATCGCCATCGTTGTCGATGCCGTCTCCGCACTCCTCACCGATTCGGACGGCGATCGGTGCCGATACCGAGGAGACGCCGTCGGCATCGCTGACGCGTAGTCGCACCAGCGGCTTACCTATGCCCGGGTACGACCCGGCCGTATTGTCCTGCGGACCCAGAGACAAAAACGGTTCGCCCTCGTCGAACTGCCACTCGTAGGCCTGCGGGGCGAGCGGCCCCGTGTCGCTGATATTGAAAGCCTGATAAACCAGACTTGTGCCGGGCACCGCCTGTGGAGGAGTAACCCTCAAGTTCGAAGTGGGGCCCTGATTTTCCCCACCCTGGGGTCTCACAGAATCTACCACCACCGTTCGGTAGCCCTTCACGTCGTAGACCGTGACAATGAAAGGCTCTTCCACCTCCTGGGTGTACGCCGACGTTACAAATGTGGCCGTAACGTTCGTTCCGGAGATATTCATTTCGGCATAGGTCGCTGGAAAGGTGTTTGTGACGGATCGACTCAGGCGCGCCAGGAAGAGGCCATCCGGGTCGCTCGCCGTGAAGCCAATCTCAATCTTCCCGTCAACCGGAATCAGCGCCCCAGAGAGGTCGATCGTCACAATGGGTGCTTCACCCTCGCCGCTCGACTCGCTCATCGAAGCGCTCATCATCATGGATTCCAGCGGATAGTCGACTGTCGTGGCATCCAGATAATCGTCGTATGTGAGGTCGGATTCATCGCCGCACACCACCCCCTGGCCGCACGCCGGCGGAGGCTCGAACGTCTCAGAGGTCACCATCATTGAGGCCGACGCTGCTTGCTGACCTCCACCCGCATCGAAGCGAGCCGATATCAGCTCGCAGCTGCTGAAGTAGTGACTAACACTGAGCGCCTGCGCGGCCGAGTGAGCCAAGTGCACGTGATCATCCGGCCACAGATCCGGAAAAAGTGCGCCCCGCACACCGCGAAACCCGTTGGCCATAATGTTGCCATTCCAGTTAATATCATTGCGAAAGTCGTGAACCAGACCAAAGCTGTGTATCAGCTCGTGGTACATCGCTCCAATGCCATCCGAAACGGCGCTGCTGATGGTCATGCCACCAAAGTCGCCCAAGGAGCGTACGCCGGCTGGATCTTCGCTGTACACCAGCGGATCAGGGCCGACCCCTGGGATGATCAGTCCGTCGTACGGCGTGTCATCTCGCAGTCCGGCCAGGTTCATCACCGACAGAAGTGAAGTCGAGAACACTGCCGTTCCAGGGTCGTCCCCCGATCCGTTCCCAATACCCTGCGCCGCTCCTCCATCGATACTCCTATCAGGATTCATCTGATGGATTTCGGGAATCAGGAGCCAAATCTCACCGGGGGTATCAATCGGAACGCCGTTGTCGATGGCGGCGGTTCTCACGCTGCCGAAGATCCCGGACCCATCTCCTCGGAGATCACTGTCTGTTTCGGTGGCGAGATTCACCGTGTAGATCACCGGAGTAACGCCGTCCACCTCAAACTCGTAGCGCGGAGCGAGCTTGCCAACCCCGTTGCGGTCCATCTGCTCGCAGATCCACGCCCGCATCGCGATCAGCGACTCTTGCAAATTCCCAACGGCCTCCGCCTGCGGCACACGGTTGGTCGGAATCAGGTAGGCAACGCGCACCGTGGGCTCAGACACGATCGGGAACGGCGTCGCGGTCGGCGCGGCCGTGGGCGAGACCGTGGGCGTGGTCGTGGGCGACGCGATCGGAGAGATCGTGGGCGAGACCGTAGGCGTGGCCGTGGGCGAAGCGATCGGTGAGGGCGTCGGCGAAACGGTCGGTGAGGACGTCGGCGAAGCGGTCGGTGAGGGCGTCGGCGAAGCGGTCGGTGACGCGGTCGGCGAAACGGTC
>SMVA01290151.1_pt1 | contig 78751 bp, 67 predicted proteins | sample 2456451 | NCBI WGS metagenome assembly SMVA01 (sample SAMN11095933, study PRJNA526329) | marine sediment metagenome | biome: Marine sediment; feature: Surficial sediment; material: Deep marine sediment; isolation source: Hadal surficial sediment | place: Pacific Ocean | collected 2014-05 | depth...
GCGCTGTCGTTCCGATCGTTCGAGGTCGGAAAGCGTGCCCTGTGGAAGCGGTGAACGACTGGATGGCGTCCGCTGGCATAACAACAGGCCCCGTTTTCCGGCGGATGGGGCGGGGCGGGCGAGTGTTCCCCGATGCACTCACGCCGTTCAGCATTGGACAGATCGTCAAGCGCTATGTCGAGGCTGCGGGCCTTGACCCTTCGGAGTTTGGTGGCCACAGCCTCCGGGCGGGATTCATCACGAGCGCTGTGGAAAACGGCGCGTCGATTTTTCGCACAATGGATGTGAGCCTTCACCGTCGTGTGGAGACTCTTCGCGGATACGTCCGGCGTGCCGAGGAGTTCAAGGACCACGCGGGCGATGGGCTGCTCTAGAACCAGAGCTTCCGAAACCGCAAGCCGTTCGCCAGATATTCCTCACGCGAGAATCGCCAATCACGATGGCATACCCACGACGAAGGTCGGCTATACATTTCGTTTCCGCTTGCGTCCAAGATCTTGCGTACATCCTCGTCCAGTCGCCTGAACTCCTCTGGGACCGCCGCTGCTTCCAGCTCCGGGAGAAGAAGCGCGAGCAACTGATCGGATGACGCTTCTTCGAGGTCTAGGACCGAGAAGAAGTAGGTCACTAGGGTCATACCTTCGGTGAACCGCGGGCTGTTCTCACTGTGACCAAATCGTGCCCACTCGCAAGCTCCGCTTGCTCCTCCCGTCTATTCCCGCACTCGCAAGCTGCGCTTGCTCCTCCCGCTTGGAGCTGTCCAGGCGTTTCACATGACGCTTGAACTTCGGGAAGCCACGATCAACCAGGCGATGCACCGATGCGAAAGGCGTGCCTGTGCGTGTGCTACCCCTGCGAACATGACGGATCAAAGGACTGCGTCTAGAAGTAGCAGGATCCCAGGGACGGCCTTGCGATGGCTAGCCGCGTGGAGCGTCGCAATCATTCTCGCGTGTAGCCTCGATTCCGAAGCGGATTCGGAGCCACTGCCGAACTCGAAGCCAAGCGGATTGCAGGAGTCGTCCGAATCCGATTCCACGGACGTCTCCACGAGTGATGCTGCTGGGGATTCGGTCACTGATCGAGTGTATGCGTCAGACGAGGAATTTCTTGCCACACTCGATGCGAGCCTCGGGTTCTCCCGCGACGCCAAGTTCGATTCGCTGCGGTATGTGCTGGACGAGGCCAACACAGCGTGGGACCCGTCGGATGGAGGGGGACGGGCCTGGATCGAGAGTGTCAAGGATCGAGCGGGCGACCCTCTGGTTCCGCGGGCCGGGGGGCTTGCCCGGATTCACTTGACCTACGAGGCGGGCCCACAGGGTATCTCGAATGGCGGAGCGTTGTATTTCCAGGTTTCTTCGTACTGGCAATGGGATTTGCCCCAGAATCTTCAGTTCGACGCGCCCGGATACACCGAGGCCCGGTGCACGGCCGAGGGTGTCGAGCTGGAGCTCAATTGGTTGGAGAGCGAGATCCTCGAGATCAAGATCCGCGGACGTGGCCTTGTGAAAGGCGAGAAGATTGAGCTCATCTATGGTGCAGGCCCGGCATTGGCAAGGATGGATCGCTTCGCTGAAACACGAGCGCGGCTCTGGTTTTTGGTTGACGGAGATGGAGATGGAGTCGCCAAGCGCATTGCGGATTCGCCGGGGCTCGACATCGGACCGGGAGATCCCGCGAGACTCGTAGTTGTTGTGCCCTCGAGTGCGCGCCCGGGCGATGAGATTCAACTTACGCTGAGTGTTCTGGACCATGACGGCAACACCGGTGTTTCGTTTGAAGGCAGTGTGTCGATCAAAGTCGATCGCGATGGGCTGGAGGTCCCCGGGCAGATCGAATTCAGCCTCGACCAGCTCGGCCGACGGAGCGTGCCCATTCGGGTCGCCAAACCCGGGGTCTACCGCATCAGCGCGATTGCGTACTCGCCGCAGTATCAACTGGCCACGCTAACGACAAGCAATCCACTTGTTGTCAGGGAGGGGATCCCGCGGCTTCGCTGGACCGACTTGCACGGCCACTCACAATTCTCGGATGGCACGGGAACACCCGCGGACTACTTCCTATATGCACGCGATGTCGCGGGCCTCGATGTCGTGTCGCTGACCGACCACGATCATTGGGGCGAGAATTTCTTGGATGAGAACCCCAAGTTGTGGGAAGAAATTCGCCATAATGTGGAGCGCTTCCACGATCCCGGGAAATTTGTCACCCTTCTGGGTTACGAGTGGACCAGCTGGATTCATGGTCATCGGCATGTCATCTATTTCAAAAACGAAGGTGAGGTGCTGAGCATGCTCGAGTCGCGCTATGAAACTCCCGCTCAGCTCTGGAATGCTCTGAAGGGAAAGTCAGCACTGACCTTTGCTCATCACTCAGCCGGGGGGCCCGTCTCGACCAACTGGGCGTATCGGCCAGATCCCGCGATCGAGCCCGTCACGGAGATTGTGTCGATTCACGGCAGCAGCGAGGCTACCGATTCCCCGGGGCTCATCTATAACCCGTTGTCTGGCAACTTCGTCCGAGATGTTCTGGACGCGGGGATGCAATTCGGCTTCATCGGTAGCAGTGACAGTCATGACGGACACCCGGGCCAAGCCCAACTGGCCTCCTCCGGAGGCAGCGGCCTGGCGGCGGTCTTCAGCGAGGAGTTGAGTCGCGTCGGGATTCGCAACGCCCTGCTGGCACGCAACGTCTACGCGACCACCGGAGCCCGCATCTGGCTCGAGGTGGAAATCGACGGACATCCGATGGGGAGCAGCATTCCATTTGAAAACGGAGAGGGGGGTGAGGACTCTCGCGACACCAGTTCGGGAGAACAGTCAAAGCTCCAACGTCTGCACATCTATGTGGTCGCGGAGTCCCCATTGATGCTCATCGACATTGTGCGCTCGGGCAGCTTCGCCACGATCCATTTACAAGGAGAACTCGAGTGGACCGAAGATCGAGAAATTCCGCCCCTGCAAGACGGGGAGTATCTCTACATCCGGGTCATCCAGCGGGATCTCGGTGCCGCCTGGTCCAGCCCGATTTTCGGATCGAATAGCGGGGCTGGTGAATAGACTGGAGTGCGTCCTCAGATATCAGTACGACGCGGAGTCTATGCGAGCGGCGCGCGGCCTATGGTCAGCGATTCCGAGAGGTTCGCCGAACGCTCTACCTGCACATTCAACACGTCGAAGCCGGCGGCCCCAGACCTTCCGAAAATCGGCTGGCGTGCCGGCAACAGCCTTCTACGAGATCTTCGACGCCGCTGCGCCCGAGACTTCGAAGCGCAGCCCAGAGTTCGATCCCGCGCGCCCGTCGCGAGCACTCCGGGCTGCTGTGGAAGGGTTCGCGACGGGAATCGCCGGGCAGGTACGCGGCGGATATCGACATCGTCTCGCGCAGCGCTGCGCCGCTGCGAACGAACGCGATGCCTGTGTCGTAGGGAACGTTGAGCCACTTGTGGCCGTCAGTCGCCCACGAGTCCGCGGTCTCGACACCCGCGACGAGTGCGCGCTTGGAAGGCGCCGCGGCTGCCCACAATCCAAAGGCACCATCGACGTGCAGCCACGCGCCAATACGATCGCACCATTGTCGCAGTGCTACGAACGGGTCGGAGCCGCCGCTGTTCACGTTACCGGCCTGCGAGCACACGATGGTAGGCCCGTCGATCTTCGGAAGTCGTCCGCTCGGATGCAGCCTTGGTCGTCCGTTTCGAGTTCGATGGTCCGGTCGCGTCCGGCCGAGCATGCCGAGCCCCTTGCGCACGGAGGGATGGACTTCCGCTCCGACGACGACATTCAGCTCCGGAGCGCCGAACAGACGCGCCGAAATACTGCTCTGCGCGAGGCCGGACTGGAGTAGTCATTGGAGCGTGTTGGCACGACGGCTTGAAGACCAGACCGAATGCCAACGTGGAGACTCGACTCATTGATCTGGGATCACGACCGCGTGCCGGTCCTGGAGGTGCCGGAAATTCGCGGCTAGGCGGGCAGCCCCTACCCCCGATCCGAACCGTCTCAATGGCCCGCGGAGAAAAAGGACGACTGTTTCGCCATCGGCCGCGCCGCCCGGCCGTCTCCGCTTGAGCCACTCCCAGGCCCTTGCCCAAAACCCCGCGGAATCGCGGGAACTTCCCCGGCGCTTCGCGCTCGGATCAACAAGTCTCTGGAAACGCAGACTAGATCGCGGTGGGCGCAGTCTATCGCGAACTCGTCTCTGGACCGAATCCCTGATCGACAGGGAAAATGCAGGGAAGTTGTCCGGATCCCGGCTTCCGGCGAGGCCAGCGTCTCCGATCCGGCCCCGCTCGACGTCCTAGCCGGCGAGTTCCCTACGTTCGGGAACAGGGAAATTTCTGCCAGCGAGCACGGATTCCCGCCAGGGCGCCGGACGCAGTGCCGAGAGCGACGATCGTGCCAGCCTCCAGTATTCGGGAATTGCTGGCGTTTTGGGTCGTCCGACTTTTGGCACACTACGGGGTACCAAGACTGGCAAGCCCAAGAGCCTGCCGATGCCCGAGGTGTTGCAGGAGTGGATCGAACAGAATGTGAACCCCACCGGCCGTCTCTCGAGGCAGCCGCTATTCCCGAATTCGCGCACGGGAAGAACGTGGGCGCACAAGGCGCTCCAGCGTATCTGGAACAAAGCGGTTAGGTCGGTAGGTCTGCCGCACATCTCTCTTTACGAGGGGACCAAACACAGCATGGCCACCGATGCGATGCGCCGCGGAGTTTCGGAGCGAGCGTTGCAACGTTTTCTCGGCCACGCGTCGGTGCAGTCGACGCGACGCTACGCGCGACTGGCGGACAATGCGCTCCTCGAAGTTTTGCGCCCGCCAAACGATGCTTGGCGACATAGTTGGCGACAAGCAATCGAGCAACGAAACTGAACAAGATCAAGCGGTTAGTGGTGGGCCCTCCAGGACTCGAACCTGGGACCGTCCGGTTATGAGCCGGTTGCTCTAACCAACTGAGCTAAGGGCCCGCGCGCTTAGCCTAGCAGCAGGTGGGCGGGATAGATCCATATTGGCGGGACGATCTGAACCTGACGGGGCGGCCCTATTCTTCTTCTTCGACGAAACCCCGCAGCATCCGGCTTCGACTCGGGTGGCGGAGTTTTCGCAAGGCCTTCGATTCGATCTGACGGATTCGCTCTCGGGTAACCTCGAAGTCCTGCCCGACCTCTTCGAGCGTGTGGTTGCTGCGCTCGCCGATTCCGAAGCGCATCTTGAGAACCTGCTCTTCGCGCGGCGCAAGCGTGGCCAACACCCGGCGAGTTCCCTCTGCGAGGTTGCTGTAGAGGATGGCATCCTGCGGGTTGACGGCACTCGAATCCTCGATGAAGTCACCCATCTGGCTGGTTTCTTCTTCGCCGACGGGCGCTTCGAGACTCACGGGCTCCTTTGCAATCTTCTGGACCATTCGGATCTTCTCGACCGGGAGTTCCATCTGCTCGGCGAGTTCCTCGGGCATGGGTTCGCGCCCGAGTGACTGGACGAGATAGCGGGTCGCCCGAACCAGCTTGTTGATCGTTTCGATCATATGAACAGGGATGCGAATCGTGCGGGCCTGGTCGGCGATTGCACGGGTGATCGCCTGACGGATCCACCAGGTCGCGTAGGTCGAAAATTTGTAGCCGCGCTGATACTCGAACTTGTCCACCGCCTTCATCAGGCCAATGTTGCCCTCCTGAATCAGATCCAGGAACTGCAGGCCGCGATTGGAATACTTCTTCGCGATCGACACGACGAGGCGAAGGTTTGCTTCGACGAGTTCGCTCTTGGCTTCGTGGACGCGCGCCGTGGCGGCTGCGAGCCGGTCGAGCGCCGAGCGGATCTCGTTGCGCGACATCCGCATTTCCGTTTCGATTTTCTGGATCGTCTTTTCGATCTCTCCGAGCTCCGCAACCGCGGCAGCGATCCGATCTGCGTCTCCACCGAGCTGCCCGAGTGCGCCCTTGCCACGGGCGCTCCGACGCGTAGACAAGACCGCCAGCTCTGAAAACTCGGTAGGCGAAACCTTGAACGCCTTGGTGATCCTGCGCGCCTCAGACTCCGCGCGCCAGATCAAGGGTCCAACCCTTTTGAAATTTGCGATGAGTTCTTCGGTGGTAGCCTTCGAAAAGCCCGTTTCAGAGAGATGGTCGACCATCTGGCCGTAGAGTTCTTCGACTTCACCCAGCAATCGCTGACGGGTGGTTTCGCTCGTGCGAGAATTGTGGATCGACGAGAAGCGCTTCGTGACTCCGGCCTCGAGTCGACGGATCCGGTTGATCTTCAGGAAGAAATGCTTCCGCCGCTCCTCGGGGGTGGCTGCGGGATCGGCGGCATCGAGGCCGTCGATCACCTTCTTGAGCTCGATCTTGTGCGTCTTGAGCTGCTCGCTGAGGTCTAAGACCGCGCACACACTCAGCGGTGATCGGATCACCGCGATCACCCGATCGCGCTGTGCCGTCTCAATCCGCTTCGCAATTTCCACTTCTCCCTCTCGAGTGAGCAGGGAGACCTGGCCCATTTCCCGCAAGTAGACCCGAACCGGATCGTTCACTCCGCCGTCGTCGTCTACGTTTCGATTCGTACTGGATGGGTGCTTTCGCTGTGGCTCGGCCGCACCGGTCGGGACAACCGAGATGCCCTCTTCACCGAAGATCGCCCGAATCTCAGCAATCTGGCGCGAACAGAAATTCGGGCCTCCGAGTGCCTCCTCGACCTCACCGACTGTCAGGAATCCTTTTCGCCGACCCTCGGTGAGCAGTCCTGTGAGCAGTGCGCTCGCAAGCTCGCGCCCCTTTTCCCCATCGGGGAACGCGTTTCCATCGCTCGAACTCGCAGTCGCAGTCGAGGCTTCTTGGGATTTTGCGGCACCACATGTTTGCTCGGCAGACGTGGACGCCTTTTTTTCACACCGCGTGTGAGCAATGGAATCTTCGCTGCTCTCTGAAATATTCGGGGCCATGGGGGAGGGCTCCTTGCAGGTCTATTAGAAAAATTACCAGCCTATCGCTTCAGCTTCATCTTGAACTTCAGTTCGTGATACTCGTTTGACGGTTCTCGTGAACCACGGACTTTTCCCGAAGACGCTGCTTTTCCTCCAAGACCGTCCGCCAATCATCACTTTCGCTGCGCAACTGCTGCGTGAGGGCTCGACCTTCTTCTTTGCGCAGCCTCTTTCGCAGCCATTGAATCGTATCGTCGAGAATACGCGACGCCGTGTCAGCGTCAAGTTCCGCATTGCTCGTCGCAAGCTCCCGCAGAAGCTTCTTCGCGCCGTCTCCGAGGTTCTCGCAGATCGCTTCTACATCCAATTTTTCGACGACGGGCCCTGACGCGAGCGCCCGAACAATCTCTTCTGCAGGGCCCGCCGGTAGCAGGGTAAAGAGTTCGTCGGTCGACACGCGCTCGATGAGCACCGGATATTCGATCAGGCTGTGCAGGAGCTGGGCGGCAATGCGATTTTCCGGGCCGCTCTTGCGCGGCTTCACAGATACGGCGTCGCGCGGATCCTCACCGCGACGCTGAGAAGTGATCGCCGCTTCAACGTGCCTCGGTTGTGCCCCGACGGCCAAAGCGAGCTGCGTCGCGTATTCATTCCGCTCCACCGCTCCCGGAATCAGTGCCAGCATCGGTACGACTTCAGCCACGGCATCGGCAATCTTCCAGGGGGTGTCGTGTCCGCCCGCTGCAACGCGCGCAATCACGGCTTCGATGGCGGGGGGGGCTGAATCCACCAACGCATTGAGGGCCTCGGCCCCCTCTCGAGCCGAGAAGCTGTCGGGATCGTCACCGCTGGGGAGTATCGCGGCCCGGACACGGATGCCGTCCGGAAGTAATAGCTGCAGTGCCTTTTCGAGTGCGCGCTGTCCGGCCGCATCTCCGTCGAAGAGCAGCACGACTTCACCCGTGCGGCGGCGAAGCTCACGAACGTGATCGGGTGTGAGCGCGGTGCCGCAGGTTGCGACCGCACTGCCCACGCCCGCGAGATCCAACGCGATCCGGTCGAAGTAGCCTTCGACGACCACGGCCCGCGCCGCGCTGCGAATCGGTCCGAGTGCGTCCGGAAAACCGTAGAGCGCCGCACGTTTGCGAAAAATCGGACTCTCGGGAGTGTTGAGGTATTTGGGCTCCTGTTCCGGCGAAATCGCTCGCCCACCGAAGCCAATCACCCGACCGCGTGCATCGCGAATCGGGAAGGTGACACGACCGCGCAATCGGTCGTAGTGGCCACCGCCGGTCCGTCGCTCCGCGAGCAGACCCGCTCGTACGCCTATTTCCGCGGAGATCTGCTCGTCCCGCAGCGAATTCGCGATGGTGTCCCAGGAATCGGGGGCATAACCCAGCTGAAATTTCTCGATTGCGCTGGCCCCGAAGCCACGCGCTTCGAGATAGGCGAACGCCGGGTTGCCGGAAACCAGGAGTTCCCTGCAATATCGGGCCTGGGCGACATCATTTGCCCGATAGAGGATTGCGGTGTTGCTCTGCCCGCTCTCGTTCGACTCCGGAACTTCGATCCCGCACTCGCGCGCGAGCGTACGCACGGCTTCCGGAAAGGTCAGGTTCTCGATGTGCATCAAGAACGTGAAGGCATTACCGCCTTCGCTGCAGCCAAAGCAGTAATAGCCCTGTCGGTCGGGGCTGACGTTGAACGACGGGGTCTTTTCGCTGTGGAAGGGGCAGAGTCCGACGTGGTTGCGGCCGCTTGGTTTCAGCGTCAGATGGCGACCGATGAGTTCGACAATGTCGACGCGGTCGCGGACTTCCTGGATGGTCTCATCAGCGATCCGACTCAAAAAATACGCCTCGCCTCAGTTCGATATGCGTCTCATCTTTTTGAGCGCGCGTTTCCGAGCCGCCGCGGCCTTCTTCTTCTTGCGGACGCTCGGTTTGTCGTAGTACTCGCGACGCTTCAACTCGCTCAGGATCCCGGCCTTTTCACATTGCTTCTTGAAGCGCTTCATGGCGACTTCGAAAGGCTCGTTATCCCGCACCTTGATCACGGGCATGAGTAAATCTGTTCTCCCGGCACGCGGACGCCAAGACGCCGTTGTGACCCTTCAGTGAGTGGTATCTGTGTGGATTTCGTGTCGAAAATAAGAGTCATAACGACGTTCATCGACCGGCAAAAACCCTTGGAAACTCAGCTAGTTTCGACTCTTCCTGGCGCGAGGGCAAGCTAGCGCACCCCCCCCCACGCATCAACCAGCAGCCGAGGAGGGGGGCCGAACCGGCAATCCGAGCTCGATCAGCCGCAACTTGACCTCTGGGACGGTGGTTTCGTGAAAATGGAAGATCGAGGCCGCCAGAGCGGCCTGGCAGTGCCCCCCCGAGGGGCCATCGTCTAGGGCTCGCGCGAGGTCGTCAGCGCTCCCGCCACCCCCTGAGGCGATGACCGGAATACTCACGGCATCGGCAACCGCGCGAAGCATTTCGAGCGCGTACCCGCCCTTGGTCCCATCGCGGTCCATACTGGTAAGCAAAATCTCACCCGCGCCCATTTCCGCCACGCGCTTCGCCCACTCGACCGCATCGATCCCGGTGGGACGGCGGCCGCCGTGCGTGCAGACCTCCCAGCCTTCCCCGCTCGCCTGGGCTCGGGCGTCGATGGCGACCACCAGATTCGCGCTGCCGATCTTCACCGCTGCCTCTCCCACGAAGTCCGGATTTTCAACGGCGGCCGTCATGATCGAAACCTTGTCGGCTCCGGCGTTGAGCAGATCGCGAATGTCGTCTAGCGATCGCACTCCGCCTCCGACCGTCAACGGCATGAAGACCGTCTCGGCCGTCCGGGTCACGACATCGAGCAGGATTCCGCGGCCTTCGTGGCTCGCCGTAATATCGAGAAATGTGATCTCGTCAGCCTCTTGGGCGTCGTACATCTGCGCGACTTCGACCGGATCGCCAGCGTCGACGTGGTCGACATACTTCACACCCTTCACGACGCGACCCTTGTCGACGTCCAGGCAGGGAATGATTCGCTTCAGGAGCACGAGAGCTTCTCCAGGACTCGGCCGATGTCGACCGCACCGGTGTAAACGGCTGTTCCAACGATCGCACCCGCAATGATGCCACCATCGCAGGTTGCTGCGCGCTGCACGTCTTCTTCTGAACTCATTCCGCCCGAAGCAATTACGGGCAGCGCAACCGCACGCGCGAGCGCAGCGGTCTCTTCGAGGTTTGGACCTCCGAGCATTCCGTCGCGCGTGATGTCCGTGTAGATGATTGCCGCGACGCCCGCGTCTTCGAATCTGCGCGCGAGTTCAATCGCAGTCGTTTCGCTCTCGTCGAGCCAACCGTCCACCGCAACCCGGCCGTCCTTCGCATCGATTCCGACCGCGATCTGCCCTGGGAATTGGCGGCACGCCTCGACGACCAGATCGGGGTCACGCAGCGCCACAGTTCCGAGAATGGCGCGCTCGACGCCGCTACTCAACGCCTCCCCGATCGCTTCAATGGTCCGCAGCCCACCGCCGAGTTCTACCGGAACGGAACCGGCCTGCTTGGCAATCCGTTCGATCACATCTGCGTTGCGTCGGCGGCCGTCCTTCGCGCCATCGAGGTCGACGACGTGCAGCCGCTGAATCGGGTGGGCGGTAAACCGCGCAGCCACAGCAACCGGGTCGTCGTCGAAGACCGTCGCGCGATCGTAATCTCCCTGGGCGAGTTGCACGCAGCGCCCACCGAGGACATCGATCGCGGGAATGAACTCAAAATTCATCACCGCCTGGCGCCTCTCTTCAACGCTGTGTGGGCAGCGCGCCGACCGCGAACTCTGCCCCCCACTGCGCGAGTTCAGCGGCGGTCAGCCATCGCGTGCCACCACCGGGATAGCGCCGGGCATTGATAATGTGCTCGGACAGTGGGCGTTGGGTTTCGTCGAACTGCGCAGAATGAAAACGGCGCGCCACAGGCGCGGAATAGATCGTGAAATCGAAAGCGACACTCGCCGCGGAAGTCGATCCAAAACTCTCGCCCGCGCGCTCCCGATAGCGCGACACCCGGCCCATCATGATCGCAGTTGCGCCAAACTTGCTCGTAGCAATCTCGGCCGCGGTTCTCGGGTTGATGTCGAATGGCTTGAGCCCCTGCGCGGTAAAAGCCGTCACGAGATCGCTCGCGGGAATCACCCGTATGCCACGTTTGGTCATCGCGTCGGTGATGAAGCGGGTCACGAGTTCAGCAGCCATCTCGGCGGTAACTCCCGTCACCGTCGCGGTTCGCATCGTGTCCCGGTGCGTGAACGGAATCACGGCGATCAGCTTCATCGCTCCTTCCGGAACCCGCATCGTCTGGTTTTTCACGACCGGCGCGGGTCGCATCACCGAACACCCTAGGAGCAACAGAGCCGCAGCAGTCACGAGGAACCCGCGAACGCAGCTCAACATTCCGAAACCCAGGAAGCAAATGCGTCGAGCAGACGACGCCCCGAGGACTGGCTCTTTTCCGGATGAAATTGCACGGCGAACATACCCTCCCGGGCGACCGCGGCGGCAAATTCGCCGCCGTAATCGACCCTACCGACGACATCGGATGTGCGGTCTGGAATCGCACGGTAGGAGTGTACAAAGTAGAAGCAATCTTCGTCGGGCAGCTTCGAGAGCATCGGGTGATCCCCGCTGAACTTCACGGTGTTCCAGCCGATGTGGGGCACCAGCAGCCGTTCTCCATCCGGTGTCTTTTCGGGAAAGCGCTCGACCCGTCCCGGAAGAATCCCGAGACCGGGGGTCACGCCGTGTTCGTCGCCCTCGTCGAAGAGCACCTGGAGGCCCAGGCAGAACCCGAGGTAGGGGCGCCTGGCCGCAAGTCGATCGCGAATCGCATCATCCAGGCCGGCCTTGGCCAGGCTCGCCACGGCATCCGCGAAGGCGCCGACACCCGGGAGCACGACGCCATCGGCGCAGCGCACGGCCGCGGGGTCTGCAGTGATATCCGGATTCAGGCCGGACCGCTGCAACGCCTTCGCAACACTGCGTAGGTTGCCTGCGCCAAAGTCGACGACTGCGATTCGGGGGGGAGCGCTCATCGCGAGTGAATTACAGCGCGCCCTTCACGGTCGGCAAGCCCTTCATACGCGGGTCGAATTCCACCGCCATTCGCAGGGATCGGGCGAGCCCTTTGAAAATGGCTTCCACAACGTGGTGTGGATTCTTCCCGTACGCGAGATCCACGTGCAGATCGATTCCCGCGTTCTGGGAGAACGCGTAGAGAAAGTCCTCCGTGAGAGACACATCGAAGCTGCCAATGCGATCGTTCGCGAGGTTCACCCGATAGACGAGGTAGGGCCGATTCGAAATATCCAGCGCGACTTCGATCTTCGACTCAGCCATCGGAAGCGCAATCGATCCGTAGCGTCGAATACCCGCCGCCGATCCAAGTGCTTCGCGAAACGCCTGCCCAAGCGTTATTCCGACATCCTCGATCGTGTGGTGAGTATCGACTTCGAGATCGCCCTTGGCGGCGAGACGCAGATCAAACGCACCGTGCCGCGTGAAGGATTCGAGCATGTGATCGAAGAACGCAATTCCGGTGCTGATTTCGTATTCGCCCGTGCCGTCGATTACGAGCTGGACGTTGATCTCGGTTTCCTTGGTCTTGCGCTCGACAGACGCGGAGCGTTGCTGATTTTCGCTCATACTCCAGCCTCCGCGTCGACGTCTCGCGCCGCTTCGCGCTCGCGCCGCGCGCGCCGGATCTTCTGTAGCCGCAGATCGATGGAAACGCCGTGGCCCGTCAGCCCTTCCATCGCCGCGAGTCGAACCACGTCCGCACCGAGCTCCCGAAGCTTGGGCGGCTCGAACCGCGTGACGCTCGTGCGCTTGAGGAAGTCATCGACACCCAGCGGCGAGAAGAAGCGCGCGGTTCCACCCGTAGGAAGCACGTGGTTGGGGCCGGCGATGTAGTCGCCAACCGCAACCGGTGTGTAGTGGCCCAGGAATATCGCACCCGCGTTCGTAACCTGCTTGGAAATCCCGTCCGGATCATCGACAGAGATCACCAGGTGTTCCGGCGCATAGCGATTCGAAAGCTCGATGCACTCGTCCAGCTTCTTCGCCACGATGATCGCGCCGCGTTTCGAAAGAGACCGTTTGGCGATCTTGGCTCGATCGAGCGTCTGGAGCTGCTTCTCGATCTGATCCTGGATACGCGGCACGAGTGAATTCGCGGTCGTGATCAACACTGCACTCGCGAGTTCGTCGTGCTCTGCCTGAGAGATCATATCCGCCGCCAGCCAGGCGGGTGTGGCGCTGCGATCTGCGACGATCAACACCTCTGAGGGTCCCGCCTCGCTTTCGATCGCAACGTCACCGAATACCAAACGCTTCGCGGTCGCCACATATATGTTTCCAGGACCCACGATCTTGTCGACACGCGGAATGGTCTCGGTCCCATAGGCCATCGCGGCAATCGCCTGAGCGCCTCCCATCTTGAAGATGCGGTGAACTCCCGCGACCTTCGCGGCTATCAGCACTTCGGGCCGAATCGAACCGTCGGGCCCCGCGGGTGTCGCCATGATGATCTCCGGCACCTCGACGACCGACGCCGGAATCGCATTCATGATCACGCTCGAGGGATAAATCGCCTTCCCGCCCGGCACGTAGATGCCCACCCGCTCGAGCGGTCGCACACGGTGTCCGAAAGTACCGCCTCCTTCCTCTCGGACTTCCCAGCTGGACGGAATGCGCTTGCGGTGAAATTCTCGCACCCGCATCGCACACTTGCCCAACGCAGCGCGGTCTGCCGGATCGATCGCTTCGCCAGCTGCCACCATCTCTTCGTTGGTTACTTCGAGCTGCTTGGCGTTCGCAATTTTCGACCCATCAAACTTTCGCACCAAGGCGAGTAGCTCGGCATCGCCACCGCCTCGAACCTGATCGATGATCTTGCGGACCACCTTTTCAACATCTTCGGTATCGGTGTGGCGGCGATCGACGAGGCGCGCAAAAGCCTTCTCGAAATCCGGACTATCGGCACGCAGAACGGGAACGATTCCCTTCGCTTTGGTTCGGGTTGCCATTTTTAATTCTCCCGCTTGATTTCAGCACCGAGAGCTCGGAGTTTCGCTTCGATGCGCTCGTAGCCCCGGTCAATGTGATAGACGCGATTTACCACCGTGTCACCTTCTGCAGCGAGCGCAGCGACAATCAAGCTCGCCGAAGCCCGTAGATCCGTAGCCATCACAGGCGCCCCCATCAGCCGTGGGGTGCCGCGAATATGCGCGGAGCGACCGGAAAGAGAAATATCCGCTCCCATCCGCTGGAGTTCGGGAACGTGCATGAAGCGATTCTCGAAAACCCGCTCGACCACGATGCTCGAGCCCTCGGCAACCGTCAAGACGGCCATCAGCTGGGCCTGCATGTCGGTTGGGAAACCCGGGAACGGCGCCGTAGCCGCCTGCAACGCTTGCACGGGGCCCTCCATCCGGAGGCGCACAGCCCCCGCAGTGGCTTCGATCTCCGCTCCGGCTTCGCGGAATTTATCGAGCGTAGATTCCATGAACGCGGTCTCGACGCCCGTCACGCGGATGTCACCACCCGTGATCATCCCAGCGGCGAGCAGGGTGCCGGCCTCGATGCGGTCGCCCGCCACCGAGTGTTCCGTGCCCGTCAGGGATTCGACCCCACGGATTGTCACACGATCGCTGCCGGCTCCGAATATTTCAGCGCCCATCGCGGTGAGCACAGCCGCGAGTTCCACCACTTCAGGCTCTCGCGCAGCGTTTTCGATCACTGTCTCGCCGCTCGCGAGCGTTGCCGCCATCATGACGTTTTGCGTTCCGTTGACCGTCGTCAGATCGAACGTCACACGTCCACCGCAGAGTTCCGCAGCCGCGGCCTCGACGTAGCCGTGATCGAGTTGAATCTTTGCGCCGAGCGCCGCCAATCCCTTGAGGTGCTGGTCGATGGGCCGCACGCCAATCGCACAGCCACCCGGCTCGGAAACCCGCGCGCACCCAAATTTCGCGAGCAGCGGCCCCAGGACCATGAACGAAGCGCGCATCTTGCGGACGAGGTCGTAGGGGGCCTCTTGCTGGTTGACGGTCGTTGGGTCGATCCGCAAACTCTGCTCGTCACCAACCCAATCCGCGGATGCACCAAGAGCGCGCAGGATCTCAAGCATCGTCTCGACGTCCTGCAACCGGGGAACGTTGTGGAGAACCACCTCGCTGTCGGCCAACAACGACGCAGCCATCAGCGCGAGCGTGGAGTTCTTCGAGCCCGAAGCCCGAACTTCTCCCGTGAGCCGGGCGCCGCCGCGAATCAAGATGCGGTCCATCAGATCTTCTCACTCACTGGGGGGAGTGGTCCGCGCGCCGAGACAACGCGGGGGCGCGCTGCGAGATCCCGGTGAGTGACGACCTCACCCAAACCGGCTTCACGCAACCAGTGTGCCACGGTTGGCGCCTGGTTGGGAGCCAGCTCGACCGCAAATCCGCCCCCCGGAGCGAGAAAAGTGGGGACTCCCGCCACCAACTCTCGAAGCACCGCGAACCCGTCCGAGCCCGCGAACAGTGCGACATCGGGTTCGTGGGCGAGTTCGGGCGCCAGCTCCGACCGCTCGGATTCGGCGAGATAGGGGGGGTTCGAGACCACGAGTTCGAACTGCCGGCCGGCCACGGGTCCAAAGAGGCTCCCCTCCACGAATTCGATCCGACTTTCCATTCCCAGATCTCGGGCATTTTGCTCGGCGACCTTGAGCGCGGCCGGCGAAACGTCGGTGGCCGTGATCTGCGCCCGAGGGCGCTCGTGGGCAATCGCGAGAGCCACCGCTCCGGAGCCGGTTCCGATCTCGAGGATCCGCGCGTCGCTGTCGCGTTCGGGTAGCTGATCCAATGCAGCCGACACGAGCGTCTCGGTGTCGGGCCGCGGAGACAGCACGTCGGCGGTTACCCGCAGCGCGAGCGACCAGAATTCCTTTCCGCCGACCAGTTGGGCGACCGGCACGCGGTCGTCGGCGCGCCGCCGAACCAATTCGCGAAACGCATCGCGCTCATCCGGACTTGTGGGCTTGTCGAAGTCGAGGTAGAGCCGCATTCGATCGACGCCAAGCGCGAAAGCCAACAGGCATTCGGCATCGAGTCGCGGGGCCTCGATCCGCTGCTCGCCGAAGTATTGGGTGGTCCAGCGCAGTAACTCGAGAATCGTCCAGGTCCGGCTCTTCGCTCCAGAAGCCGTCATCCGGCGTCTCCCGCGAAGTCGTCCTCGGCGAATTTGCTGCGGACCCCGTCGATCAATTCGTCGAGATCGCCTTCCAGGATCGACGCGAGTCGGTGGAGGGTGATACCCGCGCGGTGATCGGTGACACGCGTCTGCGGAAAATTGTAGGTCCGAATCTTCTCGGAGCGCTCGCCGGTTCCCACCTGGGCCCGACGCGCGCCGGCACGATCGTCGGCCTCCCGCTGAAGTTCCATGTCGTAGAGCCTCGAGCGAAGAACCGTGAACGCCTTCGCCTTGTTCTTGTGTTGGGATTTTTCATCCTGACACTGCACGACGAGCCCGGTCGGGAGGTGCGTGATGCGTATCGCGGAATCGGTGGTGTTGACACTCTGCCCACCAGGACCCGAAGAGCGGAACCGATCGATACGCAGGTCGTTGAGATCGATTTCGATATCGACTTCCTTCGCCTCGGGCAACACAGCGACCGTGACCGTGGAAGTGTGAATCCGTCCCTGCGATTCGGTCGAAGGAACACGCTGCACGCGGTGTACGCCGCACTCGTAGCGCAATCGCCCGAATGCGTCCTTGCCCTCGATGTTCACCACGACTTCGCGAATTCCGCCGCCGTCCGTTTGGGAAATCGAAAGCGGCTCGATCTTCCAGCCGCGCGTCTCTGCGTAACGGCAGTACATCCGATAGAGGTCCGCGGCAAAGAGCGCGGCTTCATCGCCGCCAGTCCCCGCGCGAACTTCCAGGATCGCGTTCTTTTCCTCGTCGGGATCCTTCGGAACGAGCAGCAGACGAATCTCGCTCTCGATCGCGACCTGCTGTTCTTCGAGTTTCGCAAGCTCACCCCGGGCGAGTTCGCGCACTTCTTCATCGCTGTCGTCGAGCATGGCCTTGGCGTCCGCGATTGCGGCGAACAGCTGCCGATAGCGAACTCCCGCATCGGCGAGCGGTCGAACGCGCGCGAGTTCCTTGGCGACGGGCGCGTACTCGGCGGGGGTGCTCGCAATACCGGGGTCAGCGAGTTGTTCCTCGAGCTGACTGGCTTTTGCTTCGAAAACTGAAATCCTGTCCAGAAGATCCGACATCACTCATCCCAAAACGTGCCACAGCCCAACACTAGCTGCGCGTTGGCCTGCGGCCAAAGCTTCCGCGGGGCGCATGACCCTGCCGGGTCACACTCCGTGCTGCGCGTTGGCCTGCGGCCAAAGCTTCCGCGGGGCGCATGACCCTGCGGGTCACACTCTTGGGGGCTATTGGATCAGACGCCAATTGCGGCTGGCGCCAATTGCGGGGTGAGACACGCGCTTCGCTGAACGCTGGAAAAATGCGCGATCAGGAATTCATCGACGCGAGAAATTCCTCGTTGGTCTCCGTCGCCTTGACCTTCTCGAGCAAGAATTCCATCGAGTCGACCGGATTCAGCGGCGCGAGAACCTTGCGCAAGATGACCATGCGATTGAGTGTCGCCTCCGGCAACAGCAATTCTTCCCGCCGGGTCGCCGATTTATTGATGTCGATCGCCGGGTAGGTGCGCCGATCCGCCAGTTTGCGGTCGAGCACGATCTCACTGTTTCCAGTCCCCTTGAACTCCTCGAAAATCACCTCGTCCATGCGAGAGCCCGTGTCGATGAGTGCGGTCCCGATGATCGTGAGACTGCCCCCTTCTTCCACGTTGCGGGCGGCGCCGAAGAAGCGCTTCGGCTTGTGGAGTGCGTTCGAGTCGACACCACCGGAGAGAATCTTTCCAGAGTGCGGGACCACGGTGTTGTGAGCACGCGCTAGCCGTGTGATCGAGTCGAGCAAGATCACGACGTCGCGCTTGTGCTCCGTCATGCGCCGCGCCTTCTCGATCACCATGTCGGCGACCTGTACGTGGCGGGTGGCGGGTTCGTCGAAGGTCGACGAAATCACTTCGGCCTTGACGTTGCGCATCATGTCCGTGACTTCTTCCGGCCGCTCGTCGATCAGCAGCACGATCAGGACGACCTCGGGGTGGTTCTCGGCGATCGCATTCGCGATGTCCTTGAGGATCATCGTCTTTCCCGCCTTCGGAGGCGAGGTGATCAGGGCGCGCTGGCCCTTTCCGATCGGCGCGATCAGGTCGACGATGCGGGTGGTGATACTACCGTTCTTCGACTCGAGGTTGAACTTTTCCTCCGGATAGAGCGGCGTCAGGTTGTCGAAGAGAATCTTGTGGCGAGCGGCTTCCGGCGGCTCGAGATTGATCGAGTTGACCTTGAGGAGTGCAAAGTAGCGCTCGCCCTCTTTCGGCGGCCGAATCTGACCGAGCACCGTATCGCCGGTTCGCAGGCTGAAGCGTCGAATCTGCGACGGCGAGACATAGACATCGTCCGGCCCGGCGAGATAGTTCTGGTCCGGTGCGCGCAGAAAACCGAACCCATCGGGAAGCGTCTCGAGGACACCTTCCGCGTAGATCTTCCCCTTTTTCGCGGTCTGGGCCTTCAGGATCTCGAAGAGCAGGTCCTGCTTGCGCAGTCCAGCTGCGTTTTCGACCGTGAGTGATTCGGCGAGTTCCACGAGGCCTTCCATCGGCCTCAGCTTCAACTCCATCACGTTCATCCGCTCGGCGTCGGGATCGTCGTCCTCTACTTCATCATCTTCAAAGGGCACGTCTTCGGGAAAATCCGACATCATCTGGCGACGCTGCTCGCGCGGAACCTCGTTTCCGTTGGCCCCGTTTCCGCCGTTTCCGCCGCGAGAGCGACGAGAACGACCTCGCCGCGATCGGCCCTGGTTGGAGTTGGAATCGCTAGAGCGGTGACTACCCACAGAATGTTCTCTCTATTTTTGTTGACGGTTGTTGGTTTCTGGTTTCGGTTTTTATTTTCCGGAATTTGCTCTGATCTTCTGGAATTAACTCTGTAAATTGGGTGGATGATTGGAAGAGGCAGGGAATCGGTCAGATGCCGGGCTCGATAGGGTTCGCGGTTCGTGACCGTGGAACCCGTGCCCGCTCAACGCAAGGACTCGGTCCTCCGGAGGGATATTGAAGGGTTCGTTTCTAACTCTTTGTTCGGCCACCCACACTCATAAGTTGATCAATATTGTGGAGCCCTGAAAACGCTCCATTTCCGCTCAAATCCGCTCAGCGGCCACTTCGTTCTCGATCCATCTCATTCCGACGCACCATCGCCGGAATTCAATCAATTGGGGGTGAAAGGATCAGATGGAGTCCCTCCGAATGGTCTAAACACCGATTTCCACGTGTTGGGAGAAAGGGCCACGACCAGTCTGGCGGGGGAACAAACAAAGCGTAAGGCCACAGTTTTAAGGTGTCAACCCTTTTCGACATCGGCGACCGCCGCGATGAAGTGCACGAGGCGGCCCGTTTCGGGCCCGTCGCGCCTGTAGGAGTAGAAGCGCTCGGCGTCGCAGGCCGTGCAGGCGCCTTCCACGATGCCGATTCGGTCTCCTTCGACACCCTCCGCGAGCAAGGCTTCGCTCGCCAACTGTCCGAGATCGAGGCGTGCGTGACCGGGACGGGTTTGATGCGCTGCGCTAGGCAGCATCCCGGCAAAACGCTCCTCGAAGGCACCCAACACCGGCTCGTCCACCTCGTAACAGCATTTCCGGATGTGCGGTCCAATGACTGCGGTGACCGTTTCCGATTTCCCCAATCGTTCCCGCAGCCCGGCCATACAGGCGCTGATCACACCACCCGCGAGGCCGCGCCATCCCGCGTGGACCACCGCAACGACGCGCCCGCGATCACCCGCGAGCAGGATCGGCAAGCAGTCGGCGGTCACCACCCCGATACGCACGCCAACCTCCTCCGAAATCACCGCGTCCGCTTCGGGAGGCGAACCGTTCCCAGCACACTGTTGCGCGGTGGCAACTGCAATGCCGTGAACCTGACGGGGGCAACGCACATCTGCGAGTTTCGCGAGACCGCGCAGGCCAAAGCCGTGATCGACTCCGATCTCCGACAACAACCCATGCCGAAGCGGCTGCAGAGCAGCTGCCTTCACTTGCCCTCTCCCCGCTCGAGGCTCTCGAGCAGCAGCGTCAGATCCGCTGGAAACGATGCCGTGAATCGCATGGATTCCCCACTGCGGGGATGTACGAAACCGAGAGTGGCTGCGTGAAGAGCGGGTCGATCGAGATCCACCCCCTGATTTCGGGATCGTCCGTAAACGGTGTCGCCGACGATGGGCAGCCCAATCGAAGCCAGGTGAACCCGGATCTGATGAGTCCTGCCGGTTTCGGGGAAGATGTCGAGCAGTGCCTTCTGGCTCTTTGGAAAACACTGCGATACGCGCCAAGCCGTCTGGGCTTCACGGGGCGCCGTGCCCCGTACCGACATGCGCTTGCGGTCCTTCGGGTGACGTCCGATCGCGCGATCGACGCGTCCCTCCTCGGCGCGGGGTGCGCCGCGAACGACTGCGCGGTATACGCGATCGATCGTATGCTCGTGGAACTGCTTCGCGAGGTGGATATGCGCGTCGTCACACTTGGCGGCAAGCATCACACCCGAGGTTCCCCGATCCAGGCGGTGGACGATTCCCGGTCGTTCCACCCCACCAATTCCCGCCAGGTTCTCGCAATGGTGAAGCAGCGCGTGCACGAGGGTTCCGCTCGAGTGCCCCGGCGCGGGATGAACGACCATTCCGGCTGGTTTGTCGATGACGATCAGATCTTCGTCTTCGTATAGAACGTCGAGAGCAATCGCCTCGGGCTCGAGCGACGACTTGATGAGTTCGGGAGGCGTTGCGTCGAGTTCGTCGCCCACGTGTACGAGCTGGCTGGCTCGACAGGAGCGATCGTTGACGCGGACGCGATCCGCATCGATCCATCGCCGCGCTTGTGAGCGCGTGATTCCAGCTACCACAGCAAGTGCACTATCGAGTCGCTGGCCAGCTTCGGACGCATCGATGATCAAGTGGAGGACGGTCATGGGGACTACTCGGTGACGTCACTAGCGGGAAATTCAGCGGCTCTCGAAAAATCGCCCCCTGCGGCGCTCTCCTTCGCCGTTGTCGAATCTCTTCATGTAACTCGCCGCGACGTCTTGACCCTCCAGCCCGACACAGTTCGCGTAGGCGGTTACGAAACCGCGCACGTAGACGGAGTCGGGAAGATCCGCGAAGCGCTCTTCTTCGATGAAGCGAAGGTAAGTCGGGCTGATCTTCGTGACCCTCGCGATATCCTCGATCTCCAATCCACTGCGAATGCGGAAATGCCGCAAGCGCTCGCCATCGAAGTCTCCTTCACCGTCGTCGATATGCGACATCTCTACGGCTCGACGCGGCAATGGGCCCTCGCTGGTCATGGTTTCGGCGGGAACGAGCGGTGCACTCGGCTCTGCGGGCGGCAAGTTCTCGTCCAGATCGACCGCCAGTGTCGCGTCGTACTCGCTTCGCATTCGATTGTCGGAGAGTACCCGATAGGCCGCTTCGATCCGTTCTCGAACTGCAGCGGCGTCTCCCTCGGCGAAAACCGAGTAGCCGGCCAGAGAATCATCGTCGTAGGTCGCCAACGCCAATCGGTAGGCGCGCTCGATCTCATCCCTCGCTGCAGACGAGTGCGTCTCCAGGATTTCATAGTGATTCTGCTCGGAGAGAGGCTTCAACTCGCGCCTTCGGTGGGTTGAGGGGCAGTCCGGTCTGTCAGTATCTTGCGGGCGATTCTGGCTATGTAGATCGCGGCGTCGGATCGCGGATAAACATCGATCAGCGGCCGTCTCGCGCGGACACTGCGCCGCGCCGACTCGTCGTGGTTCACGTAGCCCAGATAATCAGCCTCGATCCCGAAAAACTTCCGACACACGCTCTGGATTGCGAACCCGAGTTTGATGTCCTCGGCAGTGCGAACACCGTTGATGATCAGGCGCGGTCGAAACGCGCGCATTGTTTCGACGAAGCGCGCACCCTCGGCGGGGTCGAGCCTCTGGACCTCGTGAAGCAATTCAAGCGGCGTGCGAATTCCCCGCTCATTACGCTGGTCCATTGCGATCGTGACGACCTTGCGCATGTCGTGTGAAGCCATCGCCAACCGCAAGCGGCGGTAGAACGCAGCCCGGACGAACCCATAGGCATTCTCCACCGATGTGGGCTCGGGAACGATCACGATCACGCCATCGTCACCCACCATGAAATAATCCATGACCGCTGCGTGTGTACCCGCACCGAGATCCAAGAACACGAAATCGGCATCGAGTTCTCGTAGCTCGCGAATCAGGCGGACGCGACGCGACTGGGTGGGTTGGGGCGTGGCGAGATTGCCATCGGTTGCAGCGATCAACTGCAAGTTGGGAATCGACGTATCGAGAAGCAACTTTCCCAGGTCTTCTTCGCGTTGGGCTACAAAGTCCGCGAGGCTCACTCGAGGCTTGGAGATCCCGACGCAGGTATGGAGATTCGGACCCTCCAGGTCGCCATCGACCGCGATGACCCGATGGCCCAACCGCGCCAGCGACGCGGCCAAATTGGCGACAATGAAACTCTTGCCGACACCACCCTTGCCGCCGCCGACGGGAATCAATTGCGCCCGCGTGGAGGCACTCGGTCCACTTTGAATTTTGACTGCGAGCTTGTTCAACCTGTCACCCACTCTGGTGTCCATTCATAGTCTTTCGACTGAAATTCACTCTGGGTCCAGCGAAGCGAGGTTCTAGTCGGAGCATCCCGCGGATCTACCGCTCCGCTCGACAATGCTCAAGAAGGGCCGCCATTCATTGTATCGAACACTGGAACCAATGTGGTTCATCAGCGGTGTCCAGCGTGGCTTCGCGGGGATCCGCGTCAGGCGCAATCGCGCCTGCTGGGGAGTTCGCCCACCCTTGCGTCGATTGCAGTCGACGCAACTGCACACGACGTTCTCCCAGGTCGTCCCCCCCCCGAGCGAGCGGGGGATGACGTGATCGAGATTGAGTTCAGAGCGGTGGGGCCGCTGGCCGCAGTACTGGCAGGTGAACTTGTCGCGGGCGAAGACATTGACGCGGCTGTAACGCACGTGACGTTTGGGCACGCGGTCGAAACTCGGAAGCAGGATCACTCGCGGCACGCAGATCGCTCCACTCGGCGTTCCGATCGACGCACACCCTCCGCCCCGCCGCCGCCGCCAGCTCTCGAAGTCGAAGGTTTCGTACTCCTCGTTCACGACCCTCGCGACGTCCCGGTAGACGAGCGCAAACGCCCGCCTGGCCGATGTCACGTGAATCGGCAGATAGGAGCGATTCAAAACGAGAACAGTCGCATTCAGCACGATTTCAGTCACTTATCCTACGAAACCGGCTCGCTTCATTCAACGAGACGGGCTCTGTTCATTCGACGGTTTCGGCTTCCCTGAGCGCAAAGCCAACCGCCTGTTCGACGACTTCGTCATCGCCCTCCAGCAGCGTTCGAACGTCGAATATCAGCGCGCCGTCGCGAAGCCGCGCGATCACCGGGACCGGAGCGGCGCGCAGCCGTTTCGAGATTTTCGCCGCGCTCCCGGAGGTTCGCAGGACGACGACCCAGCTCTCGAGTTCGAAACCGGGCACCGAGCCACCGCCCACGAAGCCACGGTCCGGCTCCACCTCGAAGTGTGCGGTGCCGCCCCACATCTTGTCGAGGCGCGCAGCCAATCTGCGAGCCCGCATCTCCAGCCGATCCAGGGGCTCGAGCAACTGGCGCAGCACGGGGATCTCTCGCTCGGCGCGGCCGTCCAGGTAGCACTCGAGAGTCCAATCCAAGGCCGCGAGACTCAACTTGTCCAGACGCAGTGCGCGGGCCAGCGGGTTGCTCCGCATCGCTTCGATGATCTCCCGCGAACCCATCACCAGGCCGGCCTGGGGTCCACCCAACAACTTGTCGCCCGAAAAGCACACCACATCTGCACCTAGTTTCAGGCGTGCGGGCGCGTAAACCTCCTCGGGGAAACCGCGAGCGCTGAGATCGACGAGGGTCCCACTGCCGAGATCTTCGACGACGGGAATGCCCTTGTCGCGCCCGATCTCCGCAAGCTGCCCAAGCGATGTCTCGGCCACGAAGCCGCGCAACTCGAAGTTGCTGCGATGGATCTTCAGCAACAACCCGGTTCGCGAATGAACGGCGCGCTCGTAGTCCCCCGGATGCGTGCGGTTGGTGGTGCCCACCTCGACGAGTTCAACCCCCGCGCGCTCCACGATGTCCGGAACCCGAAACGATCCGCCAATTTCGACCAATTCGCCCCGCGAGACGATGACTTCCCGACCCCTCGCAAGTGTGTCGAGAACCAGCAGGAGGGCGGCGGCATTGTTGTTGACAGCAAGGGCCGCCGGAGCATCGGTGAGAAGGGAGAGTTTCGAGCAAACCGCCGAGAGACGGTTACCGCGCTGTCCGCTTTCGAGATCAAATTCGAGATCCGAGTAGCTCGCGGCGGCACGCGCGATGGCTCGAACGGCGCCGGGCGCCAGCGGTGCACGCCCCAAATTGGTGTGTAGGGAAATCCCTGTAGCGTTGACGACTCGGCGCGGCCGATCGCCGCACAAGGCAGCGGCCAGCGCCGCAGAGCGATCAGTCAGAACCGCCAAAATTCGGCCGGCATCGGTCTCGAGTTCGGGCGTGGGCTCTCCGAGGCGTTCCCGCGCCTCCGCGAGCGCGCGACGGGCGCCCTCGAGGACCGCCCAGCTGGGCAGCTCTGGGCGCTCGGCGGCCACCGCATCGGCGAGCCGATCAACGGCCGGAAGTACCCTGCGGGGATCAGGCTTGACCTCGGGGCTCCGATACATGACTCTCCTAGGTGAATTTACTTGGTGTGATCCTGCGGGGATCGCGATTCAGGAGCGACACGAGATTGTTGCTGAAAATTGGCCACTCGTCTCGTTGATGGGTGATGCGCGATTTCACAACTCCTTAGACGATACCCGCGGGCGACTGGGATGAGCTGAACGGGCGGCGGGGCGCTGCCGGGGCTCGAAGACCTGATCGCATTATCACACCGTTGTGGGACTTACTGTGCGAGAAAACAAGTTCATTTGTGAAATCGGGAACTTAGAGCCTGTTCCCGTTCTGCTCGAGCCCGACCGGGCCCCGGGCACCGCTTAGCCCCGCCACTGGGCCGCGCCACGGCGCGGCTCTCGAAATAGGCCAATAGTTCCGATTTCGGCTCGCCAACGCCGAAGGGCGGACCGCGTCCGGCTTCCCCCGCCGATGCGTGCGCCCTTCGCGGGAAATACGCCATGACGAATGAGATCGTGATCAACGCTTCAGTCGGGGAGACTCGAGTGGGGATCATCGAACGCAATCTATTTACTGAACTTCACATCGAACGATCGGATGACCGCAACGTGGCCGGTACCGTCGTCAAGGGACGCGTCACGCGGGTACTGCCCGGAATGCAGGCCGCATTCGTCGATATCGGCCTCGAAAAAGCGGCGTTCCTCTACGCGGGCGACTACTACGACAACTCCATCGAGGCGCTTCGCAACGGTGACGTACCGGAGCGCGGCAGAGGTCGGTCGCGAAACGGCAGCCGACAGCAGCCACCGAGTATCGACACCATGCTTCGCGAAGGCCAGGAGATCGTCGTCCAGGTCGCCAAGGAACCGATCGGCAGCAAGGGCGCTCGGATCACCTCGCACATTTCGATCGCGGGTCGTCACCTCGTGGTCACACCGCTTTCGCCGCGGGTGGGCGTGTCGCGTCGCATCGAGTCCGATCGCGAGCGGCGACGACTCCGCGAAATCGTTTCGCGAAAACGGCCCGAGAATCTCGGTTTCATCATCCGAACTGCCGGTAACAATGCGACCGAGGCGGATCTCGACGCCGACATCCGTTATCTGACCGCGGTCTGGAGCGACATCCAGAAGAAGCGGGAGGCCGCGATCGCTCCGTGCAATCTCTACTCGGAACTCTCTCTACCACTTCGGGTGATTCGAGACTTCGTAAACGGCAAGACCAAGCGCATCGTGATCGACGACGGCCAGATCTACAAAGAAATGGATGATTTTCTGACGCGCTTCGTCGCGGACCCGAAACCGCGACTCGAACACTACCGGGGCGCGCTTCCGATCTTCGACCATTTCAATATCGAGGCGCCGATCGATGCCAACCTCGGCAAGAAGATCTTTCTCAAATCCGGCGGGCATCTGGTGATCGACCAGAGCGAGGCGCTCACCGCGATCGACGTCAACACTGGGCGTTTCGTCGGAAAGCGCGACCTCGAAGATACGGTTCTTCGAACCAACCTCGAAGCGGTCAAAGAGGTCGTCTATCAGCTCCGCTTCCGGAACATCGGCGGCATCATCATCATCGACTTGATCGACATGGAGAGCGCGGAAAACCGCAACAAGGTCTATGGCGCGCTTCAGGAAGCGCTGAAGCAGGACAAGGCGAGAACGAACATCCTCAAGATCTCGGAACTCGGCCTCGTCGAGATGACGCGGAAGCGAACCCGCGAGAATCTCGTCCAGCAGCTCTGCGAACCCTGCTCGAACTGCGAGGGGCGCGGCTACGTGCTGTCGAGCGAGAGCATGGCCTACAAAATTTTGCGCGAGATTCGCAAGGACCTGCCGCGGTTCTGCGGCCGGAAGATCGCGCTCAGCGTGAATCCGCGGGTCGCGGAGGTGCTGCTGGCTCACGCCCACAAGGCCTGCGCGGAACTCGGCCGCGAACTCGGCCGCGAAATCGAAGTCCGAGCCCAACCCGGACTCCACCAGGAGCAGTTCGAGGTGACCGCCCTGGACAGTGGCCCCGCCGTTTCCATACCGCTCCAGTGGCTTGGCATTCCGCCCGAACCCGTTGAAGAAGTGGCGTCGGCTGCCGAATCGCAGCCCGGAGCCGACGAGCCATCGAGCGCAGCGGTAGCGGACACCTCGAAGTCCACAGATGTGGCAGCGGACGAATCCGACTCGGCGTCGCCCGAGCCGGTTGCCCCGGAATCTACGCCGGAAGACGCGGCCTCGGAACAGCCCCCCCGGGAATCTATCTCCGCAGAGGCCGCTTCGGAGGAGGTGCCGCCGGATGACGAATCAGCCGCAGCGCGGGCAGCCGCGGCCGGCGCCAAGGCGGCCGAAGTCGAAAATTCGCTCGAAGCCTCAACTCCAGCAGTCGAGATGCTTGACTTGGAACAGGAAACCCCGATACTGCCGCCTCCCGCGAAAGTAGAGGAGCCGTGATGTATGCCGTCGTTCGGACGGGAGGGAAGCAGCATCGGGTAGAGCCCGGGGCAGCCTTCCGCGTCGAAAAACTCGAAGGGTCCGTTGGAGACAGCGTCGAACTCGACGAAGTCCTACTGCTGGGTGCCGAGGATGGCACGAAGATCGGAACGCCGCTGGTTGCGGGCGCAAAGGTCATCGGAACCATCACCGCCCAGGGTCGCGGACCGAAGATCACGATCTTCAAGATGAAGCGACGCAAGGGCTATCGCCGCAAAGCGGGCCACCGCCAGTCATACACCGAAATTCGAGTGGATAAGATCGAGGGCTGATCGATGGCGCATAAAAAAGGACAGGGCAGTTCGCGCAACGGTCGCGACAGCCAGGGACAACGGCGCGGAGTCAAGGTTTTCGCGGGCCAGTCCGTGACAGCGGGATCCATTCTCGTTCGTCAGCTCGGCACGAAGATCCATCCGGGCCGCAACGTGGGCCTGGGTCGTGATTACACACTCTTCGCACTTTGCGACGGCGTGGTCGGTTATGGCAAATCCCGCGGACGCGTCATCGCGCAGGTCGAAGCGATCAACTAGCGCGCTCATTCATCCGCAGCGCTAATTCGGCCGAGTGCGGCCGCAAAATCATGAATCCCGAAGAATCGTTCATCGACGAAGCGACGATCTCCGTGCGCGCTGGCGACGGTGGCAACGGCTGCGTGAGCATGCGGCGCGAAAAGTTCGTACCACGCGGTGGCCCCAACGGCGGCGATGGCGGACGCGGTGGCGACGTCTTGATCACGGCCGATCGCAATCTTTCAACCCTCTCCGATCAGCGAATGCGCCGCAAGATTCACGCCGAGGCCGGTCGAAAGGGTGACATCAAAAACCAGACCGGGCGAAACGGTTCCAATACGGAAATTCGCGTTCCCGTTGGCACGATCATCTACGACCTCAGCGCTGAAGCTGAAAATGAAGTGGTCGCCGACCTGTCGATGGACGGCGAAAGCGTACTCGTCGCGCGCGCCGGGCGCGGTGGGCGGGGCAACACCCGATTCAAGAGTTCCACGCGACAGACCCCGGACTTTGCGGAGCCCGGGCAGCCCGGCGAGTCGCGCTCGCTGCGTCTTTCGCTGAAGTTGCTCGCGGACATCGGCCTGGTGGGCTTTCCGAATGCGGGCAAATCCACGCTGCTCTCGCGCATTTCGGAGGCTCGACCTCGCGTCGCCTCGTATCCGTTCACGACACTGACGCCTTCTCTCGGCCTCGTCGAAATCGGAGATCGCCGCTTCGTGGCGGCCGACATCCCGGGGCTGATCGAGGGCGCAAGCGAGGGGGTGGGGCTCGGACACCGCTTCCTGCGCCATATCGAAAGAACCCGTGTAATCGTGCATCTTCTGGACGCGAGCAGTGTCGTATTCGAGTCCGCAGATCTCGTAGAACGCTACGAGACAATCCGGCGGGAACTCGGTTCCTACAATCCCGATCTGCTCGAACGCCGGGAGTTGGTGGTGCTGAGCAAGGTCGATCTGATACAGGATTCCAGCGACCTCGAAGGCGTTGAAGCGGAACTCTCGCGACGAGGACTGCACGTGCTGCGGCTTTCATCGGCAACCGGAGCCGGGGTAGACGCCTTGCTCAAGGCGATGGTCCAAACTCTGGATCAGGCCCTTGCAGATGAAGCCGCACAGACGGCGGAGGACGCGTCTTGAGCGAAATCGAACCGAACGTTCGGTCCGCTGCCGCCAATGCGCGCCGGATCGTCGTAAAGATCGGAAGCAGCATTCTCACCCGGGATGGAGTGCTGCATTCGCGGTTCTTGGGTGAAATTTCCCGTCAGGTCAGCGAGCTCCTCGACGCCGGCCGGGAGGTCGCAATCGTTTCGTCGGGCGCGATCGCAATTGGCGCGAGAGAGCTCGGCTGGAGTGATGGCGACCGCTCGATCCCCGAGAAGCAGGCGGCCGCCGCGGTTGGTCAAGTCGGGCTCGTCGAACACTATCGCCGGCGTTTTGCCCGCCGTGGGCGCCGGGTTGCGCAGATTCTCGTCACTCGCACTGGGCTCGCCGACCATGAACGCTTCATCAACGCGCGTCACACCCTTCTCGAGCTGCTGCGAATCGGCGTCGTACCGATCATCAACGAAAACGACACCGTGGCAACAGAGGAGATCCACTTCGGCGACAATGACAATCTCTCCGCAACGGTCGCCAACCTGATCGGTGCGGACCTGCTCATCATTCTCACGGATGTCGACGGCCTCTATCGAACACCCCCAGACGGGAATTCGAAACCGGAACTCTACGACGTCGTCGAGCGCATTACGCCGGAAATCGAAAACGCCGCGGGCGGTTCGACGAGCGCCTTCGGTCGCGGAGGAATGACGACGAAGTTGGAAGCCGCTCAGGCCGCTGCCCGCTGTGGTTCGACGACGATTCTCTGCAACGGCCGAAAGCGTGACGTGCTGTTGAAGGCCGCGGCCGGCGAGCCCATTGGAACGATCTTTACGACCGGCAACCGACTAGCAAGTCGCAAGCATTGGCTGGCCTTCACCACCCGCACCCGAGGAGAATTGGTGCTGGACGACGGCGCTGTCCAGGCCATCCGGCATGGAGGCAAGAGTCTACTGCCCGTGGGCATCGTCGAAGTGCGCGGGAAATTTCGGGTCGGGGATCCAGTTGCGTGCGTCGACTCGACCGGGCGACCCTTGGCTCGCGGCCTGACCGCCTACGCGTCCGACGCAGTGGAGCGCATTGCAGGGCGATCGACACGGGAGATTGCGCAGATGCTAGGATACTCGAACGGAGACGAGGTGATTCATCGCGACGACCTTGTCCTGCTCGAGGATTCCTCCGAGTAACTCCTTCTCGAGGACGCGACACATGAGTCTGGAAGATCTGGAACAACAAGTAATCGACATCGCACGCAAGGCGCGCATCGCCTCGGAGCGGGTCTCGGAACTCTCGACGCGCGAGAAGAACGCCTGGCTGATGCGCTGCGCGGAGCGCCTGACCGACGCGAAGGCCAAAATTCTCGCCGCGAATGCCGTCGATCTCGAGCGCGCCGCGAGTTCAGGGATCTCGGGACCCATGCTCAAGCGTCTCGAACTCTCGGAGGGCAAGTGGAACGACATGATCGCGGGGCTCCGCGACGTCGCGGCTCTGCCCGATCCCGTTGGACGGGTGGAATCGTCGGTGGTACGGCCGAATGGGCTCGAGGTCGGTCGGATGCGAATTCCGCTCGGTGTGATCGGAATGATCTACGAGAGTCGGCCCAACGTCACTGTCGATGCGGCCGCGCTCTGCGTCAAGGCGGGTAATGCGGTGATCCTTCGCGGTGGCTCCGAGGCCATCGAGGCAAATCGAGCGCTCGCCGTCGAGCTGCGCGCAGCGGCCGCAGAAACCGGCGTTCCCGAAGATGCGGTCGCGGTGATCCCCACAACGGACCGCGCGGCAATCGACACGTTGCTCGGCCTCGATCAGTACATCGACCTCATCATCCCACGCGGTGGCCCCGCTTTGATTCGGCTGGTGACCGAGAAGTCGCGCATCCCGGTCGTCGCGCACGACCTTGGTTTATGTCACGTCTTCATCGATGCCAGTGCAGATCCGGAAATGGCTACCCGAATCGCAATCGATTCAAAGATCGCCCAGATGGAAGTGTGCAACGGACTCGAAACACTCCTGGTGCACCGCGATGCGGCAACGAGCGCGATGCCGCGCATTCTCAAGGCGCTGCACGAGCAGGGCGTCGAACTGCGAGGATGTGCGAAGACCTGCGAGATCTTCGGAGACGCCGTTCCCGCGAGTGACAGCGATTGGGCGGAAGAATATCTGGCTCCGATACTCGCAGTTCGCGTCGTCGACGACCTCGATGCTGCGATCGAGCACATTCGACGCTACGGGTCGAACCACACGGAAGTCATCGTCACCCAGGACTATCACAATTCGCAGGAGTTTTTGCGCCGGGTTGGCTCCTCGACGGTCGGCGTCAACTGCTCGACGGCTTTCTCGGACGGTTATCGTCTAGGACTCGGTGCAGAAATCGGCATCTCAACCTCGAAGATCCACGCCTATGGCCCGATGGGACTCGAAGGATTGACGACGCTGAAGTTCGTATTGCGCGGAGATGGTCAACTCCGAGAATGACCGATACCCAGGCTCGTATTGGAATTTTCGGTGGGACGTTTAATCCGATCCACATCGGCCATCTTCGGGCCGCCGAAGAAGTCGTTGACGCACTCAGCCTCGAGCGAATGATCTTCGTGCCGTCGGCGGATCCCCCCCATAAGGTCGACGTCGTGGGCGACCGAATTGCTCCGGCGGAAGAACGCCTGCAATGGGTTCGGATGGCGATCCGCGGAAATCCCCGGTTCGAAGCCGATGCGCTGGAAATCGAACGCGGCGGTGCATCGTATTCCGTGGATACACTCCGCGCGATCGGAGAGCGGATCGCACCCGAAAAACCGGTATTCACCATCGGGCAGGACGCCTTCGTTGAAATCGACTCCTGGCGCGAGCCAGAGGCCCTGTTCGACCTGGCGCATTTCGCAGTCATCACCCGCCCCCCCTTCGCACACGGTTCGCTCACAGACTGGCTCCCCAGCTGCATTCGGGACCTCGTCGAGCCAGACCCGTCCGGCAATTTCGCGGTGAATCGTCGGTCGGACACATGGATTCGACTGGTCGAAATTTCGGCGCTCGACATTTCCTCATCGGGCATTCGAAACCGACTTCGCGATCTTGAATCGGTGCGCTACCTGCTTCCACCCGACGTCGAAGAGGCCATCGAGAAGAGCGGCACCTATCGAAGCCGCGACCGCGGACTCAGCGAATGAGTGTCTTGGACCGAACCGCCAAGGTGGCGTTGATCGTTGAGGCTGCCCTCGATCGGAAGGCCGACAACGTGGTCGGCCTCGACGTTCGAGAGATCAGTTCTTTCGCCGATACGTTCATCATCGCGACGGGGACTTCGAATCGACATGTGTGCGCGGTGGCAGATTCCATCCAAGCCGCCCTCAAGGCTGAAGGCGATCCCCCGATGGGAGTCGAGGGCTATGACGAGGGCCGTTGGGTGCTCGTCGACTGCGGCGATACGATCGTCCACATCTTCCAACAGGAAGTTCGTGACCATTTCGACCTCGAGCGCCTCTGGAGCGACGCACCCACCCTCGAGATCGAGGCATCGACTTCGAGTGCGGGAACATGAGCGGCCCCGTCGTCTTGGTTGTTCTCGACGGCTTTGGAATCGGCGACGGCGGTGCGGCCGACGCGATTGCGCTCGCAAAAACTCCTTTCCTCACCCGGGCACGCGCCACCTACCCTTCGGCAAAGCTCGAGACCTCCGGAGAATTCGTGGGTCTGCCACCGGGGCAAATGGGGAATTCCGAAGTCGGTCATATGACGATCGGTTTCGGTCGAATCAACGTTCAAGATATCACGCGAATCACCCAGGCCATGGCCGAGGGGAAACTCGCTGACAACGTTCCCATCCAATCTGCGATTACCGCCGTTGAAAACAGTGGCGGAACGCTCCACGTGATGGGGTTGCTATCCGACGGTGGCGTTCACAGCGAGTTCGATCAACTCACCATGCTGCTTGATCATCTGGCAAGTCGCGGCGTCCAACCCGCGATTCACGTTTTCACAGACGGTCGTGATACACCTCCGCATTCGGCGGGTGACTTCATGCGCGCGCTCCTCTCGAATCTCGATCGAACGGGCGGACACGTGGCGACGGTAACCGGCCGCTATTACGCAATGGATCGAGACAACCGGTGGGATCGAATCGAAAAAGCCTACGACGCGATCGCCTGCGGGAAAGGACGGAGCGCTTCCGACCCGATTGCAGCAATCGAAGAAGCCCACCAGCGCGGCGAGAGCGATGAATTCATCGCACCCACTGTGATCGACGGAAATGCAGGGCTGGTCGATGGCGACGCGATGATATTTTTTAACTTCCGTTCAGATCGTGCGCGGCAGATCGCCAACGCGCTGACCGGAGCGGATCCGGCGCGATTCGCCGGAAAGCTCGAGCGTAAATCCGCCCCGAAATTGTCCGCCTTTGTGTGTCTCACGGAATACGATGCCAAGTTCGGCCTTCCAGTCGCTTTTCCGTCGGAGATTCCGGCCAATGGGCTGGGCGAGATCATTTCCGAAGCCGGCCACCAACAACTCCGAGTTGCTGAAACCGAGAAATACGCCCACGTGACCTACTTCTTCAACGGGGGACTCGAAGAGCCCTTCCCTGGCGAAGATCGCGTGCTGATCCTCTCCCCGCGCGATGTTGCCACCTACGACCACAAACCCGAGATGAGCGCCATGAAGGTGACGGAAGAAGCGATCCGCCGGATCACCGATGAAGATTACGCGTTCATCCTCATTAATTACGCCAATCCAGACATGGTGGGCCACACGGGTGTTCTCGAAGCGGCGATCAAAGCCGTCGAGACCGTGGATGGCGGATTGGATCTGCTTGCCGCCGCCGTGCTGGAAAAAAAGGGCACACTCATCATCACGGCGGATCACGGAAACTGTGAGTTGATGTTGGACGCAAAGAGCGGCGAGCCGCATACCGCTCACACCACCAACCCGGTACCCATTTTCTGGATCGCCGCGGACGCCGTGGGCCGTCGCCTGCGCGATGGCGGCTTGGCAGATCTCGCTCCCACCGTCCTCGACCTCATGCAGCTGCCTCCAGCCGAGGAGATGACCGGTCAGACCTTGATCATTCACGACTCCTGAACGCCAGACGACCCTTTGGCGCGATCGTAGCTGCACGACACCCCATTCGGTTCCGGGGAGTACAATGCCTTGTGGCTGACGAGAATCGGCGCCGAAGCCTTCCGCAAACTCGCGGAACTCTCGCAGGGTGCGCTCGAGTTGGTGCTTCCGCCCAGTTGCGGCGGCTGCGGAACGCCCACAGATCCGACTGCTGCGCTTTGTCCGGGCTGTGACGCTCGGCTCGAACGGATTTCGGTCCGTGCGTGCCTGTTATGCCAGGAAGTGGCGCCGCAATTCGGCAGCCACCTTTGTGCGGGCTGCGGAATGTCCGGCTCTCCACTGACGGCATGCGTGGCCGCAGCCCGGTTCGAAGGCGCATGCGCCGAGTGGATTCACCGATTCAAATACCCGAAGAGGGGATTGCGGGGGTTGGACCCCGCGCCCGCATCGGTTGTGGGAGCGATGCTCCACGAGGCTGCGGCCCGGGCGCCTGGTCCTCCGCCGGACCTGATCGTGCCCATTCCGCTGCATCCGCGCCGACTTCGATGGCGCGGCTTCAACCCTGCCGCGCAGATCGCTCGATCCCTGGCTCGTGAATTCGAGGTTCCGTTCGACGCCGTCGCACTTCGCCGCACGCGAAACACGCCCAGCCAGACGGGCCTCGATCGGCGCGAACGACGCCGCAATGTTCGCGGTGCATTTCGCTCGCGTGGTGGGGGGGGTGTCCCAGAGCGCATCTGGCTGGTCGACGACGTAGTCACGACGACCAGCACGTTGGCCGAAGCTGCGATCACGCTGCGAGCATCCGGAGCCCGCGTGGTCATCGGACTGTGCGCGGCCCGAGCGCTTTTGGATGGTTCTTCTGTAACTCGCTAATTTTCACTCGGATACGCGGGAAAACCCCCGATCACTTCAGCTCCGATCAACCGTATCGCGAATGACACGGCGAAGCCGGTCTGGGTCGACGGGCTTCTTGAACAACACATCCTTCAGGCCCTTGAGTTTGCTGCGCTTGATGATGTGATCCTTATCGTAGTGGAACGCGGTCATCATCAATACGGGCAGATCGGGATAGCGCTCGCGTACGGCAGTGTAGAGTTCGTATCCATCCATCTCCGGCATCACGACATCCGTCAAAACCACATCGAAGCTCGATGATTCGATCTTCCGCAAACCCTCGGCACCATCACTCGCGGTCTCCACCACGCAACCCTCGGCGGCGAGCATCTCTTCAATCGAGCGGCAGATTCCCAAATCGTCATCGACGACGAGAATTCGGATGTCCTTGAGGTCTGGTCCGTCGATTGGTTCCAGGCGAGAAGTGCGCAAATCGATCATGCGCGTGGGGCCGATGTATTCCGTCGTCTCGTAGTTTTCGGTCTGAATCATTTCTTCGACACGATTCAGGATGCTGGATATACGCGTGACCTCCCGGCGCATACCGTAGAGGCGTTCGAATTCCACGGAGCTGTCCTGATCCCCGGCGAGTTCATCGATCTCTCGCTCGAGCAGATCGAGCAGATTGAGGATCACAGCGAGTGGGTTGTTGATCTCGTGGGAAAGACCGACCGCCACCTCACCGAGTGTCGCGAGCTTGTCCTTCCGAAGGATCTCCCGAAGATCCTTCGCATAGCCGATCGTTCCATCCGGCTCGCCAGATTCGTCGTAGGTAATGGTCGCCGACATGGCGACCGGAATCTGCTGACCCTCCTTGGAGAGGAGAGTCGTCTGAAACGTTTCTACGATTCCGTTCCCGCCGTGGTCGGGGCCCCGCATGGCTCGCATGACCCGCTTGGCTTCTTCGGCATCGGGATAGGCGGTCGCTACGAAGCTGCCGAGGATCTCTTCCTGGGTGTACCCCAGGCTGCGGGTGGCCCCATCGTTGTAGTAGATGATGAGCCCTTTCCGGTCGGTCGCGATGATGATGTCGGTGGATCGAGAGATCAGTCCTTCGAGTTTTTCCTTGGAGAGCAACATCGCGTGAAAAGCGTAAGTCGGCCACCGCTCGTGGGCAAGAGCACCTTTTCGGTGGGATCAGCCACCGAGTCGCGCCAGCGGTACACGGGCAGCGACGGCCAACTCGATGACTCAGGCGGCTTGGGTGCCGTCACGTGCGTGTCGCGGATGTTGTGGAGTCAGCTGCCAGGCCGCGATCGTCTCGACGCTGTGCACCTTCGACGCGGCTAAATTGCGCGCCCATTCGAGCGTCGGATTCGCGGGCCCGGTGGATTCACACAGGCGATCATCAGCCAATCGTCATCAGCAGTTGGCCGTAGGATGCATCAGAGCCTTCGCTCACGGCAATTTCCTTCACGGTTCCAGAAACGAGTGACGCAATCTCGTTCTCCATCTTCATCGCCTCGAGCTTGAGAACGACCTGATCGGTCAAAACCCGATCGCCCACCTTGACGAGAATCGAGATGATCGTGCCCGGAATGGGCGCAACGATAGAGCCGTCTTCGGACGAGGCGATTGGAGTGTCTATCGCGCTAGAAGCCGCGGCGTCCGGAGACAGCGATGGCTCCGACTTCAATTTGTTACCCGTAAATTCGACGTGGAACTCGCGATCTTCGATCGTGACGGTGCCACCTCCGGTCGCCTTGTCGACGACGGTGACCGTGTACTCCACGTCCCGGCTCTTTACCCTGTACGTCTCCATCTATTCTTCCTGGCTCCGTCCCGCGAAAAGCGGTCGGCGAAAAAGACCTACCTGCGAAACGGCTCGAGTTGCCGCATTCGGCCCGCGTGCGCCCAGGCCATTGATTTCGGGGGGCGCGTCTCATTGGCTCGACGATTTCGATGAACTGAAAATGCAGCGAGCGCAACCCTCAGAAGTTCGTCGTCCGAGACTTCGCGTTTTACACTTGCGCGATCGCGTCGAGACGGCGGAATGCGAATTCGCTTGAACGAATCGCTCGTGCCAGACTCGGGCCGGCTTGGGAAGGGGGGCGTCGGTGTTGTCAGGCTCACAAGAATAACCATCGCCCTAGAGATCGTTCCATACCAAGAAGGGTCTCCGAGAGCACACTAGAAAGCGTCACATTCATTGGAGCCACCCCCCGGCAGTCCGTTGAAATCGAGAAATCCGGGCAGCCCGCTTTGCTGTCGATTCCGGTATTTCCTGCAGGTTCATGTACCAAAAACAACAGCTTCTGTGCAACATTTAATGGTATTCTTGAAATTGGCTACTCGACCCCTTGTTGGGCGAGCCAGCGCTCGGCGTCGATCGCCGCCATGCAACCCGTTCCCGCGGCTGTGACCGCCTGCCTGTAGAGCGGATCCATCACATCGCCGCACGCGAATACACCCTCTATATTGGTCTGGCTTCTGCCCGGGGCCACCGTGATGTATCCAACCGGATTCAGGTCGATCTGATCCCGAACGAGCTTCGTGCTGGGTTCGTGGCCAATCGCGATGAACACCGCTTCGACAGCTGTCTCCTGGATCTGATCGGTCTTCATATTGCGCGTTCGCACGCCGGTGACAAACTCTTCGCCCACAATTTCATCGACCACTGAATCCCACACGAGTTCGATCTTCTCGTGATTGAGCGCTCGCTCTTGCATGATCTTGGATCCGCGGAGGGTGTCCCTGCGATGAATGAGGAACACTTTCGTCGCGAAGCGTGTGAGGAATAGGGCCTCCTCGAGAGCGGTGTCGCCGCCCCCGACGACGGCCATTGGCTTGCCTCGAAACAGCGCTCCGTCGCACGTCGCACAGGCCGACACTCCCTTGTTCATCATTCGCTGTTCGGATTCGATTCCGAGCCATTTTGCGGATGCACCCATCGCGAGAATCAACGCATCCGCAGTAAACGATCGCTTTCCGATCTTCACCCCAAAGGGACGTATTGAGCAATCGATCTCGGTGGCATCCTCCATGATGATCTTGGTGCCGAAGCGCTCGGCCTGTTTCTGGAACAGCTCCATCATTTCAGGTCCGGTCACACCCTCGGGAAAACCCGGATAGTTTTCGACATCCGTGGTCAACATGAGCTGCCCGCCGAACTGGAGACCCGCGATGACCAGCGGCTCGAGCTCCGCTCGCGCGGCATAGATGGCCGCCGTGTAGCCAGCCGGTCCGCTCCCCACGATGATCACGCGTCGATGCTCGGCCGCCTCTCCGACTTTCTCGGCTTGGCCGCTAGAGCGACCCAGGAGTGAATCGAGTTTGCCCGCGCCCTCCATCGCCGAGAGATCGTCGAAGCCACCGACGTGAGTTTCGCCGATGAAGATCTGCGGAACCGTCATCCGGCCACTTCGTTGGATCATCTCATCGCGCCGCCCCGCCTCAGATTCGATATCGATCTCCGTCCACTCGACGCCCTTCGATTCCAGTAGCTGCTTCGCCATCGCGCAGTACGGGCAACTGCTCTTTGTGTAGATCACGATCGACATCAGGTGCATCTCCTAGGGGCCGCTTCCGGGCACTTTCTCATCTGAACCGCGTTTTCTGATTTGGACCGCGTTTCTCGATCTGAACCGCATTTCCCCATCCGGCCGCATTTCCCCATCCGGCCACATATCCCCATCCGAACCGTCATGGAGTCTCGCGCCTCGAGGGCGCTCTTATCTAGCAAATTAGCGCCCGTATGTGATTCAGTAGCGCGCGTACTCGATCAGGCGCTCGAAGGACCTCTCCCACTCGCCTTCCCAGCATTCGAGCACGACCTGACCCGGGCTCTTGCCCAGCGCGAGCTGTTCGAAAATCGGATCCAGGAACGCCGATTCATCGGGCGCGTTCGGGCCGGCGTGGCCGATTCGCTCGAGACCGCCGCGTGCAATCTCGGCGAGCTCTCGAGCCAGACCGAGAATCGGTCGACCCGCGTAATTCGCCGCAAGACCCTGGCGCGAAACTGCCTCCGAGGCTGCCTCGCGTTCGGCCTGGCTGGCATCGATCAGGTTCAGCGCCGCCGCGCGCGCGGTCTGGTCGTAGAAAATTCCCTTCCAGAGAGCGGGCAGGGAACAAGTCAGGCCCGGCGGCACAGCGTCAGCGCATCGAACCTCGATGAACTGTTTGACGCGAACCTCGGGGAACACGGTCGTGAGGTGGCGATCGAAATCCGCGAGGGTGGCGCGCTCGCCCCCGCGTCCATTTTCGAGAAACTGGCGGAATGTCATGTCGTGGGCAGGTTCGAAGCGCCCTTCGCGGACGAGGAAGAACATCGGCACATCGAGCATCCACTCGACGTAACGCCGGTAGCCGAAGTCCGGCTCGAACGCGATCGGCAGCATTCCGCACCGATCCGGGTCGGTATCCGTCCAGGCGTGCATGCGTCTGGACACGAAACCGTTGGCTTTCCCGTCGGAGAGGCTCGAGTTCGCGAATATCGCCGACACAATCGGCGAGACGACGAGCGCCATGCGAACCTTCTCCACCATGTCCGCTTCGGAGGCATAATCGAAATTCGCCTGAACGGTTGCCGTTGCGAACATCATGACCAGTCCCCGCGAGCCCCGCGTGGGCAGGTAGCGGCGCATGATGCGATAGCGCTCCTTGGGCATGCTCGGCAGCTCTTCGACGGAGTGGATCGGGTGAATTCCCAAGCCGAGCCACACGATATCCAGCGGTTCTGAAACACCGCGCACCAGTTCGAGATGGGCGTGAAATTCTGAACAAGTTTCGAAAATCGTGCGCAGGGGCGCTCCAGAGAGTTCGAGTTGCCCTCCGGGTTCGAGCGTGATGCTCGCGCCATCGCGCTGCAATGCGATGATATTTCCTTCCTCGACGATGGGTTCCCAGCCCGCGCGCTCGCCGACGCGCGCCAACAGGACGCCAATCCCGCAATCGCCTCCGTATTCGACAGGGCTCCGGCTGTCACCGTGTAGGCCGATTTTTTCGTGCTCGGTCCCAACCCGCCAGCGCTCCGGCGGTTTTTCACCGGCGCGGAGAAACGCGACGAGATCGTCGACAGACTCGACGAGAACGGATTCGGATGTCGCTGCCTCGCTCACCCCGTACCCTCTTTGAAACCGTATAGATCCGGTTGAACGAAAGCGACGAGCGCGCAAAGTACGCCGTGGCGCGTGTATTCAGCGCGAGTTAGCACGCCATCGCTCAGTCGACCGATATTCCCAATACTCAACGCCGAAGGTTTCGCCGTCGATTCGCCGCTGCGGGCCTCCCAGATGCGATCGAAGACTGCGCCGATCGGTTCGCGATCGCGCACCGCTGGAATCGAACAGTCGGGTGGATATCCGAATGCCGAGGAAAATCCGACCGAAGTCCGCTTGCCGTCGGTGACGGCCACGCAGCCAATATTCAGATGCACCGCCTCGTCCTCCGAACCACCCGTCGGAAGCGGGACGAGTCCGTCCTCGATCCCGATGCCCAGATCGCAGGGGAATCCGCTCAATGCATTGGCGGCGCGATTGCGTGCGCCGCAAATGATTTCTTCGAAGCCAACCGGTTGCTCGGGTACGCCACTCGCGACTGCAACACCCTCGACCTTGGCATCGGGCGCATAAGCGCCGATTGCGCTGCGAACCGCGGCCAGTTTAGGCTCGTTGATGGAACCGACCCTCACTCGGCGAACGGCCGCCAGCGACCTTTCTCGCGAAAAGCCCGTCACGGCGCGGCCGCCTCGGCGTTTCGGGAGCAGGACACCTCGATCATTCCGCGAGCCGCCGCGAGATTACAAGCGCGATCCAACTCTCGCTCACACGCTGCCTGGCGGCGGTCTTCGATACACGTGGGGAGGTCAAGCACAGGGGGGAGTGCATTCATCGCTGAGGGAACTTAACTGCGAGCCGCCGAGAGGACCACACCAGATTCGAATTGGACACGGGGGGGGTGCGGCGGAGGCAAATCCCGGGTCTAGAGGGCCTCGTCGGCTGCCACGAGCGTGCCGGAGTCCAGCGATGCGAGCAGATTGTCGCGATGGGCCCGGAAGCTCTGCGCGAACTGCTCGGGGAGCGGGGGGCTTTCCGGAGTTGGCAACTGAATTGGATTCACGTATGTGCCGTTCTTGGCGACGCGAAAACAGACGTGCGGGCCCGTCGACAATCCCGTGCTTCCCACATAACCGATGACCTGCTTCTGACTGACCGGTTGCCCGACGTGGAGTCCGTCCGCGAAGCGCGATAGGTGGCCGTAATAGGTCACGTAGCCGCCTTCGTGTCGAACCTTCACCAGATTGCCGAAGCCGCCCGCTCGGCTGTTGTAGATCACTTCGCCGCCGGCAACCGCAAAAACCGGGGTTCCAATTGCAGCCGCGTAATCGATTCCGTGGTGTGGACGCGTGATCTTGAGAATCGGGTGGCGCCTTGCTGCCGAGTAGCGTGAAGTCACGCGCGCGTAGCGAACGGGGGCCATCAAGAATTCGCGCTGAACCGTGCTTCCATCGGGCCGGTAGTAACCGCCGCGCCCTTCCGAAGATTCGTAATACACGGCCGTGTGCTCACCCGAAGTCCCCGCATAGCGAGCTGCGAGGATTCGGCCCGGGCGCACGAAGACATCCTCTCCGTTCTGATCCGTTCGATACAACCGCTCGTAGAGAATTCGGAACTCGTCGCCAGCTCGGATCATGCGCGAGAAATCGACGTCGTAGGCAAAAACGTCCGTGAAGTCGCTCGCGAGCTGCGGTCCAGCGCCCAGATCCGTAATGGCACCGTAGAGGCTGGAGGTGACGATCCCAGCGACCATCGTCTGACGGGGCCAGAGCTCCGCCTCCTCTCTCACCACCGTATAGTCGCCGCTCCCGTCGCGGCGCAACTCGTAGCTGACGATTTGTGAGATGAGATAGCGGAAGGATTCGACCTCCCCCTCTTCACCCTGCACGAGTCGATAGCTGTGCCCGGGTTGCGAGTGGCGGAAGTCGTAATACCCAATCATCCCTCTCGCAATTTGATCGACGGTGCGCGCTTTGACACCCTGCCCAGTCAGCGAGCGCGCAAGTGTGTCGCCCCGTTCGAGTACACCTTCGACGATCCGAGGAAAATCGGATCCGGAAATTTCGATCGACGCTTCGCGCTCGATCTTCGCTCCGGTCTGGGCTGCCGCGTCACCCGCGACCGCCGCGTTGGATTCGGCCTTGACGTCAACGCTGGCTTTGGTCCCCGCCTCAACGCTGGCTTTGGTCCCCGCCTCAACGTTGGCCTTGGTCCCAACCTCGATACTGGACTTGGTCCCTACGCCAAGTTGAGGCGCTGGTGCGCGGGCGAGCGAGACTGCGGGGAGCGAAGCCTCCGCGCCCGGTGCAGCCGGGTTTTCGGCGGACTGAGCTTCGACTTCGGCGCTGTCGGGAGGATCCGTAACGCTCGATGAATCGAACGGCGACAGGCCGATCAGCATCCCGACTGCCGCAGACACTCCAACGCCGAGCAGCGCAATGGCGAGGATCGACGGTCGCCGGCTCGGCGATGGGTGTTTCGTAATCATTGAACTGGGCTCCCCATCCAACCATGGCGGGGCGGTGTAGATCACCGCGCCCCACTACTTTCCGCCGGGCCTATAATTAGCTTTCGTCGACTCGCGATGCACGGTAATTACCTCATTCCGGGGCGATCTTGTGGCGGTCAATCAATGAGGTTCGAAAGAAAGCGGCTCCCCGAGGGGAAGCACTCCCTCGCGCCGGCCTTCGACTCGACGCTAAGTCACCAACTCTGCTGGTTTTCATCCGCTTTCAGGCGCGGGCTCCGCGATTCCGGCAGGGCCTCCTGGGTTGTCGCTGTAGCGCTTTCACTACAATTCGCCATTCAGGGCTGCGCGACCCACGGCAGCGATTTCGCGCGGCACGGGGGCGACCTCACGCGCGCCAAGGATCGCGTCGCGGAGCTGCTCTCTCGAGCGATTCAGATCGAGACCCCCAACCCACCCGGCGACGAGAAGCCCCTCGCGGTCTACTTCTCGAAGACCCTCCGCAATGCGGGAATCGAAACGCGCGTGGTCGATACACCATCCGGTGACTCCAAGATCGGGCGTGCTGCAGTCTGGGGCGTGGTGCGGGGCAGCGGTGAACGTCGACCCATCGTCTTGCTCTCCCATCTAGACGTCGTCCCCGCTGACCCGGATGCCTGGCAGAACGATCCCTTCGCGGGTGTTCGCGACGGCGACTACGTGATGGGTCGCGGTTCCATCGACGCAAAGGGTATTTCCGTCACGCACTTGCTGACACTCATCGAATTGGCCAAACGTGAAGCTCCGCTAAAGCGAGATGTTATCTTTCTCGCGACGCCCGGTGAGGAAAGTGGAGGTGCAGAGGGAGCGGGCTACGTCACCCGCGAGCGGCCCGATCTCCTTGGCGACGCCGAGTACCTCCTCACCGAGGGCGGTGGCATCCTGATTCGGGGCAGCGACAATCCGACGCTCTGGCGGGTTGCTGTCGTCGAGAAGAGCCCCTGCTGGATCCGCGTCGTAGCGCACGGCACTCCAGGGCACAGCTCCGTGCCCCCGCTAGATGCCGCGGTACCCAGGCTGATTGCGGCACTCGAACGTGTCGGCCGAATCGAGTCGAGCATTCGCGTCGTGCCCGAAGTGGCGCAGATGTATCGCGCCCTGGCGAAACTGGCTCCACCCGACGACGCCGCCGGCTACGCAGATCTCCACCACTACCTCACGGAAGATCCGGCATTTCGGGATCGCTTCATGACGCTGCGCTTCCAGGCGGCGCTGGTGACCAACACGCTGACGGTTACGGTCCTCGAGGGAAGCTCGCGTACCAACGTCCTGCCTCCGGAAGCCGTCGCCCACATCGACGCGCGTTTGTTACCGGGAGAGAGCTGCGAGCGATTTACCCAGCGCGTAGAAGAAGCCATCGCGGATCCGGGCATCAGCACAGAGGAGCTGCTCAGCTTCGAGACCCGCAGCTCTTCCGCGGACACGCCACTCTTCGCGGCCATCGAAGCCATCGCGGCGAAATCCGATCCACCCGCCCATGTGGTTCCATCCGTCTCGATCGGCTTTAGCGACGCTCACTACTTTCGCGATGTCGGAGTGACCTCCTACGGCTTCACGCCCCGAGCCATGCGGCGCGAAGATTACAGCGGCGTGCACGGCCACAACGAGCGCGCGGACGTCGGATCAATCGCAGCCGCAGTAACCACGCTCATCGAAATCTTGGAAGAACTCGACCGCCGGGACTGAGCGGGTTGGCCGTACCGCTGCCGCAACCCAGGGGCTCGGAGGAGCCGGAGAAAGCGCTGCGAACGACACGGGTTGGTGTGGAAGACGCGAGTGAACTTCAGTCGGTGGCGCAGAGGCGAATCAGTGCGATCTCGCGCGGGCAGCCGATCCGAAGTGGCAAACCGGCCATGCCCAGCCCGCGGTTGACGTAGAGAGTCGAGGCCCCTTGGGTGAAGGTGCCGCGCGTCCAGCGAGAGATCAGTCGCGCCGGGTTGTGGTGGGGGGCGAGCGGCAGCGCGACTTGTCCGCCGTGGGTGTGACCGGCGAGGACCAGCGAGAATCCGAGCTTCGCCGCATGCGCAAAGTAGCTGGGTCGGTGAACCAGCAGCACGCAGGGGGCGTCCTTGGGAATCTCTCGGGCCATCCGTTCGAGCTCAGCGCTCTCCGTAGAGCGCTGTGTCCAAGCGTCGCCCGGATCCTCGATTCCTGCGAAGAACAGCGGCGACTCGGTGGCGTCGAGCTGGACCCATTCGTTCCGCAGTAGACGGATCGAGGTCAAACGCGCCAGTCCCTCCGCCACCGTCTCGGCGCCGGTGTAGATGTCGTGGTTGCCCAAGACAGCGAAAATCCCGTGGCGCGCTTCGAGTGCCGCCAGCTCGCTGCACCCCTCTTCGACGTAGGCGGGATCGAAGTCGAAGATGTCGCCCGTGATGGCGATGATGTCGGGCTCGAGCTGGTTGATTCGCCGGACGAATTCGCGCAGGCGCGGGGGCCGAAGCAACGGACCGATATGCAGATCAGTCACATGGGCGATGCGGAGTCGATGGTGGTCGGGTGACGAGCTGCGCAACGGCAGAGTGACGGGATCAACCCGAACTCGGCGACTTCCCACCGACGCACCCCAGATCACCGACCCGAAACCGAGCGCCACCATCGCGCCGCCACACCAGATCGCCGCGGTCTGCGCCGCCGCCGGTTCACCCAGGAGCCAACCGCCAACGATGAAGAGAAGGAATACTCCGGCGAGCAGCAGCCCCGTCAGAAGGGAGGCCACGCTTCCCAGGATCCACGAGCGGGTGAAGAATAATGTGAGCCCTGTCGCGTGAATCCGTCGGCGAGCAAGCGGGAAGACGAGACGGTTGACCGCAGTCAGGACAGTCAGGGCCAACAGCGACTGGAGTATCGAAAGGCCGTCGCCGCGAATGGTCAGCATCGTCCAATGAAGCAGTAGAACCTCGCCGAGAGACACGAGGCCGATCGCAAGCATGAGAATTCGCTGGAAGCGACCCGGCATCCCCAGAGAATCGCAGAGTTTGGATCAAAAATCCGCCAGCCAGGAACATGGACCGGAACGGAACATGTGACGCCGCTTAAGCTTTGGCCGAAGGCCAACGCGCAGCTAGCGCATGTCCTGGATGGCTTTGTGGAGATCTTCGAATAGCGGCTCGACGCTTTCGACTTCCAAGCACGAAAACGCGACGCGAATATCCGTCGGGCCTGTGGCGATCACACCGATCCCATAGGTATCCAACAGGTGGAGCCGCACCTTTTCGGCTTCGACTCCCTTTACCGCAACGCACATGAAGTAGCCGCTGTTGAACGGGTAAACGTCCCAGCTCTCCGCGAAGCGGGGTTCGTTGGCGACCTCGTAGACCTTCTCGGCGCGGGCCTTGAGGGTTTCGAGTTTCTGGGCGCGCTCGGCGTCGATGGTCGGAGATTTCAGGGTCTTGCGAACGATCGACTGCGAGAGCTGCGAGACATTGGAGATCCCCGCGCGAATCGCACCCCGCAACTTGGCGTCGAGCACATCGCACGCTTCGTCGGCGCTTTCCGTCCGTCCGGGTCCAATCGTGATGAAGCCGCAGCGAAGACCCCAGACGAAGAGCTCCTTCGTCGCACCGTCGAGTTTGATCGCGAGCAGATTCGGATGCTGGTTGGCGGCCATCGCGAAGAGCGACTCGGTCATGCTCGGCGCGCCGAGGTGATAGAAGAGTCCGAAGTACGCGTCGTCGAAGATCGCGATGACTCGGGTTCCCGCTTCTGCCTGCGCGACCAGCGCCGCAATGATGGCCTCGCCCTCGGCGGACGTGGGCATGTAGCCGGTCGGATTGTTGGGGAAGTTGAGCATGACGATGAGTTTGTCTCGGCCAGCCGCATTTTCGGGCATCGCGCGCGCAAAGCCCTCGGTGTTGAAGCCTCCGTCGGCAAAGAACGGGTAAGTGGCGATCTTCGCGCCGCGCTGAACCTCATAGGTCAGTCGGTAGTTTCCCCAGAGCTTGTCGGGCATCACGATGCGATCTCCGGGATCGACGAAGAGATCACCCACGAGGCTGAGTCCGTGGGTGATCGCACTGGTCACCACAGGCAGACTAAGGCGCTTGTCGCGAAGCGAGGGGTTCTCGTTCAGAATTTTGTCGCGCCACTGCTCGCGGAGCGCGGGCTGACCCGCGGGCGGCGCGTAGGGGAACGCCTCAGCGGGATCGATATCGGCCAGATACTTCGCGGCGGAAGCCAGATGCATCGGTCCAGCACCCTCGGTCGCGATGCCGACGGTCGCGTTGAAACGGGTCGCCTTCTGCTTCGCTTCTGCGGATTGAGAGAGGATGCCCTTGGGGAAGTAAAGCCTACGCCCCATCGACGAGAGCATCGCGAGAATTTCCGGCGCAGCGGATTCGAGTCTCTCGTTGAGGCTCTTGGCGAGCGGATTCAGATCGGTGTCGTTGCTGTTTTGATCGTTCATGGGGGTCCTTGCGGCCGCGTACTCGTTGATTCCTGAGAATCTACAACCGACGGTGCAGTACGTCCATGAAATCGCCAAAACCCACCGATCTCCAGAAATGCTGGCCTTCGGTGTTGTGGCTCGCGACTCGAATCTCGCAGCGTTCGATCCCCCGCTCTTCCATCCAGCCGAGCGTGCGATCAACCAGGGCGCGACCCACACCGCGGCGGCGCTCGCCGGCGGTCACCATCAGATCCGTGATCTCGGCGCGCTGAACTTCAACCATGATGGGGGGCGCGTGATCGATCCGAACCGCGCAAAAGCCCAAGAGGGCGCCATCGCGCTCGCAGACGAAGATTTCCGCTTCGGGGTCGCCGAGCCTCGCGGCGAGCAGGCGGCGGATCTCCGCGTCCGCGTCGGCGCGCAGGGCAAACAGCGGATCGCCATCAGCGTGGTGCTCGGTCAACGCGATCCAGAGCGCCACGATCCGGTCGAGATCGCGCGGATCCGCGCTGCGAATGCGCCCGCCGTCAATCGCCGTGGCCATGGACTCCGGCAGCTCGCGTCATCGTAAATGTTCCGCGCTGCGCACCGTCGCGTTCGAAATCGCCGCGCAATAGGCGCCCCCCATCCGCGATCGCTCTCGTGGTGTAGATCGTCACACCCGTCAGATCCTCGGCCCGCTCCGATCGCAGTGCGTCTTCGCGCATGAAGACCGGACCCTCCGCGGCCGGATCGATACGCCAGCTTTCGTCATAGAGAATCATCGATGCAGACGGCGCCGCCTGTTTGGGCCCCGACACCCAGCTCTCCTCCAAAATCCGCAAAGTCACCGACGCAACACCCCGCTCGTTGACCGCGAAGCCGTCTTTGATTTTGGCGAGTTGCGCTTCATCAGGTTGCCAATGGTTACGGGTGCGGGAGGCCCGATGCGCTCCATCGCTCTCGAACCTCCCCGTTTCATCTTCGAAAACAACGATCGGGTACTCGGTCCAACGCAGGCGGTCGCCCTCTCTCTCGAATACCCAAGCGCGATCTTCCCAGCGCTCTCGCTCCGCTCCAGATGAGGCTGCGTCCTCGTAGTGCACGAGTACGTACCACGCACCAAGGAACGCGGCGCCAGCATGGAGGGGTGCGCCACCGCATGCGAGTCCACAAGATTCGCCAGCGACCTCATCCGGTGCCTCCGCCCAGGCATGGACCGGGCAAAGCACCGCAATCCCTGCGATCAGGGCGAGTACCGACGCAAAGCATCTTGGAATCAGATGGTCCTCGAAACTTCCGGATAGGTCTTCCATACCGGAACCCCGCAGAAGTGCGTGCCTTCCGTGCAGCGCGGGCGCACGACACCCGTGCGCACGAAACACGGCGGACCAATGTGGCGGGTGAGACTCGGGTGCACGGCATCGACCTGTTTGATTTCATCCATCGACGCCTGCCAGATTTCGCGCTGCGCGTTCAAGCAGGTTCGCATCGTCCACTTGTGGATAAGGTCGAGCAATGCGCCCGATTCTTCGAATCGAACCGCCACTGCGTTGGGAATGACATAGAGCGCAAGCTCGGGCTCGACGCCCTCGGCGATCAGCCGTTCTCGCGCTTGCCACGCTTCACCAACAGCGTCACTGAAGAGTTGATGACAATTGGGATCGTCGCGGATCAGTTCGGGCTCGATCACATCGACATGCCCCGGAACCGTTCTCGAAAGGAGCGGTCGCGACCCTGGAACTGTTCTGTGTCGCTGATCCTGAGAGTCTGCGGTGTGCGACAGCTTCTTTCGAAACGTGTAGTGGGCGTGAGTGAGCGCCCTCATGATGGGTGCGTGGGTCGAAATATTCAGGGTGTCGACGCGATACTTGTTCTTCGCGGGATCGAGAGCGAGCTCCAATGCCGTATCGTCATCGAGGTCGGGCCGACCCAGGACGTGGCGGATCGCACCTGCGATGACTTCGGGTGCTCGAATGCTGTAGTCGATCAATCGCGAATTGAAGCCGTTTAGCGATTTATCGAAGGATTCAGCTCCACTCGCATCGCCCACACCGGGCGGGGCGATCTGGCTCTCGAGTACCTCGTCGAATTCGCGGGGCGGATCTCCAATTCGTGCGAAGAAATCTGCGTCGATTCGCTCGACCGCCTCCACCATGCGGCTCACCACATCGGTGGCTTCCCGCGGCACATCGCCGACGCGCATCATTCTCCGAAGCCGGTGGAGCACGATTCCGGAAACCGTGTAGACCATTGCTGTATGGCACGCGATCGGAATCACATAGCGCGCGGTTTCGATCGCCCGCTTCTCTGCTTCACGCGCGACACTCTTCCCAAACGCCGTCGATTTTCGAGCGGGCAATCGCCACAAATCCGAGAGAATGCGCCGAGTCACCGGCTTCAAGCAGTCGGTAAGCTCGCGGTAGGCGCGCCAGGATCGCTCGATCGAATCAGAGAAAATTTCGCGTCCGCGCCCATGCAGGGTCGGCGGTACGTGGGCAGTTATCTCATTCAATTCGACGTAGCGCTGACTCTGCTGCTCGGTGTTGTAGTAGGGGAAGCCGTGCAGAAACGCCCAAACGAGTTGACGCGATATCCCCGAAAGGCCGAATTCGAAGGTGGCGTGTTGATACACGGTGTGGTGACCGCCTGCGAAGGTCAGCGGACCGATGTTTTGACGCTGCTTCTCGGTCACTTCGTCGGGATCGATGACGCGAGGCGAATAACAAGTTCGCGCTGCCGAGATCGCGTCGTTGTAGGGATCGTTGAACCAGCTGCGAAGATGGACCTCAGGTCCGCTATCAATGATCGTCACAGGCCCCCCCGAACCCTCTACTCTGACAGAGAGACCCCCTCCCGGCAACGACCTGGGCAGTGGGCAATCTTTTCCTCAATTTGAGCCGGACGCTGAAAGGTTGCAGCCATGCTGTAGAATTGGCGGCCCTCGCGGGCTGGCTGATTTCAGCGCGATCTCACGCGGTTGACGGGCCATTTGCGTAACCGAGTCGGTTGGCACAGCACTTGCGAAAAGGCGACCGGATACCTGTGCGACCCGGCACGTCGATGTCACGCCTTGGCAGATTGACACATCGACCGATGAATGGGCGCGCGAGCGAGAGAGCCGTTCAATGACCACCCTCTGGATCGCTCACCGCGACCCACTACTGAGATCCGCGCTCGTCCGGACCGCCGGAGCGCCCGAAGACGCCGTTTGTGGTGCTCCCGGGAACCCCATCTTCACGACCGCGCCGCCGCCCGACGTCGTGCTGCTCGGCCTGGGAAGAGATTTCGAAGTCGAGCTGGAATTCGCGCACCAAACTGCGGTTCGCGCACCCCACGCACGCTGGATCCTGGTACTCGATCCCGGCTCGGCGGATGCAGCCCGGGATCTTTTCGACCGGATCGACACTTCGATTCTGAGCTACCCCCCCGACGCGCGCGCGCTGCGCGCGCAAATCCGAAAGGCTCGCGAGAGCGCGCGCACGGCTGCGACGAACGGTCGCGCTCCCATACCCCTTTCGCAGCGCTCAGCCCGTGACGCTCTCGCTGAGCGTTTCGCGCGCTGGTTCGCGGATCTCGAGCTTCCCGATCTCCTGCGCGCACTCGATCCCCATCTAGGAAGCGTCCCGCTGCTGATCCTCGGTGAAGAAGGAACGGGTAAAGGCCTGTTGGTCCGCTACGTCCACCTCTTTGGCAATGACCCTGGCAGTGAGTTCGCTCATGTCCTCTGTGAAGCCGGGATGTCTGCGGAATCGCTGCGAACGGGACTCGCCGAGGCCATCGGTCGCCAGACGAACCACGTTACGATCTGGCTGGAGGGCCTCGACGCGCTTCCGACCGCAACTCAGCGCCAGCTCGCTCGCTGGGTCGAATTTGGCCTTCCCGCGCATGTCGCGAGCGCCCGCGTTGCGCGCTGGCTCGGAACCAGCGGCGACGAGGCTGCATTCGGATCTGCGAGCGCGCTCGATCCGGCACTTCGTGACGCACTGGGTGGCATCTCGATGCGAATTCCGACTCTGCGCGAGCGCCCCGAGCGAATCGCGGCGCTCGTAGCCGATACGACCATCGCGTGGTGCAGCGCTCGGCGGCAGCAGCCGAGGCATTTTTCGCAAGATACGCTGGCGGTCCTCGCCGAGTACCCCTGGCCGTTCAATCTGCGCGAACTCGAAGCGGTCGTCGTCCAAACGCTCGCAGCGAGCCAAGTGGACCCGATTCGAGTCGATGACATCCAATACGATGGCAGCGCATTCGCGCCGATCAACGCGAGCCAAGTGGGTAGGATGCTCGAAGCCGATCCCGGCGATCGGGACGCCCGGCGGCCAAATGCGCCGCACGCGCAGGAGGCGAGACCCGCCCCAGAACGCGAACCGGCCCCTGCGGGCAACGCGCTGGGTGCGAGCGCATCTCTCCAACCGCTCGTCGCGGCGATCGCGCACGAAATGCGCAATCCGCTTTCCACGATTCGGACCTTCGCAGAGCTGCTGCCCAGCCAATACGACGACCCGGAATTTCGCTCGCGCTTCACCGAACTGGTGGGCCACGACACGCACCGCATCGAAGCAGTCATCCAACGCCTGACGGAGTTCGCAGCCCTCGATCCACCCGAGATCGGAGCGGTAGACATTTCAGCGCTGCTGGAGAAACTCCTCGCAGAGCGAACCGAGAAGGTGCGAGAGCGCAATCTGCTCGTTCTCAAAGAGCTGGACGAACAACACACCGCCGCGATCGGCGATGCCGCCCAGCTGCGGTTTGCGCTGGAGTCGCTGATCGACAAAACCCTGGATCTCGCGCCAAATGGCGGTGATGTCTTCATCGCCTCGCGCCACCAGCCGGCCGGCCTGCGCGGCGGACCCGCGGTGCGCGTGCTCGTTCGCTTCGGAAAGCACGACAGCTCGCCCTCTGGGCACCGCGTTCCGGGCACCTCGCCCGCAGAAAACGCGTTGGAGTACGCGATCGCCGCGGCGGTCATTCGCGCACAGGGCGGCACCTTCACGATCGACCCCGGAAAGGGCAACGAGACGGTTCTGCTGGTCGATATCCCCGCCTGACCTGCGTCTGATAATCTCCCACCTCGATGCCCAGCCTCTTGGTCGTAGATGATGAGCCGGGCGTGCGCGAATCGCTGCGCATGCTCTTCAAGGGCGACTGCGAAGTCGCTACGGCGAGTTCCGTCGAAGAGGCCGAGCAGTTCCTCCAAGAGTCGAGCCCCGATCTGATCCTGCTGGATCTGGTGATGCCGGGGCGAAGCGGCCTGGACCTGCTCGCATCGCTCGCGGATGAAGTCGATCCGCCGCCCGTCGTCGTGCTGACCGCCACCAAGACGGTCGCCACCGCGGTCGAAGCGATGAAGCACGGGGCCGTCGACTACATCACCAAACCGTTCGAAGTGGATGCGCTGCGCATCAAGGTCCGCAAATTGCTCGAGCGGCGCGACCTGGAGCGCGAGGTGGTGCGGCTGCGCGCGGAAGTAGACGGACAGGGACGCCTCTGCGACCTCGTAGGCGCGAGCCCCCTGATGCGGGAGCTCTTTCAAACCATTCGCAGGGTCGCGAACTCCCGGGCGACGGTTTTGATTCAGGCAGAGAGTGGAACTGGCAAAGAACTCGTCTCCAGAGCGATTCACGACCTCGGAGATCGCGCTGATCGGCCATTCGTGGCCGTCAACTGCGCGGCGATTCCCGACCATTTGATCGAAAGCGAACTCTTCGGCCATGAACGTGGCGCATTCACCGGCGCCCACGAGCGACGCATCGGAAAGTTCGAAACCGCGTCTAGCGGAACCCTCTTCCTCGACGAGATCGGCGAACTCGGAATCTCCGTCCAAGCGAAGTTGCTGCGCGCGCTGCAAGAGAAGCAGATCGAGCGACTCGGGGGATCGTCGACCATCTCAATCGACGTGCGCGTCATTGCGGCCACGAATCGCAATCTGGAGGCGGACGTCAGCAAGGGGCTCTTCCGCGCAGACCTCTTCTATCGCATCAACGTCGTCCCAATCGAGCTGCCGTCACTCGCAGAACGGCGCGAGGATATTCGGCGCCTCGCAGAACACTTCCTCGCCGCCGCGCGGGAAGCCGCCAACCGCGGACCCAGCAAAATTGCGCGCGACGCGATCGCCTCGCTCGAGCGCTATCCGTGGCCGGGCAACGTGCGAGAACTCGAGAACGCGATCGAACGCGCAGTCGCTCTCGCTGAAGGCGATGTATTGGAGATTGGGGACCTACCGCCCGCCGTCGTGCGCGCCGGAGAACTCGAGACGCTCGGAGATTCGGTGCGGAGTGGTAAACTCGGCTTCGAAGCAGCAGTGGCCAACTTCGAGAAGACGCTGCTCCTCGACGCACTCGCGCGCGCTGATGGAAACCAAACACGGGCCGCCGAGCAGCTCCAGATCACGCGCCGCTCGCTCAAACTCAAGATGGACCGACACGACATCTAGCGACCCGAAGGCTGCGCGCCCCCATCCACCCAGCCCCGGGCGCTCCGCGAGACCGCGCCAAACCCAAACAGCCAGGAACATGGACCGGAACGGGACATGTGACGCCGTATAAGCTTTGGCCGAAGGCCAACGCGCCACCAGGCCCGATGCACCCAGGCGGCCACACCCAGCTACGGAACCGCGCGCTGTGACGCGCAACCGGGCCGCTGCGATCTCCCAGCGATTCGCGCATTGGCAGGCCGCCAGGGCGCGCGCGCAGCGCGTTACAACCGTTCTTTGTGTTCGATTCGGAACATCGATATTTACTCTTTAAAAACAAGGGATTTCAGCCGTATGTCGAATACGGTGTTCTGATCGGAACGATTTTGGGGCGCACCGCGGCTTCGAAAAAGGCACTCCACGATCTCTATTTCATTAATTACTACTGATAGTTACAGATTATTATGCGCATCGCTTCAAAGCTGGCATGCCGCTTGCTAATGGGTCTGTCCAAGCCGAAAGCGGAGGCCGCAATGACTGACAGCCAAACACCGGAAACGATCCTGATCGTGGACGACGAGCGTGGGCCGCGGGAATCCCTGCGGATGATCCTCGAATCGAACCACCGCGTTCTCCAGGCGACCAGCGGCGCCGAGGCACTCGAGTGCATCCGTCGCGAGCACATCGATCTAATCACGCTCGATCTCAACATGCCCGGGATGAATGGTCAGGAACTGATGCGCACCGTGCGTAGCGAATTCCCCCAAGTCGAAATCGTGATCATCACCGGCTGCGGGAGTGTCGAGAGCGCAGCCGAAGGAATTCGCGCAGGAATCTGCGACTACATCCAGAAGCCCTTCGATGTCGTGCAGGTCAGCGCAGCCGTGGGTCGCGCGCTGTCTCGAAAGGGCGCGCGGGACCGATTGACTTCCTTTCTCGAAGAACTCGGCGGTGTGGTCGGCCACGACCGCGGAGCCCAGGCCATTCTCGATGACATCCAACGCAGCGAGAAGCTTCGCGAACGCGTCGGCGCGGTTTTCTCGAATCCGGGTGGGCAAGGCAAAGCCGGCGCGAAAGCGATCGACGAGCCGCGCACAATGGAATTCCTCGAGGTTCTCGCGGAGACCATCGAAGTCAAGGATCGCTTCATGCGCGGCCACGCGAGGCGCGTTGCGTTCTACGCGAGCCTACTCGCGGAGCGGCTCTCTCTCCAGGCGGAGGAATTGGAGGAGGTGCGCGTCGCAGCGTTTCTGCACGACATTGGAAAGGTCGGCGTACCTACAGATCTGCTGCTCCGCGCGGGAGCGCTCGATAAGAAGGAGCGAGCGCTCGTCGAACAGCATCCGAGCATCGGTGCACGGCTCGTCAAGCCTCTCGCGATTCCGAATTCGATCGCTTCTGCAATCCAACACCACCACGAGTGGTGGGATGGGACGGGTTACCCGGACGGGCTGAAGGGAGAAGAGATCCCTCAAGCGTCGCGCATCATCTCTGTCGTCGACGCGTTCGACGCGATGAGCAGCGATAGGCCCTACCGCAAAGCGCTCGCGCGCGCGACCGCCATCGACGAAATCCGACACTTTTCGGGAACGCAATTCGACCCGGATATCGCGAAGGAATTCCTGGTCGTTCTCGAGTCGGGAGCCTGTGACATCGACCTCGAAATCGTATCGGATGCCGTCTCCGGCGCGCATTCCAGTCTTCAACCGGCCGATTCGGCCTCGCAAATAGGAGCTCAACGATGACCGCTGCAGTGCCGAAAGTCGCGTCGAAGATCGAGGACATTCACGCCGAGAACGAAGTGAAGGCAATGTTCGCGCCGATCCGACGAGAACAACGCGTCGATGAAGTTCGAAGTGCTGAGTACACAGCCTTTCCGCGTACCCGAGCGAACCAGACACCGCGCCGCGGCTTCACGCGGGACGTATCACCGCTTGGGATGTGCCTCGGCGTCGATGAGCAAGAGCCAATCGGTGCACTGCTGCGAATCGAAGTTCGACAACTCGACGGCCAATCGATCGGGGCAACGATCGGACGGGTCGTTTGGAGCGAGCCAACCCGAGACGGCCGCTTCTGGATTGGTCTCGACCTGCTCTGCGAAGCGGACGGCGTGCGTTCGAAATGGCACCGGAGAATATTGGAGGGACAGGACTGAAGGCCGACCCGCTCTGGTTGCCGAGGGTCCCGTCGTTGGAGAGCGCGGGAGCTTCGTGATCGAGGGGGTGCGGAGTTTCGTGATTGTGGGGGTGCGCGGGGGTCGTGGGCATTTGCTCCGGCCCCCCGCATGCATTTGGGGGACTGCTAACCTTCGCCGGTAATCACCGGCGGGAACCATGTTTGGCATCGGAATGACAGAGCTCCTGGTCATCTTGGCGATCGGATTGATCGTCATCGGACCGAAGAAATTGCCGGAGCTCGCCCGTTCCCTGGGAAAGGGACTTGCCGAGTTCCGCCGCGCGTCGACTGACATACGGCGCGAATTTCTCGAAGTCGCGGACGAAGTCCGGATCGACCCGCCGACCCAATCAACGCCCGAGCAGCCCGAGTCCAGCGCAGAATCGGATCCCGACCCCAACTCCACACCCGAGCACAAGTCCGAATCCACGGCCGAGTCCAAATCCGAGGCCGAATCCGAGGCCGAGCCCGAATCCGAATCCAAGGCCGAATCCAAGGCCGAGTCCGAATCTGAGCGAGTCGACAATGCGAAGCCCGCCGAAAAACCCAAGGGCTCCGAAGTTGAATGACGAGAGGCTCCCGCTCACCCAACACCTCGCCGAGCTGCGAACTCGCATCGTGCGCATCCTCGTCGTGTGGATCATCTTCACGGCGCTCGCCTGGAACTACAGCGAACTGATCTTCAGCTACCTGCTCGACCCCGCGGTTGCAGCTCTGAGTGAAGGCGAACGCACGCTGCAGGCGATCGCGCCGACAGAAATTTTCTTCACCTATCTGAAATGTGCCGTACTCGCGGGCTTCGTGATGGCCTTGCCGGTGGTCTTCTGGCAGATCTGGGCATTCGTAGCGCCAGGCCTCTACACGAGTGAGCGAAAGGCGATCGTTCCGTTCGTTGTGGTTTCTTCGCTGCTCTTCGGGGGCGGAGCCATTTTCGGTCACGTGATGGTGTTCCCGTTGATGTTCGATTTCTTCACCCAATTCGACAGCGACTTCGTCGAGTCAGCCTGGACGATGCGCGAAGTTTTCAATTTGACCACTCGGCTCTTCTTGGCATTTGGCGTCGCGTTCGAGTTGCCGGTGCTGGTCTTCTTTCTCTCGGTCACCGGCATCGTCGATGCCCACACCCTGCTGAAGGGAACCCCCTATGCGATCCTCGGTGTGTTCGTTGCCGCAGCGATTCTCACACCGCCGGATTGGGTGAGTCAGATCTTCCTCGCGATACCAATGGTCGGGCTCTATCTCCTGGGAGTCGGCGTCGCATACGCATTCGGCGGATCCAAACGAACCCGCTCAAAGAGCGAACAAGCCCAGTCCTAGAGGACGCGCAATTCCACGTCGTGCATCGCCCTTTCCGGTTGACATCAAGGGTCCTGAAAGTGCACTCTGATCACAGAGGACAATGAGATGGCCACTCGATGTGGATCCTAAGCCGGTTCCCCGCGACAGTCTGCGCATCGATCATCCCGCACGCTTGTCCGTTGCCCGCTCGGCGCCAGTCGGTATTCCGTGCCGCAGCGGTGCTCCTCCTGAACCTCGCTCCGCTGTTCCTTGTTTTCGCGTCGGCGAGCGCAGAAAATCTCTATTGGACTGAAAGTAGGTCTGGAATCCATCGCGCGAACCTCGACGGTAGCGATGTCCAACAGTTGGTTGAACGCGACGCGGTGGCGCTCGCGATTGACGTGTCCGCGGACACGATGTACTGGAGCGAGACGGAGGGCCTCATGCGCTCAAATCTCGATGGCACGGACATCGAAAGGATCCAACGGACCCCTGGCGCCTATTCGGACATCGCCCTCGATGTCGATGCCGGAAAAATCTACCTGGCCTTTACCAGCGATTGCCCAGGTTGCGGATCGCTCCGACGGATGAACCTCGACGGCACAGGGTTGGAAGTCGTCGTACGTGCCGTCCGCTGGATTGAGGTGACCGCGGTCGACCCAGGTACCGACACATTATGTTGGAGTGACTGGATCTTCGGGAGTGACTTCCGTTGGTTCCCGCAGGTTGTGTGCAGCAATTTGGACGCTACTGAAGAACCGGTTTTTATAACTGACGCGTATGTGCGAGGCATCGCGCTCGACGGTGCGGGGAAGATCTACTGGATCGAGCGCGACCGGATTGGGCGTGCGAACGTGGATGGATCGAACGCTGAAGACCTCGTGACCGGTCTCGTGGGTGAAAGAGGGGACATTGCACTCGATCCGCGTGCAGGCGAGATGTACTGGTTGGCGGGGGGGTTGCTGCAACGGGCAACCCTGGACGGATCTGACATTGTGGAACTCGTAACAGGCGTGGAGACAGCCGTCTCACTCGCGCTAGACCTCACCCCCGCGTTGCTACAACTCCCGATCGACATCCAGCGGGGCGGCGTTTCGAACTCGCTCAACCTTCTCAGCCGCGGCGTAATCCCGGTGGCAATCCTGGGATCCGAGGAGTTCGACGTGACGCGCCTCGATCCGGAGACGTTCGGCTTCGGGCCGGCAGGGGCGGCGCCCGCGCACCGCGGAGGCGGCCACTTCGCCGACATTAACGGCGACGGCCACCTCGATTTTCTGTCCCACTACCGCGTCGGCGAAACGGGTCTCGTCCCCGGCGACATGGAGGCGTGCGTCACCGGCGAAACTCTCGATCGTGCACCCTTCGAGGGCTGCGACACTGTAGAAGTGTTTGTGCCGCCGAGCGGTTTACACTAGTCCGTCGATCGCTCACTTGCACCGATCAGTGTTGGCCACTGAAGAAACCTCTTCCGTGGAGGATAAGCATCCTAAGGGTATGGCGCCTGCGAGCAGCGACGTAATCCCCTGGAATCAAGCAAGTTGGTGCCTCCCGGCCTCATCGGACATCCTTGAGTTGGAACCGTGCGACGACGCCTAAGCTTTGGCCGAAGGCCAACGCGCAGCTAGGAGCGCTTGCGCGCCTTCATCATCGTCTCGACGAAATCGGTCGTGTAGCAGCCGGAGACGAATGCGGGTTGGTGGAGCGCTTCGCGATGGAAGGGGATGGATGTCTTGATCCCTTGAATGTCGAATTCGGCAAGCGCCCCATCGAGCCGAGCGATCGCTTCTTCGCGATCACTCCCCCAGGCAATGAGTTTTGCGATCAGGGGGTCGTAGTGAACCGTCACCTCGGTTCCTTCCTCGACTCCGCTGTCGACCCGCAAACCAGGCCCCTCGGGTGGGCGAAAGCTGGTAATCAACCCCGGAGAGGGAATGAAATTCCGATCGGGGTTCTCGGCGTAGATGCGCGCCTCAATCGCATGGCCGCGGAACTCCAAATCGTCTTGGGCGAAGGGGAGTGGCTCGCCGGCTGCAATCCGGATCATCGCCACGACCAGATCGATACCCGTGACAGCCTCGGTGATCGCGTGCTCGACCTGGATTCGCGTGTTCATTTCCAGGAAGTAGAACTCTCCGGCTCCGTTCACGAGGAACTCACAGGTTCCCGCCCCGCAGTATTCGACGGCTTTCGCCGCGGTCACGGCCGCGCGCCCCAACTCGGCCCGAAGCTCCGGACTGATACGATTTGCAGGAGCTTCTTCGATCAGCTTCTGGTGCCGGCGCTGGATCGAACACTCGCGCTCGCCCTGGTGGAGGGCATTGCCGTGCGAGTCGGCGAGAAATTGAATCTCGATGTGACGCGGGCTCTCGACAAATTTTTCGAGATAGAGGGTATCGTCTCCAAATGCAGAGGTAGCCTCGCCCCGAACGCGCTCTAGCGCCTGGGCAAGATCTGCAGGAGCGTCGACCCGCCGCATCCCCTTGCCACCACCGCCGGCGCTCGCCTTGACGAGTACGGGATATCCGATGCGCTCGGCGCATTGCGCCGCTTCGGCATCAGAAATCGGCTCGCTGGCGCCGGGTACCACAGCGACTCCAGCAGCTGCCATCCTCTGGCGCGCCGTGATCTTGTCGCCCATTGCGCGGATGACAGCGCCCGTGGGGCCGATGAAGCGGATGCCGGCTGCCTCGCATCGATCGGCAAAGTCAGCGTTCTCGGACAGAAAGCCGTAACCCGGATGGATTGCATCGGCGCCCGCGCGCTGCGCGATTTCGACTACGCGGTCGGCGACCAGGTACGAATCGCGAGCGGGAGCCGCTCCACACGGGTAGGCGGAATCGGCGAGGCGAACATGCAGGGCCTCGCTATCGACCTCGGAGTAGATCGCGATCGGTTCGATATCCAATTCACGACACGCGCGAATCACGCGAACCGCAATCTCGCCTCGATTTGCAATCAAGATCTTCTTGAACACGTTTAGACCATCGGTTGGGTTCTAGAGCGGGATGTTTCCGTGCTTCCTGACCGGCGACGATACGCTCTTGGTCGCGAGCATCTCGAGGGCCGAAATGATCCGCGGCCGCGTCTCCTCGGGCTGGATCACGGCGTCGATGTATCCGAGCTCGGCGGCCTTGTAGGGACTCGCGAAGGTTTCCCGATAGTCGTCGCTGAGTTCCTTCCGGCGGTGATCGGGATCTTCGGCGTCGGCCAAATCCTTGCGGAAGACGATGTTCACCGCTCCCTCCGGTCCCATCACGGCGATCTCCGCGGTCGGGAATGCAAAGCTGATGTCGGAGCCAATGTGCTTGCTGTTCATCACCACGTAAGCGCCGCCATAGGCTTTGCGGACCACCAGCGTAACCCGCGGCACCGTGGCCTCGCAGAACGCGTAGAGCAACTTGGCGCCGCGCTTGATGATCCCTCCGTGCTCCTGCTTTACACCGGGCAGAAAACCCGGAACGTCGACGAGCGTGACGAGCGGGATGTTGAACGCGTCGCAGAAGCGGACGAAACGCGCCGCTTTCTCCGAAGCTTTGATGTCGAGAACTCCTGCAAGGTTGTTGGGCTGATTCGCGACGATCCCGACCGAGCGGCCCGCGAATCGGCAAAAACCGACGATTATGTTGCGGGCGTTGCGCGGCGCCACTTCGAAGAAGACACCATCATCGACGATCAACCGAATCAACGCCTTCATGTCGTAGGGTTTGTTGGGTTTGTCGGGAACCAATTTCTCCAGATCCGGCACCATTCTGTCCGACGGATCCTGGGTAGCAACGAACGGCGGATCCTCTTGGTTGTTCTGGGGAAGGAAGGAGAGCAGGGACTGAATCGTCTGAATGCACTCCTCCTCAGTTTCGACAGCGAAATCGGACACGCCGCTCTTCGTCGCGTGAGCGGCAGCACCTCCCAGGTCTTCAGCGGTCACATCTTCGCGGGTCACGGTCTTGATGACATCGGGCCCGGTGATGAACATGTTGCTGGTCCCTTTGACCATGATGATGAAATCCGTAATCGCGGGTGAGTAGACGGCGCCACCCGCACACGGGCCCATGATGGCCGAGATTTGTGGAACGACTCCGGAAGAGCGCACGTTGCGCAAGAAGACTTCCCCGTAGCCACCGAGGGAAACCACGCCCTCCTGGATTCGCGCTCCCGCACCATCGTTGAGTCCCACTACCGGCGCTCCGACCTTGGTGGCCAGATCCATGATCTTGCAGATCTTTTCCGCAAACGCGCCCGAAAGGCTCCCGCCGAATACCGTGAAATCCTGCGCGAAGATGAACACCTGGCGGCCGGAAATCTGGCCATAACCCGTCACGACCCCGTCTCCGAGCACCTTGTTGTCCTGCATGCCGAAGTCGGTGCAGCGGTGCGTTACGAAAGCGTCAATCTCGACGAAGGTTCCCGGGTCGAAGAGCTTGTCGATTCGCTCTCGAGCGGTGAGCTTCCCGGCGTCGTGCTGACGCTGGATTCGCGCTTCGCCGCCACCCTGCAGCGCTGTCTGGTTCATCTGCTCGAGTTTTTTGATCTTCTCTTCGACCGACATTCCACTCAACTCTCGAAATTGGAGATTGGCGCTCGGACGCGCCCGACGGAGGCCGCGAATGCGGCTCGCCGGCAGCTGAGTCTATCAAATCCGCCCGGGCCCCGCTGAGCGCGAAAACTTTTGCAATTCAGCTATTTAGGTCAGTTGCGAAAGAGTTCTCGCGCAATCACGAGACGCTGAATTTGATTGGTGCCCTCGTAGATCTGCATGAGCTTCGCATCGCGCATCAGCTTCTCGACGGGATATTCCTTCGTGTAGCCGTTGCCGCCAAAGATCTGGATGGCGTCGATCGAAGCCTTCATCGCAGCATCCGTCGCAAAACATTTTGCGATCGCGGAGTTCTTGGCGGCCCGCCGCCCCCGATCGACCATCCAGGCGCTCTTGTGGGTCAGCAGGCGCGCCGCCTCGATATCCTTGGCCATGTCAGCCAGCATGAATTGGATGGCCTGAAAATTGCCGATCGGCGAACCGAAAGCCTTCCGCTCCAGCGAATAGGCGGTGGACTCATCGAGAGCCCGCTGCGCGATGCCCGTGGCGAGCGCGGCAATCGGCGGGCGGGTTCGGTCCAGGGTTCGCATCGCAATCTTGAAGCCCTCGCCCTCGGCACCGAGTCGCTGGCTCTCCGAAACGCGAACGCCATCAAAGTGGATCGATCGCGTATCGCTCGCACGCTGTCCGAGTTTGTCTTCTTTCTTTCCGAGGGAAATTCCGGGCAAATCCGAGGGTACGATGAATGCGCAGATCCCTTTGTGGCGACTGCTGCGGTCGAGAGTCGCAAAAACCGTGTATAAATCGGCCTCACCGCCGTTGGTAATCCAACACTTGGTGCCATTGAGCAGGTAATCCGAACCATCTTTTTCGGCCAACAGCTGAAGGCCCGCGACGTCCGAGCCCGCTTCGGGCTCGGAGAGGCAGAATGAAATCAACGAGAACTCGCTCGCACAATGCGTCAGCCACTCTGTCTTCTGATCTCCGTCACCCGCGATGATGATCGGCATCAGACCGAGATCGTTGCACATGATCGAAGTACCGATTCCCGCGCACGCCCAGGCGATTTCCTCGGTAACCACGCAGCTGTCTAGAGAAGAGAGGCCGAGCCCGCCGAATTCGGTCGGAATCGCGGTGCTCGAAAGTCCGAGATCCCAAGCCATCTGGATGACCTTGCGGGGAAATTCGCCCGACTGATCGTGTTTCGCCGCGATGGGCACGATCTCTTCTCGCGCAAATCGGCGTGCCGCGTCTTGGAGTGCGAGTTGCTCGTCGGTCAGTTCAAACTGCATGGAATCTCCGCAGGACCAATCTAGACCGTCCGAGCCAATTGTGGGCGCCCGACACGGCGGATTCTTACCCGAGGGGGATCCGACTGGAAATGATCGGTCAGCCCGCTGAGTAGCCGAGATCGCGCGATAGGCGATCCGCAGAAGCGGTCACACGGGGCACGATGTCTCTGAGCAGCTCGTCGGTTCCCAGACGGAAGGAAGGCCCGGAAGCCGACAGCGCGGCGACCACGAGGCCCGTTCGATCGTAGACGGGCGCGGCCGCACAACTCAGGCCCGCCTCGCACTCTTCGAGGTCCAGCGCGTAGCCCTGGCCCGCGACGGTCCGGACGTGCTCGAAGAGTTTGGTGGAATCGACGATCGTGGCAGGCGTCCGCTGCGAAATCTCGCGCCCGGCCGCTACGGCCTCATCGAAGGTCTGCCGGCAACGCTCCGGCGCCAGACCGAGAAGGACCTTCCCAAGCGCCGTGCAGTGAATGGGCAGGCGCTGCCCGACCCTAGACGGGGTGAGGATGGGTTGGTGGTAGACCTGGGCTTCTACGTGAACGACCTCGAAGGAAGACATCTGCGCGAGATGAACGGTTTCCCCAACCTCTTCGGCCAGACTGCGTAGAATGGGCCGCGCTTGCTCGAGCAGTGAGTGGCTCCGGCAGTAGGTTTCGCCGAGCTCGAGGCATTTGGCACCAAGCCGATAGCGCTCGTTGGCCGAACTCTGCTCGATATAACCGCGCTGCTCGAGTGTCGCGAGCAAGCGAAATACATTGTTCTTGTGGAGATTTAGGCGCCGCGAAAGTTCGGTTACGCCCAGTTCGTCTTCCGTGCGAAACTCTTCGAACAAGCGAAGCGCGTGGCTGACGGTCTGAATTACGTAATCGCTCTTGGACTTTTTCGGCGGCATGGGTCTTGCGCCCCTCACCCCCCGTGGCGGCGAACCGTTGAGCGCAGACCCGACGCCTCGACGTCGACCTGGCCGGGTGCGACGACAGGGGGGGAGGACCGTCGCGCCCCGAAGCTCGTTGACTCCTATCTTGGTGAACTATTTACACCCAGACTTTCGTACCGCAGATCCGGCGGCGTAAACCCTCCGGGTCCGGTCGGCAACAGCAACGGCCAGCAGCAGCGACAGCAAATGAACCGATGTAGAGCGAGCGATTCTGTTCGTAGCCAGTCCGCCTTCTACCGCACGAGCTGGAGTCTTGTCAACCAGATTTTTGCGGTTTGCGACGGAGATTTCCTGCTCGTCACGATTGAGTGTCGCTATTAGCGCTCCACTTGGCCGATGGTGAAGACAAATTCGATCCTTCAGGGGAAAACGGAGCGTGAAAAAAATCCGACGGGATTTACGAACTGGACTCGCCGTCGTTGGCAGATTCGCGCTGCTCGCCTTCGTTTGCGAGAAGCTCCAACATCAGAAACCCGACTCCGACCACGATCGCTGAGTCAGCAACGTTGAAGTCGGGCCAAGAATAGCCGCGCCAGAGTCGGAAATGCAGAAAATCGATGACTTCTTGTCTAAATATGCGATCGATGAGGTTTCCGACAGCACCACCGAGAATCAAGCCGAGGGCGAGCGCCGCAAGCCGATCCCCCGGGGAGAGTTTCCGAAAAAATGAAATGATGATCCCGACGGCGATCAAGGATACGGAAATAAAGAAGATCATTCGGTAAAGCTGTGGGGCGTCCGCGAACAAACCAAAAGCCGCACCCGTATTGCGGACGTGGGTGATGTAAAAAAAACCGGGTATGACGGGAATTCTGTCCGCGTAGCTGAGGTGCGCGTCGATCGCGATCTTGGTAACCAGATCGAGAGCGAGCACAATCAGAAATGCGCCGGTCGCGATGCGAAACTTCGGCGTCATCAGGCCCGGCACGCTATCACACGGATCCCGCCAGGGCTATTGCAACTCGCTCGCGCCCGGCTATTTCAACTCACGCGCATCCAGATGACCATCGCCCCACACCGCGGGCGCGAGGCGACGCGCCTCTGCGAGCAGTGGCTGGGCTTCCGCCGGCCGGCCCAACTCGGCGAGTGCTCGGCCCCGCAGCCCCAACAGATGGGGCTCGGTACCCTGGTAGAGGGCACCATCGGGATCGAGCAACGACCGCGTGCGATCGAGGTGCTCGAGTGTGCGCTGGGGATCGGCGATCTCCGCGAAATGCCTCGCGAGCGCGAGATAGGCGAAAGGATTGCCGGAGTCGATCTGGATGGCCCGCTGGTAGCGGCTGAGCGCCCGCTGCGGCATCGAGGCAATTTCAGCCTCCAAGCCCTCCGCCACCAACTGCATGGAGGCTCGACGTCGGGCATCTCCCAGGCGGTCGATCTCCGAAATGCGCAGCACCGCTCCACGCGGAGCGCGGGTCGGCGACGCACAACCGCCGATCAGGGCGACCAAGACCCACGCACTCAAAATTGCCGAGGCGAGCGGTCGCGCTGCGAGCCTCGCCCAATTTACAGATGTTTCCGCAACCACTCGAAGAAGCGCTCCTGTGTTCGCTGAAATCCGTCTTCATCCAAATCCGTGTCCGCTCCACGCGGGCAGACTTCCTCGGGCAACGTACCCTCGAGGAAGAGTTCGCGCCTGCGATCGGGGCAACCCCGAAGCGCGCGCGCTCCCGTGGCCGGATCGACGTCAGTCACCACAATACTCGCTGGCCTCGGAAACTGGCCGTGGATGTGCCCTCCGGTCAGGTCATCGATGAAGCTCCTCCAAATTGGAAGCGCCCCGCGGCTGCTCGCAAAACCGATGCTGCGGGGCTCGTCGAAGCCGAGCCATACGGCTACGACCAACTCCGGGGTGTAGCCAACGAACCACAGATCGCGCTCTTCATCGCTGGTTCCCGTCTTCGCCGCAATCGGCCCCTCGATTCCCGTCGAGCGAACACCCGCCGCGGTTCCGCGATGCGCGACACCCTGAAGCAGGGAAGTCATGAGGTAGGCGGTACCGGAATCGAGCACGCGCTTGTGGTGGAGTTCTCGCCGTTCGAGTGTTTCGCCCGCCAGATCCACGAGATCTTCGATGGAGTGAACCTGAGGTCGGACACCGCCTCCCGCAAGCGTCGCGTAGGCACGCGCCATTTCCAGGGGAGAAACATCGGCCACGCCGAGGGCGAGGCTCGGCACGAGGGGCAACGGGCTCTCGATTCCCATTCGGCGCGCGACATCGGCAACCCGCCCGATCCCAATTTCCTGCGCGAGGCGCGCGGTCGCCACGTTGAACGAGCGCTCGAGTGTTTCCCGCACGCTCACCGTTCCGTGAAACTTCCGATCGAAGTTCCGCGGCTTCCATAGCCCGCTCGGCGTCGCGACCTCGAGCGGAGAATCATCGAGAAATGAAGCCAAGGTGATCGTCGGCCCGCCGGCGCGGGGTTCCAGGGCCGCGATGAACACGAACGGCTTGAAGGCGCTTCCGGCGGGACGGCGCGCCTGGGTACAACGGTCGAATTGCGACACCTGGTAATCGCGCCCTCCCACGAGAGCGACGATTTCTCCGGTCTGGGGTCGAATGGCAACAATGCAACCCTGAAGTGCGCGGATGGGATCGTCGGTAACGAGAGCGGGGTACTGGCGTTCGAGTTTCTCGATTCCCTCGCGCAGCGCAGTCGCCGCCAGACGCTGGGTGCGGCTCTCGAGGGTCGAATACACCTTGATTCCCTGACTCGACAACACAGTCGCGTTGTAGCTGTCGGAGAGCTGAAGGCGCAGAAAATCGAGGAAATACCGCGCGTCGCCGGCGTCGGGCGTAATCGCCGCGAGGCTCAGGGGCTCTGCGATCGCCGCGTCCCGTTCGGAGGCTCCGATCCGACCCTGCTCGGCCATCAACTTCAATACCAGATTACGACGTTTTCGAGCCCCGTCTGGATTTCGATAGGGCGAGATCCCGTTCGGGCTCTGGATCAGTGCGGCCAGCAGAGCGGACTCTGCGAGGCTCAAGTTTCGGACCCGCTTGCCAAAAAAGCGAAGTGTCGCTTCCCCGACTCCGTGTATTTCCGTCGATCCGCGTTGCCCGAGGTAGATCTCGTTCAGATAGGTTTCGAGAATTTCCCGCTTGTCGTAACGAAGCTCGACGAGCAGCGCCATCACGGCCTCTTGAGCCTTGCGCTTGAAGGTTCGCTCGGGGGTGAGGAAGAAGTTCTTGACGAGCTGCTGGGTGAGCGTGCTACCGCCTTGCCGAATTCCACCCGCGCGCAGGTTGGCGAGCAGCGCGCCGCCGATACGCCGCACGTCGATCCCAGGATGCAACTCAAAGCGCTGATCCTCGACGGCAACGATCGCGTCAACGAGGTGCGACGGGAGGTCGTCGATCCCGACGAGTTCGCGCTGTTCTCGATTCGGACCGTAGTAGGCACCCAGTTGTTCTGGCTCGACCAGTACCGCGCCCACGGTGCGGCCCGTGGGCAATTCGAGAATCTCTTCGATGACCCCGTCGCGAATCCGAAAGACGACATCGCGCGCGGGCTCGGACCGGGTCGGATGTTCGAACGCCCGAAGGTGAACGCGAATGCGAAGTTTTTGCCAGGAGTACTGGCCCTGCGGAACGGATCCCCCGCTCCCTGCTTCTCGGTATCCGAGCCGAATCAAGGTTCCCCGCAGATCGGCGAGTTTGATGTCCAAGCCCGGGTAGAGGATGGATGGCGCCGAGTAGACGCGCGAAGGAACCCGGAACCGCTGGCCGTCGAAGCGCGCCTGCACGACCCGATCGAGTCGAATCACGACGACACTGCACACGAAACCCGCGACGAAGCCGACGACCACCCCGAGCCAGATCAGCTTCCGAAGCCAACCGCTCGCGCGCTTGGTCGTGCGGCGCCTCGACTTCGATCGATGCTTGGTGGTCGAGCTGCGCTTACGCGCGGTCGTTTTACGCTTTCGCGCGTTCGCCAACAGTCCCCCGGCGGAATTCCCTCAGGCGGCCGAAACCGCGACTGAACCCACGGCTGGCTTTCACCCCCACCCCCACGGACACGGGCGCTGACTCCGGCCAGTTCGACCCGCTGCAGTCGGACGCGAACCCGTTGCGATTACTCCGTCGGAGGGACCGCGACGTTACGCAGACGCGCTTCGTAGGCTTCGCGCACGATCTTCGCATCTTCCAGAAATCGGGACAGCTCCTCGGCGAGCAGCGCCTGGGGGCCATCGCAGCGCGCCTCTTCCGGTTTGGGGTGAAAATCGACGAGAACCAGATTAGCTCCCGCAATCACACCCTGGGCGGTCACGTGGAATACGTCGAGCAAGCCGTCGGGCGCAATGGCTCGGCTCCCCACCGAATGAGAGGGGTCGATGCAAACCGGTAACCGCGTCAGCCGCTTGACGACGGGCACATGCGCAAAATCGACGAAGTTGCGATGGGGGTCACCGAGATTCGTCTTCATACCGCGTAGACAGAAAACGATGCGCCGGTTGCCCCCAGAGGCAACGTACTCACAAGCGTTGAGCGACTCCTCGAGCGTGATCCCCATACCGCGCTTGAACAATACGGGGAGCTCGGTCTGCTGCCCGACACTTTTCAAAAGCTCGAAATTCTGGGCGTTTCGGGTGCCGATCTGGATCATTACGCCCGTCGGATTTCCCGATTCCCTCAGCGCTTCGAGTATTTCGTCGATGTGAGATTCGTGGGTGATTTCCATCGAGACGATGCGGATGCCGTACTTGCCCGCGATTTCGAACACGAAGGGGAGGCACTCGGCGCCAAGCCCCTGGAAGTCGTACGGACTCGTGCGAGGCTTGTAGGCGCCAGCGCGCGCCGTCTGGATCCCGTGCTCGCCAAGCAGGCGAAACATCGTCTCCAGGTTCTCGCGGCTGTCGACCGCGCACAGGCCCGGAAAGACGTGAAAAGTGTCCTGGGCGATGTGAATCCCGTTGTACTCGAAACCCATGGCTTCGAGGCCGCCTCCGTGACGACCGATCGAGCGGAACTTCTCTGTGATCCGCACGACGCGCTCGACACAGGTGAATTCCTCGAAGGGCTCGGTGGGAATGACCCCCGTCGAGCCCAGTAAATAGAGCTCGGAGAGCGAGCGGGTTGCTCCCTGGATCTGGTGAAGCTCGGTGTGAACACCGGGATGGGATTCTGCGAATTCGACCAGGCGCTTGACTTCGGGGGCGTCGGTCTGCGTGTCGGCTTTGAGAACGATGATCACGGGCCTTTTTCCTCTAGTATCGGCTCTCGCAACCTACGGAGGCGAGCTGGGTTCGTCAATCCTGGATCGGCTCTACTATTGCGAAATTCCCTCTAGTTTCCGAGATTTGCGATATGGCAGACAGCAACGCGAAAAAACCGACCGGCCCTGGCGCCGGAACCGCTGAAGTTTCTGAAAAACTCTGGGGTGGGCGGTTCGAAGGCAGAACCAACGCCAGCGTGGAGCGCTTCACGGCCTCGATCCACTTCGATCAGGCGCTCGCCCGCTTCGACCTGAGAGGTTCGGCCGCCCACGCCCGCATGCTCGCGAGCGTCGGCCTGATCTCGACCGAGGTCGAGCGCGCACTGATTGAAGGCCTCGCAGAAATCGGCGCGCAAATCGAAGCCGGCACTTTCCCGTTCGACCCGGCCCTCGAAGACATCCACATGAACGTCGAGTCTCGCCTGCGGGAGATCGTCGGCGCAGATGTCGCGGGCCGACTCCACACGGGACGAAGCCGCAACGACCAGGTCGCGACCGACCTCGCCCTTTACTTGCGCGAAGCCTCGAAGGCCGCCGAGCGGGGAATCCTGGAGCTACGAGGGGTTTTGATCGATCGAGCCGCCGAGCACCTCGACACGGTGCTGCCCGGGTACACCCATCTGCAACGCGCGCAGCCGGTGCGGCTCGCCCATCACTGGCTCGCGTTCGCGGAGATGCTCGGCCGAGACGCGAGTCGACAACAAAGCCTGCGATCTCGCTTGTCGGCGTGCCCGCTCGGATCGGGCGCGCTCGCGGGATCCACGCTTCCGCTCGACCGACAGCACACTGCGACGGCGCTGGGTTTTGATGCACCCTCGGCGAACAGCATGGATGCGGTCGCCTCGCGCGACGTGGCATTGGAATTTCTGTCGACCGCTGCAATTTGCATGATCCAGCTTTCCCGGCTCGCGGAGGAACTCGTACTCTGGTCGACCGCGGAATTCGCCTTCATCGAACTTTCCGACGCCTATTCGACCGGCTCGAGCCTGATGCCACAAAAGAAGAATCCGGACGTGCCCGAACTCGTGCGCGGCAAATCGGGTCGCGCGATCGGTAACCTCGTTACGCTGCTCACCGTCATGAAGGGGTTGCCACTGACCTACAACCGCGACATGCAGGAGGACAAGGAGCCGATTTTCGACAGCGCAGCCACACTTCGCGATTCGCTCGAAGTCATGAGCGGCGCGATCCAGACCCTGCGGGTCAACACGGAGCAGATGGCCGCGGCCGCCGATGACGCGATGCTCCTCGCGACGGATCTCGCGGAGGCGCTGGTGGTCGCCGGGGTGCCATTCCGGGAGGCCCACGAGGCCGTGGGGCGAATCGTGGCCCACTGCATCAACAAGCAGAGCGACCTGCGCTCGCTCACCCGAGAAGACCTGCAGGCGTTTCACGGCGCGTTTTCGGCGTCGGCTGCGGAAATCGCGAGTCTGGAGAGCGCGCTCGAGGGTCGAAGTCTGATCGGTGGCACTGCGCGCGGCACGGTGGAAGAGGCACTCTCGAAAGCCAGAGAAGACAACGAGCGGCGCCTCGGCGAACTTTCCGACGGAGAAAACGGGTGACACGCCAACTTCTGGCTATCGCGGCGCTCATCGGAGTGCTAGCGGTTGCTTGCGGCAAGTTCGGTCCTCCCGTCCGGGTACGCTCCGAACCGGCTGCTGCCGGTGGTTCGGAATCGACAGAAAACGCGAGCGTTTCAGCCGCAGAAGAATCGGAAGAGGAGGAGAGGCAGCCTTGAGCGGCGCGTTCCAAAGGAGAAGTGGCTCTCTCCATGCGGAAGCAGTGCCCATCGAGCGAATCGTCGAGGCAGTGGGTACGCCCGTCTTCATCTACAGCGCGTCAGAACTCGCCGCGCGATATGACGCGCTCGACGCGGCCTTCTCTGCGGTGCCCCACACCATCTGCTACGCCATCAAGGCCAACATGAATCTGGCCGTGGTCAGCACGCTGATTGCCCGCGGCTGCGGAATCGATGTGACATCGGGCGGCGAACTCTTCCGCGCGCAGCAGGCTGGCGGCAAGGCGAATCAGTTCGTGTACTCCGGCGTGGGCAAGACGGACGCGGAGATCGACCAGGCGCTCGACGCGGGAATTCGCATGTTCAACGTCGAATCGCGCGCGGAGCTTCGCGCCATCGACGCGAGGGCCGCCCAGCGCGAGGTCGTGGCACCCGTGTCATTTCGCGTCAATCCGGACGTCGACCCGCAGACCCATCCCTATATTTCGACCGGCCTGAGCAGCAGCAAGTTCGGCATCCCGATCGCCGAGGCCGTGGACGCCTACGCGGAGGCCAAAGCGCTCGAACACGTGCGGGTCGTTGGCGTCGCTTGTCACATCGGATCGCAGCTCTTGAACCTCGATCCCATCGTCGATGCGCTGAAGCGGGTTCGCGGCCTCGTCATCGAGTTGCGCGAAGCCGGCCACCGCATCGAGTTACTCGATGTCGGGGGCGGATTGGGCATCACCTACGAGCAAGAGCAGCCCCCTTCGGCCGCCGAGTACGGCGCCGCGATCATCGCAACGGTGGGGGATCTCGACTGTCACCTGATCGCCGAGCCGGGGCGCTGGATTACCGGCAACTCGGGCATCTTCGTCACGCGCGTGCTCTACACCAAGGAAAACGGCAGCAAGAACTTCGCGGTGATCGACGGCGCGATGAACGACCTGATCCGGCCCGCTCTCTACCACGCCTACCAGGGGATCGAACCCGTGGGACCGCCGCGCGAAACCACCCGTGTGGTCGACGTCGTGGGCCCAGTCTGCGAATCCGCCGACTTCCTCGCCCAGCAGCGCGAACTGCCGGTCCTGGAACGCGGCGATTTGCTCGCCGTCCACTCCTCGGGCGCCTATGGGTTTGCGATGTCATCGAACTACAACGGCCGCTGCCGGGCCGCGGAAGTCCTCGTAAAAGGGGATCGCTTTGAAGTCGTGCGGGAGCGCGATCGCTACGAAGACCTGATCCGAGGTGAATCGATTCCCGAGGATCTGATCCGATGAGTCGCACGCTGCGCTTTACGAAGATGCACGGCGCCGGCAACGACTTCGTGGTGCTCGACGGGATCCGGGAAGAGCTACCGCCGATCCCGCCGCTGGCCGCCCAGATCTGCGATCGGCGTTTTGGTATCGGCGCCGATCAGCTGCTGGTCGCGCGCCGCTCGCGCACCGCAGATTTTCGCATGGAGATCTACAATGCCGATGGCGACCAGGTGGAGATGTGCGGAAACGGGCTTCGCGCGTTCTACAAATTCCTGAAGGACCGCGGTCATACGGATGAGGATTCGATCAGCGTCGAAACCCTCGGCGGCGTGATGCGCCCCAGCTGGGCGGGGCCCGATCGCGTGCGGGTCGACATGGGGCAGCCGGTGCTCGCGCCGGCCAAGATTCCGACGACGCTCGGATCGGGTGACGGGCCGGTCCTCGACATTCCGTTGGATATCGATGGAGAGACGTTGCTGATTTCGAGTGTTTCAATGGGCAACCCGCACGCAGTGGTTTTCGTCGAGGATCCGGACCGCACGCCCGTGGAGCGCTGGGGTCCGCTGATCGAAAACCACAGCGGGTTTCCGAATCGGACCAACGTCGAATTCGTCACGCCGATCGGACGCGACCGAATTCGCCAGCGAACCTGGGAGCGCGGGGTCGGTGAAACACTCGCCTGCGGAAGCGGCGCATGCGCGGTCGCCGTGGTGGCCATGCTGCGAGAAATCGTGGACGACGAGATCACCATCGAGTTGCGCGGGGGCGAACTCGAAATCAGCTGGGGGGGTAGAGGCGCACCGGTCATCATGACGGGGCCTGCCGCCGAAGTCTTCACGGGCGAATTCACGATCCGAGAGGAGTAGCCATGTTCGAAGGACTTTCGACCGCGTTGATCACGCCCTTTCGAGACGACGCAATCGACGAACCCGCCCTGCGCCAACTCGTCGAGCGCCAAATCGCGGCCGGTGTCGACCATCTCGTCCCCTGCGGGTCAACGGGAGAATCCGCCACGCTCTCCCATGTCGAACACGGCAAGGTCATCGAAATCGTGGTCTCCGCCGCCCGTGGACGAATCCAAATCCTGGCGGGTACCGGATCGAACAACACCCGTGAAGCCATCGAATTGACGCAGCACGCCAAGGCCGTTGGCGCAGATGGCGCCCTGCTGATTTCGCCGTACTACAACAAGCCCACCCAGGAAGGCATCTACGAGCACTACCGATCCGTCGCCGAGCAAACACAATTTCCGCTCGTCACCTACAACATCCCTGGCCGCACCGGCTCGAACATCTTGCCATCAACCCTCGCCCGAATCGCAGACGTACCACACGTCGTCGGCGTCAAGGAAGCGTGCGGCAACATCGAGCAAATCGCAGAAGTCGTGGCGCTGAGCCACGACGATTTCAACGTTCTCTCCGGCGACGACGCATTGACGCTTCCGATCCTGTCCGTAGGTGGAAAGGGTGCCATTTCAACCGCGTCGAACGTCGCTCCGACGGAGGTTGGCGAACTCATCCGTGCGTGCCGCGACAATGACCTCGCGCGTGCGCGAGAAATCCACTTTCAACTGCTGCCACTGTTCGAAGTGCTGTTCTTCGAAACCAATCCGATTCCGGTGAAATGCGCACTGCAATTGATGGGGCTGATCGACAGCGCAGAAGTAAGGCTTCCGCTCACGCCGATCACCGAAGCCAATCGCGAACGCCTGCAGGTCGTCCTAAAGGAATTGGGCCTCCTCTGATGCCCAAGACGCTCGTGGTCGGAGCGATGGGGCGCATGGGTCAGTGCGTGCGCGCTGCGATAGCCGAATCGCCCCAGCTCGAACTTGGCGCTGCGCTCGAAGTGCGCGGCCATCCGAGTGTCGGAGACTCGATCGCCGGCGCCATCAAAATCTCGGACGACCCGAAGGCCTCGCTTTCTGCGTGCGAGATCGCGATCGATTTCACGACCCCCGAGGCGACACTCGAGGTGATGCGGGCGGCCGCCGAGGCCGGCGTCGCATACGTATGTGGCACCACCGGATTTTCCGACACGCAGCGCGCAGAGATCGGAGACCTCGCCGCCCGAATTCCGATCGTTCACGCACCCAATTTTTCGGTTTCGGTCAACATCCTCGCTTGGCTCACCCGAGAGGCAGCGCGGAAGCTCGGTGACGGTTACGACGCGGAGCTCGTCGAAATCCACCACTCCGAGAAACGCGACGCGCCAAGTGGAACCTCGCTGTACCTCGCTGAGGCGATTGCAGCCGGGCGGAATCAGAAACTCGCCGACCATCTCGTGCTCGAACGCGCGGGCAATATCGGCGCCCGACCCGTGGATGCGATCGGCATCCAGACGCTGCGCGGCGGAGACATCGCGGGCGAACACACCGTGATGTTCGTGGGCCAGGGCGAACGACTGGAACTCGTGCACCGCGCTTCAACCCGAGATCACTTCGCGCGAGGAGCGGTTCGCGCGGCCGAGTGGCTCGCGGGACGCGACCCGGGGCTTTATCCCATTCAACGCGTATTCGGCTTGGAATCTGACTGATTCTTTTTTGCGCTGTTGGAGTGGGCCTCCTTGGGGAGGTTGGGGGAGGGGCTACTCGCTCTAAGCCCATGTCGCTCGCAGCCCCTCCCCCAACCTCCCCAAGCGGGCGCTTTGCATTTGCGATAAGAGATTCCGTTGAATTCGGGGCCTCATTTAATTGAGACCACCTTGGTGCGGGGGCGGGTGCTATCGGGCGATGGTGTTTCTCTCGGGCGGCTTCTTTGGAATTTGTGATTGCGTTGGGTTTTGCGTGGCTGGGTCGAGGGGGATTGTGGGAGCGGCGATTGTTGTGCGGCAGGCTGAGGCTGGGGAGTTCGAGCGCGTTGGGCGGTTGACGTATGCGCTTCTTGCGGAGCTTTTTCCTGAAGAAGGATATGAGCGCGAGAGTTGTGTTGAATCTGCGAGGACATTGCTCGCGGGCGATCAAGGTGTGTGGGCTTTCTTGGCGACCGCGCGGGAGGATCGCGATGTCGGCGTCGTGATGCTCAACGAGTGTGCGGCGATCTATGCGGGCGGCCGATTCGGCGAGATCTCAGAACTCTATGTCGCGCCCGATACCCGGTCGAAACAGGTTGGCGCACTGCTGATCGAGGCCGCCGCTGCGTTCGGACGGAAGCGTGATTGGCCATTCATCGAGGTCGGCGCGCCCAGCGCCCCGGTATGGCAGCGCACCATCGACTTCTACCTGAAAAGCGGCTTCGAAGAAATCGGCCCGCGCTTGTATCTCAAACTCGACAGCGCGAAATAGACACGAATCCGCGAGCTTGACTATCGTGAGCGGGACGGGAGAGCCATTCGCTCCAACCCCATGTCGCTCACAGCTCTCTCGTCCCGCTCGCCAGCGAAGTCATTGCCGACGCGTGAATGCGGACCGCCGGCATCAAGGGGCGCTATCTAAGATGGCCCCCCTTCGTCCCACCTGAGCAACCCACACGGCAAAAGGGAGGCCCCGTCGAAGAATCGACGGGGCCTCGGTTTTGATGATGTTGGGTGGTTGGGTGTTACAAATCGAAGTAGAGCTCGAACTCGTGCGGATGCGGGCGCAACCGCATGGGTTCGATTTCGTTCTCGCGCTTGTAACTGATCCACGTCTCGAGCGCGTCTTGGGTGAAGACGTTGCCGCGGAGCAGGAACTCGTGATCGGCTTCCAGTTCCTCCAACGCTTCTTCGAGACTCGAGGGCATCACCGGAATCCCTTCCGCCTCCTGGGGTGAAAGCGCGTAGATGTCCTTGTCGAGCGGCTCGCCCGGATCGATCTTGTTCTCGATTCCGTCGAGGCCCGCCATCAACATCGCCGCAAAGGTGAGATAGGGATTGCAGGAAGGATCGGGATAACGAACCTCGATCCGCTTGGCGTTCGGGCTGTCGGAATACATCGGAATCCGGCAAGAAGCCGATCGGTTGCGGGTCGACATCGCGAGGTGGACCGGCGCCTCGAATCCCGGGACGAGACGTTTGTAGGAATTTGTAGTCGGATTGCTGAACGCCGCAATCGCGCGAGAGTGCTTGAGGATCCCGCCCACGTAGTGCAGGCCGAGTTGCGAAAATCCGCCGTATCCATCGCCTGCGAAGAGCGGCTTGCCGTCCTTCCAGATCGATTGATGGGTGTGCATCCCCGAACCGTTGTCTTCGAATATCGGCTTCGGCATGAAGGTCGCCGTCACACCGTTTTCCCGAGCGACGTTTTTCACGATGTACTTATAGTTGAGCATCTGGTCCGCCATCTTGACCAGCGTCGTGTACTTCATGTCGATCTCGGCTTGGCCCCCCGTTCCGACTTCGTGATGGTGAGCTTCGATCACGATGCCAATTTTTTGCATCTCGAGAACCATCTCTGTCCGGAGATTTTGCATCGAGTCCATCGGCGGTAGCGGGAAATAACCCCCCTTGAAACGGGGCTTGTAGGCGAGATTCGCACCGTCCTCGTCACGGCCGGAGTTCCACTTGCCTTCGATCGAATCGAGGTGGTAGTAGCCCTCGTTGGGTCCGGTGTTGAAACGCGCGGAGTCGAAGATGAAGAACTCCGCTTCCGGCCCGATGTTGATCGTGTCGCCAATGCCCGACTGCTTGAGGAAGTTCTCCGCCTTCTTCGCGATCCAGCGCGGATCGCGGGAGTAGTTCTCGCGCGTGATCGGATCGACGATGTCGCAGATCATGACCAGAGTCGGCCGCGTGAAAAACGGATCGATGAACGCGGTCTCGGGATCCGGAATCATCAACATGTCGCTCTCGTGGATGGCCTGCCAACCGCGGATCGACGAACCGTCGAAGCCCATGCCGTCTTCGAAAGTGCTCTCGTTGACCTGGCTGATTGGGTAGCTGCAGTGCTGCTGAACACCCGGCCAGTCCGTAAACCGGAGGTCAACCATGACGACGTCGTGCTTCTTCGCGTACTCCAAGACCTGCTTCGCGTTCATTAAAAATTCTCGCTCCTGGTTGGCGGGTTTCGAATTCCCAGTTCGAAATTCGACACCCTGGGGGTGATTGCTCGTCAAACGGCCGCTGGTCCGCGCTCCCCGGTTCGAATGCGAACGACTTCGGCGATGTCGAAGACGAAGATCTTGCCATCGCCGATGCGCCCCGTGTTCGCAGTTTCGATGATGGCCGCGACAGCCTCGTCGACGAGGTCGTCGCTGACTGCAATTTCAATCTTGATCTTGGGCAGAAAGTCGACCACGTATTCGGCTCCGCGGTAGAGCTCGGTATGCCCCTTCTGGCGGCCGAAGCCCTTGACCTCAGTGACCGTCATGCCCTGGATCCCAATACCCTGAAGGGTTTCCTTCACCTCGTCGAGCTTGAAGGGTTTTACGATGGCTTCGATCTTCTTCACGCTGATCCTCCACCCGCCAGTCTTCACGGCGAACGCCGTGGAAACGTACCACGGGTGGGATCCCTGTCCTCAGGCGATCGAGGCCGGAATGCCCTGCTGTCTGGGCCCGCAGCTGCACGCCGTGAGATAGCAAGCTCCGTGCCGATTTCGGAATACGCTGAAATGCGCGCTGGAAGGGGCGGAGCGGATTGACGCGGAATACTGGGCGGGCCGTGCCCAACGAAAGGGCAGGGAGTGGTTCAAAGCTGGGCAGCGCGCCCAACGAGGCGTTCCCGAGAGGCACCGCCGAAGTCTTCCGAGCCGGCATCCGAGGTAAAACGAAGAAGGGCGCGGCACCCGAAAGCGCCGCGCCCCAATTTTCGAGCCCAAGGGCTCTAGCAGATCAGCGACTGCTAGAACTCGTAGGTCATCTGAGCGCCAAGAAGAACCTGGCTCCGTGTCAGGTGTGTGCCCTGGCACGACTTGTTGCAGAAAAACTCGTTGTTCGTGGTACCACCATCCGCCGTGTGATTGGCGCTTCCCTGTTGGTAGACGACCTCACCCTTGATGCTGAGGTGCTCGGTCAGCGCGTGATCGACCGTCGCCGTGATGGACCAGATCTGCTGATCCTCTTTATACCAACCCGGTAGCGTCGACAGGATTCCCGGAAATGGGTCCACTGCGACGGTTGCCAGATTGAGCGGCACGGCGATTCCCAGATAGTTGTCGTTGGAGTAGATGTACTCCCCGCGCAGCGCGATCCCCGTGGCGTCTGAAATCGCGTAGCGGCCAGCCGCTGCGAGTCCGACCGCGTACGGCTTGCCGGTGCGTCGATCGTTGGCAGGTGCCATGTAGTCGACATTCACCCAGGTCGAGAGCTTGTCGGACGGATTCCAATCCATGGTGAAATCCACCAGGATCTGCCGATCGTTGTTCCCTGTGTTGCTTCGGCCGGTGCCGTCGATCGTAATACCGCAGCCACCCGGTGCAACGAACAGTCCGTCCAAGGTCGGATCCTGGGTCGCGCAGTCGCCGCCGTAGACGCCGTTAAACGCCAACGCCAACTCGTCCGAAACCTCGTAGCCCACGCGCCACAGGAAGGTCTTCTCTGAATCCGTGTCGTAGTTCCGGGCATTTGGAGCGAGCCCGTACGGGTTGGTGTGGAGTGTCGTGTAACCCGAGTTGTTCGACACACCGAGCATCCAGTCCAGACCGCTGTCGTACTTCGCCGAAAGCTTCAGACCCGTGAAGTTGACCGGCTGCAGCGTGTAGAGCATGCCGCGCGTGATGTTGAAGTTGTACGGATCCTGCGTCGACTCCGAGCCAATGTGCTTCTCGAAGCGGCCGGCCGTGATCTTGATGCCCGCGTCCGTAATGGGCGCGAGATACGAGACATTCGCGTTGTAGAGGTAATCGAAGAGCGAATTGCCCTCAATGCCGATCGCAAGCCGATCGGCCGCCTGGCCGTACACGATGTCGATTTCGAAGCCGCCGCGGCTCTCGGGCGTGGCCTCGTTGCTCATCGAGAACCAAACCTGATCGACCTGGAAGCTGTCGTGGTTCGGGTGGAACGGATTGGCACCAATCGTGCCGCTATTGGCGCCCATTCCCCGGCCACTATCCGGATCGTTCGTGTTGTAGAAGTAGCTCGTCGATACCCAACCCTCGAATGTCGTCTCCGTCAGGAAGTTCGACAGAGCGAGCATCGGGCCAGACTGGTTCGACGTTCCGAGCTTGCTGATCATCTTCTGCTGTAGGTCGACCTTTGCGTTCGACGCAGCAAGTGCGTCGTTGGTCGCCTTCAGCTGCTGCTCCAAATCGGACAATCGGGAGATGACTTCCTGGAGGTCGTCCCCACCTCCGACATCGTCCGCACTCGCGAACGACGGCAC
>SMVA01193972.1_pt1 | contig 76717 bp, 66 predicted proteins | sample 2456451 | NCBI WGS metagenome assembly SMVA01 (sample SAMN11095933, study PRJNA526329) | marine sediment metagenome | biome: Marine sediment; feature: Surficial sediment; material: Deep marine sediment; isolation source: Hadal surficial sediment | place: Pacific Ocean | collected 2014-05 | depth...
CTACTTGACGCCCAGTAGGACGTAGTGAGGCTACGACTAATTCGGGCCCTAGGCAACACCGCGGTTTAAGGCGCCGCAAATTGGACTCAGAAACGCCAACACGGCCCTGTGGCCACGACCGAGACGAGGCATACCGCCGCAGCAGAACGATGCGCGATCCCACCACCTATAATGCTTGCGAGATGTATGAAAAATCAGGAAACACCCCGGCCCCTTACCAGCTGATATCACCCATAAATCTCCTACGCTTGCAGGCGTCGCAGCCAGCGCCGTTGATTCTGGACGTCCGGCGACGACCAGCGTTCGCAGAAAAACAGAAACTAATTGCCGGTACGCGTTCCGTTGCGAATTCGTTTTTCCACCCGATCAATCGCTTATCCAGATTCCAACAGAGAGGAACCCATGGCTAGAATCATCACGTCGATAACAGCGCTCCTCGTTTGTAGCTGGGCTTTGCCAGCGGCGGCTTTGCCGGATGTCGAAGAGTTGCTGACCAACATCGGTTTTCCGTCCGACGCGAAACAGAGGGTGCTGGATGGGAAATTCGTTACCACGGGCCTCGAGCCGACATCAAAACGGGAACTCGCAATGGCAATGGCGTTTCTCGTCCATGAGCCTCCGGCAGCGCTGATTGCAGAGGTAAAGAAGGATCTCGTGGAGAGAGTCGATCCCGATAGCATCGCCCACGGCACGATCTCAGGCGCAGGCAACCTCGATGACTTTGCGGGCGTATCATTCGGGTCTGATGCGAAGAAGCTAGCAAAGCCCTTCTTCGCAGCGGAGCCCGGTGAGGATCTAAATCTCTCGACAGCCGAGATTGACGCCTTCGGGGCACTCGCCAAGCAAGGCAGTGACGCCAAGGCCGTCGAAGAACAGCTGCGAAAGCTGCTGCTAGCGCGCTTCCAGGCCTATCAAAGCAAGGGCCTCGACGGAATTGCCACCTATGCGCGCGAGGACGGCAAGGACACCGACGCTGGCGGAGACTTGCGACGCGCCGTCGAGGCTGCGGGTGGCTTGAAGAAGAACGCTCCGAACTTCTACGACACGTTGTTGAATTACCCCCAATCCCGTCCGGCTGGGCTAGAAGAGGAATTCAGCTGGACCCACTACATGGCCCACGGAACCCCCGTCTTCCTGCTCAATCATCGCATCTGGATGCCAGATGGTGACGCCTGGCTGATTGCGGACCGCCAGTACTACGTGACGGCCAGCTACAACGTCGTTCAGATCTTGGCGGCCTTTCTTCCCGTGAAAGGCGGCACGCTCGTCGTCTATTTGAACCGCACTTCGACGGATCAGGTCACCGGCTTCGGAGGCTCGACGAAACGCACCTTGGGCACCAAGGTGATGACTTCACAGATCGAGGGTCTTTTCGAAAAAGTAAAGGCGGCCGCAGAGAAGTAGAGCGATCGACATCGGCACTTCGCACGAAGCCAAGTGCCTTGCTTCAGCAGCGCAGCACCTTCGGGCCATGAAGGCCATGAGCGATGCCTGGCCGGGCAGTTTCTGGACCGCCGGGGTAGGCTCCCATCCGCTCGCTTCGGAGGTCTGATGTCACGGAACGCTACCTTTCTGGGTCTCCTTGTCGCCGCCCTGTTCTGCCTGGGCGTGACATGCGCGCAGCCACCGCCAGCCGAGTTGGCCACCCTGCCGGGCCCTACAGCCTCAGGGCCGATTTCCTATCTCGAGGACGTTCAGCCCATACTCGATAACCGTTGCGTGGTCTGCCACGGTTGTTACGACGCGCCGTGCCAGTTGCAGCTTTCCTCCTACGCGGGATTGGATCGGGGGGCGACGAAGCAACCCGTCTACCAGTCGAGCCGATTCAAGGCTGCGCGGCTGACTCGGCTCCACATGGATGCCCAGAGCACCGAAGAATGGAGAGAGAAGGGATTCTTCTCAGTAACTGAGAAAACGGACTCCACGGGCTACGGCTCCCTTCTGCTCAACGTGCTCGCACTAGGACGCGCTCAACCTTTTTCTCCCGACGCTCGACTTCCCGAGTCGTTCCCCCTCGACATCAATCGCAAACTCTCATGCCCGACCGAATCCGAGTTCGATGGCTACGCGCGAAAGCATCCGACAGCTGGCATGCCTTATGGGATGGCGCCGCTGACGGACGCGGAAATTGGCGTGCTGGCGGCTTGGTTTCAACAGGGAACACCACCCCCTCCTGCTCCGCCCCCTGTTCCCAAATCTGCGCTCGGGCAAGTCGGGAGCTGGGAGGAATTCCTCAATGGGCCCACCCTCAAGGAGCGCATCACATCGCGCTACCTCTACGAACATTGGTTCTTCGCTCATCTGTACTTCGACGATCTTCCGAGCGGACCTTTCTTCCGCATCGTTCGGTCGGCGGCACCACCGGGAAAGCCTGTGGAAATCATCGCGACACGAAGGCCCTATGACGATCCGGGCGTCGAGGAATTCTGGTACCGCCTCGTGACATTCGAGTCGACGGTCATCCACAAGACCCACATCGTCTACCCGCTTGGAGAGGCGAGAATGCGTCGACTCTCGGAACTGTTCCTCGAATCGGATTGGGAACCGACGAAGCTACCCGGGTACAACGCCGACGCGGGTTCGAATCCGTTTGCCACCTTCGCAGAAATTCCCGCGCGCTCTCGATACCAATACCTTCTCGACAACGCCCAATATTTCGTGATGACGTTCATTCGCGGACCTGTTTGCCGCGGGCAGGTTGCGGTCTCGGTAATCGAGGACCACTTCTTCGTCGCTTTTCTCGATCCGGACAGCGATATAAGCGTTGTGGACGATGAATTTCTCAAGGAAACGATGAATCTACTGAGCCTTCCCGGGGAGAACGAAAGCGATTTTACGATCGGCCGCCTCTGGCTCAAATACAATCTCGCCCAACGCGGGTACCTCGCAGTCCGAAAGAAGTTCTACAACAAATACGACCCCAACGGCCTCGGCCCCTCGCTCGACTTTCTATGGGATGGCGACGGGCACAACGACAACGCACTACTCACGATATTCCGGCATTTCGATAACGCCACGGTCGTGAAGGGTTTTGTGGGAGAGATTCCGAAGACCGTATGGGTGCTCGACTATCCGCTGCTAGAGAGGATCTACTACGACTTGGTCGCAGGCTTTGATGTCTTCGGAAACCTGGGGCATCAGGTCTCCACGCGCCTATATATGGACCATCTGCGCATGCAGGCTGAGAACGTCTTCCTCGCATTTCTCCCGGCAGACCAACGAAAGAAAATTCGCGCTTCATGGTATGTGGGTGCCGAGCGTGATCGCTCGTATCGGGTCAACAAAATCATCAGCATGGATCACGCGACGCAAATTCACTTCGAGACTGGAGACGTCAAGAAGGATCTGATCGAAATCATCATGGCACGCGACCCAACGATCACGGGACCACCCGATTTGATGAACCGCTGTGGCAATCCACCCTGCGATTCTCCAAATGCCACCGATACCGAGAAGCACGCCCAGCGAGCGCTTCAAATGATTACAGGAAGTACCGGTGCCTGGGTTTCCAAACTTCCCGAAACGGCATTTCTGATCGTTCGCTCCAACGGCAGGTCTGGAGAAGACGCGAGCTACACGCTCGTCCACAACCGGGCCCATACAAACGTGGCTGCAATGTTCGGCGAAGACAAACGACTGATTCCCGATCAGGATACGCTTACAATCGTCCGCGGCTATCTGGGGAGTTACCCGAACCTGGTGTTCGAAGTCAGTGTCGACGACATCGACTCATTCACCCAGGCGCTAACGTCGGTTGGAAATGCAGCTGACTTCGAAAAAATCGTCGATCGTTGGGGAATTCGACGAACGAGCCCGCGGTTCTGGGACACGGTCGACTGGATTCATCGAGATTCACAGACAAGGAATCCCACTGAGGCTGGCCTCTTCGATTTTGGCCGCTACCAGAACCTCTGAACACGAATCGCCAACGAAGACCCGCGAGATCGATACGCGCTTCGACGATCTTAGAGTTCGGGTCGCAATGAATCCATCCACGATGAAGGACGGGTGCACATGACCGAATCGTCGCAATCCACCGCAATGTTCAATCGATTCTTCCACTCCGAAGTTTCGGGAAGCATCGCCTTGATGGCTTGTACGATTGTCGCGCTCATCTGGGCGAATTCTCCGTGGTCTCAGAGTTACCTCGACTTTACACACATCAAAGTCGGCTTCTCATGGGGAGACGCATCCCTCAATCTCACCCTTCAACATTGGATCAACGATGCGCTCATGGCGATATTCTTCTTCGTCGTCGGACTCGAGGTCAAGCGGGAAATCGGGATCGGCCAGCTATCGACGCTGAGGAAAGCAGCCCTGCCGGTCTCCGCCGCCATTGGTGGAATGCTGGTTCCAGCCCTTTTCTACTTCGCGATGAACGTAGACGGACCAGGGGCACAGGGCTGGGGAATCCCGATGGCGACGGACATCGCGTTCGCGCTCGGTCTCCTCGCGTTATTCGGCAGTCGCGCGCCCATCGGTCTCAAGGTGTTCCTCACCGCGCTCGCGATCGCGGACGACATCGGCGCCGTGCTGGTGATTGCCATCTTCTATACCGCGAATCTCAAATTAGGTGCGCTAGCAGTCGCAGGCATATTCATGCTGCTGATTGCGGGCGCGCGCGCAGTCGGCATTCGCCGCAGCGGCATTTATCTCCTCCTGGCGGTGGGAGTCTGGCTGGGTGTTCTGACGTCGGGAATCCACGCAACCGTGGCGGGCATCCTCGTCGCAATGCTCGTACCGATTCGCGCCAAGATCGAACCGGAAACGTTCATGAAGCGCGCGAAGGATCGCATCGCTGAACTCGAATCAGCGATTCTCACCCGAGACAGCATGGTGGCCGACAAGGCACAGCTCCACGCCCTCGACGATATTCACGAAACAACGAGAGACATGATTCCACCCGGAATCGCACTCGAGCATCGCCTACACCCCGTCCAGGCGTTTCTCATCCTTCCGCTATTCGCGCTCTTCAATGCTGGCGTATACCTGGGGGGGGATGCGTTGGGTCAGACAACCGACCCCATCGCGATTGGAATCATCCTGGGACTCGTATTGGGTAAGCAGGTTGGCGTTCTCGGATTCAGCTGGATCAGCATCAAGGCCGGGTTTGCGGACCTTCCCGAAGGAGTTCGCTGGCCTCATATCTGGGGAGCCGCTTGTCTATCCGGGGTCGGATTCACGATGTCTCTGTTCATCACCGAGCTCGCATTTATCGACCCCGCCCAAATCGCCAAAGCCAAGCTCGGTATCCTCGAGGCTTCTCTGATCGCGGGCATTTTGGGCTATTGGGTTCTCAGCAAATCACTGCCAAAAACCCCGAAGTCACGGAATGAGTAGACCCAGCCGACACGTTCTAGACTACAGATCTCGCGAGAACGGAGCGTATCAATGATTCGGAAAATCCATCACTGCAGATACTTGATCGAAGTCGATGACGACGACGTACCCCATCGCGTGTTCAGCAACGTGGAAAGCCCGTTCGATCCTCGTGATGAAGAACTGTAGGTTACGCGTGCCCCGAAGAGCTTCAATCGGATATGTGTCAGCGACTCATCTACTCCTCGCGGCCTTGCTCGCGCTGACAGCAGGCTGCGCGAAGGCGCCGCGTTGGGCCAGCCGAGACAATCCGTCACCCGCTGAGGCTGCCATTCTCATCGAGAGCAAAGCGGGCGAAAGCGCCCGCAAGCTCATGCAGGAAGAGGTGCCCGAAATTCCGATTCGGAAGCGTTTGCGGCCGTGCTGTGCGTTTGGCACGGGCCTCAAGGTGAGGGTGGGCGCCGTGCCCATCCCGGGATTTCGAATCGGCAACATCATCGGCCCCGAAGAAGTGGGCCCGCACACCTACGACAGTGGGGCGATGACGCGCTCCAGCCAGGCGGGCACCAGCGGCTTCCGACACCGCGAAGGCAACGGCCTGCTCTACACCTGCCGAGGCGGATTCATCGATACCGCCCACGTGCGAGACTACGCCGACTGGACGGTCTACCTGGCATCCGAGCTCGCGCGCAATCTCAACAAGGGAACGACGATCGAGTTTCCCTACGAGGGCGGACAACGGCGCATCGTCTCCCAGCCCATCGATCAGAACGCCATCGATCGCCATGGCGTCGCACGAATAGCGGCCCCAATGGCGCAGTGGATCGGCTTTCAGCTGTCGATCTGGCACGAGATCGCTACCTGGTTCGGCTGGTCGTGGACGAAAACCTTTCCGGAGACGGCCTCGGCGTTTTCACCCGAGGATCTCTACTCGAACGTTTTGGGCGTAAAACTCTTTGGGGCAACCGTTCCCCGGTCCTCCGCTCGTACGGAGTATCTCTTTAACAGCACCATCGATAGCTGGCTCCAGGTAGTACTCGAATACCTGGGTCCGGTGCCGAAGTCGGTGGGTGTCGAGGCAATGCGCTCGGTCGACCAGCACTGGTGGGACTCCAGTAGACGCCTGCCCGACAAGGAACTCACGCTGCGGCGAAACTTCGACATCGACGATCAGATCACACCCTGGCTCGTTACCGCGGGGTTGGCTCCGGAGTCGCTGCGCGAGATCTGCGGCGACGATCCCCGCCCCGTCACGATCTCGATCCCCGACGGAATGATGGGCCTGAAGTTTTCGGACTGGGTGAGCCTGCAGATCGAGGTCGACGACAACCTCGCCGCCCAAGCGCCCTTCACCGAGATCGGTCGAAGCGTGACCCAAGCGGATTTTCCGCGAATCATCGAGGCAATTCGGGAGCAGAACCGCGAAGAGTTCGGAGCCGACGCCGACCGACCCAACTAGAGTGCCGAGGCTCCGATCAATTGCTTACGATTCGAGTCGATTCCAGGAGCTGATCCGAATGATCCGAAGCGCTCTTCTCAGATGCTTGATTGTGACGCTGGCGGGATGCGCGGGTTCTTCGGCCGATCTGGTGCCTGTCTCCAATGACAAGCTGACGTGTAAAGAACCCCGGCCGGGGCCGCCGCTCGAGATCCGCTATCTCGGTAGCGGAGGGCACCTGATTCGTCGCGGCAAGACTGCAATCATGACGGCACCATTTTTTTCCAACCCGGGACTGTTTCGGGTCGGGGTGGGTCGCATCTCGCCAGACTCGGAGCGAATCGACGCAGCGGTCGAGAAGATCATCGCGGGAGGGGGACAGTTCGACGACGTACAGGCGATCCTCATAGGGCACGCCCACTACGACCACCTGATGGACGTTCCCCGCGTATGGCGCGAGCACGCACCGAACGCGAAGATCTTCGGATCTCTCACCGCCAAGCACATTTTGCGCGGCTTCGACGTCCCGGATGACTCGATCGGGACGCTCAATTCGGGCGCCGCGAGCCGCTGGTCGACCGGACGTTGGCATAAGCTCAACGACGTGCGGTTCATGGCCATCGAGTCCGAGCACGCACCTCACGCATTCGGAATCAAACTCTACGGTGGGGAAATACGCGAGGACCTCGATCGCCCACCGCGCCGCGCAACCGGATACAGAGAGGGTCAGACATTCGCGTTCCTGATCGACTTCTTGGATCCGGACGGTTCGGTGGCGTTTCGAATCCACTACCAGGATTCCGCGAGCAATACGCCGCTAGGCCATCCACCCACCCTACCGGCCGACGATCGACGAAGTATCGACGTAGCAATCGTATGCGCGGCGTCGTTCTCGCAAGTTCAGGGCTATCCCGAAGGGATCTTGCGAGCAGCCGACCCGCGGTACGTCGTTCTGGGTCACTGGGAAGACTTCTTTATTTCACAAGAAAAACCCACGCGCCCCGTTCCCATGACGGACGTTGCGGAGTTCATTACGCGCACAGAGCGCGTGTTGCCCGAGAACACCCGGTGGGTGCTCCCCGAGCCTCACGCGGTGCTTCAAATCGAGCCGTGTGCGCGATAGTCGGCGTGACAGAGTGCGTCAGCACGTCCTCGTACGCTTCACGAACATGAGCCTGCATCCGTCGGTTGCACGAGTGATCGAGGCAGGAACCGTCGCGTGGACTGTGGAAATCGCTTAGGCTTCGTGGGCCAGGAGAGCCGTCACCCCTGAGGTTGATTGACCACAGCGAGAACGACAGACTCTGCAGGCGCTCAAATGAGTTGGAGTTCAACGGGAGAAATTGGAAATGACGAGGAACGAGAATACGCGGCGATCGATGACATCGACCGTCGGGATTTTGTTTTTGGGCCTGGCCGTTACCGCAATGGGTTGCGCGAGTGCGGGCGTGACGCCGAAAGCCGGAACCGCCGACCTGTCGATGCTGCCGCGCCCTGGCGTCATCATGGTTTTCGATTTCGCGGTACGCGCCGACGATGTGATGGTCGACGCCCTCGGGGCGGAATTCATGAGCGAAGGCGAGATACTGACCGAGGAAGAGCAGACCGCCCGTGCGACAGCGCGCTCGTTCTCCCAAGCCCTCGTCGAACAACTCCGAAAAGCAGGAATCAACGCGCAGCATGCAAACGACGGCGACGTTCCGCCCATGCACGCAATCCTCATCAAGGGCCAGTTCATCACGATCAACAAGGGGAGCCGCTTAAAGCGAATGGTGATCGGATTCGGAGCGGGCAGCAGTGAACTCCGCGCCCGCGTGCAGGTCTACCAAGCCACTCAACATGGACTCCGTCGTATCGTGGAGGCCGAGGCGGAGGCAACAGGCTCGAAGACGCCCGGCATGGCGGTGCCCGTGGCCGGAGGAGCCGCAATGGGTTCAGTCGCAACTTCCGCCATCATCAGCGGCGGGATGAATATCGCCAGAGAAACCCGCGGCGCGATGAACCCCGACGTTGAACGCATGGCCAAGAAGATCGCCGAGCGCGCAAAAGCATTCTACGTGCGCCAGGGCTGGCTCTGACACGCACGCGAGGGCTGCTTTGGCACCGCGAAATGGCAAGCGGTACCGCGTGCGCAAGGATTGGCCCTGACTCATTTCGCAAAAAAACCTCAACTAGAGGCCGTTGAGAATGCCGGACCGCAAACCGCTCACCCAGCACGGCTTTCTCGAGGTGCCGGTCACCCGTGACCTGCTGGAGATCAACGCCGACGTCGCGATTCTTGGCGTGCCCTACGACCTCGCGACGACCGGCCGCGCGGGCACCCGAGAGGGACCGCAGAGCGTGCGCCGGGCTTCGTGGCAGATGAGTTGGGAGGCGCGCCACTGGCCGTGGCGATTTGCGCTCAGCGACCGGCTCGGCGTAATCGATTACGGCGATGTGATCTTCGATCCCGGCAACAACCAGCAGATGGTGGACGTGCTTCAGCAGGACGCGCGAACCCTGCTCGCTGCGGGCAAGACCATTCTTTCTCTCGGCGGCGACCACTTCATCTCGCTGCCATTGTTGCGGGAGCACTACGCGGTGCATGGTCCGATGGCGCTCGTCCATTTCGACGCCCACACCGACACCGAGCCGATCGAGGGCACTTTCAATCACGGCAGCATGTTCCGAGAGGCACTCCATGAAGGCCTCATCGATCCCGCCCGCTCTGTCCAGATTGGAATCCGAACGGAGTACGAATACGAAGACCACCCTTTCCGCGTTCTGGACGCAGCCTGGGTCAATCTCCATCCGGCACGAGAATCTGGCGAAGTGATTCGCCGCACGATTGGAGAAACACCTACGTACGTAACGTTCGATATCGACTGCCTCGATCCTGCGTTTGCGCCAGGAACCGGAACGCCCGTCCCCGGAGGGCTCTCGACGGAGCGCGCGCTCGAGATCCTGAGAGAGCTCGCGGGCTGCAATTTGATCGGGATGGATGTCGTCGAAGTAGCACCCGCCTACGATCACGCCGAGCTCACAGCCCTCGCCGCCGCGACGATCGCGCTCGAACTCCTCTACATCAAAGCCGCAAAACCCGCAGACCTCGCTGCGGCGCGAGCAACCGGCAACAGCTAGGCAAGAAGGTCGTCCGTTCTTCCGATCTACGACTGGATCCTGACCCTATTTCGATCGAATGGGCCACTCTATTAAGGTAGGAAGCCCACGCCACCGATTGGGAAGACCACGCCACACTCGGGAAGCCCACGCCCCGATTGGGAAGACCAGGCCCTGATCCACTCCCCGATCCGGCGAGAATCCAGGTATCCTGTCAGGTTCGGGTTGTTTGCGGCCGCTGTACGAAATTGGTGCTGCCGATGCAGAAGGAGAGCCAAATCAAATGATCTGTCGGTCTTTCAGCCGTCTCGCCGCGATCGTACTTTCGATCGCAGCGACTGCGATCGCACCGGCAAGCGCCGCGCAACCCGGCGGCAACACTCACGCACGGGTGGGTCCGAGACTCGCGGAGGCGTTGCTACATCCGATTCCCGCCGAGGGCATCGCGATTCGCGTCACCCTGAAGCGCAACGATCTCGCCCCTCCAGGCCTCGCGCGTCGAGCTTCGATCCACGCGCGTCAGAATCGGGCTCTCGGGACACTGCTGCCCGGATCCTTCCAGATGACGTATCGCTATGAATCCTTGAGTGGCTTCGCGGGTCGTGCGAATGCCGGCGCAATCTACGCACTGCTTCGTCATCCGGAAGTCACCGCGATCCACCTCGACTACGAAATCCACGCCACCCTCACCCAGGGTGTCGCGCTGATCCACGCGGATCTGGTGCATTCCGCGGGCCTTTCGGGGCTCGGAGTCAACGTCGCGCTGATCGATAGTGGCGTCGACACAGACCATCCCGACCTCGCCGACGATCTCATTGCCGAACAGTGCTTCTGCAACAACCACCCGGCGCCAAACCGCGGCTGTTGTCCCGCGGGCGGCCAACAGCAATCGGGCCCGGGCAGCGCAGAGGACGACAATGGCCACGGGACACAAACCGCGGGCATCGTTACCTCCGGCGGCGTGGTCGCGGCGCCTGGAGTCGCACCCGATGCGGGCATCGTCGCGATCAAGGTTCTGAGTGCTTCGGGCACCGGCGCCAGCTCGAGCACCGACGCGGCCTTCGACTGGCTGGTCACCAACCACTTGGCACTCGGAGTTCGCGTGGTCAATGTGAGCCTCGGTGACAGTGGCGAGTACAACGACCCGCTCGCGTCGCCATGTTCCGGGACACCCAGCGCCAACGCAGTCTCTCTCCTACACGCTGCGGGAGTCGTGGTGTTCGCCGCGTCGGGAAACGATGGATTCGACAACGGCATCTCGGAGCCGGCCTGCATCCCAGAAGTGATCTCGGTAGGCGGCGTATACGACGCTTCGGTGGGCAATATCAGCTGGTGCGGGAACAACAGTTGCTCGACGATCCTCTGCACCGATACAACGGGCGCCGACGTATTCGTCTGCCACTCGAATAGCGACGAGATTCTCGACTTGCTCGCACCCGATTGGCGAACGGCCAGCCCCGCTCTGGGTGGCGGAGTCGCCTTTTTCGGCGGAACCTCCGCTTCGAGCCCTTACGCGGCGGGACAGGCGGCGCTGTTGCTCGAAGACGATCCAACTCTTCAACCCGACGAGATTCGAAACCTGCTCGTAACTAACGGCCCACTCGTCACGAACCCCGATAGCGGCCTTTCGTTTCCACGATCAGACGTGGGCGCCGCACTCGGCCTGCCCGAACCGAGCGGAACGCTGATGCTGCTATCGGGTGCAACCTTCCTCGCAGCGATCGTTCGCGGGCGCCGCGCGCCCCAACACCCGCACCCCTAAGCACTTCCGCGCAGAAAGACCTCCGAGCGCCGCGAAGCGGCTATGCTCGCGCTCCTCGCGGATTTGGGAATGGGAATGAGCGACCGCTTCGACGCGCTTCGGAAAGAGATGCAACGGCAAGTCGACGAGGGCATCCGCCCATCGATCCAAATTGCCGTCGATTGGCGGGGTGAATTGGTCTTCGACGAGGCCGTCGGAGAGGGTGCGACTCCAGATTCCAATTACATCCTCTGGAGTTCCACCAAACCCCTGATTGCCGTTGCGCTGCTCCAGATCATCGATGAGGGCGGCGCCAAGTTGCGAGACCGCGTTCGCAACTACATCCCTGAATTCGGTGTCCGGGGAAAGGAGGCCTGCACGATCGCCCACCTTCTCTCTCACCGAGGCGGTTTCCCTGATTCGGGCAAGCGCATGACGGCCCTGGGCCACTATGTCCGCGACTGGGATCAAGCAGTGGCCGCCGTCTGCGACATGGAAGCCCAGTGGGAGCCCGGCAGAGATCGCGGCTACCACCCCTCTTCGAGTTGGTTCATCGTGGGCGAGTTGATTCAACGCTTGCGCGAGCGCCCCCTCTGGGAAACGTTGCGCGAGAAGGTGCTCGACCCGGTGGGAATTGCGGCCGACGGGTTCTCGCTGGGAAATCCCGAAGTGCTTAGCCAGCCCGCAATGCGGGTACTCACACGCGAAGAAAGAGGCGCTCCCACCAACGCCGATTGGTGGAACGAAGCCGAAACCCATCGCGCGGTAATTCCCGGCGGCAATGGCGTTTCGCGCGCCAACCAAGTGGTCCGCTTCTATCGCGCGATGCTGAACGAAGGCGAGGGCAGCGACGGCCGGCTGCTATCTCCCGAGATGGCTCGCAACGCAGTCTTCCCTCACGCAGTCGGAATCATCGACCGAACCTTCCTGGTCGACGTTCCCTGGGGCCTCGGCTTCCGACTCAAACACGCGATTTCGACGATTGACGACTTCGGCCAGACCGCGACGCCCGGCACCTTTGGCCACGGCGGACACTTTTTGGTGAATACCTCATGGGGAGATCCCCGCAAGGACCTGGCCGCGTGCATTCTCTCCAACGGCCTCACTGCACCGCGCTCCGGAACCCGCGCGGTCATCGCGCTGTCGCAAGCAATACACGACGCAGTGGACGCGTCGACCTAGCGAACAGCTTCGCCGAGTTGGTCAATGGCTTCGCCGAGTGCGGCTTCGAATCCGGTTTCCCAGGATTCACACTCCGGGTACAGGATCGCCCGCGAAGAATTGACGATTCCGCCCTCGCGCCCGCCAGTTCCCGCGCGAAATGCGCAAACCGCCTGCTCGGCACCCGCACCCTGCGAGCCGAAACCCGGCACGAGAAAGAGCGCCTCGGGGAGCCGCTCCCGCACCCGCTCGGCCTGCTCGGTGTGATTCGCGCCGACGACCACACCGAGGGACGACCAACCCGTATCTGGCCCGACCAGACGCCGACAATCGTCGGCAAGCATTTCCGCAACCGTTTCGAAAACCGTCGTGGTTTCGAGCGAGCGATCCTGAAGATCGCCAGAACCCGGATTGCTGGTCTTCACGAGAACGAAGATGCCGCGACCATGAGAGCTGCAGCGCTCGATGAACGGAGTCAGCGTGTCGAGGCCCATGTAGGGATTGACGGTGATTGCATCCACGCCAAGAGCAGCGCCAGGCTCGAGATAGGCCCGCGCGTAGCCTTCGGCAGACGATCCGATATCGCCGCGTTTGGCATCGAGAATGACCAACAAGCCGTTGGCGCGACAGCGATCGACGAGGACTTCGAGAACCTGAAGGCCGCGCCATCCCAATTGCTCGAATAGCGCGATCTGAGGCTTGACGACCGCCACCCGTTTTTCGAGTCGATCGATGACTTCGGCACAAAAGGACTGCACGGCCTCGGAAGTCGCCGGATCTTCGGCGCGCATCGAGCCTTTGCGAAACGATTCCGGAATCCGATCGAGATGAGGATCCAACCCGACACAGAGCGGATGCCCAAGCTCGCGAACCCGCCCAATCAATTCATCCGCAAAATGCACGTCCCTAGGATACTCCAATCTTCAGCGAACCGAACTCGCTCGACTGGTCGCGCTTGGTTGCTGGATCTGGCTGCTCTGCTCCGGCGTGCGGGGTCGGGGGTTGAATGATCGAGCGCGTGTGCGCGTACTGTTGGGGATCCGAAGCATTCGCTCGCAACTATCCCCGATGGCAACAACCCTACCCTCGTTCGGGATTGTCTGAAACCGCTCCAGGCTTAGAATCCCGCCTATTGTGCATCATGCGCTCTCCGTGACTAACGCATCGGAAAGTTTCACGCATTTTACCGGCGGCCGATGCCTACTTTTCGTTGCTCGACGAACGCGCCCCGCTACTCGTCCAACTGGGACGTATGGTCGTGAATAATCAGCCACTTCCCGCCGATCTGTTCGAGTACCAGCGTGAAGTTGCCGCCGATCGGATCGGGCTCGCGATGGAGGTTCCAGCGTCCCAATACCATGGCAGCCGATTTCCCCAAGAGACGGACCTCTAGTTCTGAAAACACGGTACGCCCCATCCGTTCGGGTGTTGGGTAACGCTGATTGTACCGGTTCCGGGTAGCTTCCCATCCGCGCCGCATCGTGCCGCCCGAACTGAAGGTGAGCTCATCTGACTTCCAATAGTATTTCAGGAAACCATCAATATCGCCGGCATTCCACCGCTCTGCCTGCCGGCTTAGCAGAGCCTTAATCGCTTGAACCTCCTGATCTTGCTGCGTTGCAGCGGGCTCTGCCGCGGCAGGACTGAGTACAAGCAGTATTGCGAAAAGAGAAACAGCGGTAAGAGCACTTCGGCAAACAATACGTTTCATCACGATATAGCTCCCTCGGGATTGCCAACTTGAATGTATCTGAAACCGCTTCAGGCTTGGAATGTCGGAGCATAGGAAGAAGAAGCTGGTTTTCCGGCAATGTCCGATAAGAGGCATTCGGTTAAGTTCGCTTGGAGGGGGCAATAACGCCCCATGTCGGGGCGATTTCAACGGGGTGGCGCGGGCTGGGAGTGGTGACGCTGCGCGGTCGCGGGTGTCTGCGCCGACGGCAGGCGCACGGGTAGATCGAGACATTCGAGGATCTTCCGGGCCACCTCGGGGTCTTCGATGGCTGCGAGCAGGCGCATGCGGGCTCCGCAGCCGGAGCAGCGAAGTGCATCGACTTCGAAGACCCGCTGGAGCAGCGCGGCCCAGCGGAGCCGGCGGGGGGATGTGGCGGTGCTGGCTGGCGTTCGGAAACGGTCTCCGCCCCACTCCCAGGTGGGTTATCGAAACGGGCGCCCTCGTTCGCGCCCGCTCGAACCCCGTCATTCGAATTTCAAACGTCAGGCTGCAGCCGATTTCAGATCGAAGGCTGCGCGGATCGCAATCGTCCGGATTAGCGCCCCTTGGTTAGGCGCCCGACGTCGATGAAGCTGCGAACTTTACCTTCGCTCTCGAAGGCGGTTCCGGTCCGGTCCCAGAATTCGATCCGATTGCCGGTTCCCGTCTGAACATTGACGATGATGTCGCTGATGATGATGTTGTCCATCGGCTTCGGAATCCCTTCCCAGCCCGGGTACCACGGGCCCGTTAGTCGTTCGTCTTCGCTCCAGCGTTTGTTGTGCCAGATGATCTTCCAGAGTTCCTGTTTTTGGTCGTAGGCGAACGAGTACATGACGTTGAGAGTTTGTTTATCGATAAAGAGATCTTTGTGGTGATAGGGGTGATCGCTGTTCTTCGGAATCATCCGCACGATGATCGTATCGCGCAGCTCCCAGCGATCGCTCGCAAACGAAAGGCCGGAGGGTCCAAAGTCGTGCTTCGGATCATACGGGTAGGCGAGCACCATGGTGTTCATCGGCCCAATGATCTTGCGCTCTCCCAGACACTGCCACTCGTATTGAGGAACGATTCCGTTGAAGCTGAACAGGTCGTCGAACATGAAGTCGGTCCCCACGACGGCATCGGTGCGCTGCGCGGTTGTAATGCGGCGCACCCGTCGCATGGTGGGCACGTACACCCAGGTGTCGTCGTTCCTCGCTTCATCGGGCGGCCCGTCGGAACTCTTGTAGCGGTAGGTCAGGAGCGACATCCCGCGTGCATCGAAGGGGGCTTCGACCTCCTGGCCGTTCACCTCCTTGCGTTTGTCGCCGCGCTTCAGCAAATCGCCGCCGTTTTCGAGCAGGTACTGGGGCTCGACCCGGTGGGCGAGCTTCACGAGCTTCGCCGTTCCCTGGTAGTAGAGCGGTAGCTGCTCCCCGCGATCCCAATACGAGTAGAAGAATCGCGCGGTCCCCGCGGAGCCGTTCCATTGATAACTGTGATTCCACATGATCTTCACGCCTGCTTGGGGATCTTTCTGGCAGTCGATCTTCTCCATGGGGAAGGGCTGGCCCGCGGTGAAGTTCTCAAGGCTGTTGTCTGGGCCGATTCGCGCCTGCCCGTTGAACCTTTCCGTAGCGGCCTCGTATTCGGGCGGCGCTCGGTAGTCGAATTGAGTCGGGCCAACGACGAGCTTCATTCCCTCGTAGAAGAAGAAGTCGCGATTGTCCCAGAATTTCTTGGGGAGATAGGGCTCGAGCCGAGAAACGTCACCGAAGCCGATGACATCGCCTTCTGCGAACGACGGCTTTGCGGGCGAAGGATCATCCGCGCTAGCCAACGAGCCCGCGCCGAGAATCAGGCCCGCCAGAATCCAAGGTGCAGCCGCTCTGCGAACCATGAACCCCCCGCCATTCGTCAGCGACCGTACTTCAGGAACGGAGTTCCTGCCTTTGAAAACTGGCTAGAAGAATCAGCACGCTCGCGATGACCCAGAACGCGAGCTTCAAAACCATGATCGTCGGATCGACTTCGGGAGCGATCGGTGCAATCCACGGCTTGAGGGCCACCACGACCGCCGTACAGAGGGGAGGAGCGAATTGCTGCAGGATGCTCCCCACCCTTCCAAGTGACGCCCCGAACAGCGTGGAGACATTGACCAGGGTAATCGCCCCGACGAAGAAGAGAACACCCATTGCGGTTGCAACCCGCGCGAGACGCAGCGACAACGCCATGGCCAGCGCCGCCACCACGAGGACGCCCGCCATGCAGGCGAACCCGGCCCAGATGGCCGCTTCCAGTGAAACGCCATTCCGGAGGTGCAGGAGGTAGGCGCTCACGCTCAGCACCACTGCACCCGTCACGTACGAGATCCCGAGCACGCCCACCAGGCGCGCGAGCGCAAACTCGCTACGCCGCACAGGGCGGGCCAGCACCAGGTTCGCAGACCCATCGAATACGGTCTCGGCGAGATGATCCGAGGCCAACATTCCGGCGAGCACCATCATCCAGAGAGACAGCACAGTAAAGAGCAGCATCCCCGACCATCCCGAAATATCGCTGACTGAAACCTGCGATCCGTTTTCGACGATCTGGCTCGAGCCCGCACAGGAGGTACAGCTATCGACAGCCATCAGCGAGAGCAGCGCAAATACCGCGATGACGGGCACGATTCTCCGTCGCATTGCATCGCGAAACGCCTCACCGGCCAGCGCACAAAAAACGGTCGTCGTGGCAGGCCTCATATGCCCACTAGTTTCCCGATAAGGGTCGACGCTGCGAACCTCATCTGCCCACCAATCTCACGAATGCATCCTCGAGGGTTTCGCCCTCTTCGACGAGTTCGTCGAGTCCGCCTTTGGCGACGAGCATTCCCTCGTCGATGATCGCGATCTGATCGCAAGTGCGCTCAACCTCGGAAAGTTGGTGCGAACTCACGAGTACCGAACAACCTCTCTCGCGTGCCGAGAGGATCCAGTCGCGCGCGTCGCGAACACCGATGGGGTCCAACCCGGAGGTAGGTTCATCGAGAATCAACAACTTCGGTTTTGCGAGAAATGCCTGGGCGAAACCGACGCGTTGGGTCAACCCTTTCGAGAGCGAACCAATCCGGTCGCGCGCGCGGTCAGAAAGACCGACATCCTCCAGAACAGCCTCGATGTCACGCTTGAGTTCCGCACCAACCAGACCCGCGAGAGTCCCGTGATATCGAAGGAAAGAGAGCACCGTCATGCGGCCCGGCAACCGCAGGCGCTCAGGGAGATAGGCGACACCCACCCGAGAAGCTGGATCACGGGGCGACAACCCCTGAAGGCGAACGGTTCCCGCGCTGGCTTTGGTGAATCCGAGCAGCAATCGCAGTGCGCTGGTCTTGCCCGCGCCGTTGGGGCCCAGCAAGCCGAGCGCCGAGCCCGCGGCAAGCGTGAGATCGACGTCGCGAAGCGCGTAGCGCCGGCCGTAGCACTTGGAGACGCCGACTAGTTCTAGCGCGGTCACCGACGCGGTGGTCGATTAGACGGTGGGTTGGCGGCGAACGATCTTGACACCACCGAGCGCGGTGAATTGTACAACCCGGCGCAGGGTGGAGTTGGCGACCGCTGAACTCTCGGTCGACAGTGCGCGCTTGAGGGATTCGAAATCGCCGGTTCGCTGGAAGGCTTCGACCGCGTCGATGTGGCTCCGGGCGGGCCGCTTGGGGGTTCTCGGGCCGCGCGAGGTATCCGCCTCGTAATCGCGCTGAAACGCCTCGGGACTGAAACCACGCTTCTCGAGAATGCGCTTCACTTTGGGTGCGGCGAGCACCTTGGACCAGAATTCCTCGGAGCCTTTCCGACCACCGGTTTGCTTAGAGACAGCCATATCACTCCCTATTGGAATATTCGTTTCTGCTTTTAGGCGATGTGCTCTAACTGCGGGTTAGAGAACTCGACTCTCATCTCTGCCACGGCTGCTCACGACGCAGCTTGAGAGGAGGCCGGCTGGCCCCCGTTAAGGGATATACTATTACATAAAATTCGACTGCAGTAAACAGTGACCGCCTCGCTGGTGATATTGCTGCGCTTCGATAGCCTGTAGCGTCCCGCTCAGCGACCCCTGGCAAGACTGTGACACTGCAGAGGACCAATGGCCAAGACCAGCCGATTGCGATGGCAGCACATCCTTCCCTGGATTGTGTCGGCGGCTCTGCTCTTTTATGTATTCAACGTCGTGACTGATTGGGGTCGCCTTCGTGCTGCTACCGAACAGGCGAACCTTCCACTCTTCCTCGCATTCACGATCGCCGATCGAATCGCATTTTTCATCGTATGGTCACTGCTGCAAGCAATGGCGCTGCGCCGTTTCGTCGCGCAAGTCCCCATCCATTCGATCGTCGCGATTCGCGGCGGCTCAGAATTACTCCGGGCCGTCAGCAACCCGCTTTCGGACGGCGCCTTTTTTCTCGGCCTTGGGCAACTCACCGGCGGGAGGCTCGAGGCTGTACTCGCGGCGGCCCTGGTTCCGACGATCTGCCATTTCCTGATTCTGGCGCTCCAGATGACGGTGGCACTCCCATTTCTGCCGGGCAGCTTTGACGCGAATCGGGATGTATTCGTCACGGTCGTCGTGACCTGGGCGACCGTCCTCGTGCTGGCAATTGGTGTCCGAATCTCCGCGAAGGGTTCGACTCGAATCCCCGGAGCACGGCGGGTCCGAAACTGGCTCGAACGGTTTCCGCTCAGCGAAATCCGGCCGTTTTTTATCGGCTTCTTGGCGCTGGCGATCTTCGACATCTTGATCCAGGGCCTTGCGTCGCGAGCGTTCGGAGTAGATATCCCATGGACGGCGCTCGCGGCACGCATTCCGCTTCTCTATCTGGCGCTCGTGGTTCCCAGTCTCGGAAATTTCGGAACCCGCGAACTCGCCTGGGCGGGCCTGTTTTCGGAGTTTGGCTCGCGGGATGCACTGATCGCCTACGCGTTCTCGGTCAATTCCGTTTTTCTGATCCTCAATGTCTTGATTGGAATCATCTTTCTGAAGCGTGCGCTCCAGCTCGTCGGAGAGGTTCGGCGAGCCCGTAAGACCGGCGAACCCGCCCCCGCCCCGCTCCTTCGAGACCCCAGCGACGGCTAGTCATCCGTCGCCAAATCCACCACCCCCCAATGGCCCCGTGCAGAAGCGGGCGCGGGCTGTGCGCGAGCGACTCAAGCCGTGTAGAATACGCGGGCGCTCCCGTTCCGGATGGCGCCTCCAACAGAGCCGCTTCCTCCAGCGGTAAAAACTGAGTGGGAATTTCGCATGGCCAGAAAACGGAGCCGCACGGCGGTCCTCAAACGACAGCGAGAAGTCAAGAAGACCGAAAAGCAGGCGATGAAGCGGGAAAAGCGCGAGATCCGCAAAGATTTGCCCGACCAGGAGCTGGTCGCCACGCGCGAAGACTTGGCCGGCTACGGCTTTCCGGTTGACGAACCCGAGGAAGCCGAACAATCAGATTCGAACTCCACCGAGTAGTGGCACCATGGCCGACGAAAGACTGATCGCGGTATTCATCGACTACGAAAATCTCGCCATTGGCGTTCGCCAGATGCGAAAAGGCGGCTTCAAGATCGACCTGGTGCTGCGCCGCCTGCTCGAAAAGGGTCGGATCGTCTACAAGCGCGCTTATTGCGACTGGAGTTCGTACCGACCCGCAGTTCGCGAATTTCACGGCCACGGTGTGGAACTCGTCGACATCCCGCAGACCAAGGCGAGCGGGAAAAACAGTGCAGACATCCATATGGTCGTCGATGCACTCGACCTCTGTTACCAAAAACCGCACATCGACACCTTCGCGTTGATCTCGGGTGACAGCGACTTCTCCCCACTCGCCGCCAAGCTCAAGGAAAATGACCGGCAGGTCATCGGATGCGGGGTGAAGAGTTCCACGTCGGATCTACTCATCGGAAGCAGTGACGAGTTCATCTACTACGACGATCTGATCCGCGTGGCCGAGAAGGCCGACAAACCCTCGAAGACTTCGAGCAAGAAGGCGACACCGGCCGCCGCGAAGAGCCGGGATGCGACGGATAAGATCGTCGAGATCGTCCGATCTCTGGAACGCGACTACGACACCGTCTGGGGCTCGATGATCAAGCAGACCATTCGACGGGTGTTTCCGGGCTTCAACGAAGAGTATTTCGGCCACCAGAGCTTTGCCGAAGCACTCGAAGCGGCCGAAAAAACCGGCGCGATCGTTCTCGACTACGACGAAAAGCGCGGCAATTACGTCGTTCGTTCGAAACGCTCCTGATCCAGCCGGCGCGCGCCCACCCCACAGCCAAGCCACGGCGATCGACCGCCAAATCTTCCCGCCACCCCGCAAGTCAAACCAACAACGCGCAGCCAGGAGCGCGACCCGAAGGGTCGTGCGACGCCGCAAAAGCTTTGGCCAAAGGCCAACGCACAGCCAGGAGCGCGACCCGAAGGGTCGTGCAACGCTGCAAAGCGAATCCGAAAGATTCGCCGGCTAGAGGCGACGCCAGAGGCGCATGCCGAAAAACGCAGCGATGGCCAGGAAGACGAAGATTGGACCCCATCCGCCGATGAACGGAGGCATGGCTCCGCCATACCCCAGTGATCGGGAAACACCCGTCAACAGGATGTAACTGATCCCGACAACGCCGCTCAGCAGTAGCGTCTGTGCGGGGCCGGGGAAAGGCGGCCCTCCGACTGCAAAGAAAAGCAACAGCGCCGGCAGCACGATGCAGGCCAGCGGCTGGGCGAGCTTGACGTGGTAGTCGACCCGCAGCGGCCTGGGGTCCACATTGTCGTTCTCCGCTTCTTCGATCAAGGCGACCAGATCTCCGACGCTGAGATGCATCGTGTCGACTTCTGCGGGAAGCGCCTCGCCGAGGTGTGCAAATTTTGGCGCAGGCATCGTGCGTACCTTCCCTTCGGAAATGTCGATTCGAACCGGGTCCGACAGGAGCCACCAGCCGTTACCTACGTGACGCGCCGAAGTCGCGTCAATCCGCGTCACCGGAAGTCGGTCTTCGCCAATTTCGTAGATCGACAAGTTCCATGCAGATCCGCGGTCGGGGTCGAAACGCTCCGCCTCGAGAACTTTGTTCCCCAACCGATACCAGACTGCGTTCTTGCGCCGCTCTTCCAACCGTTGAGCGTACTTGCCCTTGATTTCGGAACGCTTGACTTCATCTGCGAGCATATTCGTGCGCGGCACCAGCACGTTGTTGAGGACCGCGTCCGCGGGAACGACCAGTGCCGAGATGAAGAGCACAGGAAGTAGCGCTGTCGGAGCCGGAATTCCGCAGGATCGCATTCCGATCAGCTCCCCCTCGACGGCGAGCAGGCTAACCGTCAACGCCGTTGCGACCAGGAGAGACATCGGGACCACCCGCGATGCGAGCAAGACCACCCGGACCGCATAGAAATGAAGGATTTCCAATCCAGTCGCGTGGTACCGACTGAACCATGCGAGCCGCTCCATGATGTCGATCAGTAGGTAGGCGACCAGCAATATCGCAAAGGAAATCATCGCGAGATGGATGAATCGGCCCGCGATATAACGCGGCAGCGGATAGCGTCGAGGGCGCCGCTCGCGAACCTGACTCGCCGGTCGACTGGTTCGACGCTGCGGCCGATCGAAGGAGTGGCCGAGAACGCCCTCCCTCCGCACGCGCACGATCAGCACCGCTGCCAGCAACGACAGGATCGCGTTGGGTAACCAGACAGCTGCCGCGATGCTGATCAGCTCGCTCTGCGCCAACCCCTCCCCGAATTGAATCAGACCGTAGTAGAAAATCGTGCACAGCAGGCCGAGCACGCCACCCGCCGCTCTAGAAAAGTTGGTTCGAACGAGAAACAAGGGGACCGCGAGAATGCCAAAGATCAAGGTCGCGAACGGCATCGCAAATCGGCGGTGATATTCGATCGCGGCCCTCGACAGCCGTTGCGCGGGTCGGGTCACGAAGGCGCTCGCCTGCTCGGATAACTCCGCGAGTGAGAGCCCGGAAATTTTGTCGCCAATGTCGCTCAGGATCTCATCGCCATCGGGCAACCGCATCGTGACTTCATCAAACGCGAGCGTCTTCGGCCCTGTTTTTCCGCGCAGGACGACGCGCCCTTCCTGAAGAGAGATCTCCGTAACGCCAACCTCTTTCGTCTCGATCCGGCCGGAACGAGCGAAGACGGTCTGACCGACATCAGGCAACCAGAGCAAGACCCCTTTCAAACGGTCGCCCTTGGCATTGACCTCCCGCGCTTCGAGTCGCCAGTCGCCAAATTGGGTAACGACACCCTGTTGGATTTGTGACCACGGTTTTTCAAGAGATATCTTGACGAACACCCGATCGAGTGCCCGACTGCTCCACGGCGCACCGGAGAGCGAGAGCCCAACGGACAGCAAGGTCATCGCGCTCGCGAACGCGACGAATGGCCACACCAGCCGCGCGGCCGTGATACCCGAGGCCTCGAGGGCGAGAATTTCGAGATCGGCCCCCATTCGGCCGAGCGCCACGAGACAACCCATCAAGACTGCGAACGGAAGCATCAGCGAGGCAGTCGGCACCGCCTGGAAGAAGGCGATCAGGCCGACGGTTGCTGCACTCAAACCGCGGTTGACGAAGAGGTCCGAGAGTCCAAGCAGGTTCTGGGTGAGCACGACCGCCGTGAGACCGAAGAGCGCGAGAAATGTAGGGGTGAGCGCCTCTTTCGCGACGAGACGATAGAGGGTCAAACCGGGACGGCGATGGATCGGCGCAGCCGGCGCCACGCGGCATCCATCCGCAGACGATACCCTCGGGGGGGTTCCGGCTTTTGCCGCCGACGGACCTGGAGTACAGTTCGGGCTTTCCCCCATATGGACGAAAGCCTAGGCCTCCGGAGTGCCCGGAGGCAATGACCTGCCTGCTAGAGGGCAGCGGAGATCCATGAAAGCAATCGTACTCAGTGCAGGACAAGGCAAACGCTTGATGCCGCTAACGGCGTCGAGACCGAAATGCCTGCTGGAGGTCCGCGACGGCCAGTCCGTGTTGGATTTCCAGCTCGGGACGCTCGCCCGTTGCGGGATCGAGCACACCACCGTGGTCGTAGGCTTCGGGGCCGAGTACGTAGAGCATAAGGTCGCAGAATCTCGCTTCAGCGATATGAAAGTGACGACGCTCTACAACCCATTTTATTCGATCACCGACAACCTCGCGACCTGCTGGGTCGCCAGCACCGCAATGACCGATGATTTCATCCTCCTCAATGGAGACACCATCTTCGAAGACGATCTCTTGCGCCGGGTTCTCGACGCGCCCGAGGCGCCGATCTCTGTCACCGTCGATCGAAAATCCGAGTACGACTCGGACGACATGAAGATCACACTCGATAACGACGGGCGCTTGACCGCGATCGGCAAGCAGCTTCCGCTCCACACGGTAGATGGGGAATCGATCGGAATGCTTCGATTTTCTGGAACGGGCGGACGGACGTACCGAGATGCCCTGGATCTCGCGATGCGCCAACCGGAGTCGCTGCGAAATTGGTATCTCTCGGTCGTAAACGAACTCGCCCAGAAGGTCGCGATCCAAACCGTGTCCATCGAAGGGCTCTGGTGGTCCGAAATCGATTCGCCGGAAGACCTCGACGCCGTTCGCGGACACTTCCTGCAAGACGGCGACGACTCGGACGGTGCGAATTCGTCGAAATGACCGGTCGGCTGGAAATTTCCCGAGCTAGCGCGTTGCTGGCGCGACCTACGTCTGTGGGATCGGATCGAACGAGCGCTTCTCAACCCCGGGGGGAAACCGCGCTCGCAATCTGCCGGGACGAATAAGCTATAGAGCCCAGCGTGAGAATACTCCGCTACTTCGCGAGCCGATACCGCACGCAAAGCCTGGTGGTGCTGTCTTGCATTCTACTCAGCGGAGTGCTGGGCGGTCTAGGAATCTCGGCGATGCTGCCCGTCCTGACGATCGCCATAGGGGGATCCTCGGGCGCCCCGAGTTCGGAAACCGCAGAAACCTCCACGCTTGGCGCAACCGTCGACAGTGCACTCGAAACCCTCGGCATCGAGCCGACACTGCAAGTACTGCTCCCGCTGATCGTGATCTTGTTCTGGATGAAGGCGGGCATCATCCTCTTTGCCAAACGGCAGGTTGGTTACACGGTGGCCAAGATCGCCACCGACCTGAGGCTCGAATTGCTTCAGACCCTGATGTCCGCACGCTGGAGCCACTTCACCCGCCTGCGAACCGGTAGCGCCGCAAACGCTCTCGCGACCGAAGCTCAGCGCGCGTCCACCGCATTCGAACACATGGCCCAAGTCTGTGGGCACCTGATCGAATGCCTGATCTATCTCGGGTTGGCGTTTACGATCTCGGTTCCGGTCACGATCGGTGCAGCGGCGGCGGCACTGATCACCCTGGGTGGATTGCACCAACTGGTCAGGATGTCCGGTAAAGCCGGCGCCAAGCAGACCAAATTCCTGAAGTCCTTGCTCAACCAGGTAACCGACAGCCTGCAGGTGTTGAAATTGCTCAAGGCAACCGGGCGAGAGTCGCTCATCCTACCGCTACTTGAGAGCGACACGGATCAACTCAACAAAGCGCTCCGGCGGCGCGTATTCAGCCGCGAGGCCCTGCGCGCGATACAGGAACCGGTTCTCATCACTTCTCTCTGCGTCATGGTCTTCATCGTGATCCGACTCGGAACGCCGTTTGCGGAGATGCTCCTACTCGCGACGCTCTTCATCGCGGCGAACACGAGTTCCAACAAGATGCAGCGCCGCTTCCAGCAGACGATCACCGAGGCGAGCGCACTCTGGTCGATGCGTGAAATGATCGACGAAGCAATCTCCGATGGCGAAACGATGACCACCGGTGCCACGCCGACCCTTGCGAAAGGCGTCGAAATCCGGAACGTGCGGGTCGCTTACGGCGATGCAACCGTGCTCGACGGCCTCTCTTTTTCGATTCCCGCCGGCAAGATCACTGCGGTCGTGGGCGGATCGGGCGCGGGCAAGACGACCACCGCAGATCTCATCATGGGGTTGGTGCGGCCCGATTCCGGTGAGGTCTACATCGACGGCGTTGCGCTCGGAGATCTCGACCTCCACGAGTGGCGCCAACTGATCGGATACGTCCCCCAGGAAGTTCTCATGCTGCACGACAGCGTGGCGAAGAACGTGAGTCTGGGCGACCCGAACCTGTCCGCGGAAGACATCGAACGTGCGCTCCGCGATGCCGGAGCGTGGGAGTTTGTTTCGAAGCTTCCGGGTGGAGTCGAATGTTCGGTAGGTGAGCGCGGCATGCGACTTTCGGGCGGACAGCGCCAACGCATCGCGATCGCGCGCGCGCTCGTTCACGGCGCAAAGCTCTTGGTCCTGGACGAAGCGACGACGGCTCTCGATCCAGACAGCGAGGCCTTCGTTCTGTCAGCCATCGAAGCATTGCGCGGCCGCACGACGGTGTTCGCGATCTCGCACCAACCCGCGCTCCGAAGTGTGGCCGACCAGATGTACCGAATCGCCGATGGAAAATGTACGGAGATCGAAGACTCCGATCACACCACGCATCCTGACCCTCTCAGCGCTTCATAGAGGCCACTCCAAGTGAGCGGATTCAACGCACTCGTACTCGCCGGGCGTCGCGACGCGGCCGATCCGCTCGCGGAAGTCAGAGGCGAAACCCATCGAGCGCTCCTCGATGTGCGCGGAGTTCCCATGTTGGTCCGCGTGATTCGCGCATTGCGCGCGTCAACGAGCATCGATCGCATCCAGGTGAGCATCGACGACCCGAGTGTCTTGGAGAAGATTTCCGAAATCAGAGAACTGGAGGTCCGCGGCGAGGTCACCCAGCATGCGAGCCTCCCTTCGCCGAGTCGCAGTGTGCACGACGCGCTGAAAAATCACTGGCTCGGAGACCGGGTGATCGTCACCACCGCCGATCACGCACTGTTGACGCCAAAGATCGTCGATCATTTCGCAGCGTGCGCGGAGGAATCAGACGCCGACCTGGTCGTGGGAGTCGTGGCCGAATCGGTCCTTCGATCCAGCTATCCCTCGACCACCCGGACCTACCTGCGATTTCGAGACGGCGGATACTCGGGCGCCAATCTCTTCGCATTCCGATCGCAGCAGGCCCTTCGCGCCGCCGAGTTCTGGACCCGAGCAGAGGCATTTCGCAAGCAGCCATGGCGGCTCGCGAGCGCTTTCGGACCGATGACCCTGTTGCTGTTTGCGTTGCGTCGACTCAGCCTCGAAGAGACCCTCGAACGCGCATCGCGTGCGATCGGTTGCCGAATCCGCGCCGTGCACCTCCCATTCGCGGAGGCAGCCATCGACGTCGATCGACCGTCGGATCTCGATCTCGTTTCGGAGATCCTCGCAGCGCGAGGCGACTCGGCGGACTGACTCGGGGTTCCCGCACCGCGGGATCGGAAAGGCTTCCGCGCGCAAGTCCGCGCCAGGCGCGTCAGGGGACGAGTTCCCGCTCTTCCTCGGCGCGAAATCGACCCGAATCGGGGTCGTAGCCGCGAATTCGAAGCCCAATGCGAAAGCGCGGGCCCCCGCTTCCGCGATTTCGCTCGATCTCGTAGACGTGGTACTGGGCGCAGCGCTCCGACCTCTGCCCAATGTCCGAGGCCGATCGCACGCCGACGACTGGAATCGAACCATCGGGTCCATCGATCGCGGCGATCAGCGTGCGGTGGTTGTGGCCATGTATGACGAGATCGGCACCTGCGCGACCGATGACTCGTCGGAGTGATTCCGCATCCTTCAGCGACCTTCGCGGATGTGTCGCACCCTCGGTGATCGGATGGTGGATCGAGATCACCCGACAGAGATCGCTTTCGGCGAGACGCTGGAGCATGCGCTCGAGTCGTTCGAGCTGGGCATCGCCCAGGGTGCCGCTCGCGTCGAAGAGCCGAGTCGGCAGCGCCGAACACAGCCCGACTATGGCCAGCGGACCCCGAACCCGCAGCGTGGGAAATCGATCTCTCGGATCAGAGCCCTGCGTGGCAGCCTCGCTGTCATCGGATTCGAAATAGTCCGACCAGAGGTTCCATGAGGCGTCCTGCGCGACATGCACATAGGCGTCGTGATTACCGGGCACGATCGAAACATCCCGCGCGGCGCCGAGCCGCATCAAACCCTCTCGCGCGGCGTTGAACTCGGAGACCAGCGAAAGGTTCGTCAGGTCACCGGTCACCACCAGGTGATCGAGCGGCGCGCGATCGAGATCGCCCAATAACGCGTCGACGACCGAGGTGCGGTGGTAGTGGCGGCGGCGAAATCGCCAGGAGAGCCAGCCGAAAAACCGCTTATTGAGCAGCTGGAACGGATTTCCGACGACGACAGGCGTCGCGTGGAGATCCGAAAGATGCCCCAAAGAAAACACGGTTTTTCCCCCACCCCACGTGATCGGCAAGGCTAACTCAGCCCCGAGCCCTGTGATACTCTCCGCGACCGCTCACGGGGCCTCTCTCTTCGAAAATTGGCGGAATCGGATGCCACAGTTACCAGCTGACAGTGCGCGTTCGGCGTGGATCATCGCAACGCCGCGCACCCCCGACGTCCAGGTATGGGCGCTCAGCACCTCTGAGCGCCACTATCGCCTCTTGATGAGAGCCGGCTGCAAACCCATTCGCAGTCTCGACGCAGACGAAGAGCCGGGCGAACCACAAACGCCAAGCGTGATGATCGTGCGATCCGACGCGATCCTCGATGAGCGCCTCATCGAGAGTCTTTCCAAAGAACAGAACACCATACTCGTTGCCGATCGCGCGAAAAATGCAGGCTGGGGTGGGGCTGTCGCCGCGCACGTAGATTCCGCGCACGCCGCCGAGGCGCTGCGCACCTTGCGGCGCGCCACCGAAAACGATCAACCACTCAGCGCCGAGGCCGACGCACCAGCGGCCGGTGTTCGGCTCGCCACGCCGGCTGAACTCGCACCCGCTTATTCCGCGCGACTTCGCAAATTCGACCCCCCGTACGTCTATCCGGCTCGCGCCGAGAGCATCCGCGAGATCGAAGATCGCATCTTCCAGTCGTCCTACAAAGGTGTTACCGACCTGGTCACCAAGTGGCTCTGGCCGCGACCTGCGGCGGCGGTCGTTCGCGTGCTCGCGCACGCGGGTATCCGACCGAATACGGTAACCGCACTGAGCTGGCTGCTCGCCGTAGCTGCTGGAGTGCTCTTCTGGAAGGGCTGGTTCGCACTCGGATTGGCGTGCGGCTGGCTGATGACGTTTCTCGATACCGTCGATGGCAAACTCGCACGCGTCACGTTGACGTCGAGCCGCTTCGGGCACGTCTTCGACCACGCCCTCGACCTCATTCACCCACCACTTTGGTATCTCGCGTGGGGCCTCGGCGCGGTGGGGGCCATCGACACCGCCACGATCGTGGTCATCGCGGGTTACCTGCTCGGACGCGGCCTCGAGGGCATCTTCATCCTCACGTTCAAGATCGAAACCCACTGCTGGCGGCCGATCGACTCGCTTTTTCGAACGATCACGGCTCGCCGAAATCCGAACCTGCTGCTGCTCAGCGTGGGAACCCTCGGTGGGCGACCCGATCTCGGGCTCGTGATGGTCGCGATCTGGACCGTCGTCAGCCTGGGGTTCCACCTCGAGCGAATCCTCCAAGCTCTCTTCGAGCGATCTCGCGGAATGCAGATCGTGTGCTGGGACGAAACGTCTCACTCGGAGCGGGAAGAACCCAGCGACGGACCACAGCCAGATCCCAAGGAAGTCCGTTGAGTTTGCGTGCGAACGCGCCAGCAAACGCGCAGCGCCAGGTTCGATCGCAGAGCCAAGGCCAATCGTCGGGTCGACGCGACGCACTCGTGCAACGCCGACTCGGGGATCGAAACGATCGAAGCGGATGGCTGGCCAGCGCATTCGCGATCGCCGCCTTGCTCGCACCAGCGGCCGCGATGGCTGTCGTTCGGGGAGACGGATCGTCGAATCTTTCCGATGGCAAGTCGGCGTCAGAGTACTGGGATATCGTCGCTCACTTCGACTCGAACTATCACTTGTTCGCTCGCTTTCTGATCACCAACGAAGGCCCGGGCGATCGAACCGCGATCGCAACCTGGCAACTCATCGACCCGAACGGAAAGCGAACCGAATTTCGCAATGGCCGGCGCAAGCAGCGCTGGACGCTCGGCCCCAATGGCGACCACTTCGAAATCGGATCGAGCATCTACGATCGGCGCAAACCCGTGCACCGGCTCGAATATGACAGCACGAAGCGCGGGATCCGCGTGGCCTTCGAATATTCGCCTCGCGGGCCAATCGGATGGCCCGAATCCGAGACCGATCGCTCCCCGTTCGACCTGCTCGAATTGGGAACTCCGGTGACTGGAACGATTTGGCTCGAAGGCATGAGCGAAACCGCTGCCGTGAGCGGAACCATTGCGATCACCCACACCTGGATGGACGAAAGCGAGGCGGACCTCACGCTGCGGCGAATCGAGTTCTCGTCCACCGGAAGCGGGCCATCCATCTATCTCTCGGATCGCACCGCGCCTTCTGGGAAACGCGAACGCTGGCTCTTCGTCGAGCGGGATGGCGAGGTGCTGATTCGAACGACCGACTTCGAACTCGAACTCGTCGAACCACAAAATGAACAACGGGGTGATTATCCCACACCGAGTGTGCTAAGAATACGCGGCGCCGCGATCGAGGGCTCGATTCAGCGCGGCACGACGCTCGCCGAGGTCGATCCGCTAGAGGCGATTCCCCAACCGTTCCGATTCCTGTTATCTTTCAAACTGCGTCCACACCGAGTGTGGGCGCGCGCGTCGTTTGAGATCCGGCTTTCATCGGAGAAAGACACCCCAGAAATATTGCTAAAGGGTTCTGGCGTCACGACGATCACATTTACCAACCCCCTCCTCCCCCAATAGTTGCACGGCTCGGAAGCTAGGATTCCAGGAGCTTAGTTCGTGAGAATCGGTCTATTGAACAATCTCCGCGCTGGTCGGAGCAATCCCGAGGTGAGGAAGATCCTTCACCTGCTGCGGGACTATCCGGACGTCGCGCACATCGAAACGACGAGTGTTCGGGCGGTGCCCGAAGCCCTCGCAAGCCTTGCGCGCCAGGACGTCGAGCTGCTCGTGGTCAACGGCGGCGACGGCACGCTGCAATATACGCTGACGCAGATGTTGACCACCGATGATTTCCCGAGCATCCCGATGGTGGCGCCGCTGCGGGGTGGTCGCACGAACATGAGCGCGCTGGACATCGGCGCACACCGCAATCCCGTCAAGGGATTGCAGTGCCTGCTCGAGGACGTGAAGGCGGGGCGAATCGAAGACCGGCTGGTGGACCGCCCGCTGCTGCGGGTCGAAACGATGCGAGAGCGCAGCCTCCACTACGGATTCTTCTTCGGCGCCGGGATGATCCATCGGGCAATCGACCTGACCCACAATATTTTTCCGCAGGGCCGGAGTCAGGGTTCTTTCGGCGCGGGCATCGTGACTGCGGGGTTGATTCTGCGGGCGATCGCCCAACGCCGTGACGGCGTGCTCCTACCCGACAAAGCCCAGATCATGCTCGACGGTGAACTCATCGATGGCGGCGAATTCACATTGATCATCGCATCCAGCCTGGAGCGACTATTTCTCGGGTTCAATCCGTTCTGGGGCGACGAAAAAGCGCCCGTTCGGTTTACCTCGATTGTCAGCAACAGCAAGCACACCGCACTGGCCGCACCCGGAATCCTGCGCGGCAAGCCCGCCGCGTTCGTGAAACCGGAGAATGGCTATTTGAGCCGCAACGTCGAAGACGTCGAACTCCGACTCGAGGCTGGCTTTACGGTCGACGGAGAGACCGTCCAGCCTCGAAGCGGCGAAATCGTCCGCATCTCGGGCGACCGGCGTATCCGCTTCGTCCGCGCCTGAGCGCTCGGTGGGCGCACCGGCCCCCAATCTCGAGGAACTCGTTAGAGCCGAGCTCCTCCAACCCGCTCCAACCGCCGCAGCCCAGCTGACCGATGAAATTCTACGACGCCACGGCAGCGCGGTAGCGGCCGTTCTGTTCTACGGCTCCTGTCTTCGCCGGCGCACGAGCGAAGGGGTGCTCGATTTCTACGTACTCGTCGACGCGTATCGCGACGCCTACGACTCGCGCCTGCTCGCCTGGGCGAACGCGGCCCTTCCACCGAACGTCTTCTTCTTGGAGATCGAAACGGAACTCGGCCCGCTGCGCTGTAAATACGCGGTGGTCTCGATGAAGGACTTCGAGCGGGGAGCGAGACCCGGCGGATTGCGCTCGGGCATCTGGGCGCGCTTTTGTCAGCCCGCGCTGGCCGTCCACCTACGCGACTCCACTGCGCGCGACGCGGTGGTCGCCAACGTTGCAACCTCGACGGTCACGGCCGTTGCCCGAACGCTCTACGAACTTCCCGATCAAAATGATTCAGCTCGACCGAATCGATCGATCCGGTTCACGCCGGCCGCGCTCTGGCAGCAGGTGCTGCGGGGAACCTATTCGGCGGAGCTTCGGCCCGAGGCTCCGGGAACCATCCAGAGCCTCTACGAAGCGAATCCCGAACGGTACGAACGGGCGGCGCGGGCCGTGCTCGCGAGAATGGGTGCTGAGGTGCGCGACGAGGGCGCCGAGATCGAAGCGATCCTACCCGCCAACGCAAAGGCGTGGACGAGGCGAGGCTGGAGCCGACTGCGCGTGTTGGCCAAATTGGTCTACTTCGTTCAGCTGCTCAAGAGCGCAGCAACTTTCGGCGACTGGCTCCCCTACGTGCTCTGGAAACTGGAGCGGCACACGGGGAAGAAGATCGTCCCGAGCGAACGGCAGCGCCGTTACCCCTACCTCTTTGGGTGGCCCCTGCTACTCAGAATTCTCTGGCAACGGGACTTGCGCTGAAGCTCTCCCGAGGCGGAGCCGCCGCGTTTCGCCAGAGCCCCCGAAGCGTGTAGAGGCTGTCCCGTACTGTTGCTCGGTAAGGCGCGTTCTGCGGCAGGTCGGCCAGCAGCCGGCGGTGGACGAGTCCCAGGCTGTGATAGGGAATGAAGGGAAGGTAATGATGCAGGGCGTGGAAGCGGAGTCCGACCGGTGCAATCAACGCAGTGAGGAACGACCAGCCCCGCAAGTTGATGGAATCGAGTAGCTGAGCCTCGGTATCCATCTCCGCACCCTCATTCTCGTAGCCATGCGCGACGAGCGTTCGCACTTGATTCACGGCGAGAACACCACCGCCGACGATGCACCACTGGACGATCCATTCGATCGGGATCCAGCCCGCCATCACCGCGCCGAACACCGCCCATACGAACACGGCGGCGCCTGCTTCCTGGGCGTTCCAGCGTTTGATCTGCTCGCCCTTGGGCATCGGTCGGACGTAGTGGGCGTTGATTGCGAGTGTCGAGAGTTTGCCGACGACGAAACGCCGAAACTTCGGGGATAGCCGGGAGAGCGGGCCAAGAACACCCCAGCGCAGCGGCAAAACGAGTGGAACCAGCGCTGTCATCAAGACGAACGCTCCAATCCGCAGCCGGCTCCAGTGCGCGATCGGCGCATACTCCGGATCCTCGTTGGTTCCAAAGCCCGTTCGTTTGTGATGATCCATGTGCGAGCCGACGTACATCAAGCTCGGGATCATGAACGGAATGCCCACAATGAGGTTCCAGACCAACTCGAAGCCCGGGAGCTGCCCGCTCTTGAGATGGGTGAGTTCGTGGATGAACAGCGCAGCGCGCAGCACCGCGGTGATCGCGACCAGGGTCGTGATCAGGTAGAGCAGCGAACCAAAAGGCGTGGTCGCGCTGATCGCGAACGCCGCCCAGCCGACCAGCGCGGAAGCCAGCAGATCGCTCCAATAGATGGTCGGGCTCGGCTCGAAATCGGGCCCGATCTCCTTGACGATATCTCCGACGTTCAACGGCTGGTGCACGCGTTTTGGAGACGCAGGCGAAGCGTCACTCATAAAGACCCCAATGCTCCTGATTGATTTGGCCGGACTGCCACCACCCCTTGGTGGCCCCTCTACCCGTCCCCCGGGTCCAGCAGCGGAGAACAATACCGCAATCGCCTCGGGGTCAACAGCGTGAAAATGACGATTATGTAGTGATTTAGACCCTCATCAAGGTGAGGGGGCATTGCGGGAGAAGTTTCTCTTTTCTGCCAACCGAATCCGAATCTCAAGACGCCCGGCGCGATTCGACGTCGCGCCTCAGCGCTGCTGGTCCCGAACGCGGCGGGCGAGATCGAGTGTGCTGGCGATGTCGAAGACCACGAGGTCGCCCACTTGGAGGCCGATTTCGTCCAATCTGCCCCCCGCAGTCTCAATCGCGAATGCCGCAGGGACGCCGCTGCGGTAGACGAGCAACCTCGATTCGTAATCGCGCCGGCTCTCGCTTGGCCGACGGGGCAGTTCGGGTCGCATCTCGTGGATCGCCACCACCTCGCCCGCAAAGTCGAGGAACGCAACATCGATCGGGATCGCACAATCGCGCATCACCATCGCCTGGGGGCCCTCGGCGGTGCTCACGAAGAGCATGCCACCGTTGGGCTCAATCGCGAGCCGGCCAGAAAGTCCCCGTTGGCGGGTGGCCGCGTCGAGCGCGAGCTCGAGTTCGAAGGGCTCGCCGGCCATCTCGACCCAAAGCGCTTTGGGCGGCGAGGATTCCGGTGGCGACTCCGCTTGCGTACAGGCGAGCGCGATTGCGGCCAGGAGCGGGTAAGTGGTAGAGCGGAAGTAGATCAAAGCGCGCCTCTCGTTGATGGAACCCCGGAGTTCGATGTTAGGATCGATTCGCGAATTGCGAGAGTGGGCCGACCCTTGAAATCGACCGTACTGATCACGGGCGCATCATCCGGCATTGGCGCCGCAGCCGCGGAGCGCCTGCTCGCGAGGGGCTTCGAGGTCTTCGGTACCAGCCGAGATCCGAGTTCGCTGGCTGCGGGCGCCCCGGCGATTCACTGGATTCCGATGGACATCTGCAGCGAAGAGTCCGTGATCGCGGGCTTCGCCCAGATCGCGAGCCGCGTGAAGCAACTCGACGCGGTGGTTTGCAATGCGGGCTATGGGGTCTATGGCAGCGTCGAGGAACTCGGAATCGAGGCCGCCCAGGCGCAGTTCGACACGAACTTCTTCGGGACGCTTCGGACCCTGCGCGCGGCAATACCCGGTATGCGCGAGGCGAAGCGCGGCCGCATCGCGATCGTGAGTTCCCTCGCCGCTCACGCACCCATCCCGTTCCAGGCCCACTACTCGGCGACCAAGGGCGCCATCGACGCGCTCGGCTTTGCGCTGCGCAACGAGCTGCACCCGTTCGGCGTCAAGGTATCCCTCATCGAACCGGGCGACATCCGCACGGACTTCAATGATGCGATGGATTTCGGCGACCACCAAGACTCTCCGTACGGCGAACGGATCCTCCGCTGCGAACAGGTGATCCGGGAGTTATTGCCGAAAGCACCGGGCCCGGAAATCGTGGCGCGTGCGATCGAGCGCGCGCTGACCTCCCGCTGGCCGAAGATGCGGTACGCGGTGGGGCCCGATTCGTGGGGCACCACGTTCGCGCGGCGCTTCCTGCCCGATTCGATCTTCCTCCACTTCATCCGATCTCACTTCAAGATCTAAGCCCTGCTCCCTCGACGAATTTCGCCTTTCCCTCCAGGCGCGAAGCTTCGAAACCGCAGCGCGGTCGAGACTTCGGGCTCGCGACGAATTCCGACGCGTTGAGCGATCAGCTGTCCGAAGCGCGCCCGATTCGATACACGCAGCGGCGGCTACCCGCGAGAATGTGTTCGACGCGCTCGATCGGGATCGCCTTACCGATCGCAGCCTTGAAGACGGAAAGCTCGTCTCGGCACAGTGACGGGCAAACCGCAGCCGCGGCACAGATCGGGCAGTGATTTTCCACGAGAAGAAGCGTTCCGTCTCGCTCCTTCGACCACTCCGCCATGAACCCCTCGCTGCGGCGGAGTTTGGCAAGCGCGGCGACGCGTTTTTCGATCGGGGCGTTCGCGGGAGGAAGCGTTTCCCGGTAGCGCTTCAGTTGGGCTCGCTTACGAGCCGCAAGGAGTCGATCGAGCCCCTCGTCGCCAAATGCGCGCGCTGTCGCATCGATGAGTTCGATCGCGAGGTCCGAGTGGGCATCCGGAAACGCTGCCCAGGCGGCGGGTGCAAGCCGCCAGATGCGTCGCGGCCTCCCCACTCCACCGCGCTCGTCTTCGAATGCCACCAAGCCATCTTCAGACAGCGCGTGAAGCTGCCCGCGCGCCGCCACGGGCGTTACCCGGACCCTTTTGGCGAGTTCCGAAGCGGTCTGCGGCCCCTTCTTTTTGAGCTGAAGCAGCACCTGGTCTCGGGTGCGCCGTTTTGCATCCCGCGCCATTCGGCGAAGATACCCGTGCAGTGCCCTTTCGCCACGAGACGCTTTCGTCACATTCGATAGGTTCTCGTGATCGCGGTGTTTGGTGCCGACGCGTAATTGGGGGCGTCGAATGCCTCGATGGCCGCGATCCGAGGAGTCCATTCGTTGCAGTTGAATCCCGCCGAAAGACGACTCTCCAGCGCAAACAAGGCGATCTACTCGCTCGGGGACCACACCGTGAACCTCGTGCTGTCGGCGGTCTCGCTGCTTTACTTCAAGTTCTTGATGGAGCATGGAGGACTGAGCCCGTTCTTCGCGGGTCTCGTGGTCTGGGTCGCGCGCATCGTCGACGCATTTACCGATCCGGGGATGGGGCGGCTCTCGGATATGACGCGTTGGCGCGCAGGGCGACGGCGCCCCTACTTCTTGATTGGGGTTCTTCCCTTCGGGCTGTTCTTCGCGCTGATGTGGTTGAGCGTTCCCTTCGAATCAGAATCGGCGAGATTCGCCTACTACGCATCGATCTACGTCTGCGTGAGCCTCGCGATGACTTGCATCTCCGTTCCCTACCTCGCGCTGATACCGGAAATGGCGACAGAATACGACGATCGAACCTCCTTGAATACGTTCCGCTCGATAGCTGCGGTAGTCGGAACACTCGCGGCCGTGGGAATGAAGCCCCTCGCCGACTCGATGGGCGGCGACTCGACGGCCTGGGCCACGACGGCAGCCCTGACCGCCGTCTGGTTGATCGTTCCCTGGTTCGCGGTCTACGCGGTGAGCTTCGAACGACCTCTACACAGGAAGAGTGCTCCGCTGGGTTTCCTCGATGGAATCCGAGCACTCGCCGCGCATCGAAACTATCGAATTCTCGCGAGCCTCTACATCCTGGCGCGCATTGCGGTCGACCTGATTGGCGCGATGCTGCTGCTCTACTTCGCCTATTCGATCGGGCGAGAAGAGGACTTTGCGCCAACCCTCGCCCTCTTTCTCGTGATCGTCATCCTGTCCCTTCCCGTGTGGCTCGCTGTCGCGAAGAAACACGACAAGCGCGCGCTCTTCATCGCGGGCACCGCCTGGTGGAGCGTCATTCAAATCGCACTCTTCGTTGCGGATGAAAGCTGGCCACGCTGGGTCCTGTTCGCAGTACCGTCACTCGCAGCGGTTGGTTATGCGGTTGCAGAGATGATGCCCTGGGCGATGCTCGGCGACGTGATCGATGAGGACGAACTCGCAACCGGCGAACGACGAGAGGGTATGTACGTCGGGTTCTTCACCTTCCTCCGAAAGATCGGAGGCGCGACTGCGGTACTCGCGATGGGTTTGGTACTGGAGCTTTCGGGCTTCGTCGGCGGCCTCGACCGGAGTGATCAAGGCGAACTGGCGTTGTTGTCGATCCGAACGTTGACGTCCCTCGTGCCGATGGTTGCGCTGCTGCTCGCCATCACATTTGCCATCCAGTATCCGCTGACTCGCGAAGGTCATGCAAGAACCGTCAGCGAACTCGCGCGCCGACGACAAGAGCGCCGGGAGGAGGCGAATGCCAGTGGGGCTGCACGCTAGCGATGCGTTGGCCTTCGGCCCAGGATCATTCGGTGCCGCGGGATCCATCCTGCTTCACGCTAGAGCGCGAGTGCTGCGGAGCGGAGGCCTTCCTCAACGAGTAGACGAACGCTCGGGTGGGCGCGAAATGTCATATGCGCTCCCTGGTACCATTCGATGCGCGGGCGCTCCCAGTATTCCCAGAGCCGGACCGTCTGCGCGGGCGAAACGAGTCGGTCGGTGACTGCGGCGAATAGAAACCGCTGCTCAACGGATAGCTGTGGCTCGAGGGCAAGCGGAGACACCACGCTCATGACTTTCGCCATGCACTCGGAATCGAGGTTTTCGGGCTCCCGATCACCGATCGCGGACAGCAACCCGTGATGAATCATCACACTCGGTATGTCGACGAGGGGAATTCCCGCAATCGCGCAGGCTAGGCCGTTGTCGAGCGCGGCCAACAGGGCGGCGTTGTAACCCCCGAGTGACAGGCCGAATACACCGATTTTGGATTCCGACTGGGCGCGAACCCAACTGAGAGCGCGCCGGATGTCCCAGATCGCCTGCGCTTCCGCGTGCGTGCTGTCGAGTATGTCGCCCGACAGAAAACCGTCTCCACTCCTACGGCCGATCTTGCGGGCGCCGTGAAGCGGAAGAACCGGCATGATGAGGTTCAACCCGAGTCCGTGGTGGAGCCAACTCGGCGGGAACGCGAGTAGATCCACCCCCGCGTAACCCATCTGGTAGCCGTGAATGCAAACCAACCAGGGTCGGTTGGCGTCGCGGTGGCGCAACACCCAGGCGCGGGCGGTCCGATTGGCTTGGTAGGAGAGCCAGCGATCCCGTCCCGGTTCGTCGGCATGGGGCTCGTAGTCACTCTCGAAGCTGAGCTGTTCGTAATCGGTTCCACGCATATGCGCCGCGCGAAGCGACGGCGCATCCAGCCCTGGCGGGTGCTCGTGGTAGCTCTCGGGTTTTTCGAGCCAGCCCTTTTCTTCGAAGAGGTCTCGCGCGACCGACATCTCGGCGTTGATGCGCGCAGCATCACCGTGCTTGGGAATCGGAAGGAATGGGAGCACCGTTGCGAGCATCGCTTCATCAGCCGCGGTCTCCGCCGACAACCGGATCGTCGGGATCGGTGTGGGGACACCATCACCGGGAGGATCTGCGAGGAGCGCCTGCGCGCCAGCCGACGTAAGGCTCCAAACCGAGAGGCCCATCAACCAAAGGCCCGCCCAGAAGCCAATGACGAACAATGCAGCCAACCCGATCACCGCGCCGAGCAGGCCGCCAAGTGCCGCGTAGTGGGTGATTCTCCGATCGCCGGGCATGAATAGCTGCGCGATAGCAGCTCCCAGCAGCAGAGAGCCGGGCAGCGCAGTCAGCAGCGTGAAAAAAATCCCATGTCCGGGAGCAATCCACAGCCAGCTCAGCCCCGAAACGAGGGGTACCCAAGCAGCTCTCGAGAAACGTGTTTGTTCGGGCACGGAGCCCCTCCATCTCATGGGCATGGCGGCGCGAGCGACAAGTACGCGCATCGGCCCCCTACCACCGCGCTCCGGGAGTGACGATACCCTGCGGGGCGAGAATCGTCACGGTGTCGCGAGCAAGCTTCAAAAGAGTGCGGCGATCGTCCTGAAGGTGCTCGGAATGGCGTCGTAGACGAGAACGAAGAGCAAGAACAGGGGCACCGCATAGCGAAGCAGATTCCGCCAGCATCCAAACCAGGCGACACCGGTCGCGCCTTCACTCGCCTCTTCGATCGGCTCAGCCATCACCCAGCCCACGAAGATTGCGAGCGCTAAACCACCACCGAGCAGCAGGATGTTGTTCGCAACCTGATCCGCGGCGCCCAGGAAATCCGTACTCCACGCGGACGGCGCACCGAGCGCGGTGATCGCAATGCCCAGCACGATGCCGGCCTGGCGGCGCGACCACCCGAGGCCGTCCATCGCGGAACTCACGACGACCTCCAGCAGCGAGATCGACGACGTCAATGCACCGACGATCAGGGCCGCGAAGAAGAGAATGCCAACACCGCGACCCACTGCGCCCATCTCTGCAAATGCCTTCGGGAGCGTGATGAACAGCGCGCCGATCGAACTCGCGCCGACGTCGGCGGAGAGGTCCAACGCGAAGATCATGGGGAATACCACCAATCCGGCGATGAACGCGATCGCGATGTCTGCCGCGACGATGATCACGGACGCTTTCGGTAGATTGACGTCGCGGCCGAGGTAGCTCGCGAAGGTAAGCATCGCGCCCATACCGAGGCTGAGGCTGAAGAACGCCTGGCCGGTGGCGTCCTTTAGAACGTCGAGGGACAAGAGCTTCGAAAAATCTGCGCGGAGGTAGTACGCGTAGCCTTCGCTTGCACCCTTCAATGTCGCTGCGTAGAGCGCGAGACCGACGATGATCACGAAGAGCATCGGCATCAGTACCATCGAGGTCCGCTCGATGCCGCGCTTCACGCCCCCGATGACGACGAAGACCGTGAAAGCCATGAACGCGACGTGATATCCGAAGGCCGTCGGGCCCTCGGCAACCTCAGCAAAACGCTCCGCGGCGTTGGGATCGAAACCGGATGCAATCGCCGCCAGTCCGTAACGCAGCGCCCAACCCGCGATGACCGCGTAGTAGGAGAGAATCACGAAGCCCGCGGTGACGAAGACCAGGCCCAAGGGCTTCCACGCGCTGCCCCCATAGTGGGCGAGCGCCTGGATGGGGCTCTTTTGTGCGCCACGGCCGAGAACGAGCTCGGCCAGCAGCACCGGTAGACCGACGACCAGCGTGGTTACCAAATAGAGGATTACGAAGGCCGCTCCGCCGTTCTCCGCAGAGAGGTAGGAAAAGCGCCACATGTTGCCGAGGCCGACCGCAGATCCGATCGCGGCCAACACGAATCCGTGCCGACTCGACCATTGTTCTCTCGGGGCGCCGGCCATCGATATACCCCCACTGCTCGCTCGCAGGTTCTCGCTTTTCTTTGGGGGGTACCGTGCGCCGCGTTCAGCAACCGCGGCGGGTAGCGTGTCGATCATACACGGGGCAATCGGAAATCGCCCGACCGTCAACCTTTGCGGGCCCGGCCGGCGGTTGGTCGGTTGGTCGGTCAAAGTCGGCCGCTCGAGCCGCGCTCTCCACCAAAAGTGATAGGATGCCGGCAGCCATTGCGAGGAATTTCATGAACACGTTCAGCCAACCCCCGAACGCAGCCACACCTCGAACCTGAATCTGCGATGCCCCCCCGAACGCCTCGCTATCGACTCGATCCCGGAGTTCGCCCTCAACGCGTGCACGTCCACGTCGAAGTCGATCCGCAGAAGAGCAGTGTGTTTGGCGGCGAAGTTACGATCGAGATCGAGCTCGACAAGAGCCGCCGCTCCATTCGCCTCCACGCGGTCGATCTGCGGGTGTCGAAGCCGAGAATCGAAATTGCAGGCCGAGTGTATCGCGGGCGCGTAACGAACCTCCCCGAAAACGGAATGATCTCGGTCGCTTTCGAAAAACCCATTCCCGCTGGAGCGGCCGTTTTGCGCCTCGAATTCGCCGGCCGGCTGCGCAAGGATCTCTGTGGCCTGTACGGCGTTTCGGTGGGAAAACGCCGTTACGCATTTACGCAATTAGAAGCTGCAGACGCGCGAAAGTTCTTTCCGTGCTTCGACGAGCCCTCGATGAAGGCTCGATTCTCGATTTCAGTCACGACCAGCACCGCCAACAAGGTGGTCTCCAACTCGGCGGAACGCAGAACGGAGCGACTCACGGGCGGCCGAAAAACCGTTCACTTCGCACAGACGCCGCCGCTTTCGACCTACCTGATCGCCCTGGCCGTTGGTGATCTCGAAGCTTCGAAAACCGTTTCACTGGGACCGACTGCGATTCGCATCTGGCACACGCCCGGAAAGCGAGCGCAGACATCGTTTGGGCTGGAGGCAGCGCGCGAGTGTTTGCAGCGGCTCGAACACTACTTCGGCCTCCCCTACCCCTACTCGAAACTCGATCTCGTAGCAGTGCCCGATTTCGAATTTGGCGCAATGGAGAACGCGGGCGCGGTGTTCTTTCGAGAGACACTGCTGCTGATCGACAACAAGAGCGCCACGCTGAACGAGAAGAAGCGAGCAGCCGAAGTCATCTGCCACGAACTCGCCCACATGTGGTACGGCGATCTCGTCACGATGGCGTGGTGGGACGACCTCTGGCTGAACGAAGCGTTCGCGACGTGGATGGCATTCAAAGTTGTCGACGATTGGAAGCCGGAGTGGAAGATGTGGCTCGATTTTCAGCACGGGACGGCCTCCGCGCTCGAACTCGATGCGCTCCGACATACGCACCCGATCTACTGCCGCGTGCGCACACCTGAGGAAGCGGACGAGAATTTCGACCGGATCACCTATGAAAAGGGTGCTGCCGTCGTACGGATGATCGAGCGATATCTCGGCGCCGCAACATTCCGCCGCGGCGTCCGCGCCTACATCCGTAAACACCGCGAAGGCAACACGGTTGCAGCGGATCTGTGGAACGCACTATCCAGCGCATCGGGCGAAGATGTGGCGCACCTCGTTCGACCCTGGATCGAGCAGGAGGGTTACCCGGTCGTCGAGATCCGCCGCACCAAGACTCGGGGGCGCCTCACACTCGAGTTTCGCCAGCAGCGCTTCCTCGAGCAAGGCGCCCACAAACGCGCGGGATCCCGCAAACCTCCCACGCGCTGGCCCATTCCCTGGGTGGGGCGAATCGGAGGCACGCGCAGGGGCGGGCGCGGGAAGCTCGAACGACGCCTTCTGAGCGGTGCCAAAGATCGAATCGAACTGAAACACACCCCGCGCTTCATCTATGGAAATGCCGACGAAGGCGGGTTCTTCCGTCCGTTACACGATGCCGAAGAGATCCGTCGTTTGTCCGAGTCGATCGGATCCCTCAATGCGGTGGAGCGGATGGGATTGATCGATCATCAGTGGGCCCTGGTTCGAGCCGGGCAATCGGATATCGGATCGATGCTCGACCTGGCCGGTGGCTTCGCGCGCGAAGACGACGCCGACGTGCTCGCGATGCTGCGCAAGCCACTGTCGTTCATAGCGGGCTCCCTGGCCCCGGATGCTGCGCCCGCGTGCAGCGCCCCCCTGAAAGCGTGGATTCTCGACCACTTCGAAGAATCGTTCGCGCAATTGGGATGGAAACCAGCCGCGCAAGAGCCGGGCGAAACTCGATTGAGACGCGCAGCCTTGCTGGGCATTGTCGGCGGTATCGGTGAGTCGCCCCGCGTACTCGACGCCGCAGCCCGCCATTGCGACCGCTACCTCGATGACCGCCGCTCGGTCGATCCGAACCTCGCAGACTCGATCGTCTCACTCGGGGCGCGGCGCGGCGATCTGGCGCTCCATCGCCGCTTCCTCGACGCCGCAATGACGTCTGCAAGCGCTCAGGAAAAGCGCCGCTTCCTGCTCGCGCTCGGCGATTTCCGAGACGAGAAACTCATCAACAAGACGTTGAAGTTCGCGCTGACCGATGCAGTCGCGACCCAGGATGTGGCATTTCTGCTCATGCGCCTCTTTGCCAACCCGGCTGCGCGCAAACATACCTGGGTGTTCACGATGCGTCGCTGGGATCGCATTCGAAAGCGGGTTCCCCCGCACCTGTGTAGTTACCTGATCGAAATGACACCGGCGCTGCTCACGAATCAGTACAAGCGCGAAGTCGCAAAATTCTTCCGCGCAAATCCGGTGCCTACCGGCGAACGCGCACTGCGTCAGGCCCTCGAGCGTTTCGATTGGTACAAGGGTTTCCGTAAACCGGCGGCGAAGGATCTCATCAAATGGCTGGAGATCTGACCTAAGAATCGCTGGCTGGGTGCGTTCGGTAGTACTGGTCGACGAAATCCATGAAGTCGCGAAGGTGTAGGGGGCGCTGTTCCTGCCAGAAACGACGCATCCCGACGCGCGAAATGTCAGCTAAGCAAGAGGATTCCCACGAGACCCAGAGATCCTCTTCGATCATCGAATTTCGATAGCTGTAGTAGACGCTCTCGAAGTTTCCGAACACCCGCTCCGCATAGGCTTCGAAACGAAGGAGCTCGCTGGCTGTCAGGTTGTCGTAGTCCTCATCTGCTTTGAGAACGATCAAACCAACGCCCTCGTTGTCGCTCAGACTCTCCGCGACTCGCAAGGTGGCCTCGACCATGTCCTGATGCATGCTCGATCGCACGACCCGGGTGTTGTGTCGGATTTGAATCGCGAGATAAACCAGCGTGACCACCACCGCGAGCCCCGAAATGAACTCGCCCAGGCTTCCCAGATCGTCCAGCGTCACGCTCGAATCCTCGCTCCCTTACTTCCCAATGATTCTCAATTCTTTCCGTTTCTTCCCGATTCCCGATCACACTCCGTCGCTTAGGGTCGCGTCCTGTTGCTTCGGGTCGTGTCCTGCCGCGTTTTGTCGCTTTCTCTCTCTATCTCGTTTTGTGCGATTCGTTCGCCCGTGCCCACAGAAGAGATGGCGGATTCCCTATTCTGCGTGCTTGCCTCTGCAAATATCACACATCCGCAAAGGGTGCGACTCGAGATGCCGAGCATCGACGTTCTACGCGAGACCCTGAACGGGATCGACGGGCGCAGTTACAACGCCTATCACGAGATCCGCGGCTCCTTCACGCTGCGCGAATTCACACTCTTCGTCGATCACGTGCAGGGCGACCCATTTGCAGCGCCCTCCAAACTTCGCCTGAGGGTCAATCAGGCCTTGGCGCGGCTGCCCGAAGAACTCTACGACAATCCGGCAAGACAGCTCGCCTTTGAAGATTTCCTGGCTCGACGCGTCCACCGAGCTGTGCGCGAGAACGCAAAATCCAGAGGAGAGCGCCGGGGAAGTGGCAAGAGCGGAGTGGTGCTCATCGATGTAGGTGGTCAGGAGGTACTGAAGAGGACCTCGATCGCCTTGACCCCCGAGTGGGTCGAGGTACGCCTGGAGGTTGGGCTGCCCGCCAACGGCCGTCGAATCTTGGGACACGAGGCGGAGGAGTTGCTCTGCCAACAGCTGTTCGCGATTGCCGATGCCTCACTCGTGGAGCCACCGCTCGATGAGGCTCGCCATTTCGTCGATTGCGTCGAAAATCAAGAAGAGATCCGCGGTCGACTTTCCGCGCTGGGTCTGATCTCGTTCATCGGTGACGGCTCCCACCTGCCTCGGGAGAGCGGCGCGAGCGATCGACCCCTCGTCGGCGAGAGTACGGTCGCGTTCGAAGCTCCAGAGTCGCTCCGGGTGAAGATCGACCTCCTCCACCCGATCGAGATCGACGGATCGGTGCGCCGATCGATCGAAGGGCTCGGAATCCGCAAGGGTGTCACGCTGATCGTGGGTGGTGGCTACCACGGAAAATCGACAGTGCTCGATGCAATCAAGCGAGCCGTCTACCCGCATATCCCAGGCGACGGGCGAGAATGGGTGATCAGCGATCGCAATCTCGTCAAGATTCGCGCGGAAGATGGCCGACGGGTGGAAAAAGTCGACATCGATGCCTTCATTCGGAATCTCCCGCAATGCCGCAGTACGACGGCATTCGAAAGCGACGACGCGAGCGGATCCACGAGTCAGGCGGCGAGCCTCGTAGAGGCGCTCGAAGCCGGGGCGTCAGGCTTGTTGCTCGACGAGGATACCTCGGCGACCAATTTCATGGTGCGCGACGCACGCATGCAGGCGCTGATCCGAAAGGAGCACGAGCCAATCACACCCTTCGTGGAACGCATCCGCGAGCTCAGCGACACCCTCGGGGTGTCGACCGTGCTGGTCATGGGCGGTTGCGGCGACTACTTCGACGCTGCAGATACGGTGATCGCATTGCGAGACTTTCTGCCGCTCGACGCCACCGAAGAGGCGAGGAGCATCGCCGCAAGCACCGGCTCGCCACGGCAGAAGGAAGCCGTGAATCCCCTGGGCGAGATCACGCAGAGGATTCCAATACGGAATAGCATTGACGCATCCCGCGGCCGCAAGCCGGTTTCGATCCGAGCGAGTTCACTCGATCGCATTGAATTCGGCCGTGAATCGATCGATCTGCGCGGAGTCGAGCAACTCGTCGACGTAAGCCAAACCCGAGCTGTCGCATTCGCGATCCACCTCGCAGCCACGCACTGGATCGATGGCCATCGAACCCTCTGCGAGGTTCTCGACAAACTCGACGAACACTTCGACAACCAGGGCCTCGATGAACTCGACCCCTTCTACCGCGCCGGCCACCATCCCGGGAACTACGCTCGCCCCCGACGTTTCGAGATCGCCGCGGCGATCAACCGACTACGCGGCCTTCGGGTCCTTCAGTCCAAGAAAAAGTGATTTCTGGCACGGACCTACGCGGCCGGGCCTGCGTGACGACAGCGGCTGAAATCAGCCCGCATGGCTTTTTATCGAGAAATCACGGCGAAAACGAACCTGTGAGCGACTCGTGCGTACTAGTAGGTGGGGTGCGAGAAAGCCGGAAATTCACCCGGAAACCGAAAGGCTGGGGGAGGAAAGGGAAATGACGACCAAGATCTGCCGCTGGTGCGCGGAAGAGATCCTCGCGGAGTCCATCCGCTGTCGCTACTGCGGAAGCCGTGTTTCGGGAGGGCTGCGAAATCCCGGCGAATGGCATCGGGGCGTTCCGGAGCGACGTGTCGCGGGAGTCTGCGCGGCCATCGCTCACCAACTGAACTTTTCGGTCTCCGCCGTGCGGGCGACTTTCGTGCTACTGGCACTGTTCCACGCTTTCGGTTTTGCGCTCTACGCTGTTCTATGGTTCGTGTTACCCGATCGGCCGGGCGGGCGAAACGGACTCGATCGACTGATGGACGCGGTTCGCGCCCTGTTCGAAGACCCTCGTACGGTGGCGCCGCGCCGTGATACGGAATCCGACACAACCGAAACTTCCGCAGGAGAGCCCACCAGCGGATGCGCTCCGACGAGGACCTAATGGAAGCGGTGGCGAGCGGCGATGAATCCGCCCTGACCGCGCTAATCGATCGCTACGCAGCGAGTGTGCACGCCTATTTGCATCGCCACAGCGGCAACCGCGACGATGCAGACGATCTGCTGCAGGAAACGTGGGTACGAGTCGCTCGCTCCGCGAAGCGCTTCGACACCACACGGCGATTTCGCAGCTGGGTCTACGGGATCGCAACCAACCTGGCGCGAGATCGATTTCGCCGTCGAGTAACGAGGGAGCGCGCTCTGCGCGAACTCTCCGCCCACCCCCCAGCAACACCCGGCACGGATGCTGTCGACCGCAGCGAGCTGCGGGAGCACATCGCCGAGCTCCCTGAGAACATGCGTGCGGTACTGCTGCTGCGTTACTACGAGGGAATGAGCGAGGCAGAGATGGCGGAAGCTCTGGACGTTCCGCCCGGCACGGTAAAAAGCCGCCTGCACGCAGCACTACGCAAGCTGCGGAGCGGGTACGGAGTAGCAAAGTGAACTGCGAAGCGAGGCAGGAGCAACTCGAGCGGATCGCCTTCGAGGGCAGACTCGAAGCGATCGTCGACGAGGATCGCGAGCATATGGAGGCCTGTGAGCCTTGTCGGTCCCAATTCGCGCTCCTCCGGCTGCTGATCGGCGAATCACGCGACGCGCAGCCGGCGTCTCTTTCTCGGCGACTTCGGGCGTCGGTCGACGAGCGGGCCACCCGTGCGCTGCGAGCCACCCATTCGAGCCTGATCTTCCAATGGGAAATCGCCGCACCTCTCGCCGTCGCACTGCTGGCTCTGCCGATTGCCATCGGACAGGGTTGGCTGTGGACCTACGGACTTTCGGCCCTCCTCGATCCCTGGCTGCCCAGATCGGTTCTCACCGGAATGACGATCTTTTACACCGCATCGGCAGCGCTCACGTTAGGCGGGCTCTATGGGTCACTCCCGTTCGCCATCGACTATGCGAATCGCAAGCGCCTGGAGGCTTCATGAGCGATACGAAGAAATGCCCGTGGTGCGCGGAATCGATCCGCGCGGAGGCCATCAAATGCCGCTACTGCGGCAGCTTGGTCGATCCTGCCGCAGGCCTGCGCGGCCTTACCGAGCAATGGATTCGTCCCCTTCAAGGGAGGTCCCTGGCCGGCGTCTGCATTGGACTCGCAGAACAATTTGGAGTGTCGGTCACGATCCTGAGGCTGGCCTTCGTGCTCGGTTTCGTTTTTTCAGTAGGCACGATGCTGCTCATCTACGTCATTCTCTGGATCATCATGCCCTCCGAGAACGAATATCGGATGAACGTGGTCGACCGCAGCTAATACCTGAGTCAGCTGCGATTCCTTGCGGTAGACAGCCGCCGAGTCGCAAACCAGAGCGTGTTCGTCGCGCTCTAGTCTTGGCTTCACAAGGTCCCGATTCGCCCGTTCGACAGCACCTACTCGATCCCCGGAGCATTGGCGGCCCCGATCGACTCCCGCAGCATCTTCGCTTTTTCAGCGGATGCGTGCCCGCGCGGCGTAGACGGTCCGTAGAGTTGGCTCGAAAGATCCAGCAAGCGAAGCGCCTCGGCCCGCTGTCCGTCCGCAAGCATCAAGACAGCAACCAGCCGCGCCGCATCCGCGAGATGCGTGTCCAGCTGCGTGGCCTGCTGGAGGCGGAACGCAGCCTGCTCCGCTGAGGTGTCGCGTGAACTCATCGCTTCTTTGATTTCAGCGTCGCGGAGGCTGAGATTTAGGCTCAGCGCAGAGCGGTAGGCGGCGACCGTTTCGCCGAGGTCGATCCAGGGGAGCACGTTCTGCTCGATGCCGCCGGCCCCAAATTCACGACCTCGAAGAGAGCGAACGACCCGAATATTGGGAGCATCGAGAGCGAGCGAACCACCCGTCGGGTTCATCAAGGTATCGATGCCATCGAGCACGTGAATCGCACCGTAGAGGTGCAGGATCTCGTGGGCTAGTACCCGACTTCGGATGGCCCCGGGAGCGACGCGAACCGTCAGACTTCGCCCGAGGAACTCCGCAACACCCTTCTTGTAGACCGCATCACCGCTCGGGACCGGGCGTCCCGTGATCGCCGCGAAAATCCCCTCGGCCGGCGGGTGCCCTTCGGCGAGGAACGCCTCGTGGATCAAATCGAGGTCGTTGGGTGTGTCGCCTGCGCTGAATGGAAGGATTGCGATCGGTACGAAGCGCGTATCCAATACCGACTCCAGCATTTCGGACGCAGAGAGCCAGAGGGCTCGCATCTCGAACTGCCAACCGGGTCGCGCGCGAATCAACTCATCGACGTTTAGCTGAACGGGAACGATACGACGCCGCTTCCATTCATCGCTTTGCACCTGGAGGCGTCGAATTGCGATGAGCGCGGCAGACGGATCGAGATCGGCGAGCCAGACGGCCCGTTCGAGATATTCGGCGGCTTCGTCGTCACGACCGCGCTGCGACAGCGCCTCGGCGCCGGCGACGAGAGCTCTTGGGTCATAGGGGTAGCGCTGCGCGCGACGCACGAGGTCGTCGGATCTCGGGATGAGGGACGCGGGAGCGCGGCCAGTAATCTCCGCGAGCCGCGAGTGGGCCCGAGAATGAGCGTCGTCGTGATCGATGACCTGGGTGAGGTACGCAAGTTCTGCTTCTTGATTTCCAGCGCTTCGCGCCGCTTCTGCGAGGCGGAGCAAGTCTGTCACTTGCCTCGAATCGGCTGGGGCTGCCGACTGAAACACCGGGCTGTCCGAGTTCTGGGCGGGAGGACGCTCGAGAGAAAGAGGCATGTCCGATACCGAAACCGGAGGATTCTCGGGCGAAGGAGGCGCTTCCGACACCGGCTGAATCGATCCCCCGGCGCAAGCCAACCCGATTGCACAGGTGAGCAATGCAAGGACGCGAGCAGCCGTAACAGAATGAAACATCCCGATCATTGCCTCGAATTGATTGAGCGCGGCCATCGGACCACATCGCGAAACATCGGGGGGGATCAGGAGATCTTAGCGAATGCGTGGTCGACCAACGCGGCCTGCTCGGTCTGATGAACCCGCATCGAACCCGTTGCGGTGCTTGCGTTCGCGCGACGGCCAGCGTAGATGAGCCTCTGGTTTGGACGGAGCTCCGCCTGCAGACGATCCCGCACAAACGTCCAAGCACCCATATTCGCGGGCTCTTCCTGGCACCAGACCACCGTAGTCGCGTTGCCGTAGCGTTCGATGACGGCGGCCAGATCCACCTGGGGCCAGGGGTAGATTTGCTCCAACCGAACCAGCGCGACGATTCCCGGATCGTCGAAGCAGCGTTCGCGCTGTTCGAGGAGATCGTAATAGACCTTGCCGCTACACAGTACGATGCGCTTTACGCGCTCGGGCTGCTCGAGGCAGAGTGCGTCCTCGATCATGGATTGGAAATGACCGCTCGCGAGTTCTTCTGGCCGCGACATCGCGGCGGCTTTCCGCAACAGACTCTTGGGTGTGAAGATGATCAGCGGCGAGCGATACGGTCGACGCATTTGACGACGCAAAACATGGAAGTACTGCGCCGGGGTCGTGCAGTTGACGATCTGCAGCGAATCATCCGCGCAGCTCTGCAAGAAGCGCTCGATCCGTGCGCTCGAATGCTCCGGCCCCTGCCCCTCGTAGCCGTGGGGGAGCAGCATGACGAGCCCGCTCATCCTCTGCCACTTGACGTGAGCAGAAGAAATGAACTGATCGATGATCACCTGAGCGCCGTTCACGAAGTCGCCGAATTGAGCTTCCCAAATCGTGAGCGTCGAAGGGTCCGATAGGCTGTAACCGTATTCGAAGCCGAGAACAGCGGCTTCGGAAAGCAAGCTGTCGTATGCCTCGAAGCGGGCCTGATGATCCGAAAGGTTATCGAGGGGGAAGTATTCCTCCTCGGTCAACTGATCGACCAAGACTGCGTGGCGGTGACTAAAGGTGCCTCGTCGGCTGTCCTGACCCGAAAGACGCACAGGCGTGCCATCGACCAACAGCGAACCCATCGCGAGCGCCTCCGCCATTCCCCAGTCGATCGGCTCGCCGTCGGCGACGGACTTCTGCCGGCGCTCCATCAGTGTCACAAGCTTTCGGTGAAGGTTGAACTCGGTCGGTACGAATCCGATGCGCTCCGCGATTTGAGAGAGCTGCTCCATCGATACTGCCGTCTCCGGGTCTTCGTCCGGGCTCACGCGCTGATAGCCCGTCCAGGGGCCCCTGAGTTCTTCTGGCTCTTCGGGCTGATACGGACCCGACTCGATGACTTCGACGGCGTGAGCAAGTTGATTGTTCAGGTCGTCCTCGATTCGCCTCGCGTCTTCGATGTCGAGAACATTCAATTGAATCAGTTTCTTGGTGTATTTCTTCCGAACCGACTCTTGCTGACGAATCTTCGCGTAGAGAAGTGGCTGGGTAAAACTCGGCTCGTCGCCTTCATTGTGGCCGTGGCGGCGATAACAAACCAGATCAATCACGACATCTTCGCCGAAGCGATTGCGGTATTCCATCGCGATTTTCACGCAGTGCACGACGGCCTCAGGATCGTCGCCGTTCACGTGGAAAATCGGAATCTGGATCATTTTCGCGACGTCGGTGCAATAGAGGGTCGATCGAGCGTCGCTGGCCGTCGTGGTAAATCCGATCTGATTGTCGACGACGATGTGTATGGTACCGCCGGTCGAGTAGCCTGAAAGATTCGAAAGGTTGAGGGTTTCAGCGATGATTCCCTGGCCGGAAAACGCAGCGTCTCCGTGAATCAACACCGGGATCACCATCTCTCCTCGGATGTCACCAGACCGAACCTGCTTGGCTCGGGTTCGCCCTTCGACAACCGGATCGACAGCCTCGAGGTGTGACGGATTGGCAGTGAGCGATAAGTGGATCTGCTCACCGGTGGAGACACGGCGATCCTTCGAGAAGCCCTTGTGGTATTTGACGTCGCCCGAACCGAAGGGATTCTCGACCAGTGGGCTGTCCTCAAACTCCGTGAAGATCGACTCGAGAGATTTGCCGAGGATGTTCGACAGGACGTTCAACCGACCGCGATGGGCCATTCCGATCACCAGTTCCCGGCATCCGAAACTGGGGGCCGCCTCGACGATGGTGTCGAGAAGCGGGATCAAGGATTCCGACCCCTCGATCGAAAATCGCTTCTGCCCGAGGAATCGCGTGTGGAGAAAGCGCTCGAAGAGTTCTGCGGCGGCCAGCTTCTCGAGAATTCGCAGGCGCAGCGGCGTATCGTATTCCGTGCTGTTCTCGCAGTTCTCGATCCGCTGCCGCACCCAGGCCTTGCGGCCGAGATCCTGTATATGGGTGAATTCGACGCCGACGCTCCGACAGTAGGTCGCACGAAGTCGCCGCAAGATTTCCCTCAACGTCTGGACAGATCCGCCGGGCAAGTCGCCCGCAATGAATGGCTGATCGTAATCCTGTGTTCCGAATCCGTAGTGGGCCGGATCGAGTTCTGGGAAATAGGTGCTGTTACCACCGAGGGGATCCGTGCAGGCGATGCGGTGCCCGCGAGAGCGATAGGCGTGGATCATCCGAAGCGCACCCGCGTGACGATCGGCGAGTTGGTTGGCGAGCGCGGAGTTCATCTGCTCGAGTTCGGGGTGCGGATCGCTCGCGGATTCGACCTCAGCGTGAAATTGGGGGTCGGCGGTCGACGGCTCTCGGAATTGGACCGCCCAGCTTGAATCGACGGAGTTCGGATCCGCCTCGTAGCGCTCGCGGATCTCCTCGACGATCCCCGCGTTCACCCCGAAGGCCCGAAGCGGCTCAGGACGTACTCGGCCGATGTTGCCTTTGCGGGCCATTTTGGGTTCGCTGGACTCCTCTGCGCGCTGTGCGAGATCGAGGGAAGGCGCATTGCGAGCAACTCCCCTCCAATCGGCGAGAAGGCTCTGCGCCTCAAGACAAAACGTCGTTAAAAATGCATCTGGTGGAGTTTCGGAGCTGCCCTGGCTAGCTGGGCTGGCGATCGCAGCCGCCAGCCCCACCCCTCGGCGGCCTCAGCCCGGGGAAGGCGCGAGGACGGCGAGCACGATCAGCTGCTCCGCAGAGTCGTTGCGGATCCCGTGGGCAACCGCCTCGGGCGCGATCAACATCTGACCGGCCTCCATGGGAATCTCGCGATCCTCGAGCAGGAAGCACCCCCGGCCCGAGAGTACGTGATACACCTTATCCATTCCCGAATGGGCGTGGAGCGGGTGCTCCTGGCCCGGCTCGAAGCAATTGAGGCCAACCAAGATCCGCTCGGAGCGAAATAGGGTCACCTTGCCCATCTTGTCGGGTGCGAAAACGGCGTGTTCCTCAGGGCGAATCGGATTCGAAATCTCCATTTTCCTCTCGAGACTGATTGATCGTGGGCCGAATGATAACCTGCGATCCAAGCGACCGCTGGATCTGATTCACGTCGATCCGCTGGGCAGGTTGAACTCGTTCATTAGAATCACAGCCGAGGTTGCCGCGTTTGCCTGAAGACCCCACGGGAGATCCGATGCCGACCGGCGAATCGAGTGCTGGAGAGATTCCGAGCACCCGAAGCCCCGCACTGATCCGGCTGCTCCGACCCCGGCAGTGGCCGAAGAACCTGCTCGTCTTCGCGGCGGCCATCTTCGCCAACCAAATTTTCGTCGTCATGTCGGCGAGCCTCGCCGCGCTCGCGTTCGTCGCGTTCTGCCTCGCGTCGTCGTCAGTGTACGTCGTCAATGACATCATGGACGCAGAAGTCGACCGCCAGCACCCCGTGAAACGCTCGAGGCCTATCGCAGCGGGAGAGGTCGGGGCGGGGTTCGCGATCTGGTACGCGGTCGCGCTCACGTTCGCGGCGCTCGGACTCGCTTTTTCGATCAACGGACCCTTCACGATCACGATCGCGGCCTACATCGTGCTCGTTCACTTCTACTCGATCGTCGGTAAGCACATCGTCATTCTCGATGTGATGTTGATCGCAACGGGTTTCGTGCTCCGGGCCATCGGTGGCGCGCTGGCGATCCAGGTTCCGTACTCGGATTGGTTCGTCCTCTGCACCTTCTTCGCCGCCCTCTTCCTGGCACTCTCCAAACGGCGAGCGGAGATGACTTCCCAGGAGGGCAGCTCCGCGTGGCATCGCGCAGTGATCGGTGAGTACAGCGAAACTGCGCTCGCCGCCTACACGACCACCGCGATGGCCGCCACCGCGATCACCTACTCGCTCTACGCGATCGAGTCCGCCGAAATGTTTCCGTTGCTCCCGCTGACGGTGCCCTTCGTACTATTTGCGATATTCCGCTACCACCATCTCGTCGAGATGGCTGGACTCGGCGAGCAACCCGAAGACGTCTTCCAACACGATCGAACCTTTCAGGTGTGCGTGATCGCATTCCTCATCCTATCGATGACAGCCATCTATTTGGGAGATTGACATCATGGCACGGTCGCTCGCAGATTTCGTTCGCAAAGCCCTCGAAACCGTCGAGGAGATCGCTCCCGAAGCCGCGGCACAGATTCTCGAGAAGCCGGATTGCGCAGGCTGGCACTTCATCGACGTAAGGGAGCCCGACGAATTCGCAGCGGGCCACATTCCAGGCGCTCGGAATTATCCCCGCGGTTTTCTCGAAGTACGCGCAGACCTCGAACACAAGAAACGCGACCCGTGGCTCGAAGACCGAGGGCGCAAATTGATTCTCTACTGCGGCGGTGGCCACCGAAGCGCGCTCGCTGGAAAAACGCTGCGGGAGATGGGATTCCCGAGGGTTTTGTCGCTTGCTCAAGGATGGACGGGGTGGGTCGAGAACGAGCTGCCTGTCGAGCGCTGAGACTCTTCTGGGCCGAGCGCTGAGACTCTTCTCGCCTATTCGCGCTCCTAATTGACCTTTCGGCGATTTTCTCTGGTCGAGTCCGGGTCCGGTGGGTGTCGCGCTGCGAATGGCTCGCCCGCCAAGAGAGCTTGCGGATTTAGAATTGATTCTTTGAAAGTTGGGTTTTGGGTATGCGGGGATTGGAGGCGGGCTGCGCGGAATTTCGCTGCGCGACACCCACCGGACCCGGACTCGACCGCGTTGCTCTAGGAGATGCGATGGTGGCGTGGCTCGACGGCGTTGCTCTGGGGATCCGATCACGGGCTGACCGTCCGCGTTGCTCTGGGGGGCTCGGTGGTTTGCTCGACTCGAGAGGGTTGCTTTGAGGGATCTAGCCGGGTGCTCGGATGGGTGGTGCAAATTTGATTCGTTAGTGGGTGAGAGAAGCGAATTTTAGGATTGGGGCGACGACGCGATCTGGGTATTGCATTGGAGCAAGGTGGCCTGCGTCGATGTCACAGACTTGCGCGTCGCCCATGCGGGCTGCGATCTTTTCGAAGTTCGCGCGGGAAAAAATACCGCGGGTTGCCCACTCGATCAGGGTCGGTGTCCGGACCCGGTCTGCGGATGACCAGAGGTCGAACGATCCCGTGGCTTCGAAGATCGCGGCTTCGATCTCACCGCTACATTTGAGTTCCACCTGGCCGTCGGGCCGATCGGCGAGGCCCTCGGCGAGATAGAGATCCATGGCTTCCGGTACCCAGGACGAGAAGAGCTCCTTCTCCAACCACTTCCCCCGGGCGGCTTCGCGGCTCGGCCAGACTTGGCGCCGTTTGCGGGCCCTTTCGGCGAGCTGGTTGCCGGGCGAATCTGGGGCAGAGGCCGGCTTCGGCCGCTGCTGCGGGAAGATGACGGGGTCGACGAGCACGGTGCGCTCGAAGAGATCCGGACGCACACCAGAGGCCATCAAGATCGAACTGCCGCCAATGGAATGTCCCACCCCCAATGCCACGCGACCTTCGGGGTGTTCGGCGGCGAGCACTTCGGCTACGCCCAGCACGTCTCGCCCGAATAACTCCCAGTGGTAGGCGTCGGCGCCTTCGGGCTTCGTGGAATCGCCGTGCCCCCGCGCGTCCATCGCGATCACGCGATAATGCTCCTTCAGCAGCTCCGCGACGGGCGCCCAAACGCCCGCACAGAAACCGGTCGCGTGGTGGAGCAATGCCAGCGGCCCCTCACCCCCCCAATCGAGCAGCGCAATCTCGATCGCGGAATTCGGAAGTGCGATTTTGCGGCGGTGGACTCGGCTCAGCATGAGAGCCAGAGTTTGACGATCGCAGCGACGTGGCGCCAACCCACGGGCGCAACGCGGTATGCTCTTGCAATGGGCGACCGACCGACGAGCCTGGACGAAGCACTGAGAACCCGCGTCGAATCCAATTTGAGCGGATTCCGCAGACTTCCAGTTTCTCGCGACGGCCTGCGACCCGCAGCGGTGGCACTGGCCCTGCTCGCCGACGACGAAGGCGAACCCTGTTTTGTATTGACGCTGCGCGCGAGCAAGATGAAAAACCACGCGGGCCAGTACGCGTTGCCCGGGGGACGACTGGACCCGGGCGAAACCGCCGAACAGGCTGCTCTTCGCGAGTTGTCGGAAGAAGTCGGACTCGAACTCCCGTCGGCTTCCGTACTCGGAATTCTCGACGACTACCCCACCCGCTCGGGTTTCGTCATCACACCAGTGGTGGTCTGGGCTGGAGGCGAAACCGAGCTGCACCCAAACCCTTCTGAAGTTGCCGAGGTCTACCGGGTGCGCCTCGAGGAACTCGGGCGACCCAATGTCCCCAATTTGCGAAACATTCCGGAGAGCCCGCGCCCCGTGATCTCCATCCCACTGGTGGGAACCGACGTGCACGCGCCCACCGCCGCAATCCTCTATCAACTCCACGAAGTTGCCATCGAGGGACGCGAGACCCGAGTCGTAGACTTCGAACAACCCGTCTTCGCCTGGCGCTGATCGAGCCACCAGGCGCACTGCTCCTCCGCCGAGTAGAGCCCTCTAAAGAGACAACACAGCTGGCTGCGCGAGCCGGACCAACGGGGCCCCGCAATGGACGGGTCGATAGACACCTTTTCGCATCACACCATCACCCTTACTCTCGTTGCAGGCCGACCATTGCGGCCGTCGGACTCGAAAATGCGCAACCTCACCGCGCGTAGAGGCGCAAGCAGAAGGGGATCGTGATGTCGGAAGCAAGGGAGCGGATACAGCGCCTCGAACGCGACATGCGGCGGCTGCGCGAGGGGATGCTAGTGCTTGCGATCGCGTTGATCGCCTCGTTTGCGTGGAGCGTGACTCGAGGGACACCTGACGAGTTGACGCTGCGGCGGCTTGCGATCCTGGACGATGACGGGGCGGAGCGGATCGTCGCTGCCGCGGGGCCGGAAGGAGTCGCTGGACTCACGCATTACGACGCCGAAGGAAAGATGCGTATTCACACGGGCACCAACGCCAAGGGAGACGCCAACGTGCAGCACTTCGACTCCAACGGAAGGCAGCGAATCAGTGTCGGGACCGGTCCGGCTGGCGAAGCCGCCCCGGAGCGCCGCGATACGGATGAGCAAAATCGAATCGGCGAGCTCGCCTTTCCCGACGGATATTCCGGTATCGCGTTGAGAAGTAGCAATGGAGAGTCGGTGTGGATGAAGACCTCGGAATGATCTACCCGTGGTCTCAAATCGGGCTTCTCGACCGCTACTAACGATTGGAAGGAAGAGGCATCCATTCGCGCTCTTCTGTCGAGCGTCCCTTCCACCGCAGCCCACGTAGGTAGGCCTCGGCGCGCCTCTCGATGTGGCGGTGGGTCCAGGTTGAAACGATCACAACCAGGCCCATCGCGGCAAACCACGCGAGCCATGAGTATCCGATGCCAAAATCCTTGCCGAACCGCGCACCGGTCATCAGCTTCGCAACCATGTTTGTGATTTCGAAGAGCAGGATGTTCACCATATAGACCGAGTACGAGATTTTTCCGAGGTGGACGAGCGCGCGGTTTGCCAGCACGCGAGCAATGGTTCCTTCATTGTGAGCCGCCGTGATAATGAGGGCCGCAAACGCGGGAATCAGCAGGACATCTCGGACATAGGTCATCATACCGACGAGAATCAGCCCGAGCACCGCGATGAAGGCCGCGTCGGTCGCGAGCCACCGCCGCATGCGCTGGGATTGGTAGGCCTGATAGGTGAGGATCCCGATCGAGAACTCGAGCAGGCAGCGCACGGCACCGAAGTCGTGATGCAACGCCAGCCGACCGCCGTTGGTAAGAGCCATGAAGTTGAGTAGACCCAGCAGGATCGAAAAGGCAAGCCACGAGACTGCCGCCGACCGCCGGTTCAGCGCGACGAAAAGCACGGGAAACGCCAGATATGCGAAGAACTCGGCGCTAATCGACCACGATGCGAAGTTCCACATCAACTTGTCGTGGAGGCCGATTGAGTTGACGAGGAACAATTGACTGAAGACCCCCGAGACCGCGTGGTTTCCGGTGAAGGCTTGAAGGCCAGGCAATACACCGAGCCCTTGGTGGAGGCCCATCTGGAAGAATTCGCAAGCAACGAACGCGAGTACGATCGTAAAGTGCAGCGGATAGATTCGGGTCCAACGCGCGTAGAGGAACGATCGGTACCGAAAACCGCGAACTCCATCTTCGAGCCATTGCCCATAGACGTGCGCAATGATGAAACCGCTGAGCACGAAGAAGAAATCGACCCAGAGATAGCCCATGAAGAACGCAGGAACCGTTGCTTCGTAGTGTAGATTCGGAATGAAGAACTGGAGATGAAAGGCCACCACAAAGAGCGCCGCCAAGCCCCGAAGCGGTGTCAGAGACGGAATCTGAGCGACAGCGGCCCGCTTTGAGGTGAGGCCTTGCATGGTTCGACTCCGAAGGGGGATTCTTCAGCTTCATCGGATCTCGGCGCCATCGGGTTGAGGTTTCCGCGCTGGAGCCAGACGACGGGCCGGAAAGGCTAAACTCGCTTCCGGGCAGCCGGCCACGGGAAGAGGAACCGCGTTCGGGCAGGTGCTGACAACACGCATTCGGCCGTGGTGCGCCCAGCGCTGTGAAAGCCCTGGCACTGGGAAGTCTCGAAAGGCACGGTATAAAACGACTCTCGGACGACCTCATAGTGGGCTCGCCCACGAATCGGAGCGCTCGCAATGCGAATTCTCTTCACCTCGCACCCCCTGGACGGCCACTTCTACCCGCTCGTTCCGCTCGCGCGAGCAGCGAAGGCGGCCGGACATTCGGTCGCGTTCGCGGTGCCACCGGATTTTGCACAGAAGATCGAACGAGTCGGCCTGACAGCGATCCCATGTGGCCCGGAATGGGGCACCGAACCGCTCGCTTCGGTGTACGCGAAGTCGATCGAACTCGAGGACATCAAGTTCTTCGTCTCCGAACTCTACGTCGGAGTGGCAGCGAAGACCTTCGCGCCCGCACTGCTCGACATCATCCAAGACTGGAGGGCGGACGCGATCGTTGCGGATCCGACCGAGTTTGGGAGCTGGGTGGCCGCGGAACGCGCGGACATTCCCCGCCTGTTCAATCTTTGGGGTCTCGTGATTCCAGAGGCATTCTTGCTCGCACTTGCGGGTGCGAGCCTCGCGGAACTGCGCGCGTCTTTCGATCTTCCGCCCGATCCCGAACTCGAAACGCTCGCAGGCGCCGAAAAGCTCCTCTTCGGACCGCGCGGATACCAGCCGCCTGAGGTCGAGCTTTCCAACAGCGTCCATTTCTTCCGCCCCGAAGTCTTCGACCAGAGCGGAGACGAAGGCCTTCCAAATTGGGTATTGGAACTCCCATCGCGCCCGACCGTTTACGTGACGTTCGGAACGGTCTTCAACGATCACTCGAAGTTGCTCAATACGATCCTCGAGGGCCTGGCCGGTGAGGACCTGAACGTCGTGGTCACGGTGGGCCGCAACCAGGATCCTGCGCGCTTCTCCGGACTCGCGCCGAACATCCGCATCGAGCGTTACATCCCGCAATCTTTGTTGCTGCCACATTGCGACGCGGTCGTTTCCCACGCGGGCTATGGAACCGTGATGGGAAGCCTCGTGCACGGGCTGCCCTCGGTGCTCGTTCCGATTACTGCCGATCAACCGATGCACGCCCGGCGCTGTACGGAAATTGGGAGCGCAATCGCGCTAGACCGAGACTCGCTGACCGCCGAGCATGTGCGCGACGCGACTCACTCCGTACTGCACGATTCGAGCTACCGGAAGCGCGCACAGCTGCTCGCCGATGAAATCGCAGAGTTACCCGATTCCGCCGCAGCTGTCGCCCTGATCGAACGAACTGTCGGAAACCGTGCCTAACTCTCGAACGGATCATAAATAGAAAAACAATTCTGGCGTGACGTTGATTTCTAGCGGAGCTCGTTCGCCAGATGAGCCAATCGCGCCCCTTTCCGCCCTGCTCTAGATTGGCGCGATGGCGGATTTCTCTTGCGTCGACCCTGTCGCCTCGCTTTTCCGCAGCGTTTCAATCTCTCGGCTCACCGCTTCGGGCGAGCCGCTGGAGCCGGCCAGTACCGAATAGAGAGCCGGCACGACAAAGAGCGTAAGAACGGCTGAAATCGCGACCCCAAACACCACCACGATCCCGATTGGCTGGCGAGACTCTGCCCCGGCTCCGGTGGCGAACAGCAGCGGCAGCGCGCCGAAAGTCGTGCACGCACTCGTCATCAGGATTGGGCGAAGACGCACGGTCGACGCCTCCACCAGCGCTTGCTTGAAGGGCACTCCGCGATCCCGCAGCTGATTTGCAAATTCGACGATGAGCACACCGTTCTTCGCCGCCAAACCGATCAACAAGATCGCCCCAATCTGGGTAAAGACGTTGACACTCGCTCCGAAAATCCAGAGCCCAGCGAATGCGCCGGTGAGCGCCAGCGGCACCGTCACGAGAATCACGGCCGGATGCACGAAGCTCTCGAACTGGGCTGCGAGCACGAGAAACACGATCACGAGCGCGAGCGCAAAGGTCAGCAGCATACTCGCGCCCGTCTCCTTGTATTCGCGGCTCTCGCCATTCCAACTGATTCGCGCGCTCGCCGGCAGCAGCTCTTCGGCTCGCGCCTCGAGCGCATCCATCGCGCTGCCGAGACTGACTCCCTCGCCAAGCGCTGCATCTACCGTAATCGCCCGCATTCGGTCGAATCGACGCAGGACGCTCGGCCCGGCGGTCTCCTCGAGAACGACGAGATTGACGAGCGGGATGAGCCGGCCGGTCGTCTGGCTGCGAACGTAGAGGTTATTGAGATCATCGGGGGTGGCGCGGTGCTCGTCCTTCCCCTGGAGGATGACGTCGTACTCTCTTCCGCGATCCACGAAGGTCGTGACAGCGCGACTGCCGAGCATGGTTTCCAGTGTGCGACCCACGCTGGTCAGCGACACCCCCAGGACACCAGCGCGGTCGCGGTCGACCCGCACCTGCATCTGTGGCTTTCGCTCCTGGTAATCGCTGTCGGCGTCCGCGAGCTCGGGCATATCGAGCATCGCCTCCAACAGGACGTCGCGCCAATCTTGCAACTGTTCGTAATCGGGACCGCCTAACACCATCTCCACCGGATGACCATCGCCGCGAATTCCGAGGCTGCGCGGCATAAATACATGGGCGCGAACCCCAGGAATCTCACCGAGTCGACCGCTCAAGCGATCAGCGATTTCTTGTGCGCTCTCTTTGCGCTCTCCCCAGGGCTTGAGCAGAACGATCGCGCGCACGGTATTGACTGCTGGGGAACTCCACGAACCGGGGATCCGGGTCAAGAATCGCATGACGGGGCCCGCCTCGACTTCCTCGATGAGAATGTCTTCCATCGCCCTCGCTTGCCGGGCCGTGTACGTGAAGCTGGCACCTTCAGGGCCGCGAAGCACGATCGAAAAGGCGCCACGATCTTCGATCGGCGCGTATTCGGAAGGCAAGCTCGCCCAGAGCGCGAACGAGAGCACCGAAACTCCCGCCGCAAGGAGAAGCGTACGCGTGGGGTGTGCGACGACTCGCTCGAGTGCTTCGCGGTAGCGTTGCTCGAGGCGCCCGAAAAAATAGCCTCGCTTCAATTTGGCGTTGCTCTCGACCCCTACGCCGCCTGCTGGTTCATCGGGTTCAACAGCCTCACGGCCGTTTCCCTTGCCAGCCGCCGCGTGCGGAATTTTCGAGCACATCATCGGCGTAAGCGTGAGTGCGACCAGACTCGAAAAGATCACCGCAGCCGCCAGTGTGATCCCGAACTCGCCAAAGAGACGGCCGATGTCTCCCTGGATGAAAGATAATGGTACAAAGACGGCTACGAGCACGAGCGTCGTGGCGATCACCGCGAAGCCAATCTCTCGCGCTCCATCGACAGCCGCGAGCAGCGGGGGTTGGCCGCTCTCGATGCGTCGATGAATATTTTCGAGCACGATGATCGCATCGTCGACCACCAAACCGATCGCCAAGACGAGCCCGAGAAGCGTCAGTGTGTTGATCGTAAAACCCAGCGCGGACATCACCATGAACGTGGCGATGATCGACACGGGTACCACAACTGCCGGAATCAAGGTCATGCGTAGGTTCCGCAAGAAGAGCTGGATCACGACGAGGACCAACGACAGCGAAAAGGCGAGCGCCTTGACGACCTCGATCATTGAAGCCCGAATGAACTCCGCGCGGTCGTAATTGACCTCCAACCTCATTCCCTCTGGAAGATCGGGTTGGACTGCCACGACTTCTGCGCGTACACCGCGCGAAACTTCCGTCGTATTGGCCTTTGAGAGTTGCTCGATTGCCAGCGAAATCGCCGGCACGCCGTTCGCACGCGCGAGATTCCGCTCACTCGCCGCTCCGATGCTCACCGTTGCCAGATCGCCGAGGCGCACGAGTCGGTCGTCGCGGTTGCGGCCTACCACGAGACGCCGGAAGTCCTCGGCAGTGCGATAGCCGGTATCGGCGCGCAGCGTAAATTCGACATCCCTCGATTCGAGACGCCCGGCCGGCAACTCGACGTTTTCTGCGAGTAGTGCAGCTTCGACATCCGCCACCGTTAGGCCGCGAGCGGCCATCGCCTCTCGGTCGAGCCAGACCCGCATCGCGCGGCGCCGGCTTCCGGAGATGCGCACCCGTGCCACCCCAGGGACGGTCGAAAACCGGTCGGTGAGAAACCGATCCGCGTAGTCGGTCAGCTCGAGGCCCGTCATGTGATCGGAGGTGAGATTCAGGTACATCACCGCGCGGGTATCGCCGTCGACCTTCGCAATCTCGGGGGCTTCGGCTTCGTCGGGTAGGTTCCCCACTACGCGCGCGACGCGATCGCGGATGTCGTTCGCTGCCTCATCGACATCGCGATCGAGGCTGAACTCGACACTGATCGATGAGATTTCATCCTGGCTTTGGGAAATCAGCTTTTCGATGCCTTCGATTCCGGCGATTCGGTCTTCGATCACCTGCGTAATCTTCGTCTCGATCACCTCAGCAGATGCGCCGCGATATTCCGTTCGAATCGAGACCACGGGGGGATCGATGTCGGGGTACTGCCGAATCGGCAACCCGCGCATCGAGGCCGCACCGAGAATCAAGAGCAGCAGCGAGAGAACCGTCGCGAAGACCGGGCGTTGGACCGAGAGGTCCGAGAGAATCACGGCGCCGCTGCCGTGCGATGTCCCGGCAGAGGCACTCGGTCGATGATTCGAATCGTGCGGCCCGGAATCGCCTTCTGCGTACCTTCGACGACGACGACTTCACCGGCCGCCAGGCCGCCGGTCACTTCTACCAGGCCAGGGCGGCGGCGACCCGTACGCACCTCGCGTCGTTCGATGACGTCGTCGGCACCCACCACCAACACGAACAGCCGACTGCGCTCAGGTACGATCGCCGTTTCGGGGACGACGAGGGCCTCGACGTCCTCGCGCAATAACTTCACGGTGAGAAACATGCCGGGGCGAAGGCGCCCCTCACTGTTGGGCAAGAGCGCTCGAACGGTAAGCGTACGCGAGACGGGATCGACTCGCGTGTCGATCGACGCGACCGTGCCCACGAACTCGACGCCGGGCCACGCCGCGCTCTTGGCCTTGATTGAAAGTCCGGGCACCAATTGAGCGAGCATGGTCTCCGGGATCACGAAGTCGAGCTTGATCAGGTCGGTGTCGTCGAGCGTGGTGATCACGTTCTCTGGTGTGACGTAGCTCCCAAGACTCACGTTTCGAAGCCCGAGTATGCCCGCAAAGGGCGCACTCACTTGCGTATCGGCGAGACGAGCCTTGGCTGCATCCAGCGCGGCCTGATCTGCGTCGCGGCGGGTGATGCGCTGGTCGAGTTCCGAGGCAGAGACCGCTTTGGTCTCGTAGAGTTGCTGGGCTCGCTTCAGGTGGCTCGTCGACTCGGCGAGGGTCGCCCTTGCGCTCGCGACATCCGCGCGTGCCTCGGCACTTTGCAACTCGACGAGGATGCTCCCCGCTTCGACCCGCTCGCCTTCCGTGAAGTGGATTGCGACGATGCGCTGCGAGACCGACGGGCGGATGTCGATCGATTCATTCGCACGCGCCGTGCCCAGGGCGTCGATCGTGAGCGGAAACGGAATTACCACCGCCTCACTGACAATCACGCCCGGAACATCGGGATCGGCATGAAGTGGAGCTGGCGTGAAGTAGATGACCAGCGCGAAGAACAGGGTGATCCCGAGGCGGCTCGCACGATGACTCGCTGCCATCTGGTGGAACGAGATCGACCTTCGCGTGGGGAGCAGAACAGACACAGCTAGATGATCCGCTTTTTCGACGGCCGAGACAATCGCCCCTCCCCGCCCAATAAAGCCCCCTCAAAAGGAAGCGCACCTTAATGTGATCTCCCGGTCACTGGGCCCCCGCCCAGTAAAGCTCCCTCAAGAGGAAGCGCACCTTAATGTGATCTCCCGGTCACTGGGCCCCCGCCCAGCACCAACCCACTCAGGAGGATTCGGTGTGCGCGGGCTAGATCCCCATATCGCTCAGCGCATCCGCCAAGCGACCAACGGTCTCCGTGATCTTGGGGTGGGAGACTTCGAATCGCTCGAGGGCATTCGTCAGGCGATCGCGCAGCGAGCCTGACAGCTCTCGCTCGTGATCGGGATCGAGCGCCTCGAGGATCTCCTCGGCGGCACCGCGCAACTCGGCGCGAAGCTCCTCGCTGAGATCCTCGGGGTCTTCGAGTACCTCGCGCAACTCATTGATGATCTCGTTCAGTGACTGTCCAGGATTCGACATAAGTTCCAAACTCCCCGTCTAGCCTAGACGTTGAATCGAAAGTGAACGACGTCGCCGTCTTGGATGATGTAGTCCTTCCCTTCAACCCTCGCGAGGCCGGCCTCGCGGCACTTGGCCTCGCTGCCGTGTCCAATCAGGTCTTTCCAATCAATGACTTCGGCGCGGATGAATCCGCGCTCGATATCCGAGTGAATCTTACCCGCTGCCCGCACGGCTCGGGAGCCGCGTGCCACCGGCCACGCTCGGCATTCGTCGGGCCCGGCGGTCAACATCGAAACGAGATCGATCAGCTCATAGGCGGCGCGGATGAAGCGATTTCGCGCGGGCTCGTCGAGTCCGAGGGAGGTAGCGAATTCGACCTGATCCTCCTCAGGCATCGACGCGATGTCCTTCTCGACCTCCGCTGAAAGCACGACGACACCGAGCCCGCGTTCGCGTGCACTCACTTCGATTTCGGGATCGATCTCGGAACCAATGCTGCCCTCATCGACGTTGATGACCAGCAGCAATGGCTTCTGGGTAAGCAGCGCGTAACCCGCGATCATCTTGTTCTCTTCTTCGCTGATTTCGAAGGACCGCAGCGGCTGCTCGTTCTCCAGATGCGCTTGGATGCGCTTCAGGAGTTCGAGCTCACGCGGATTGCTGCGGTCTTTGGCGAGACGCTCGACGCGGCGCTCCAGCAACTCCAGATCTGCGAGAATCGTCTCGATCTCCAGATCGGCGATTTCCTTCAGCGGCTGTGGCGCTTCGCCGGCGACATCCGGAAACGCGCGCACCACCTGACAAAGCGCATCGACCTCGCGCATTGCATTGAGGACCTTTCGGTCCAGGTCTGTTCCACCGCCTCCGCCGAGGTCCGTGAACGTGACCTCAGCGTATGTGATCTTCTTGGGCTGATAGAGCTCTGCGAGAGCGTCGACACGCGGATCGGGGACCTTGACGACCCCGACGTTGACTTTGTCACGGCTGGCCGCATAGCCCGTTTCTACGGCGAGCCCCGTGAGGGCGCCGAACACCGTGCTCTTGCCGCTGCCTGCGAATCCAACCAAACCGATCTTCATGGAGAGCGGACCGTACAACACGGGAGCCGGCTGCGGCCAGCCAGTTCGGGAAAGCGGGCGAATCCGATGGATTCGCTTGCGGAGTGCGATTTTTCAGGGCTGGGGGCTTGCTTCACCTGGTAGCGCCTTTCCGTTCTTGAGCGGCTGCATGCGCAGCCCGGCCAGCGTCAAACTGACTGCGAGCGCAAAGGCGGTATTGTCCTGGGAAGCGACGACACCCGTCCAGCCGCTTACGATCATCAGGAATCGAAGATCAATATACATTCGAGACCAGGCTGCCAGTGTCGCACGGCCGGTTCTCATCCAGCGAACCGCGGGTCCCAACAGCAGCAGATCCAATGGAAAGAAGAGCCACGCGTTTTGATTATCAGTCCAGATCGTTCCAGTCGAGAAGAGCGCAATCGGCAGCAGCGCGAGACCCAGCAAACCGAAGAGCGCAGCAGTCGCGAGCAACACGAGCCCGGCCACGCGGGAAAGCCAACTCAGGTGCCGACGCGTGCGCCAGGCTGTAAATCCGGTAAATCCAAAGAACAGGCCGAGTGTCGCTCCGACCGCCACGACAGCTCCTCGCCCGATCCAAACGCTACCTCCAACCGCGGGCGCCGCGCTTCGTTGGTGCAGCACCGCCTCGAAAGTCACCAACGAAGCGCCGTCACCGACTGCGGGGTTCTCAGCAACAGCCAGAATGTCGCGCAATTGATCGGGCAAGAAGCCCAACTGCCAACCGCCTACCCGATCCTCACCGTGCGGCCCCGCGAAAAGGTCGAGCGCAATCAACGCCAGGATTCTCCCGGATCCCGCTACCAGGATGTCTTCGCGATAGGTGCGATCAATTCCCAACCCGTAGGCGGCGTACTGGATGGCATCACCCGTCACATCGTTGAGTAGATCCCGCAAGCGCGTCGAACAGTTGTCGACGACGTGGTCATACACATATTCGACATTCTCGGGCAGGAGATTCCACTCGAGCCGCTCGATCAGCAAGACGATCTGGCCGTCGGTCAGATTCAAGCGCTGGGTATCGATCTGACGATCACTGAGCGCAAAGCTTTCGAATCGAATTTGGGCGGAAGAGCGACGCAGCCAGAACCTCGCCCGACCCATTACCGCCTCCGCGGCGAACCCTGGCCGCCTAAAATCGGCGACGCCGAAGTCGTAGACGTCGTCCATACCAGTATCTGTGTCAATGACGCGAAGCAGGGTGTGGCCGAAGCGTGTTTCGATCGCGTGATCCGGGCCGACCGTCACGACTTCTACGACAGGCTCGGCGCCTCCCGTGCCGGGCAGCACGGCTACCGAGAGCAGCCCGATCAAAATAACGTGGGGAAGCCGCGAAAACCGCCTCATCGCCCGACCCGGTCGATCACCGGCAGCCCGTAACTACCGGGTTCCGGAAGCTGATAGAGCGCAGCTCCGTCTGCTGATTCGGTGGCCCCAGCCAGTGCGAGAAGCGACCCCATCCACACCGCACACAGCAAACGCGCAGCACTTCGTCGACTAGCGGGGGCAGACGGACTGGGCATGGGCTCTACCTCGATCGCTCGCCCATCCTACCACCTCTGCGAACGCCGCCGCCTCCATGTTCGATAGTGGCAAGCGGAGAGACGTGAGTGGCAGGCAAAGAGTGCTTCGGATTCAACCGCGCAGGGCTTTCCACACGCACGCGGGCACGGCACACTGCCGACTCTGTGAGCTACCGAATTCTCGCACTCGACATCGATGGAACGATTCTAGACCCCTTTGGAAAGTTGCCGGCGGCGGTCCGCGATGCCGTTGCCGCCGCCAGGCGCCGCGGCCTCTGGGTCGTTCTCTGCACGGGTCGACGCTTTCGAACCGCCCTCCCCTGGGCTCTCGAGCTCGAACTCGAAGGCAGCATCGTTGTCAATAATGGCACCCTGGTGAAGGACATCCAATCCGGGGAAACACTGCGGCACGTCTACCTTCCAATCGATGAATACGCGCCAGTCATTTCCTTCGTACGCGGCCGGGGGTCGCCGCTCGTCTACGTCGATACCTATCACGAGCACATCGACCTGATCACGGAGCGTTGCTCGGAAACCCACGCTTTTCAGCGCGACTACCTGAGAGACAACACCGAGTTTTTCCAGACCGTCGACGACCTGCACGATCAACCGCGTTCCGATGTAATCATGGTGAGCACGATGGCCGACGACGCGACGCTCACCGAGATGTGCGAGGAAGCACGCAAGAAATTCGGAGATCGGATCCGCACCCATACGCTGATCAACAAGAGCTATCAGGGGTTGATTCTCGAATTCCTGTCTCCATTGTCGGGAAAGTGGGCAGCACTCGAGGCCGTCGCCGCAAAGGAAGGTGTCAAGCCGGAAGAAATAATCGCGGTTGGCGACGATACAAACGATATCGAGATGATCCGCAACGCTGGCCTCGGGATTGCCATGGGAAATGCCGTACCGGCGGTCAAACAAGCCGCCGATCGTGTGGTCCGCAGCAACGCCGAGGGCGGCGTCGTAGAAGCAATCGAAAAGGCCCTGCTGCTGATCTGAAGGGTTCCCCCGCTCGCCTAACGAGCCGGACGCTGAAACGAACGACGCTCGAATATCTCGAATCTTCGCTCTACCCCAAACTAATTGGGAAGATCGCGTCTAGAAGCAGGCCGAGAACGAAGAGTGCACCGGCCATCCGCGCCAACGAGAACACGGGCGCCGCGTACCAAAGTGGCCAGTAGCCGCACCCAGGCGGCGCAGAATCGGGGCGCGGCTGAGAGTAGATCTTCAGTGCTCGCCACAGATGGGGTGTAGCTGCGATCACGATCAAGGCCCAGACGCCGACTCTCCCGACGAGAACAAGACTGATCACGAATACGAAGAACAAGACCATCAGCTGCTGATTCAGGAACAGCGCACGACTCGTTTCCATCCGAACTGGAAGCGTCTGGATTCCGGCTCGGGAATCGATATCGATATTGTCGATGTGCTTTCCGATCAGGATGGCCGCCACGAGCAACGAGTACGGCAGACTGGCCACCAGGATCCAGGGCTCCAGGCCGCCGGTCGTCGCAAGATAGGTGCCGCCAACCATCAACGGACCCCAAACCAAAGCCACAGCGGGCTCGCCGAGGCCACGATGTTTCAGCTGGATGGGCGGCGCACCGTAGCCGACTGCGATGGTGAGTCCGAACAACGCGAACGCCGCCACGGGCCAGCCCTGAACTTCCGTGAGGTACAAGATCGCGCCGAGTACGAGCAGGTCGACGAGCGCGATCGCAAGGATCAGACCGGTCTTCGAGATCAAACCCGAGAGGATCGGGTGCGGGGCGTTCTGGGAGCGCTGGTACTCGTCGGGGCCGATACCGGATTCGAGATCGAGGTAGTCGTTGATCATGTTGCAGGCGGCCTGGGCCAAGATGAGCGCGAAGAGCGCGAGCGCGAAACACCCCCAACGAGCATCGGGATTGCCTACCGCCAACAGGCCACCGATAGCTCCTGATGTGATTGTCAGCGGAAAGAGACTGGCCCGCGCAATCAACATCCAGCGCGATACCGGGTCCATCGCTCGGCTGGTAGAGAGATTCTGAGTGCGCAGAATCTCTGCCCAGTTGCGGAGTTCCGATCTCATCGAACCCTTTCGCAGCGCAGCCTTGGAGGCGCGCCGCGTGCGGAGGATTGCGTGTCAGCCTAGCTGAATCAGAGGCCGGGGCTAGGCGGTCGAAGAGCAATCGGAATCGAAGCTACTCGAGAAATAGATGCTCCAGCTTCACACGCATTTCGGCATCCACCCCCAGCGCCTGTTCGAAATAGGCGTCGAATGAGCCATAGCTGGCAGTCATCTCGTCTAGAGCAGCTTGCAGATATTCCCGCCTCGCTTCGAGAAGTGGCAGCAGATCCTCGGGTTTGGTCCTGAAAAAGGAATAGAGCGGAACCCAGCGCAGAACGAAGCGGAAGAAATTCTGCTGATAGTAGTTGGTGCTCAAGTAGTCCTCGAAAACGATTTCCTCTGAAACGCCCAGCGCGAGCAAGACGAGGGCGGAAGCAAAACCGGTCCGATCTTTTCCAGCCGTGCAGTGAACGACCGTGGGTAGGTTCTCTTCCCGCGCGAGCCGCTGAAACATCACGGCCCACTCCTCGGAATAATTCGTGACGAATGCCCGGTAGGCATTCTTCATCATCTTCTCGACTCCGAGGGCTACCATCCCGCCCGTCCGGATCTTTCTCCGCAGATCTTCGGGGTCGACACCTTCCTGATCCACAGGCAGGGCAAGTATTTCGGAGGCCTCATCGATGACGCGATCCGGGCTGGCAAGGCGCTCACGACCCGAGCGGAAATCGCACACCAATTTGACGTCGAACTGGCTCAGATATTTGAGATCTGAACGAGTCAACTTCGACAATTCGCCCGTACGGTAGAGGCGATCCCAGCGAACCACCCGGCCATCGGCCGTCTCGTAGCCACCGAGATCGCGAAAATTGTCGCAGCACGCCAGAGGTAGACGCCGTTCGGTAGTGATGACAGCTCTACCGCCCGATGCCGGTACGAGTTCGAAATAGAGCCGTCGCCCTCCCCGAATATCCGGGTCGTCCTCATTCGTCAATACCACCGACTGCTCGTCCACCACCACCGCCAGCGGAACGGAACGATTGATGAAGGACGGGTCGATCCCCCGGTATATGACGACGGCGTCACTCGAAAAGGACTCGGGCCAGCGAATTCGAATGGAAGATTCACCGAGCCGGTCCACAACCGGCCTCTGGAGGGTCTGCTCCGGAACGAAAAATACCGGCGTCGAGCACGCGACGAATACAACCGCGATGGCGGCGAGAGTTGCGAGACGGATCAGCATCGAGCTTTTAAAAGCGGGCTTTTCACGCGATTACTGTAGCGTCGCAAAGCTGCGGTCCAATCATGCCGCTCGGTGTAGCGCGATCAGCACCTCCCCAGCTGGCGTCTCGATTCCCGCTAGGCGCGCCAGGCCCGGAGCGCCGGGCACGGCGAGCGCTCCGGGCCTGGCAGGCCCAGCGGGTGTTGGTAGGCTGCGGGATCCATGTCGGGAGCCAAGCCGCGGGCGCACAGCCGAGCGCGCAAACGCCGACTATGCAGGTCGTTTGCGATCGGAACCGCGCTGATTTTTCTGCTCGCGTGCGCGGTTACCGCCATTCCAATCCTCTTGCTCGCATCGATCGCGCCACCGACAACCGCGTTCATGCTAATCAGCCGCTTTTCCGACCCCGCGACCGGAATGCCCTGCAATGCCGTTGCCTACGAATGGCTGGGCCTCGAGAGGATTGCGGGAGATCTGGGGCTGGCCGTGATCGTTGCAGAAGACCAGCGTTTCTTCGAACACGCGGGATTCGATCTGCACGCCATTTCCCAGGCACTGAGCGAACACGACGAGAGCGGTCGCCTGCGCGGGGCGAGCACCATCAGTCAACAGGTCGCGAAGAATCTCTTCCTGTGGCCAGGTAGGAGCCTGGCCCGTAAGGGGCTGGAATTGTGGTTCACCGCATGGCTCGAGCGGGTGTGGTCTAAACGCCGAATCCTCGAGGTCTACCTGAATGTCGCGCAATTCGGACCCTGCTTGTTCGGCGCGCATGCGGCGAGTGACCGATACTTCAACACGGAAGCCATTGCGTTGAGCCCTCACGAAGCCGCACTCCTCGCTACGGTACTCCCCAATCCGAAGCGCCTGCGCGCGCACGATCCAGGCCCCTACGCGCGCGAACGGAGTGCTGGAATTCTTGAATTGATGAACTGGCATCGAGACAAGACGATCGGGAATCATCTTTCGCGAATCACCGGTGGAGGGAATTGAATTGCAGAAGGCTCGGCTGATGAATCGGGGTACAACGACTTCCCGCCCATCGACTCCGCACGCGTCTCATGAGATAGCCACCGCATGAGATGGATCCGATTCGTCCAAGGCGCACTGATCATTTCGCTGGCCCTCTCGCTACCCGCAGCCGCAATGTGCGTATTCGCGTTCGACTCCGATCGAAACGTGACCGGTGATGCAATAACGGTCGTGTTTCTGGGCGTATTCGTGAGCCTCCTCTCCTCACCGTGGTGGCCGGCCGCTGGCCAACGCGGAAGGTCGCGATTCGAAAGCCTACAAGGCATGGTGATGATCTGGTTCGGGGTCACGTTCACCACCCACCTCACGTGGGAACTCGGTTGGGTCTTGCTCCGCAAACAAATTATCGCCTCTCCGGACGCAATCTGGTCCTACCCGTGGTGGGCCTATATCGACGGAGGCGACGCGCGCTACGCGAGCGACAGCGGGCAGCTGATCACTCTGGAATCCCTGACGGCGGCGATGGGCGTGATGGGGTTCAGCGCTCTCTGGCTCCGCTATCGGTCGAACGGGCAGAACCCTACGGCAACGCTCATGCTGATGGCGACTGCTGTCGCGCATATCTACGGCACCATCATGTATTTTGGAAGTGAAGCGCTGGACGGCTTCCCCAACGTCGATACCACGAGCTTCATCGATTACTGGCTGAAGTTCTGGATCCTCAACGGGATCTGGCTCGTGATGCCTTGGGCGGTTCTCTATTGGGGAAAGCGGACCCTTTACGAGCAGTTCGGGAATCGACACCGCTAGGAGCGAAATCCCAGGATGAGATTTCGCGACGCCGCGTAAGCTTTGGCCGAAGGCCAACGCGCAGCTAGCCGGCTCGATGGCAGTCTCGGTTATTCTTGCGGGATCTCTTCCGACGCGTCTTGCGAGGCACCTGCCGCGGCATCCTTGGCATCGAGTGCTGCGTTGAGGTTGCGCAGGATCTTCAGCTTGTCATCGCCCTCGGCCTGAAGCGCAAGCTCATAATGGGCGATCGCATTGTCCAGCCGCCCATTCATGAAGTAGACATAGGCGAGGTTGTTCTCCGCGGCCTGCTCGCTACCCGCCGAACGGAACGCTTTCATGGCGTTCCGGTATTCGCGCTGCCTTCCCAAGGCAATTCCAAGATTGTTACGGTAGGCGGGATCCCTCGATTCGAGGGCAATCGCGCTGCGGAATGCCTTTTCGGCGAGGGCGGGATCGCCCACGCGGAGATTGGCGATTCCGTAATTGTTGATGATCGTAGAACTCCGCGGTGCAAGCTCGGCTGCCCGACGGGCGTGTTCCTGTGCGTCTCCGTAGAGCTGCATCGTACCGAGAACGATCGCGTACGCGGCGTGGGCGTCTGGGGATGAAGGATCCAATGCGAGCGCTCGCTCGAGATAGGCAGACGCTTCCTCGGGTTCATCCTGGGCGAGCATCGCGAGCCCGAGACCCACGAAGGCCATTGTCGAATTCGGGTCGGTCTTGATCACCTTTCGAAAGACTTCTTCAGCCTGGATGGGTTGACGAGCCAACTGGAGGTAGGCGATTCCTTCGTGGGAGCGGGAATCTGTCGGATCCAGGCGGAAGGCATCGAAGTAGAGCCGCATGGCCCGGTCGACGTTGCCGGAGCGATGGGAGCGCCTAGCGGCAGCCAACTTGTCTTCGAAGGATACCGCGTCCTCTTTCTCGGTCTCCTCGACCTCTGCCGCGGCCCGCTCCGCCATATACTGGCGATATTCTGCCAGAGAGGTTCCGCTCCGAGAACCTTCCCAAAGCGATGCGCAGCCGGTCAGATTCAGGCCGATGAAAGCAGCCAGGAATACGCCCATAGCCCGAGCCGGCAGATGAAGTGCAAGAGTCATCGTCAATTCATCGGCAGCCGGTTTTTCGAACTTGATGCCAGTGCTATTGGGTGGTGCGTTCGAAGAGATGCGCCGGGAGCGTGCACCCGGCCAGCTTGAGTTTTTCGGCGAATTTCGGCCGAACACCGGTCGGCACGATTTCTCCCAGCACGTTGTTCTCAGAGTCGATTCCCAGGCGCTCAAAGGTGAAGATTTCCTGCATCGTAACGATCTCACCCTCCATGCCGGTGATCTCCTGCAGGCTCACGAGCTTTCGCCGGCCATCGCTGAGGCGCGAAAGCTGGATCACCACATCGATCGCCGACGCAATCTGGTTTCGCACAGAGCGCTGTGGCATGTCCAATCCCGCCATCGCGACCATCGTCTCAATGCGGCTCAGCGCGTCTCGGGGCGTGTTGGCGTGGACCGTCGTCAGCGAGCCGTCATGGCCCGTATTCATCGCCTGCAGCATGTCGAGCGATTCAGCACCTCGAACCTCGCCGATGACGATTCGATCCGGGCGCATCCGAAGGCTGTTGATCACGAGATCGCGCTGGGCGATGCGCCCAGTGCCCTCGATGTTTGCGGGGCGCGTCTCCAGCCTTACTACGTGCTCCTGTTTCAGCTGGAGTTCCGCAGAGTCTTCGATCGTGACGATTCGCTCGCCTTCGGGGATGAAACTCGAAACCACATTCAGCAGGGTCGTCTTACCGGAGCCCGTCCCGCCAGAGATGAGCACGTTCAGACGGCACGAAACGATCGCGCGCAGGAGTTCAACGATTTCAGGTGTGAGCGCCCCGTTCTCGACGAGGTCATCGACCGTCAGCGGATCGGTTCCAAAACGCCGGATCGACATCATGGGTCCATCGAGAGCGAGCGGAGGAATGATCACATTTACGCGAGATCCGTCGGCGAGCCGAGCGTCGACCAGCGGAGAGGATTCGTCGATTCTTCGCCCTACAGCGGATACGATCTTTTCGATGATGCGCATCAGGTGGGCGTCATCCCGGAAGCGAGCAACTGTCTTCTCGAGCTTACCGTGCCGTTCGATGAAGATGTGTCCGCTGCCGTTGACCAGAATGTCCGAGATCGTGTCATCCTGCAGCAGGGGTTCGAGCGGGCCGAGGCCGAAGACTTCGTCTTGAATCTCCTTCACGAAGCGCTCGCGCTCTTCCAACGTCAGCAGGAACTTCTCTTCCTCGAGAATCTGAACCGTCGCGGTCGCGATGTCCGAGCAGACCCGCTCTTCGCTGACCGTTGAAATCCGAGCGAAGTCGATCACGTCGAAGAGCCGATTGTGGACCCGCGACTTCAGGTCCTGATACAGCGCATCGCGCCCGGATGTCGAGGGAGTCCGTTTGCCATTTGCCGGCTGTTTGGCGGGCGGTGTAGCGGCCGGAGACGGCGAGGAACCTTTCAGACGATCGAGCAGGGCCACGTTAAGACCTCCTGGAGAACACGCCGCGGAACCGATCGGCGATGCTTTGGGTAGGTTTCGGTTGCGGAGCATCGACGCCGCACCACGCGTAGACGTCGAGTGCGAGCTGGCAGTAGGCTTTGTGTATTTCACTCCCGCGGGCCACCTGTCCGATCGGCCTGCCCTGATTGACACTTTCAGCTGTCGTCGCGTAGTCGTTTGGGATGAGCGCATCGGGCTCGCTTCCCAAGACGCGCTTGAAATCGCCCACGGTGACGGCATCACCCTTGGAATGACGGTTGCCCACCATACGAATCCGCGACCCATCGAGCGTCAGCCCTTCAAGAAGCTTCTTGTGCTGCCGGGTGTGGTTCAATGTCGGGACGTCAAAGAGGCTTACCAACAGGATCTGGTCGGCCAGGGTCAGCGCCTGAACACTGGCTTCATTCCAACTGCGGGAGACATCCACGATCACCCAATCGAACTCGGATCGCAGGATTGGAAGCACGTGTTTGACGTGAACGCTTCGAATGCTCTCGGCATCCTCCATCTGCGTAGGAGCCGCGAGAATCTGAACACCGCTCTCGTGCCCCTTCAGGATGGTGCGGAGATAGGTGGCGTCGAGTTCCTTCTCAGCGCGTGCGAGGTCAGCCAACGTGTAGGTGGGCTCCACGTCGAAGTGCAGCGCGACATCACCTAGTGGATAGTTGAGATCCACGAGCGCGACGCGGCCCCCCACTTCCTGAAGGGATGCAGCGAGCTGGCAGGCCATCACGGTCGCACCGACACCCCCCTTGGTACCCATCACCGCGACCACACGGCCTTCCGAAGCCGCCAAATCCGGATTGGCAGCGCGCACCAGTTCGGCGATGCCCGAGGTCAGTTCCGCCTCTGTGGGTGCAGCCGGGAAGAAATGCCTCACACCAAGGTGCATGGCGCGCAGGATCAGCGAACTCTCGGCATGAGGCCCAGACACGATCGTCAACGGAAGTTCGATGGGCAAAGACTCCAGCAAATCGAGAACGACATGGGGCGCGTAACCGAGATCGACGAAGAGGCCATCCGGCTTTTCGGACTTCAGCGCTCCGAGAAGCTGATTCGGATCGCTGATCACGGTCGCAACACGAGCCTCGCCGCTGGCACCGATTTGTTTCTCGATCTCAGCAGCGAACTCGGGCTCTTCTGAGAAGATGACGAACGAAAACATACTCAAACCTCTTTTCGATTCCGATGGAGAAGCGAGGCACGCGCGTTCAAATGCCAAACCTCGTTTTCATTCCGATCTTTGCCGCAGCTCAGTTTGCGTCGATCTGGATGATCGACGGCATCTGCTGAGCCGCTGGCTGGCTCTGCTTCTCGAAGTAACGATCCATCACGACAGCAGCGGTATCCGAATCGATCTGCGGATTCTCGGTGTTGTCGTAACTCGCGTTCGGGTTCTCGGTCTGCTGAGCGATGTTCGCGCGGAAAGCTTCGCCCCGATGCGCATCCACCATGGAGGGCCCGGCCGGAGTCATCGATTCACAGCCGACCAGCGCGACCATTGCCGCGACGGCTGCCGCCGCGATTCCCAGTTGCAGAATTCTCATTGGGCACCTCCTTCATATGAAGTTGTGACGCGATTTCCGGTGTCGCCGATGATCCCCTCAGGCTCGAACTGAACGGCCATCTCTTCATCCGTGAGCTCGGGAGGCATGCCCTCCAGCGCTCCCCACAGATAGAACTCGAGCGCACTTGGCTCGATGAAGTGATCCGTCGGAAGAGCGTGCGGCCCTGGTCCGAGCGGCTTGATGAGTATCGGCGTAACGATGATCACGAGCTCGGTCTCTTCCTTCCTGAACTTCGTACTCCGAAACAGGTTGCCCAGGATTGGAAGACTTCCGAGAAGCGGATACTTGGCCGCGATTTCTCGGATCTCCTCGTTGAGCAGACCAGCAATCATGAAACTCTGGCCGTCAGCAAGTTCAACGCTGGTTGATACACGGCGACTCGTAAAGCCGGGAACGATCGTTCCACCAACCTCGGTTCCAAACGTGAAGTCTGCACGGCTCACTTCGGGATTGACGACTAGATGAATCCGCCCCGGCCCGAGCACCGTGGGGGTAAACGAAAGGCCAACGCCGAAGTCGTGGTATTCGATCGTGATCGACCCGAAGGCACCACCTTGTGCAACGGGAATCGGCACCTGACCGCCCACCAGGAAATTTGCAGTCTCGCCGCTTCGCGCGACCAGGGTCGGTTCAGCGAGAATCTTGCTGAGCCCCTGCTCATCCAGAAGATCCATGGCAACCTCGAGCAACTCGAGTGCACCAAATCCAGCGAATGACCCGAAG